>Ga0163154_10002704_pt1 | contig 25488 bp, 24 predicted proteins | sample OliLakLV19MP9P1_FD_148649 | JGI IMG/M metagenome (GOLD analysis project Ga0163154, IMG submission 148649) | Freshwater microbial mat bacterial communities from Lake Vanda, McMurdo Dry Valleys, Antarctica - Oligotrophic Lake LV.19.MP9.P1 | ecosystem: Environmental > Aquatic > Freshwater > Lake >... | reverse complement strand
GCAATACGCGCCTATTCAACGGGTACTAGCTGTTTAGCAGCAAAATAATCTAAAGCGATTTGGTCTAGCGGATGCGCAAGGGCGCGTCCGCTGGTGGACGACAATTTTTTTCACCAACCCAAAACGACTCAGATCAGGCGCATGAGGGCATTGATTGATGTTCAACCAAACGCGCAACAGCAAAATCAACGACCTCACTGTTGAAGATCGCGCTTATCACGATTGGTATCGTTTTGTCTTGTCGTTTCCGCCGCATCTCGTCCGGCACTATTTGGATCAGTTTGGGGCGAATGCTGGCTCGATGGTGCTTGATCCGTTTTGTGGCACCGGAACGACCCTCGTGGAAAGCAAAAAATTGGGCATCGCCAGTGTGGGGTGCGAAGCCAATCCAGTGACGCATTTTGCCAGCACCGTCAAGTTAAACTGGCAGATTGATCCCGTAAGCTTGATTGACCACGCTGAAGGGATTGCAACACGGGTGCAGGAAGTCCTTTCCAAAGAGGGGTTTAACGAGGTTTTTTTGCTAAGCAGTGAACAAGCGGAAGCGTTTAGCAAAAGCGCGGATCTCCAAAACCTGCCAGAATCAGCGTGGAAGATCATGCTCAAAAATGCGATCAGCCCCGTCCCACTCCACAAAGTATTGTTGCTCCGGCAAGCGATTGATCGCGATGCTCACCCTGATTTTCGGGCATTGGAGCGCTTGGCGTTGGCAGATATCGCGTTGCGAGAGGCGAGCAATCTCCATTTTGCGCCCGAAGTGAGCGTCGGACGCATTAAGCATGATGCTTGGGTGATCGAGCCATGGCTGGATAAAATCCGCACTATGGCGGCGGACTTACATCATCTTCAGGATCATGCGCAGGTTCGCTCATATGTGCATCATGCCGATGCCCGATTACTCGACGAAGTGTTGGCACCAGAGTCCATCGATATTGTCTTCACCTCGCCACCCTATCCCAATGAAAAAGATTACACCCGTATCACGCGGCTGGAGATGGTGCTGCTTGGTTTCGCGGTGGATAAGCCAAGCCTACGTGCCCTAAAAAACAACCTGCTGCGATCAAATACGCGCAATATCTATAAAGATGACAGTGATGATCAATGGGTGAGTCGCTATGCCCGGATCCAAGTGTTGGCAAGCGCGATCGAAGATCGCCGGATCGCACTTGGCAAGACCAGTGGGTTTGAGAAATTGTACGCGCGGGCGACCAAACTTTACTTTGGCGGGATGGCGCGTCATTTAGCGGCGTTACGCCCCTTGTTGCGTCCCAATGCTTATTTGGGCTATGTGGTGGGGGATCAAGCCTCGTACCTGCAAGTCATGATCCGCACGGGGGAAATTCTTGCGGAGATCGCCGATGATCTCGGTTATGAGGTGGTCACGATTGATTTATTTAGGACACGCTTGGCGACCGCCACCAAAGAGCAATTGCGGGAAGAAGTGGTCGTTTTGCGGTGGCGAGGGAATTGAATGAGCAACCTTAATCGCTATGCGCAAATCATTGAGGCGATCTTTCAACAGGCATACCAAAAAGGTATGGAGCGAGTTGAATTTAGTCGCAGCGATTTTGAAGGGATCGCACGCAGTTTAGGGATCGCCATCCCTAAGAACTTGGGCGACATTATCTATAGCTTCAAATATCGCACCCAAATGCCCCCGTCGATTTTAGCAACTGCCCCCCCAGACAAAACTTGGATTATTCGTAATGTAGGGCGGGCAAAGTATGCGTTTGATCTCGTCAAAGAAATTGCCATAAAGCCTAATGAAGCTTTGATGGCAGTGAAAGTTCCCGATTCCACTCCCGCCATTGTGACCATGTATGCCTTCAATGATGAACAAGCGTTGCTCACCCGTATTCGCTATAATCGCTTGTTAGACATTTTTACGCGCGTGACCTGCTATTCTTTGCAAAATCACTTGCGCACGTCCGTTGAGGGCATTGGGCAGATTGAAACGGATGAGCTTTACATAGGTATCGACAAAAATGGTGTCCATTATGCCCTGCCTATTCAAGCAAAGAGCAAGATTGATCGGTTAGGCGTGACGCAAATTGAACAAGACATTGCGCTCTGTCAAGCGAAATTTCCACATTTGATCTGCCGCCCCGTCGGAGCGCAATTCATGGCAAATGGTTTGATTGCCTTATTTGAATTTGTGGATACTGACGACGGTATCCGCATAAAATCAGAAATGCACTATCAACTTGTTCCTGCTGAGGCGATCAATTCTCAAGAGTTGCGCGAGTACCGAAACCGAGCAGATATCGATACTGTTTAAAGTCATTATCTTCGCCCTCTTATAGCCACTAAAACACAAAGGAAAACACGCCCCATGGATGTTACAACCGCCGTCCAGACCAAATACGCTGTGCGCAGCTTCACCGACCAACCGCTCCCCAAAGCCGTCCTCACCGACATTTTGAACGCCGGACGCCGCGCCCAGAGCAGCAAAAACACTCAACCATGGCAATTCGTCGTCATTGAGAATCGCGAGACCCTGCAAGCGCTGAGCGGGGCGGGGGATTATGCCCAACACATCGGCATTGCCGCCGCCGCCATCTGCTTAATCGGCAAAAAAGACACCACCCCGTGGGAAGCCTATGACTTTGGGCAAGCCTCTTCCTATATGCAGCTTGCCGCGTGGGAAGCCGGCGTCGGCTCGTGCATCGCTGCGTTTCACCGCCCCGAACAAGCCGCCCAAGTCTTGAACCTGCCCGACGACAAAGCCTGCTGGTGTGCCCTCTCGTTTGGCTATCCTAGCCCCGACGCTAAGCCCGCTAAAATGGGCGGACGCAAGGCGCTCGAAGACCTGACGCATTGGGAAACATGGTGATGCCCATCGGGGTGCCTGCTGGTGCCCTGATGCCAAAATCGGATACAATCAAAGGCAGTGAGACTTCACAAAAAGCGAGACACCATGCGCATTTCTTTTTTTGGCGCGGCACGTACTGTCACCGGTTCGCAGCACCTGATCGAAGTCAACGGCAAACGCATCCTCCTCGATTGTGGCTTATATCAGGGCAGAAGGGCGGAAGCCTTTGAACGGAATCAGACCTTTCCGTTTGATCCGAAATCACTGGATGCCGTGATCTTGTCGCACGCCCATATCGATCATTCTGGCAACCTGCCCAACCTGATCAAACAAGGCTATTTGGGCGAGATCATCGCCACGCACGCCACCCGCGACTTGTGCGCTTCGATGCTGCTCGACAGTGGCAACATTCAAGAGCGTGATGTCGAGTTCGTCAACAAAAAGCACGCCCTTAAAGGCGAGCCGCTGGTACAGCCCCTCTATACCCAAGATGACGCGGGCGAGGCGATGACGCACTTTACCGCCTTGTCCTATCAGCGCTCCCATCCCATCGCCCCCGGCGTCACATTGACCTTTCACGACGCCGGACACATGTTGGGCAGCGCGTTTGTGGCGCTCGATATTGAAGACCATGCCACCAAGCGCGCGCTCAAATTTGTCTTTAGCGGCGACTTGGGACGCATCGGGTCGCCCATCATCCGTGACCCCGAACCGCTAGGCGATGCCGATGTGCTGATCATGGAAAGCACCTATGGCGACCGCTTGCACCCCGCAATGGATGACGACATGGCGCGGATGCAGCAGATCATCATCGCCACCTATCAGCGCGGCGGCACCGTCTTGATCCCCGCCTTTGCCGTCGGGCGCACGCAACAAGTCGTTTATACGCTGCATCAGTTGATCGTGAAGGGCGATATTCCCCCCATCCCGATCATTGTGGATAGCCCGCTGGCGACCGAAGTCACACAAGCGTTTCGCAGCCACCCGGAATGCTATGATGCCGAGATGCGCGCTTTCATCAGCACCAACGCCGGCGTCAAAGATGTCTTCGGGTTTTCGGAACTGCGCTATACCCGTTCGGTCGAGGAAAGCATGGCGCTGAACGATAATCGCGACCCGATGATCATCATTGCCCCCAGCGGCATGATGGAACATGGGCGCATCTTGCATCACCTTAAGCACCGCATCGAAGACCCCAAGAATACCGTGCTGATCGTCGGCTGGCAGTCGGAAAACACGCTCGGTCGGCGCTTGGTGGAGGGCGACCCCGAAGTCCGTATCTTTGGCGAAAGCTATCATAATCGCATCCAGACCGAAGTCATGAACGGCTTCAGCGGTCATGCTGATCGTGATGAACTGCTGGCGTGGGTGGCAAGCGCCGAGACACCCCCCAAGCGTACCTTTCTCGTCCATGGTGAAGCCCCCGCCGCCTTCGCTTTTGCGGACTTGTTACGGGTGGCGCATCCGCTGCCGTCGTTCCAAGTGGATGTGCCGACATGGAAACAACAGGTGGAGGTCTAACCGATCATGCCGGGAATCAGTCCGTTTGCCGATGATTGGCGCGCTTGCCTACGCGCTCATTATATGTTCGTGGCGCGTGCCCAAGATAAACCCACGATGGAATCGCTGACCGGGGTTTTGCATCAAGTCGGGTTTGGGGAGGACGAATTGCGGGGTTTGTATGTGCGGGCGACGCAGCATGTGGATGATGTGCCGGATGATTTTATGCCAGATATGACGGTGTTGGCGGCGATCACCGCGCCCGACCCGATCCCCGAAGCCTTGATCGCCGCCGCTGTCGAAGCCGCCGCGCCCGAAAATCAAGTCCCGCCCGACGCTACATTAGACGACCCCGACGCCGAAACGGAAACGCCGGAAGAGCCGCCGGTGCCTTTCGACCCAGAGGGGCCGCAACAGTTGAGCATGTTTTAGGCGCGAATCACAACGGGCAAACGCTTGGGGGTTGCCCGTTGAGATCGTTAGAAACTGGATTTGGTCTTAAAAAATTCTAGGAGATACTGTGCCCGTCCCGGATTGTCCATGAAAAAGCCAATATCAAAGGGGCGCGTCAAAAAATCGGTATACCCGATCAGGGCGTTTGGGTCGATAGAGCTCAATTGGTTAAAGCCCATTTCCCAATTGCCAAAACTGCGCTCCCGAATCGGACGTGAATACATTTTATGCACACGGCTATGGCGTGGATCGGCTTTAATAGTTTCGTAGAGCGACTCGACGGTGGTTTGTTCGCCTTCGAGCGCTTGGATAAAGTAGCCATCTTTGTGCAACAACATTCCGGTGATGTCGAGCAGTTTGTTGTTACGGCGGGCAACAGTGAGGATGTCCAGCAGTTTAGCATCATCTATTGGTTCGGTGGCAGTGCTGGTGTAGACGAGTGAAATAAGTCCCATAGCGTCGCGCAGTCTCCTTGTGAGGATATGATGAATCACGAGTTCTGGAATGATTATAGCAAAGACGGATTAATGAGTTGATAAAGATTTTTCACGGGTTACCGAAGCGCTAACCCGTCGACTTGCTAACGATACCATACGGGTAACTACCATGCCAATGTCATATTAAAAACATGTTCTAATCTTTGACCGGACCAGCGCGCAAAAACACGATTCTCTGTGTAGGGACGACCAACGGGGCGTCCGTTTGTAGGCATAAATTCGCGGACGCGCCGTTGCGCGTCCCACCATTTGCCCGTTTTCTAGGAGGATTTTCGACACTTTTAGAACGTGCGTGTAATATGACATTGGCGTACTACTCAGGTATAGAAACAGAATAAAATAAACAGAGAAACATGAAGACGTGAAGAAAAAAAGGAAAATACCCCTCGAAACGTGGATGTAGGGGCGGATTAGGCGCTTGTCAATCGTTCGTTAACATGAAAGTCCGCGCGCCCAATATTCGCCCATTTGCCGCCAACGGTCATTTCTCCCTTTATTACCGATCGTTTTTTAGCCTGAGCAGTTACCAGAATAAAATAAACAGAGAGGCATGAAGACGTGAAGAAAAACAGGAAAATACCCCTCAAAACGTGGATGTAGGGGTGGGTTAGGCGCTTGTCAATCGTTCATTAACATGAAGGTTCGCGCGCCGAATATCCACCCACTTGCCGCCAACGGTCATTTCTCCCTTTATTACCGATCGTTTTTCAGCCTGAGCAGTTACCAACTGGGATGAGGTGTAGACATTGTTATGAAATTCAGTGAATCACAGATTTGATTATCCCCACCCCGTCTGACCTTCGGTCAGCACCCCCTCAGCCACTCCGTAAGCGAGGGGGAGAAAACGGCACAAGCACTTTGAAAATTCCCCCTCAGCCATGCAATGGGGAGGGGGCTAGAGGGTGGAAATTGAGGCAAAACAAGAGAATAAACTCTTAACTTGACGCCCAAGACCGCTTGGGGGTTGCCCGTTGGGATCGTTAGAAACTGGATTTGGTCTTAAAAAATTCCAGTAGATACTGTGCCCGCCCCGGATTGTCCATGAAAAAGCCAATATCAAAGGGGCGGGTCAGAAAATCGGTATAGCCGGGCAGCGTGTCGGCATCGACCGAGGACAAGTGATTGAAGCCCATTTCCCAATCGCCAAAGCTCCGTTCGCGGGTCGTGCGCATGAACATTTTGTTGATCCGGGCGTGGCGTGGGTCGGCTTTGATCACTTCATAAAGCGCTTCGACGGCGCTCTTTTCACCTTCTAAAGCTTGGATGAAAAAGCCATCTTTGTGAAGCAGCATCCCCGTAATCTGACGGGCTTTGTTGTTGCGGCGGCTGACGGTGAGGATATCCAGCAGTTTGGCATCGTCCATAGCTTGGGGGGCGATGCTGGTATAGACGAGCGAAATTAATTCCACAATACCCATCCTTGTTTCTAGTCTTATTCTAATTGTTCATCATTATACCCGTTGTTCATGAGAATTATCTTGGCGTGTTATGAGATAAGCACTGCTGCTGGTTAAGGTTTGGGCAGGTAGATCTTGATTCCCCCATCATCCGCGAATAAGGCGGCGGGTGGCTGGCGCAAAAGGCGGGTCACCACGAATAAATCACCGATGGATGCCGCACTGTTCAAGAGCAGTGCCAGCACGAGCGCCTCGCCCACAGCCACCGGCACCAGCGGCAACAGCAGCCCGCCCGCCGTCGTCATCACAAGGATGGGGGTCAGTGCCATGCGCATATAATGCCGACGACTGAGGATGCCAGTCGTGGTGGCATAAAAATAGCCGCGCCCCCACAGCAAGCGCGCCGGATATCCCAACAGGCGCAACGTCAGCGCGTGCAAGCCTTCATGGATCGGGATCGTCGCCAACATTAGGCTGATCGTCAGCGCGGCGCGTGCAGCATCCCCCCACGCGATTTGGGGTAAGGCGGCATAGGGCGCGCCGAGCGCGATATAAAAACGATAGGGGAGCCATAAACACAAGACTGCGCCGATCATGGGCACGAGCGCCCACAGGTTGGCGCTCAGCAGCCAGCGCCAAACGGGTAACGCCTCAAAATCCTCGAACAAGTCCCCCGCGAGGTGATAGCCCGGTGGGATGTATTTGGCAACGGATTGCGATGCGGATGAATTGGGTGGATAATGTTCTTGGGTCATTGGGCATTGTTGCCTTTCACTACTTTCACTCAAGGAAATTATTCTATGTCGCAGTCATCAAAAAATCGTCCCAGTCGGTCTCAGTTTGAGCCGACCAAAAGTTCGTCCCGACGCAGCAGCCCGTTGTTGCCCATTTTCGGATTGATCATCATCATCGCGGCAGGGGCGTTGGGCTGGTTCCTCGCGCCGACCGTCATCCAATTTCTAGCCGATCGTATCCCTAATTTTACCGGACGCGAGTTAAATCCGACGATCTTTAACATCATTGTGGCGGGCATTGTCGCCGCACTCGCCTTCTTGGTTTTCCTGATCATCTCATCGCTGGTGATCCGCCCCGGCAGCATGGACTCCAGCGAAAAGCAGATGTCACGGGAAAAAGAAGCGCGCATCGCCGCCGAAAAAGCCGAGAAAGAACGGTTGCGCCGCCGTCAACGTTAAGGTTTGAGGGGAAATTGGTTAATTTCAAAATTCCCCCTATGCAATCGTTAAAAGCGTTGTTATCCTTATGGAGCATTGTGGAAAAAGAAGACGATTTTGTCTCGTCCACAGGGTGTCGTGGTTGGGCATCCGCAAAACTTCAACAGAGAAAACAGAAACGATTGCAACTCAGCACTCCCTGCACTCTCCGCACGTACTACAAAACACCTCCTGAAATAACTAGGATTTGTGTGTACAGAAGTTCTTTGCAAACCCCATAATTTCAGGAGAAACAAAAATGGGCGCTCGCGTACAAGGTACAGTCAAGTGGTTTAACGCTGAAAAGGGCTTCGGCTTCATTTCCCAAGAAGGCGGCGATGACCTTTTCGTTCACTATTCCGAAATCCAAAGCTCGGGCTATCGCTCGTTGGATGAAGGCGCTAAGGTCGAATTCGAAATCACTCAGGGTCAAAAAGGCAAGCAGGCAAGCTCGGTCACGATTATTTCGCGCTAAGCTTTTCCCGCTTTTGTAAGCCGAACGCCCCCCTCATTGAGGGGGGCGTTTTTGATTCTCGCTTATTCCAATTTCAATGCTTGCACGGGTGGCAACTGTGCCGCCCGCCACGCTGGATACATCCCCGCCAGCGCCCCGACCAGCGTCGCCAAAATCAGCGCGAAGACGATCAGTTCATCGGGCACAATGATCAAATTGCCACCGATTTGGGAAGCATCGAAGGGCAAAAATGAAATGCCACCGCCGTCTTGCGGGGTATTTTGGATCGCCCCATTGATGGCATCTTGCAACAGGCGCGCCACCACCACCCCGACCACGCCCCCTAAGCCACCGACGAGTCCGGCTTCCATCAAGAACAACGTCAAAATCTCTTGGTTGGTCGCGCCGATGGCTTTCATAATGCCGATCTCGCGCGTGCGCTCCAAGATCGCCATCATCATGGTATTGGCGACGCCGAACGCCGCCACCACCAGCGCCACGCCCCCCACCCCGCCTAGCATCAAACGCATGGTGCTAAAGAATCCATTCAGGCTGTTGAGATATTCGCCCATGCCGCCCGCGCTATAGCCGGCTTCGCGCAATGCCGCGCTGACGATGGACACTGTTTCACGGCTGGAGGCTTGGATCGTCACCTGATCGTACACAAACGTCTCGTCGGTGTAGTCGTTGCCGCTGAGCGCCTCGTTCATGCTTTTGACATCCGCCAGCGGCAGATACAACACCATATCGCTGTAACCACCCGTCGGTTCGAGCAAGGCAGTGAGCGCCAAATTGACCCTCCGGATCGTGCCATCCACTTGATAGAGGCGCAACTTTAAGGGCGTCGCCAGCGGGTCAATCGTGATCGGTGCCCATTCTTCGGCAGTGGGATCATAGAAGTTGTCGCCAAACTGAGACCCCCCGATGCCTTGACCAGCCGCTAACGTCAATGGCTCGCCAGATTGGGTGCGCACCGCCAGATAGGGCAAATAACGGGGATCAATGCCCAAGATTTCGCCATATTTCACATAATCATCCGCCGCGATTTCGCCCCCTTGCAAGCGCAAGGTCGGGATGACGGCGACCACGCCTTCCATTTGCGACATCGCGCGGATCGCCTCGTCGTTCAAACGCGGGATGGGCACCGTCGGGTCGGGATTCCAGCCCGGATAGACATCAATTTGGGTGATAGCGGCACCACTGCCGATGCTGGCTTCGGCGGTTTGTTGTAAGCCGTTGGTCAAGCCGATCAACAGGACAACGGCGGTGGTGCCCACGACCACCCCGCCCGAAGTCATCAATAGGCGCGTGCGGGATCGTCCTAAATTACTGATCGCCAGTTGGAGCAGTTCGTAAAACATGCGTCTAACTCCCTAAACCCAACAATGCCATGAACAAGCGCCCGATGGTGTCGGGGGGTTCGGGCGTCGCTATCGGGATCACCGGTTCCGGCGTGAATTCTTCTTCGGGCGGCGGTGGTGCGGGCATCACCTCCACACTGTAAGCTTGCACCAGTGTTTGCGCTTGATTGAGATCATCAATGTAATACAGCGTGACGGTGATATCGAGCGTGCCCTCGTCGGACGCCATCACGGTTGCTAACAAGGGCGCGTCATCATTGGCATTGAGCGTCTCCAACAATTGCGCGCCGCCGTCCAAGACTTCGCCATGAGTGGCTTCGACGGTCGCGTCTGTCAAGCTGATCGTCGTCGTGCCGTCGTTGACCAGATCAATACCCAGTCCGACGACTTCGCCCGCCATGATCGCCTCTGGCAGCGGGCTTTGTAACCGAAACCGTAAGCGGGGCGGTGCCATCACCACCAAGTTGATGTTGAGGGTGTCGATCTTGGATTGATTGCCCGGCAACAGGTATTGAATCGTGATCGGTAGCGTATAAATGCCGCTTTTGGTGCTACCCGCCACGATAAATTCCTGTTGTAGCACCTTGTCCGTCCCGCTGGCGATGCTGCCCACGAAGAGCCGCCCGTCCGACCCTTGCGGCGCAAAGGTGGTCGAAGGCGTGGTACTGCTGCTGATGGACGAACCGGGGGCGGGGGTACCGCCACTGTCGGTCGTCTGCACCGTGCCAAAAGTCACCAAGACATCAAGGGCAGCGCCCCTGCCGACATTGTTGAGGACGGCGTTTAAGGTGAAGCGATCCCCCGGTTGGAGGCGTTCTACCCCCACATCATAGCTGTCGATCAGCAGCAGGGGCAACGGCGCACTGAGCTTGACAATCGGCACCGTCACGCTGGTTTGCGTCTCTTTGGCGGTGCCCTCTTGCAGATACGACAAGGTGAGCGATTGCCGTTGTGAGCCTTCGGCGGCGGTGCTGCTGACGATGAGCGCCAACCGCAAAATCTGCTGTTGGTTGGGATACAGATCGCCCACTGTGAACGAGTCGCCACGGGCATCGGGCAATAAAATCGTGTCCCCAGTGACGCGCAACACCACTTGCGTCGCGCTTTCGGTGCCGACATTGGCAATCGTCAGGGTGAGCAGCACCGGCGCGCCCGGTTCCGCCGCTTCTGGTTCAAAGGTGTAGGACTCGATCATCAGTTGCGCCGCCCGCGCTTCCGTCGTCACCGTGATCCCCACCGAAGCGTTGGTCGAATAGGCTTTGCCCTCGCTATCCGCATAGCTGATCGTGATGCCCAACGATGCCGCGCCCGCCGTGATGCTGTTGAGCGCCGTCACCTGATAGCGGATACCGACGCTTGCGCCGGGCGGGATCTCGGTTATGTTAAGCGGCGCTTGCCCAAGGGCAGGGACGAACGAACTGCCCGCTGGTAGGGCAATGCTGACGCTGCGCGCCGCCCGTGTCCCCTGATTGGTGAGGGTAAACGCCAGCACAATCGTCGTGCCGGTCGTGATCTGATTTGGTGCGGCAGTCAAGCCATTGACGATCAACGCGGGTTCATTGACGCTCGGCAGCGGCGTGTTGGTCGGTACTGCGGTCGCCGTCGGGGGCGCGATGGCGTTCACGGTCAACCGTGATGAAGCGGACGCCGTGCCCCGCGCCGGATCGCTCACTTCGACAGTGTATTGACCGGGGCGCGTGTTTTCTGGCAGTAGGGCGGTCAAGGCATTGGCATTGACGAAGGTAGTCACCAACAGCCCGACATCAACCACGCGCACGACGGATTGCGCCGTGAAGTTACTGCCCAAGATCGAGATCGTCACGGCGGCTCCGGCGGTCACTTGCGACGGCTCTACCCGATCCACAAACAGGATCGGTGCCAGCGTCGCGGGGGGCAGGGGCGTGAGGGTGGCGCTGGGGGTGTCGGTCAAGGTCGCGCTAGGGGTGGCGGTCGCCTCTTGCAGGATGCTTAAAGCGTTGGGCAGGGTGACGCGATTGCCCGCCGTATCCGTCAGCGTCACGTCATAGATACCGCTTGCCAGCCCCGCCGGAATCGCCAGATTCATCGTGGCGTGATCGATCAAGGCGCTGGCGATTTGCCCCACACCGCTCAGATCGACCGTCATATCCGCAGTAAAACCCGCCCCATACAACACGGCGACCGTCGCTTGTCCGCTCGTCAATTGCCCCGGTTCGAGGCGATCAATCACGAGGGGGGACGTGGTTTCGGTCTGTGCCAGCGCCGTGCCGAGCGCCAGCACGGACAAGACAATCCCCATCAGCACGAGGAAAATACGATAAGGCATGGTGATCTTCATGTGGTTGGCTCGTTTAAAGGTTCGGTTATAGTTGGCTTGGGCACGCGGATCGGGCGGAGTTTGTCTTGCACGATGCGCCCATCTTGCAAACGGATCACGCGGTCGGCATAACGCGCCATGTCCGGATCATGCGTGACGATCAGCACGGTCTTGCCCTCTTGGGTACACAAGCGGCGCAACAAGCGCATGATGATCGTCCCTGTGGCACTGTCGAGCGCGCCCGTCGGTTCGTCGCCCACGATGATCGGCGGATCATTGTACAGCGCCCGCGCGATGGCGACGCGCTGCTGTTGCCCGCCCGATAGTTGGTTGGGGCGGTGATCCATGCGCTCGCCCATTTGCAACGCGCTGAGCAATGCCGCCGACCGTTGATAGCGGAATGTCCGATCATGACGGGCGAAGGTGCCCACCAGCATCACATTTTCTTGCGCCGTCATGGTCGGCACCAGATAAAAGCCTTGAAAAATGAAGCCGATCATTTGCCCGCGCAGATGCGCCAACGTTTGTTGATCAATGCGATCCAGCGCGTGCCCTGCTACGATCACTTGCCCGCTGGTGGGGGTATCGAGTCCGGTCATGCTGTACAAGAGCGTGCTTTTGCCGCTGCCGCTGGTGCCCATAATGACCACAAATTGCCCTTGCTCGATCTCGACATTGATATCATCCAGCGCCTTGATCGTCTGTCCGCCCAGCCGGAATTGCTTGTTGAGTCCAATCGTTGTGATGATCGCGCTCATGGTCGGATCGCTCCGCCCCTATCCTCGATGCTGATCTCCGGCACTATGTCGGACGGCATGATGCCGTCCGGCACCAAGCCTTCAGCACTGAACTCGTCTAGCGGGAATTCGTCCGCCTCAAGGGTTGGCATTTGCTCCGCTGCCGCTTGCGCCTCAAGCAGATGATCATAGCTGGCGAAACTAGCGATGATGACGACCAGTGCCACCCACAAGATCACCACTACCGCCGCGATCCAGCGCCGTCCGTGCAAGGCATAGCGCGCCCCTAGATAGACCAGCACCGCACTCCACAACGAAAACAGGGTGATTTGCCCGGCGAAGGCATGGACGAAGCGTTGAAGCTGGGGGGCTAAACCCGTATAAAACGGCAGATCATTCAAGAAACCGGTCATGCCGGTTGCGCCCAGTTGCCCCCCGTTATTGATAAACACCAGTTGAATGATTTTCATGACCGCTAACGGGGCGCTTGCCCAAATGACGATCTGCAAATTACGTCCGATGTCCGGCGCTTTGCCATTGAACATCGGCACGACCATCAGCAAGGTTGCCAGTGCGCCCCACCCAATGACCACATTGCCGATGGCGGCAAGTGCCACCGACCAAGTGCTATCGGGGGAACTGGTTCCGCCCTCTGTGGGGGGGATGCCTTCGCCGGGGGGCAGAGGAAACTCACCGGGGATGCCGCTCCCCTCGAAAATCGGGACTTCGCCACTGGGGGCGGCGCTCCTCAATGGGCGCGGCACGGCGCTATAGCCCGTGAGTGCCATCATGAACAACGCCGCCAGCAACCAGCTTTGCCCGGCAGTAGAAAAGCCCTTAAAAAAATCACGGGGGCGCAGTAGTACCCCGCTGATACTGGCGATGATGCCGCGCGGGGGGGCAGACATCTGTAATTTAGGCAAGGCGTCCCGCTTGGTGGGGGCGCTGATCAATTCGGTCATGGGTCGCTTTTCGATGATGGCGTTATGCACAGCGTTATTATCGCGCACTTTTGCTGATTTAAGCATACGCTTTATAGACGCAAAACCGACGCTAAAGGTTCCCAATTGGGGATAGAGGAAATTAAAAAAAACATAATTGCTCACTCTGCAACCTGATCGGTGGCGCTAAATCGCACGACTCTGCAAGTTGCGCCCCCCGCCCAAAGCAGTGAAAATACGGGTTCTCGCTCACCCGCACAAGGAACCACCCCATGACCCTGCCCCTACTGCGTGATCCACTGCCGACCGATATCCTCGCCTTGCGGCGGACACTGCCGCTCAAGCCCGCGCCCGTCACGTTGATTGGGCGGCGTGTCCGGCTGGAACCGCTGGACTTGGCGCGCGACCTCGACACCCTGTTCGCCATCTCGGACGGACGCCCCTTCACTCTCGGCGACCGCACGCACAACGCCTACGACGCCGAAGCGCAGGTGTGGCGCTTTATGGCAGGCGGCCCCTTCGCGACGGTTGCCGCTATGGACGCCTATTTCCAAGGACAACTGAACGCCGCCAACGGGTTGCCGTTCACGGTGTTCGACAGCACCAGCGGGCACGCGGTCGGGGTCGCCAATTTTATGAGCAACGTCCCCGATCACCTGAAGATCGAATTGGGCAGTATTTGGTACAGCCCGATTGCCCAACGCACGGGCGCGAATACCGAAGCCACCTATTTGATGGTGCGCCATGCCTTCGCGCTGGGGTATCAGCGGGTGGAATGGAAATGCAATGCCCTCAATACCCCCTCGCGGGAGGCGGCGCTCAAGCTGGGTTTCCAGTTTGAAGGCATCCAAGAGGATCATATGATCATCAAGGATCGCCCGCGTGACACGGCATGGTTTCGCATCTTGGCGCGCGAGTGGGGCACAGTCGCGGCGGCGCTGGAAAAGCGTCTCTATGATCGCGCTTAAACCTGTATGGACAGCGCTCCCCATTTCTCGGTATGATGGGCACAAATCAGTTTGCTTATGAGGTTTTATCACCATGACGGAAAGCCCTTCCATGCCGGAAATGACTCTCGCTCAGCAGCGCGTCGCCGGTTGCCCGATCAAACCTTGTTTGGGCAGGGATGATAACGAAACCCTGTTGCGCAGTGTGCGCAGTGAACGCTTACTGTGCATGGGCTGTGCCACCCGGATGCAGACAGGTTACATTGGGCGGGAAGAAGCGCGCCAAACGGAAAACAAGTTTTATAAAGCGACGACGGTCGATTATGCTATCCAGTTTGCGGTGTGCGCGGCGGGGACGGGCATCGCGACGGGGATCGCCACCTTGATCGGCTTCTGGCTGTTCGTCTTTTTCATCGGCGCAGCCGCGGGTGGAGCTGTGGGCGCGGCTGCGCGGCAAGCCACTGGACGCCGACTCGGTCGCTATTCAGGCGAAATCTCGGTGGCGGGCGTGGTGTTAGGGGCGCTGGCGAGTCCGGTCTTGTTGCTGCTGTTGCAGCGCGGGCTGTTTCGCCCGCAAGCGGCGTTCAATCTGACTTCGTTGATCTGCGCCGGGGTGATGAGCGTGGCGATCTATGGGCTGATGAAGGGGCGGATTTAGGAATGTGACGGCACGCTGCTGGAGGGTAAAGCAGCGTGCCGTCGCGCTTATTCGAAGGTGATGGGCGGTCCCATCAACACCATCCCATGCGCCAGCCATAACGCCGGGTCTTGGATGGGCATAGCGTTGGTTTTAGTGACTTCGCGGAAGAAGGCTTCCATCTGCCCGGCGGGAGTGAACACAATCAGCATTCTGCCGGTGGTGTCCCCGCTATGTGCCCACACATGTGGCACCTTGCGCGGTGCCAACACCGAGTCGCCGGCTTTGAGCAACCCCCTCTCGCTCCCGATTTCGATGATAAACTCGCCTTCTAAAGCGAAGAACCACTCGTCTTGATCGGGGTGCATATGACGAGCCGGACCGCCCTTGGCATGGAACTTATTCTCGATGATGAAGATCGTCTCGCTGTCTTGGGTCGAGAGCTTGAAATCAATAGCGCTAATGCCGAGTCCGCGTTGTTCGCCGAAGCGATCCTGACCAGCGGCGACGCGAACGAGAGGGGAATCATGGGGTGACGGAATCATGAACACTCCTTTTAAGGTGGTGCGGACAAGATCAGTATAGGCTCATCAAAGGGATGCGATAGTCCCTTAGCCCGCCGTTTCCGTGCTTTGTACCAAGCGCCCGCCACGATGCCGTTCGATCCACGTCACGCCATAATCGACCAACGGGCGCTGGCGTACCAAGCGCGCCTCGGCAAACCCGACACGAGCGGGCGTATAACCGATCTCGCGTTCATAGTCCGCGCCCAAATCAGCAAAATCGTGATCACTAAAATCCAAAATGCGATGCGGCACCCACTGACGCACGCCGTCCACTAGCATCGCCGCCCCGTTGATCGTCCACGCCTTGCCGGGGAAGGTCGCCCGTGCTTCGGACAAATGCAGGGAGGTATTGTTGCCGTGATCGACACCCAGCAGCAAGACATAGCCATCGAGATCGTAGAGATGCGCTAGGGGCGATCCTTCACCGACATCCTGTTCGGGCAGGTGATCGTATGTGATGCGCTGGGCGTGCGCCCCCCATGCTGCGAACGAGACTGCCGGATGCGCGCTACGGATCACATTCGGGAAGGTGCGAAAGGCTTCGACGATGGCACCCATCCCGCGTGTGGGGGTGATCGCCCGATCATAGGCGGGCATCTCGTCGCGGATCACCTGCCACCACGACTCCGGCACGGGCGGATTTGACCAATAGCGCGGGTCACTGTTGGAGGTGCTGTGGGTGGGCATCATCAGGGTGCCGTCGGGCGTGATCACCTGCATGAGCGCTTGCACGACCGCGACCGGACCGCCCACCACCCAACCGAGCTTGCTCAGCGCGCTGTGGACGAGGACGGTCATGCCGGGGACAACGCCCGCCGCCCGAAGATCGGCGGCGAGCGAGGTCACGGTGTGGGGACGGGGCTGGGTGGGGTCGATAGTGGCGGATTCGGTCATGGTTAGTTAATCGTACACACGCTCCCTTGACCAACGCCCGATGTCTGTTGGCAGACCAAACAGCCCGCGTGCGGCGCGGTCAGCAAATAGCCAGAATAATCAAAGACCGCTGGATCAATGGTGATGGCTGCGGTGTTGATAATGATACAGCTAACCCTCATCTCCCAGGGCTTACGCATGAAACATGAAACGTCATGAAACGGGAGAGGGGGAGAAACCGGCTCACAATAGTTCTTAAAAGTCCCCTCTCTACGAAATGGGGAGGGGATGTACTTTCGTGATTCACTGAATGTGGTTTCCCGACTTTTGCAACAGACTCCAACGGGGCGTCCGTTTGTAGGCATAAATTCGCGGACGCGCCGTTGCGCTACATTTAACCGTTATTTACGGGAATTTTCGACATTTTTAGAACGTGCGTGTAATATGACATTGGCGAAGTAGTTGCGGAGTGTCACAGTATAAAGGAAAATGCGCACTGTGCCAATCTTTTCTTGATCTCAGTGCTTTCGCCCTGTGCGCCGCGCGCGCTTTGGGTTAGGCTTTGGGGCGCGATCCCGATTTGACTATCCCCCATCGAGAGGATTCCCCGTCTATGCTTCATCTTTCTCGCAATCAGCGTCTGTTTTTGCTGGTCTTGATCTTGCTCTTGGGCGCTGCCGTGCGCATCGTGCATCTGGGCGATCAAAGCTTGTGGCTGGATGAAGGGATCGCCTATTGGAATCAGAAACAACCGGACTTGATCGCCGAACTCGCGACCAAAGATGTACACCCGCCGTTGTATTTCGCCGCCCTCAATGTCTGGATTCGACTGACGGGCATCACCCCCGAAGCGATGCGCCTATCGTCGGCGTTGTTGTCACTGATCAGCGTGGCGCTGGTGGCGCGCTTAGCGTGGATGCTGCGCCGCGACCCTAAGCTGGATGAGGCGGTTGCGATTCCGGTCATGGCGGCGCTGCTTTTGGCATTGTTCGATCCCGAAATTTCACTGGCACAAGATGTCCGCATGTACGCGCTGCGTACCCTAGAAGCGCTGACCGCCATTTACTTTTATATCCTGTGGTTGCGCGGACAGCGCCCCCTGCACGCCGTGTTGATGGTGACGGCGTTGGTGCTGCTCTTGCATACCCACCTCATCGGGGCATTCATGCTGCCGGTGATCGGGTTGCACGCCCTGTTGTTTTTGCGCGGGCGGGTGCGCGTGGGCGCGTGGGCGCTCATCATCGGGGCGTTCGCGCTGTTTATGCCTTGGTTCTTGACCTATGGCATCCACCAACGCTTGAACGATACTGGCATCTTCGCGGCGCTGCCCTCCAATTGGACGACCATCGTCGAGATCGGCTTCAAGTATTTCAGCCAAATGTGGGCATTGATGATCGGCTTGTTCGTGTTCGGCTTGGTGCGGCTGGAGTACCTGCCCGACGGTGCGGTGCGCGTGCGCTGGCGACCGTTCGCCCAGTCCTTTTTGCTGTTCGTTTGGGCGGCGCTGGTGCCCGTCGCGACGTTTATCGCCAATTTCTTCTACGACTTTTTATCCCCTCGGCGCATTTTGTTGATCTCACCCGCGATTGCTTTGTTGACGGCGCGCGGCTTGGCGAACTTCAAACAGGTGCCCGCGCGCTATTTCTTGGTCGGCGTGATCGTGATCTACAGCCTGTCCGTCGTGGACGATTACTACCCCAAAGCCCCATGGGACGATGTGGGCGACAACCTCGCCCGCTACGCGACGGTGGATGAACTGGTCTTGATGGAAATTTATCGCGACGATTTCACCTTCGATTATTATGTCGATTACGACATGGGCATGACCATGCCGCGCGAGTCGTTGCGGCGCTGGCGTGAAGACCGCGCCGCCGAATACCCCGATGGCTTGATCGCCCAACTGACCGCCGCGCCCACCGTATGGCTCGTCCATTGGAGTCCTGATGACTCGGCATTTCGCTTTTTACGCCAAAGCGGACATGTGCCGACCGCCAAAATGACGGTCGATCACATCGGCAATGCCCTCGATCTCTGGCGTTTTGATCGGTTTTTAGCGGACGAAGCGCCGCTGATGACCTATGCGCGCACTGCCCCCATCGCCGACACGCTGCACTTGCGGCGTGCCGAGATCGCCCCGGAGCGCGTCGATCTGTGGTGGAGCGCCCCCGCCACGCCATCGCAAGATTACACGACCTCGGTCTTTCTGCTGGATGCGTCGGGCGCGCTCGTCGCCCAACACGATGCCTATCCGTTTGAGAACCAACGCCCAACGACAGGGTGGAGTCCCGACGAGATCGTCTATGATCCGCACCCGCTCATGCTATCGGGTGTGCCCGCCGGGACCTATCAGGTGGGGGTGCAGGTGTACACATGGTTTGACAATGTGCGTAGCCCCACCGTCGAGGGTGCCGATTGGTTCATCGTGGGCACACTGACACGGTAACGCCACAATTGATGCGATCAGCGGGGCAAAATGCGTTACACTAAATAGCTATAATAAGCCTTCGACCATCGTCTCGAGATTCCAAATAGAGCAGGGAAGTCTAGACCATGTTAAACCGTAGATTGAACGACCCAAACGTTGCCCCCCAAGAACGCAAAGCGCCCGAACCCGCGCCTTTGCCCAGTGCCACGCCGTCAGCGCCCGCGCCCAACCCGCCTTCTTCCATGCGTAATATCATCAGCGACCAAAAATTGCGGACTGCACCCAAGATCGCGGCATTGCGCAAGATGCTGCGCCCGCGTTTGTTGAAGACGCCCGACGAAGCGGATACGTGGAAACGGGGCGATGCCGAAAAAATTGCCCTGATCACCGAACGTCTCAAAGCCGTCCTCGAAAAATTGATGGCTGAAAAGCCAGAGTACCGCGTGACGCGCGACGAATTTGAGGACTTGGCAGAGGCGATCTTGGATGACTTGCTCGGCTTTGGGGGTATTCAACCGCTCATCGAAGACCGCACCTGCTCGGAAATCATGGTCAACGGACCCGATATCATCTTCGCGGAATTGAAGGGCAAGCTCCTAGAGACTGCCCACGTCTTTGATGATGATGACCATGCCATATGGACGGCACAGCGCATTGTGCGCCCGTTGCAGCGAACAATTGATCGTTCTAACCCGATGGTCGATGCCCGTCTGCCCGATGGTTCGCGCGTGCATATCGTGGTGTTGCCGTCGGCGCTGCAAGGCACCACCATGTCGATCCGTAAATTTCCCGAAAAACGACTCGCTGTCAGCGACTTGGTGAACTTTGGTTCGCTCACCCAAGATGCCGCCGACTTCTTAGAGGCGTGCGTCAAGTCGCGTTTGAACATCGTCGTCAGCGGCGGTACGGGGTCTGGCAAGACGACCTTGCTCAACTGCTTGAGCGGCTTCATCCCCAACGATGAGCGGATTGTGACGATTGAAGACTCGGCGGAGTTACAACTGGTGCAACGCCACGTCGTGCGTTTGGAAACGGCTCCCGCCCTTGCTGGCACTGGTTTGGGAAGTTTGTCGATCCGCGATTTGGTGCGTGGGTCGTTGCGTATGCGTCCGGATCGCATCGTCGTTGGCGAGTGTCGCGGTGGCGAAGCGCTCGATATGCTCACGGCGATGAACACGGGGCATGATGGCTCGTTGACGACCGTCCACAGCAACAACCCGCGCGATTGCATCGGGCGCTTGGAGACGCTGGTGATGATGGCGGGCATGGATTTGCCATTGTTCGTTATCCGCCGCCAGATCACATCAGCGGTTGATATGATTTTGCAGATCGCTCGTCTCAAAGATGGCAGCCGCAAGATCGTCCAGATCACCGAAGTGCAGGGCATGGAAGGCGAACAGGTGACGCTGCAAGACATCTTCATGTATAAGCAACCGGGGCAGCGCGGCAATGAACCGTCGTCAATGGGCGGCGGCAAGCTGGAAGCGATGGGTTTCCGCCCCAACTTCAACGAGCGTCTCGAAGAAAACGGCTTCAAGCTCAGCGGGCGGATGTTCGGTTCCGGCTCAACGACTATCGGGCAGCGCAATTAAAAGGTTCATCCATGACCCATGCGTTCATTTTGGCATCCGGCTCTCCACGACGTAAAGAGATTCTTGGCTCACTGGGCATCCCTTTTACGGTGGTCAAACCCGATATTGATGAAACCCAAGGCACGGGCGAAAACGCCTACGCCTATGCCGAACGCCTGAGTCAAGAAAAAGCGGCGGCGGTCGCCAATAAGCTTGTGGATGCGGGCGATACCATCATAGTGGCGGCGGACACCATCGTGGTGATCGCCGCCGACACGATTGGCGTGATGGCAGCGGGCGATATCCTCGGCAAGCCGGTAGATGCCGAGGACGCCCGCCTGATGTTGGAACGGCTGCGCGGGGGGCTGCACGTTGTTTGCACCGCGCTGACGGTCTTGGCGATCCGCGCGGCGGGGCGCACCCAACGCACGGCATTAACGCGCACCCGTGTGACCATGCGGGACTACACCGATGCCGAGATCGCCGCCTACATCGCGACGGGTGATCCGTTCGATAAAGCGGGGGGCTATGCGATTCAGCATGACGTATTCGCCCCCGTCGCGCAGATCGACGGCAGTTATACCAATGTCGTCGGCTTGCCGGTCGAGACGCTGCGGACGGTGCTGGCGGAGTTGGGGGTGGTGATGAGGGGATAGAGGGTACAGATAAAATATGTACCCTTCTTATTTTTGAACTAAAGTTCTATTGTTAGAATATTGTTACCTATATACCAATTTGTTGCGGAATCCTCAACTGGTGAATTATACTGTTAGTCAGGTGAAAATAGGTGGGGGGCGATATCATGTTTTATGTGACTAATCTATTTTTGAAGTTTGAAGAAGTTCCCAATCCAGATCAATTGAGTGGTGACGCTTTATTATTTCTCTATCTAATATTTCCTGTTTTAGCGGGACTCGCAGTTTTATTTAATGATTTCTTTGCAAATTTTCTTAAGAAGAGAAGTGGAGGCAATATAGATATCCATGAAGGCGCAGTCAATATTTTCAGCGCTCTCATTTTTTACCTTATAGCCACTACATTGGGAACGAGCGCCGGATCTAATCTTAGTGTGCCAATAATTATTATTTACATTGTAGGTTCTTCATTTATTTTTTATTTTTCTATAATTTCTGGGGCGTTAATCCGTATTTTTTGGATAAGTCATCGTGAAGGACATCACATCAAAAGGTTAAAAGTTCCCGATAACCCTGTCAATATAAAAAATAATGATGTCCTTCCTTTTGATCAAACTGATAAATAAATAGAACGCATCTATGTTCTATCGTTATCTTGTAGCATTAACAACTATTCATCAATCTCTTTCAAGTGACTAACTAGTTAACCAGATGAAAATGACGGGGAATCAAAATGAAGAATCTAAGCTTTACGCTAAGCGCTCTGTTTCTATTGCTCCTGTGCTTTTGGGTGCCCCCACAGTCGACACAGGCACAATCAGCAGAGATACCAATAACACCAGAGGAAATTCGCTTTGTTTTCCTTGTAAGTCAATCTCGCATGTCAATGACCATAGATTCAACTAACGCTCGTTCGCAAGTTGTATTAAATGCAATAAACTATCTTTATCGATTCTATGTTGATGTTTTACAGCGTGTAGCTTTCGGTCATTACGACTTGAGTTTTTCTGTTGTTTATTTTGGAGAACTAAATCACACCGTTAATTTCATAGTCCGTGGAACCCAACAAAACTGGATAGGATTTCAAGATTATAGTGGTCAAAATGGGGTTCAGGAATTTCAAAGCGATTTTCAAGATTGGTTAAGCCGACTTAGTTCTCTCCCATGTGCTTCTCAGGTCACGTCTAACGCCAATTGCGATCGTGGTGCAGATCATAATAATGCTATTAATACGGCTCTAGCCATGTTTCCACAGGCACCTAACAACGGCGCTACCGCTTATGATGCCATTTTTATCCTCAGTGATGGTGTAGATTGTGGTCCTACTGCAAATCCTGTCACAGGAGCGGGTATAGTTCCCTGCATTTATAACAATACCACTAGTCCATTGCTTACGAGTGCTGCTGCTCGAAATATAAATAATAATATTCAAGCATTCTCAAATACCCAAATTTCTTTCATCGGCTATGATCGTTCCGGACCGGGTTTCTTTCAGGGACTCAGTAATCAATGGCAATCATTTACTAGTGGGATTAATTTTATCCCCTCTTATGCGCAAATCGATTCTGGAATTCGTCTAACAGATATCTCGCAACAGGGAACTGATGCCTTAATTGGAGCAATCAACGACACTCTCTTTGAAGGGGTTTTCCAAAATGGACTTCCTGATGGGCTAAATGTTTATAGTTTTAACCCTAGCGCCCCATCAAATCTATTCAACACGGATACAATTAATAATATGCTGAGTAGCAAACATGTGTGTTTGGGAGACGAGGTTTATGTTTTCCCATTAGTGGACAATGTATCCTTTTTCATGATGCAATATGATATGCGATACAGCGATCTTCTGTCGTTCCCCATTTTAGTGACACGACCCGAAAATGTACGACCACCGGATCGACCAAATCGGATGCGTCCCATACCAGAACAGATGTGGGAACCAATGCCAATGTATGAAAGTCAGACTGTGGCGGCAAATGGATATTGCCACCGCCCCACACTGCGGAATATCAATCAGTTTAATTTTTCGTCCAACAATCGCTTACTTGTTTCTCAACGTCAGTTAGCATTGCAAACACAAACCAACGTTCAATCATCAAATCCTGTCATTAATATGTATCAATATGGGACTCTGGATTTACAGGTAAACTTGGGATCTACCAGTATTGACTTGAGGGCGTTGGGGTTGGAACTTCGTGCGGTCATCGACCCTGAACCAGTGCTGGGACGCTCTGCCGATCCGAGACATTATGAACTCGCTGATTTCACGACCCATTCCGAGATCATTGACTATGATGGCAATCATAGCTTAAGATATGAATTGGTGCGTCCTGCAACTCCAAACACGGGTAGTTCTGAAGAGGTACTGCTCACCAGCACGGTATACGACTTAAGTGTCCAATCTGTGAACTTCGCCTTTGTTGACGCTTGCGCTGCAGGGACCATCATTGTTGCCCGACCGGGTGATATCATTGACTTTTCAGCCCAGTTCACAAATGAATCAGGAATAGCACTTCCTAATGTGCCAAATTTTGGAGCAGCTATTGCTGACTGGGGAGTGCAATTATCCTCCCATTTTAACGATCGGCAACAACCTGTGGTGGAGGGGAACATAAACAACATATCCATCCCGAGCTTCAATTTGGCATCTCCTTCTCAAATGATGAGTACTACCGTTTTTGAACGCTACCCCACTTTATGGCGTGTGCCCAACGTTGACAGTAGCTATACTCTGTCGGTGTCTCCGACTCTGAGGAATACACAAAACTCAAGGATTCCTGAAATCACTTGCCAGGTGGAGGTTGTACCGTTACAGCTTACTGTTAACTACCTCGAAGATAATGAGACTAAACATACTGTTATCGTACAGCTCAGCAATCAAAATGACATTAATTGGATTATGCAACGACAAACCACCCTCACTCCGGGTCCTTTGGAATTAATATGGGAGATTGACAATGATTCTACAGGTCATTGGAGCCAGCCGTCCAAAACGACTTTTGGTGAATCCGAAGTTGATGCCAGTATATGGGAAGCAAACAGGGATTTCCTTAATGTGACTGATAACCCAAATAGAATTTCAGAATTTGTTAATATTAGCTTTCGTATCATGCTAGATGGATATCAAATTTACCCCCTAGATACTAATCCTGAAGATAATATCTTGCCGGATGCACAGCATATTTCTAGTCCGACTTTGTTTCGGTAAATTATAAGGAGGGCTAATGTCGAGTTTCAATCCAAACCAGTTACCTGATCCAGATGATGCTCTTGGGAACGGCTTTCATATTTATAAGGCGGCAGCAGTAGTTCAACGTCGCCGGAGTATGCCCCCCTATGTTATAACTATCGCATTTTTACTCGTCTCTTTTATTTTTTTTATAACAGGCTTTCAAGTTGGTTCCAGTTTCCAAGTTAACCCAACGACCGACCCTGTCATAAGGATCGTTACTGTGACGCCGCATCAATTTGACTTAGATACCGTGGGCATCTGCAATGCCCGCGTCAAAGTTGCGAGCGCCCAACTTTATTTCTTACCCCTAACGCGTGCTGTACCCTCAATTGCGTTACCTTTAGATACAGCTTTAACAATTCTGGGCAGACAACCCGATAATTGGTACGAAGATATCTTGTGGGTACAAATCTATCAGGCGTTGCCGGGTCAAGGAATTGCTAATCTCTATTGGTTACGCCGAACAGAAATTGAATTTAACGAGGATGATGTTGATTGTGAAAATCTACCAGCGGGTTTGCTAAAATGAACGCAGATTAATCATTTAGATATCGATGAGCATATGTGTGCATGGGATAACGACATGAAAACAAATACTCTAAAAATTATATTCACTATATCTTTATCATTATCTATTATTTTATTTATTGTATTTGTCATAAATAATAAAGAAAAGGGAATTATTCCCTTTCCGTCATTAACGCCAATCTCCCCTGCTTTTATGCCCACCCACACACCAATAGGGACTTGTCAAGCCAGAGTAAAAGAAACCAATGACGAAATATATGTTATTCGTTACCAAAATTATTATTCGAGTAATCCCACACAATGGACACAAGTTAGTAATTTAGGTACATTCACGGTTTTATACCGTACAATGATCGAAGGCGGCACAATAACAATTTTGAGGATACAATTAGATGATGCTTCTAAAACTCAATAC
>Ga0163154_10002703_pt1 | contig 25492 bp, 20 predicted proteins | sample OliLakLV19MP9P1_FD_148649 | JGI IMG/M metagenome (GOLD analysis project Ga0163154, IMG submission 148649) | Freshwater microbial mat bacterial communities from Lake Vanda, McMurdo Dry Valleys, Antarctica - Oligotrophic Lake LV.19.MP9.P1 | ecosystem: Environmental > Aquatic > Freshwater > Lake >... | reverse complement strand
TCCCCACACCACCCCGCCCAGCACCCCCAGCGGCCTTTGACGAAACGAACGGATCGAAGATCGTGCCGAGCCTGGAGGCCTCGATGCCGCACCCGGTGTCGCTCACCTCGATGCACGCGTACTGGCCTGGGGAAAGTGCGTGCTCGACCGGCCGGGCGTCTCGCTCAACGAGGCCAACCTGCTTGATCTTCACCGACACGGTCACGACCCCGGACATCTCGCCCAGCGCGTCCGACGCGTTCACGAGCAGGTTGGTCACCACCTGCCGGAGCAGGGTCGGGTCGGCGTTGACGAGGCTCATCCGCTCCGGAAAATCGAACTCGATCCTGACGTTGGCACCGAGACGCGCGCCCAGCAACCGGACGCTGTCGCGGCAGAGCGAACGCAGGTCGACCGCGCCCGGGCTGAACTGCACTCGCCCGGCATAGGCTAGCAGCTGATGCGTGAGGTCCGAGGCGTAGCGGGTTGCCGAGACGATCTCAACAAGCCGGTCTCGGACCTCGCTGCCGGGCGCGGCCTGAGACGCCGCCATGTCCGCGTTGCCCATGATCCCAACGAGGAGGTTGTTGAAATCGTGCGCGATGCCACCCGCCAGCAGGCCGAGCCCTTCGAGTTTCTGGGCCTGAAGAAGCTGGGCTTCGAGCTCGCGCCGCTCGTCCTCGGCTCGCAGTCGCGCGGTGATGTCCTGCACCAGCAGCAGCCTGGCTCGTCGATTCATGAACTCCACGGATGAGACTCGGACTTCTGCCTCGAAGCTCGTGGAACCAAGGCGTGTGTGCCGGTGCCGGCCCGTCAAGGCCTCCCAGTCTAGAGCGCCCGACCCGACCTCAATCAGCGCGGTCCCAACGAGCGCGGCAAGCCCCGACCCAACCAGCTCTCGGTGCGCCAACCCGTACATGCGGCACGCCGCGCTATTGGCGTCCAAGACTTTGCCAGTCTCATCACTGACCACCAAGATGCCAGACCCCGCACCGTTGAAAATGTTCCGGTAGTTCTCCTGGTCGACAAACATCGCCATCTCGGACCGGACTCGCTCGGAGATATCTCGTACGAAGCTGACCACGAGCCGCCGCCCGTCGGATTCGACCGTCGTGACGTTGATCTCGACGGGGAAACGATCACCGTTCTTGCGGACATGCCGGCAGCGTATGGCCATCAAGCCGTCAGACTCCATGACTTGTGTCATAGCTCGGCGAGCGCCGTCCAAGTCCGTGGTGACCCGGCTGATAAGCATCTCGCGGAGTTCTTGGTCCGCGTACCCGTAGATGGTTTCCGCGGCCCGGTTGGCGTCGAGGATCACGCTCGTCTCCGGGTCCACGATCATCACCGCGTCTTGGCAATTCTCGAAAAACCCGCGGTACTTGGACTCGCTGGTTCGCAGCTCGCGTGTTCGCTTGGCAAGCTGAGATCGCAACATCCACTGCCACAAGCCGACCCACACCAGAACGCCCAGCACGCCGATCGCGGACCACTCCACCACGCGCCGTGACACAGTCCCCGGCGGCGCGGGGCGCGGCTGAAGGTTCCCGATCCTGCTCTGGTATATGCGATCAAAGTCGCCGCGATCGCGGATGATCAAGAGCCCGTCGTTGAGGTCGCCCAGCAGCGCCGTGTCGCCCTGACGAACCACCGCCGCGTAGCTGCTGCGGAACCCGCCGCCCTCGATCTCGGTCTCCACGATCGAGGAAGCGTTGGGCAAGGTCGAGAGCGCGAGCCGCCCGCGAAATCGCGCGGTGGGCAGGTAGTCGATCCGTCCTTCGATCAGTTCGACCATCAGCTCACTGACGGTCTGCGCCATGGTCGTCGCGCTTGCGCCCTGCTGAGTCAACCAGAAGTGCTCCGGGCCGTAGAGCGACACGCCCACGCGCTGCCCGATGAGGGCGGCCGCAGAGTTCAAGGTGGGTGAGTTCCGCCTCGAGTAGACCACGCCGTCGCTGATCAGAATCGGCTGCGCGTACGCGGCCCCGGCGATCCACTCGTTGGTGACCGGCAGGCACACCAGCGCGTCGACGGTCCCGGAGTTCAGCGCTTCTTTCTGATCCGAGAACTTCACAACTCGGAACTCGACTTCGAGCCCGACCGCAGAAGCCGCCGCGCGAAAGACCTCCGCCGCAAGCCCTTCGGGCTGCCCGTCGTCATCGACCCAGGCCAGCGCCTTGTAGATCTGACTCACGCCGACGACAATCTTGGTTTTTTCGGTGCGGTGGTGCGGCGATTGGCGCTGCACTTGCGACCGTGCATCACGCGAGAAGGCGAGCGTGGTCAAACCCGGGGAGCACCACGCAAGAGCGACCAGCAAGCTCGACGCGATGGCGGTCGCGAATCGGCGGATCCGCCAGCTCGAATGGCGCGTCAGGCGTGCGGACCGGCCGGTCAAGCTCGCTATGAACGACCTCAGTCGCTCCACAAATCGAGCTGATCTCATTAGGATCACAGCCTACTCCCCACGTGCCAGCACGAGGACAGAGAGGAGTATACCTCATTTTGCTCATCGGTGCAAACGCCAGCGTAAGAATGCCTGCGCCAGCGTTGACGTTCGACCGTCCGATAGGCCTTCGCACGCCTCCGCGTCTTCGAACTTAAACCAAGACGCGAGAGTTGATTCGCTCAAGTCCTCTCCCACGCAAATCACCAACCAAGACCAAGCTATCCGCGTCGAGACCGACCGCTCCGAGGTGCAGTCCGAGAGCGGTTTGAACGTCGTTTGAGCTTGGTTAGAGCCTGGTTTGAGTCTGGTGAGACCTTGGTCGGATCAGGCCGTGGCCTCTGGCTGAGACTCTTGCTTCATGTCCGTCGGGTGAGCCTGTTGGGAGGTCTGGATGTACTTGACCTGCCCGTCGGGCGACCCGATCGCGTAAGGCTTCTTGTCCTTTGAACTGTCCATTGTCGTGCGACGAGCCTTCTTCTTCGCGTTCTTCTTGGTGATTTTCTTGGTGATTTTCTTGGTGGTTTTCTTGGTGGTTTTCTTGGTGGTTTTCTTGGTGATTTTCTTGGTGGTTTTCTTGGCCACCTTCTTCGCTACTTTCTTCGACGCCTTCTTCGATGCTTTCTTCTTTGATACCTTCTTCACTTTTTTCTTCGCCTTCTTCGCCATGGTGTACTCCAGCCGGTACCTCGCCTCACGCCATGTGAGACGATCGACCCGCGAACGCAAACCATAACAATCTCTTCAAGTGCTCGCAAGCGACGCGCGCGTTGACGCGCCCGCTACTGTTTTCCCTCGTTGACCCTCGCACTGATTCATGAACACCTTCATCCGAGGCCTCGCATGCAAACAATCTCACCCGAAACACTCCTTGAAAACCTCTCCTGGCGCTACGCCACTAAGAAGTTCGACCCCGCTCGCAAGATTTCAGCACGCGACTGGGGCGCTCTGGAGCGCTCGCTCACGCTCACGCCGTCGTCCTACGGCCTGCAACCGTGGCGATTCCTGATCGTGAGCGATCCCAAAGTCCGCGAGACGCTTAAGGTGGCCTCGTGGAATCAGCCGCAGATCACCGAGGCCTCTCACCTGGTCGTCTTCGCGCGCCGCTCGACGCTGGTCAAGGCCGACGTGGACAAGCTCATCCATCGCATCACCGAAGTTCGTGGCACGTCCGCATCGGCCCTGGACGGCTACCGGTCGATGATGCTCGGCTCGGTCGAAAAAACTGGTGCGGACCATTCAAACTGGAACGCCAAGCAGGTCTATATCGCGCTCGGCTTCTTTTTGACCGCCGCGGCCATGCTGGGCATCGACACCTGCCCGATGGAGGGATTCGACGCCGCCCAGTACGATCAGATCCTCGGGCTTGGCGAGACCGGGTACAGCGCCACGGTGGTCGCCCCCGCTGGCTACCGGGCCGCGGACGATAAGGCCGCGAGCTTTAAGAAAGTTCGCTACACCGACGCCGACCTGATCCAGCACATCTGATTCGCCACATCTGATTCGGCGAATCTGAGCGCGACCGCTCGAACGAACTCTAAGAGAGGCCGGACCACGGCGGTTCGGCCTCTTTTGTTGACATTTGGAACCTTGGAACCCCGCCCTCGCAGAGAGCACCCGACTCATGACGAATACTCCCTCGCGCGTCTGGCTCGTCACCGGCTCGTCTACCGGGTTCGGCCGCAGCATCGCCAAGGCCGCGCTGGCCGCGGGCGATCGCGTGATGGTCACCGCGCGAAAGCCTGAGCAACTCGACGACCTCGTCAACGCCCACCCCGAGCACGCTCGCGCCGCCACGCTTGACATCACAAAGCCTGAAGACTGCGAGAATGCGCTCCGCGCGACGCTCGCCGCGTTCGGGAGGCTCGATGTCCTCGTGAACAACGCCGGGTTCGGGCTTCTGGGCGCCCTCGAAGAAACCTCCGACTCGGAGCTGCGTCACAACTTCGAGACCAACTTCTTCGGCCCCGTCAACATGATCCGGGCTGCCCTCCCGACCTTCCGCGCCCAGCGGTCCGGCCACCTCATTAATATGTCCGCCGCCGCCGCCATCTCCAATTACGCCGGGTTCTCGATCTACGGCGCGGCCAAGCTTGCGCTGGAGGGCGTCTCCGAATCGCTGGCCGCAGAACTCGCCCCGCTGGGCGTCAAAGTTACAATCGTCCAGCCCGGGCCGTTCCGGACCGATTTCATCGGGCGCTCGCTCCAACGCGCCGGGCAGCGCATCGCCGAGTACGACCAGACCAGCGGGAAGTTCTGGACACTCCTTAGCACGATCAACGGGAAGCAGCCGGGCGACCCCGATAAAGCGGCCGCGGCGATCCTTCAGGTTGTCGCCGCCGACCGCCCGCCTCTCCGGCTCCTCCTCGGTAGTTACGCCGTTGCCAAGGCCAGAAAAAAACTTTCGGCCCTGACCGCCGAGGTGGACCAGTGGCAGAGCGTTGCGACGAGCACAGATTTTTCTCGTTAAGTCGTAAGCCGTACGACGCGTCACGCGGCGTCGGTGTCCCTCAGGCGTGCCGACCGGCTCAGGCGTCTGCGGAATCGCGCGGCCTCTTCCCGAGAGAGCAGCGATTCGAACTCCTTGAGGCTCCGCTCCCACTCCGCCGCCGCAGACTCCGTTCCGTTGCTGAGCAGCGAACGGTCCCAGAGAACCGACGACTTGCGAACGCGCCCCGCCAAAGCGGCTCGCGCCAGGGTCAGCCGATGTGCTTCGATTTCCTGCTTGACCACGACGTCGAGCGAGTAGCTCGCCCGAACCATGCGCGACGCCGCGGCCCCGAGGATCACACGCCAGTCGTCGTCGGCCAACAAGGCCCCGATCGCGTGCGTGAAGCTCGCCGCGTCGCCCACAACCCGCAGGCCCGTCACCCCGCTCTGAATCGCATCGCCCAGCCCCGGAGTGTCGGCCACCACAACCGCGGCGCCCGTGGACATCGCGCCGAGCACCGCCCGCGGATGACCTTCGAGTTCCGACGCCTGCGCATACACGCAACACATCGACATCTGCGCCAGCATCTCCGAGTGCCCCAGCGGCGGCACAAAGTCGCACACGACACCGAGCTCTTCGGCCAGCATGAACAACTGCGGGGCCTCGGGCCCGTCGCCGATCAGCCTCAGCGTCACCCCCTCGCGAAGCGAATCGGGGAGCCCCGCGATGGCGCGGATCAGCGTGTCGAACCGCTTGCGTCGCGTGAACCGGCCAGCCGAGAGCACCAGCCCGGGCTGCCGCTCGGGTTCGTCGCCCGAGCCGGATCCGGCAACCGCACCCGCCAACTCTTCGCTCGAGCGCAACCCGCGCGACGCACCCTCGCGACCACCACCAAAGACGTAGTTCGGGACCAGCATCATGGCGGCCGGATCAAGCTCGTATCGCCACGCCAAGTCTTCGAGCATGTCACGAGTCGTACCTGCGACCACGTCGGCCCAGCGGCCCAGCTCGCGCTCGTGGCGCGCCGCCTCACACGCCGCGAGCGAGTTGGGCCCATGCTCTAAGGCAGTAAACCGCGACGAGAGTCTCCCGCCCGAGGCCAGCAGCCCCACCCGACGCCCCGGCACTTCCGCGCTCCGCAACGCGTCGAGAATGCGCACCGCCATCGAACCGTCGGTGAGCGTGGTTGTCTTGACCACGATCTCACGCGCCGACGCCAGCGCGGTCACGACCCGCCCGGGCAGCGACTCTTCGTACTGCTGCGGCCTTTCGATCTCCGAGTTGCACACCACCGCAGCCCAAGGGGCGACGCTCGCCGCCGCCTGCACCTCGCTCGACCCGCCGTGCGAGACGATCACGATCGAGTTATACAGGGGCCGAAGGCGTTCGTACAGAGCCATCTCGCGCCCGAGCACGCCCGTGGCTTCCCACTCGCGCAGCGATACCGCGGAAGGCAGGACCAGTACAAGAGCATCGGCAATCGGCGTAGACATCAGACCTCACGGAACGCGCAGGTCAACACCGGCGCGGCGGTTTAAGTAACGTTTGCTTATCGGCACGGCCTTACCGAGTCTTCACACTGTTGCTCAGACCACGGACCTCCACCGGAACTGGGGCCGGGACAAACCCGGAGAGACCGATCGCCCGAGCAACCAAAGCCCCGCCCTTTCACGGGGCAGCATCGAGTTATCTCCTCGTCCGCTCCCCGCGCCGATCGCACACGCTCCGATACCTCTCCCATGAGCCACTCAGGCCCGCGCGGCGCCATCAACACAAGCGACGAGAAAATCTTCGCCCTCGCCGACCTCGTCTCGCGCCGCGCCGCCGCTCGCGCCGCGGGGAAAAAGCTCGTTCAGTGCCACGGCTGCTTTGACATTGTTCACCCCGGTCACGTCCGACACCTGCGCCAAGCCAAGGCCATGGGCGACCTTCTGCTGGTCACGATCACGGGCGATTCGCTGATCTCCAAGGGCTCGGGCCGCCCCCTCATCCCGCAAGAACTTCGCGCCGAGAACCTCGCCGCCCTAGATTTCGTCGACTGGGTGGTCATCGACGAGCACCCCACCGCCGCCGAGCTTCTCGAGGTCACACGCCCCGACCTCTACGTCAAGGGTCGAGAGTATGAGACGAACAACGACCCGCGCTTCCAAGCCGAGCGACAGACCGTCGAGCGGCACGGCGGGGCCGTCGTCTTTTCCTCCGGCGACGTCGTCTTCAGCTCCACCGCGCTCATCGCCGCGATGGACCACTCCGTCGATCCGTTCCACAAGCGCCTAAGCCAGCTCACACGCGAAGCCGAGTTACAAGTCCTCGCGCTCAACCAGCTCGTCGCGTCCTTCGCTGGCAAGCGCGTTCTGGTCGTCGGCGAGACGATCCTCGACACCTACGTCATGTGCGACCGCCCCGAGGTCGCTGGCGAGAGCCCGATCATGACGCTCCGACCTCTCGAGCGCCGCCAGTACGACGGTGGGGCCGCCATCATCGCACGCCACCTCGCCGCGCTGGGCGCTCGCCCCGTCCTCGTCACCGCGCTCCCTGACAACGACGAGGGCACGGCTCTCCGTCATCGCCTCATCGCGCAGGGCATCGAGGTCCGCTCGATCACCGCGACCGCAAACCTCCCTGAAAAACAGCGCTTTCTCGTCGGCAGCCAGAAGGTCTTGAAGATCGACCTCGTCGAGAGCGTGCCGCTCGACGCCGCGCATCAGGAACGCCTGCTCAGACTCGCCGAGGAAACCGCCCGCGCCAGCACCTCGACGCAAGCGTGCCACGCCGCGATCATCGCCGACTTTGGGCTCGGCCTGCTCACACCAACTTTGCTCACGAAGCTCTGCCGCACGCTTCGCAAGCACGTCAACATCATGACCGGCGACGTCAGCGGCCGGCGCTCCAGCCTCCGCTCCATGCGCGGCATGGACCTGCTCTGCCCCAGCGAGTCCGAGCTCCGCGACGCCATGCGGCTCTACGGCGAGGGCCTCCCGCTTGTCGCGTGGAACCTCATGCAGGAAACCAAGACTCGCAACACCATCATCACCATGGGCGCCGAAGGCCTCATCGGCTTTGATCGACTCCCCGAATCAACCGCCACCCAAGACGGCTGGCAATCCAGGCTCAAAGGCGAGCACGTCCCCGCGCTGTGCCCGCTGGCGCTCGACCCGCTGGGCTGCGGCGATGCGCTGCTCTCTACCGCCACCGTCGCGCTCGCGTCCGGCGCTTCGCTGATACAAGCCTCCTTCCTCGGCGCCTGCGCCGCAGGTATCGAGGTCGAGCGACTCGGCAATATCCCGGTCGCCGCGACCGACCTCCGCCGCATGTTCACCCGCGTCCACGGTGCCCATCTCACCTACGCCGCTCCGGAAGTCATCGCGTCGCGCGGTTCGCTTCTTCGCGCGTCGTAGCCACCTCTCTCGCCCTCTGATCCTTGTGTGAGGCAGGCGTCTCGCCTGCCCTCACCACCTTTCTTCCCTCTACCCGTTCTCGTGAGGCAGGTTTTCAACCTGCCTCTTCTCAATCTACTTCCTGTCTTTTAGACCACGTCAATGTCCCTAAGGCTGAAACTCTTCTACTCATGCTCACCTTCATCCTCCCAACCCGCAACCGCCCTCACCGCCTCGCGCAAACCCTCGCCGCACTCGGCACCCTCGCCACCACCACCGAAGTCATCGTCATCGACAACGCCTCCGAACTCCCAGCTCAAACCCCCCCAACTCTCGCCAACAACTCTCTCGTCCGCACCATCCGCTCTGAAACCAACCTCGGCGCGGCCGCCCGGAACCTGGGCGTGCGCGAGAGCGACCCGGCGTCGCGCTGGGTCGTCATGCTCGACGACGACTCGCACCCGACCGACGACGGCTTCGTCCAAGCTCTCCGCGAACAGCCCGCCGACGTCGCGGCTGTCTCCGCCGATATCTCGCTCCCGCTTCAGCAGCGCCGTGAGGACGGAGGGCTCCCCGAAGTCTTCATCGGCTGCGGTGTCGCCGTCCGCCGCGAGGTCTTCCTCGAACTCGGCGGCTATGACCCGAGCTTCGACTACTACGCCGAGGAGTACGACCTCGCCGCCCGCATCATCCTGTCGGGCCGACGCACGGTCTTCGATCCACGCTTCAAGGTCGCGCACTTCAAGGACGCGACCAACCGCGACCTCAACCGCATCATCGCCCGCCTCGTGCGTAACAACGGCTGGGTCACGCAGCGCTACACGCCCGAAGCTCAACGCCGCGCTGAACTCCGCCGCACACGCCGCCGCTATCGCGCCATAGCCGCGAAAGAACATGCCGCGATCGGGTACGCGCTCGGGATCTCAGAACTGCGACAGACACTCCGAGCCCAGCAACGGACCTCGATGCCAGTACCTCTCTTTGACCGATTCACCGGCCTGGCTCACGCTCGCGAAGCGATCCACGCCGAGCATCGAGCCCGCCCATTCAGGTCGGCCGCGATCATCAGCGAAGGAAAAAACTCCTGGGCCGTGCGCGCCGCCTTGCACGAAATCGAGGTCCGGCTCGATCATCCTGATCACGCCGAAACTCTCGTCATCGGCACCCTCTCGCCCGGGCCGATGCTCGACGCTGCCGAACAATGGTCAAACAAAGGGCAACGCGTAATCGCCCCTTGGTCGGCCGCCGCTCTCCAAAGAGTCACGAGATCAAGAGCCACCGCGGCGTAAGAGCTTCCTCTGGGCGGCTACAGGTGAGGTTCTATGCTTTTAGATCTCAAGCTTGCGGGCGAGAGCTTTCGGCTGACGAGGGTAAAAAAGCGGCTCGGAGAGCCGCTTCCACCTGAAGAGCCGCTTCCACCTGAGAGGCTGCCGCCTGAGAAGCTGCCACCTCAGAACAACCCTTGAACCGGCGACTTGCCGCGCTCTTTGAGGAGGATACTATCCCCTCCCTGTCCCTAGACCCATTCTCGACCCATCCGGGCCGGACTTGGGCACGGGCGTTTGCCACGGAATTTCGCCACATGCCGACGATCAATCAGCTTGTCCGCAAACCCCGCCTTGTCATGAAGGCGATCAACAAGGTCAAGGACCTCGAAGCCTGCCCGCAGAAGCGTGGCGTCTGCTTGATCGTCCGCACCACGACCCCGAAGAAGCCCAACTCGGCTCTTCGTAAGATCGCCCGCGTGCGGCTCTCGAACGGCAAGGAAGTTACCGCGTACATCGGCGGTGAAGGGCACAACCTCCAAGAGCACTCGATCGTCCTCGTCCGCGGCGGCCGCGTCCGCGACTTGCCCGGCGTGCGCTACCACGTCGTTCGCGGCTCGCTCGACTGCCTCGGCGTCGAAGGCCGCAAGCAGGGTCGTTCCAAGTACGGCGCCAAGCGCGGCAAGTCCGCGTAAGCCAACGGCTTTTTCACCGTTTTTATGAGTTTTTCCACACAATTTGCACGGGCAAGTAACCGCGACAGGCTTTCCCAGGCCACGCGGTGAACGAAGTCCTCGGTCGGCCCCCGTCGGGCCAACACCCGGGAGCCGAGCCAAAGGAGTTTCATCATGGGCGGTCGCATCACTCGTTCGAACACGCAGCTCCGCCCTGACCCGCGTCACGGCAACATCGTTGTCGCTCGTTTCATCAACTGCATTATGTACGACGGCAAAAAGGCCGTCGCGCAGCGCGTGATGTACGATTGCCTCGATATCATCACCAAGAAGCTCGAAAAAGAGACCTCGCCTGACAAGCCTGCGACGGCGGTGGAGGCTTTCGAACTGGCGATCGACAAGGTCAAGCCATTCGTCGAAGTCCGCAGCAAGCGCATCGGTGGTGCGAACTACCAGGTGCCGATGCAGGTCAACAAGAAGCGTCAGCAGTCGCTGGCCTTCCGCTGGGTGATCGACTCGACCCGCGCCGAGAAGGGCCGCCCCATGGCCGAGCGGCTCGCCGACGAAATCTATAACGCCGCCAAGGGCGAGGGCAAGGCGATGCAGACTCGCGACCAGACCCACCGCATGGCCGAGGCCAACCGCGCGTTCGCTCACTTTGCGAACTGATCCGAAAATTGTCCGAAAATTGTCCGAACCTTGGAACCCGCGGTCAGGCGTGGTCCTACAGAACGAAAGACCTCACGAAGATTCCTCCGAACCCTGCGACTCTTCGCAGGGTTTTTTCTTGCCCGCTGCGGTGTGCGACACGAGAATTCCCAAGTATGCCTTGGTAAATCTGGCAAGTCGGCCACAGTTCTCGCTGCTGCAATTGAGGGAACCACCCCGCTCGCGTGCCGTGCAGACTTCGTACCGCGATGTATGATGATGGACCACTGGACTCTCGATAGACTCGCCGTCCATCGTCGCCCCGGGGCTGTTTTTTCAGCATGAGCGGTGTGTGCGACCGTCCGCTCATTCTCTCTTGGTGGCCGCCGCTTCGTGTGCGAGAGAGCGCCCCCTGAACCCTAGGGAAAGTTGAACGCTCGCGCCGACGTTTCTACGTCGGCATCGCAACCGCGTCTTCGAATCGCCGCGTCTCGATTGTCCGGATTCCCCGATGATGACTCACGCCAAACTTCCAACGCGCGATCCAGCCCCCCACAGGGTTTCTCTGGCGTCGTTTCAGAACGAACAGGGGACGGCACGGTTCGCTCCATCTCCCAGATTTGGTCTAAGCCTCCCTCACCGTCTGGGCGATAGAGCGACTCGGGCCGCCTTTGGGCCAGCCCGTCGCATAATGAGGCGGCGACGAGCGCGAGGAGAACCGTGACCTGGCTGAGACCAATCCGAACCGCGCCGAGCCCGCGGGTCTTGTGCGTTTCGAACCGGATGATGAACCCGGTGCTTTCTCGTTGTCTTCGTTTCGAGTTTGAAGACCAGATCGCCGAGCTCGACCGTTGCGAGATTCTCTCGCCGATCCACGAGCAAGTGCGCAACCCCACACTGCGGTGGATCGCCGACCGGCTCGACAGTACGCTCCGGGCCCCACGCCTCTTCTCCCCGCCCCTCGAACGCCGGTACTCGCTGCTGTTCTACTTGATGCAGAGCTTTCCTGATCTCTACCCGCTAGTGCCGTGGTCCCGGTTGCACTCGGCCGCGGACGTTTCCGCCTGCTACATCGACGAACTCTGGACTCACGAGATCCCCAAGAACAGTGGCGCGATGGACCTCCTCCGCCGCTTCGATGTCATCTTCGTCTCCTTCGAGGGCTCGGTTGAAGCGCTCGCCCACGCGACGCGCCGCCCGTGCTATTTCGTCCCACCGTCCGTGGACGCGCTAGCTCTCTGCCCGTTCCCGCGTCCCCCGGCTCGCGTGATCGATTTCTACGCCATGGGCCGACGCCCGCCGCAGACGCACGCCGCGCTCCTCCGCCGCGCTCAGAGAGGTGACTGGTTCTATCACTACGACACCTTCGAGAACGCCCGGTTCACCGACCACCGCGAGCACCGCCAGCGCCTCGCCGGGCTCATCCAGCGCACGCGATACTTCCTCGTCAACACCGCAACCTGCAACGAGCCGAGCCGGACCAGAGGGCAGCGCGAGCTGGGCTACCGCTATTTCGAAGGAGCGGCCGCGGGCACGGTGCTCATCGGCGACGCCCCTCGCACCAACTCCTTCGACACTCTTTTCGGCTGGCCCGATGCGGTGATCCCGCTGCCGTTCGATTCGGTGGACATCGCGCCGATTCTCGACGCGCTCGACGCCGACCCGCAGCGCGTGGAACGCATTCGCCGCGCGAACATCGTGAACTCACTCCGCAAGCACGACCACGTGTATCGCTGGGCCGAGGTGCTTAAGGCCGTGGGTCTGCCCGAGACCGACATGATGCAGCAGCGCCGTCGCGCTCTCGAAGAGCTTGCCGCCGAAGTCGAACTGAGCGCCGCGATGCCCACGGGCACGGCCGGGTACATCGGCCCCACCGGGGTTGTCGCCACGAATCCAGCGATCGTCCCGAACCCAGCGACCAACCCCAACGCAGCCCCCGCCGCGGGCCCGGTCACCAGCACACGCCCGCGCGTTTAAGCGGAGACCACTTCGAATGCCCACGCCGCAGAACGCAAGCTCAACACCCAAGTGCCGCTTCTGCGCCGCCTCACTCACGCACACGTTCGTCGACCTTGGAATGTCCCCGCTCTGCCAGCGGCACGTCACGCCCGAAGAGCTTAACCACATGGAGCCCTTCTACCCGCTCCACGTCCGCACCTGCGACCAGTGCTTCCTGGTCCAGCTCGACGAGTACGTCAGCCCGGCCGAGATCTTTAATGACTATGCCTATTTTTCCAGCTTCTCCGACACCATGCTCGCCCACGCCAAGGCGTACTGCGCCGCGATGAAAGACCGGTTCAACCTCGGCCCGACCAGCCTGGCCGTCGAGCTCGCCAGCAACGACGGGTACCTGCTTCAGTACTTCCAGAAGCTCGGCGTCCCCGTCCTCGGCGTCGAACCCGCGGCAAACGTTGCGCAGGCCGCGATCGCCAAGGGCGTTCCCACGATCTCAGAGTTCTTCGGCGTGGCACTCGCCAACAAACTGCTCAAGTCTCACGAGCAGGCCGACCTCATGGTCGCCAACAACGTCCTCGCGCACGTCCCCGACATCAACGACTTCGTCGGCGGCGTGCGCGTCCTCCTCAAACCAACCGGCATCGTCACGATGGAGTTCCCTCACGTGATGAGCCTCATCGACCAGAACCTCTTCGACACCATCTATCACGAGCACTTCTCGTACCTGGGGTTCCTCACCGTCCAGAAGATCTTCGCCGCGCAAGGCCTCACCGTCTTCGATGTCGAAGACGTCGACACCCACGGCGGCTCGCTCCGCATCTACGCTCGCCAGCAGGCCAACTCCGCGGTGCCTGTCTCGCAGCGCGTCCATGACTTCGCACAGCGCGAGCGTGCCCGCGGCTTTGACACGCTGGCCCCGTACCTTGCCTTCGCCCCCAAAGTCCACGACACCAAACGCAAGCTCCTCAGCTTCCTCATCGACGCCAAGAGCCGCGGCAAGTCTGTCGCCGGCTATGGAGCGCCCGGCAAGGGCAACACCCTGCTCAACTACTGCGGCATCCGTACCGATTTCCTCGACTACACCGTCGACCGCAACCCCAAGAAAAAAGGCAACTACCTCCCCGGCACGCGCATCCCGATCCGCGACCCCGAGGTCATCCGCCAGACCAAGCCTGATTATCTGCTTATTCTCCCGTGGAATCTCAAGGACGAGATCATCAGACAGAACCATTTCATCCGCGAATGGGGAGGCCAGTTCGTCGTGCCGATCCCCGAAGTCATGGTCATCTCGTGACGGCTCGCTGCGAAGGATTTCTCTGAACTACCAATCTAGTGTGGCAGGTTTTCAACCTTCCTCTTCTCTCTCTCCTTCCCTCACTCCATCTTTCATTCTGAAATACACTCTCAGTAGACCGACCAGAAAACGTCTGTGAGAACGCCGTTAGGAACTTCGAAATGAAAAACGCCGCCGACGTTGTCAAAGCCGACCTTGATTTCATCGTCTCCTCGCTCACCACCGAGTGGCGTGAGATGGCTGGCCGCCACCTGCTCGTCACCGGCGGCGCGGGCTTCTTGGGCTACTACTTCACGCAGGGCGTCACCCACTACAACCGCAACGCCGCCAAGGCCGACCGCATCGAGCTCACCGTCTACGACAACTTCGCACGCGGCACGCCGGAATGGCTCAGCACGCTCAGCCAGGGCAACGACCTCAAGCTCATCAAGCACGACATGCGTGCCCCGCTCCCAGCCAACTTCGCGCCCTTCGAATACATCATCCACGCCGCGTCGATCGCGTCGCCCACGTACTACCGCGCCCACCCCGTCGAGACGATGGACGCCAACATCAACGGCCTTCGAAACCTTTTGGACTACGCTCGCGACAGGGCTGGCAAGCCCCACGCCGTACGCGGGCTGCTCTTTCTTTCCAGCAGCGAGATCTACGGCGACCCCGACCCGGCCAACATCCCCACCGCCGAAACCTACCGCGGGCTCGTCTCCTGCACCGGCCCGCGTGCGTGCTATGACGAGGCCAAACGCTTCGGTGAGACGTTCTGCGCGGTCTACGCCCGACAGCACGGCGTGCCCGCCCGCATCGCTCGCCCCTTCAACAACTACGGCCCGGGCCTCAAAATCAACGACGGCCGCGTGCTCCCAGACTTCGCGCGCGACGTCCTCGCCGGGCACGACCTGGTCATGCTCTCCGACGGCTCCGCGACCCGCACGTTCTGCTATGTCTCAGACGCTGTCATCGGGTACTACAAGGTCATGACCCGCGGGCAGAACGGCGAGGCGTACAACATCGGCACCGAAACGCCCGAGATCTCCGTCAAGCAACTCGCTGGCATGGTCGCAGAGCAGGCCAAGAAGCTCTTCGGTTACAAGGGTAAGGTCGTCTACCAGCCCAGCCAAGACCGCGAGTACATGGTCGACAACCCCAACCGTCGGTGCCCGATCATCAAGAAGGCTCGCGAGCACGTCGGGTACAACCCGGCCGTCACGTTCGACGACGGGCTGGTGCGCTCTCTGCTGTGGTACCATGGCAATCAAGACGCAACGCCCGAGCCGTGGGCCTCGACCACGCCGACCCGCACCGGGGCGCTGGGCACATGAGAGTCTCGATCATCGGCACCGGCTATGTCGGGCTGGTCACCGGCGCGTGCCTGGCTGATCGCGGGCACCATGTCGTGTGCGTAGATTCGGACGCGAGCAAGGTCGAGTCGATCACGCGAGCCGTCTCGCCCTTTCACGAGCCGGGGCTTGATGCGCTGCTCACCAAGCACTCGGGCAAATCACTGCACGCGACAACCAACCTTGAAGAGGCCGTGCTCGATTCCGAACTCACGCTGATCGCCACCGGCACACCGTTCGACGGCAAGACCATCGACCTCACGGCCGTGAAACAAGCCACGCGTCAGATCGGGGCCGCGCTCAAGAAAAAGCGTTCGTACCACGTCGTCGTCGTGAAAAGCACTGTCGTTCCAGGCACCACTGACCGCGTCGTGCTGCCGATCCTCGAAGAATACTCGAAGAAGAAGGCTGGAACAGACTTCGGCGTCGGCATGAACCCAGAGTTTCTCTCCGAAGGCCAAGCCATCGACGATTTCATGTTCCCCGACCGCATCGTCTGCGGCGGCATCGACGCCCGCACCATCGCCGCCACCGACGAGCTCTACAGCTCGTTCAAAGACTGCCCGCGCCTTCACACCGGCAACGCCACGGCCGAGTTCATCAAGTACACGTCCAACTCGCTGCTTGCCACCATGATCTCGTTCGCCAACGAGATCGCCAACCTTTGCGCGACAGTGCCCGGCGTGGACGCGATGGAAGTCATGCGAGGCCTGCACCTGGCGCGCGAGTTCACCTTTGTCGATCCTCACGGCAAACGCTCCACCGCCGGGATCTCAAGCTTTCTCTCCCCGGGGTGCGGCTTCGGCGGAAGTTGCTTCCCCAAGGACGTCAAAGCGCTCTCGTCGTGGGGCAATCAGACCGGGCAGGAAACAAGCCTGCTGAACGCCGTGCTCCGCGTCAACGCCGAGCAACCGGGCCGTGTGATCGCGAAGGTCGAATCCACGCTCGGCTCACTTCAAGGAAAGAACGTGGCCGTGCTCGGCCTCGCTTTCAAGCCCGGCACCGACGATGTCCGCGAGTCGCCCGCGTTCCCGATCATCGACCAGCTTCTCGCTCGCGGCGCGATCATCCGCGCCTTCGACCCCATCGCCAACCGCGCGGCCAGCGCCGTCATGGGCGCGCGCAAGGTCCAGATTTGTGACTCTCTTCAGTCGGCCCTCGAAAACGCCAACGCGGTCATCGTCGTCACGCGCTGGCCCGAGTTCCGCGTGCTCCCGAGACTTCTCAGGGCGATGAACCCCAGGCCTTTGCTCATGGACACACGGCGCATGCTCGACAAATCATCCTACACCCCATACCTCGGCGTCGGTCTCGGTTGATTTCCTCGGCGTGCGTTCAGGTGATCGTGGTATACGCCGATAACATCGTCGGGCGAGATGTGTTCGTGTGAAACCCGGCGCCGGGCGAGACGAACTCGCTCAGAGGACTTGTGCGTGAGAGATGGCCCGGACAATTCGTGGTCAGCCCGCCGGGTGCTCGTCACCGGCGCGACAGGCTTCATCGGCCGCGCGGTCGCGTCAAAGCTGGTTGGCTTCGACGCGGTCGTCCACGGAACGAGCCGCCGCCTGTCCAACGCATCCAGCCCCGAAATGTTCGCGATCAACGCCTGCGATCTCGCATCGATCGACCAATGCCGCTCGCTCGTCGAAACGCTGCGCCCCGAGTTCGTGATCCATCTTGCCGGTCATCCCTTCGCGGCCCGCGATCTCTCTCGTGTGATCCCCACCTTCCAGAACAACCTCGCAAGCACCGTGAACCTTCTTACGTGCATAGCGGAAACCACGCGAGCCAAGGTCGTCCTCGCCGGATCGCTCGAGGTCCCCGATCCGAGCTCTGCTTCAAACAGCGCGGCCAACATCGTGTCGTCGCCGTACGCGCTGAGCAAGTGGGCCGCGGCCGCCTACGGCCATATGTTCCACTCGCTCTTCCAACTCCCCGTCGCCGTCGCCCGCCTCTTCATGGTCTACGGCCCTGGGCAGCACGATGCGAAGAAACTCATCCCCAGCACCATCGCCTCACTCCGCGCCGGTCGAGCGCCCGAGATCTCGTCGGGCACACGTCTCGTCGATTGGATCTTCGTTGACGACGTGGTGGACGGCATCCTTGCGATCGCGGCTTGCTCGGGTGTTGATGGACGCACTATCGATATCGGCACCGGCGTGCTCACCACCGTGCGCAGCGTCGTCGAGACGCTTGCCGAGATCATCCCCGGCGGGCCGCCGCCGATCTTCGGGGCCGTGCCGACCAGACCCGACGAGCAGGTCGGCGCTGCGAAGGTCGAAGAAACGCGGTCCATCATCGGATGGTCGCCGCGTGTGTCTCTCCGTGAAGGGCTCGCGAAAACAGTGGAATGGTCTCGATCACGCCACGAACCGCTCTGATATTCTGCCCGTGCTTTACTTCGTAGGGAACTCTCGCTCATGACCCGCATCGCGATCCTCGGCTCCGGCATGGCGGCCTTCGGGGCCGCCCATAAGCTCCACGAGCTTGGGCACGCGCCGATCATGTTCGAGAAACACCCGTACTACGGCGGGCACACAGCCTCGTTCAACTTCCACGGCTTCACCGTCGACGAGGGCCCGCACGTCTCGTTCACCAAGGAAGAACGCATCAAGGAACTGCTCGCGAACAACATCGATCAGAAGTACGAGATCATCCGCGCCAAGGTCAACAATCTCTGGAAGGGTCACTGGATCAAGCATCCTGCGCAGGTGAACCTGCACGGGCTGCCGACCGACTTGATCGTCGAGATCATCAAAGACTTTGCGGCCGCCAACCACGCGCCGCCGGGCGAGATCAGGAACTATCGCGACTGGCTCTACGCCTCGTTCGGCAAGACCTTCGCCGAGAATTTCCCGATGGCTTACGCGCACAAGTACCACACGACCACGGCCGACAACATGAGCACCGACTGGCTCGGGCCGCGGTTGTACAAGCCGAGCATGGAAGAAGTGCTGCGCGGGGCGCTGTCACCCAACAGCGCGGACGTACACTACGTCGATGAGTTCCGCTATCCCTCTCGGGGCGGGTTCACGGCCTATCTGAAGGCGTTCGCCGATAAATCAAACCTGAAACTCGGGCACGAGATGATCTCGATCAACCCGCGCCGCAAGAGCGTGCGGTTTGGCAACGGCACTGAGTCTGAGTATGACCACCTTATCTCGTCGGTGCCTTTGACCGAACTGGTCCCACGCATCCAGAGCACGCCGCGTGACGTGCTCGACGCGGTCGAGAAGCTCGCGTGCACGCAGCTTGTGCTCGTGAACGTGGGCGTCAGGCGGCGCGACATGGTCGATGCGCACTGGTCGTACTTCTACGACAAGGAAGTCTTCTTCACGCGCCTCAGCACGCCGCACATGCTCTCGCCCCACAACGCGCCCGACGGCTGCGGCTGTCTTCAGGCCGAGTGCTACTACTCGAAAAAGTACCGCCCGCTCCCCCACCACCCCGACGGCTGTATCGAGCCGACGATCGAGAGCATGCGGGCGACCGGGCTGCTGCGCGATTCCGACGAGATCGTGTTCAAGAACACGCTGCTGATCCCGTACGCCAACATCATCTTCGATCTCGATCGCGCGGCCGCGGTCGCGACGGTGCACGACTACCTCCGAAGCGTTGAGATTCAGTGGTGCGGTCGCTACGGCGACTGGGGATACTTGTGGACGGACGAGGCGTTCATCAGCGGCGAGAACGCGGGCGTTCGCGTCGCGGAGTCGGCGAAAAAATAACCATGCACGAAACAGCAGGGCAAGGTTCAGGCGAAGATCGATCGCCGCGGTAACGAGCTCGGACCATGGAAAGGTGTGCGACATGAAAGTAGTTCTCTTCTGCGGCGGCAAGGGTGTTCGGATCCGACGCGACGCCTCGGACCTTCCCAAGCCGCTCGTGCGCATCGGGCAGCGGCCAATCCTCTGGCACATCATGAAGTACTACGCGCACTACGGGCACAAGGACTTCGTGCTCTGCCTCGGATACAAGGCCCACCTCATTAAGAAATTCTTCCTCGAGTACGACGAGTGCGTCTCTAACGACTTCACCATCACCGAGGGCGGCGAGCGCGTCGACCTGGTTCGCAAGGACATCCAGGACTGGCGCATCACGTTCGTGGACACCGGGCTCAACGCCTCGATCGGGCAGCGTCTCTACGCGGTGCGCAACTATCTCGCGGGCGAGGAGATGTTCCTCGCCAACTACGCCGACGGGCTGAGCAACTTGCACCTGCCGACCATGATCGATCAAGTCAGAAAGTCCGACGCCACCGCCGGGTTCCTAAGCGTCCGCCCTCGGCAGAGTTTTCACGTCGTTCGTGCGGCTCCCGACGGCCTCGTCGATTCCATCGAGGTGATGAGCAACGCCGACATCTGGATCAACGCCGGGTATTTCGTGCTGAGAAACTCGATCTTCGACCACATGAAGCCCGGTGAGGAGCTCGTCAACGAGCCCTTCGAACGCCTCATCCAGCAACGCAAGCTCATCGCCCACCGCTTCGAGGGCTTCTGGGCCAGCATGGACACGTTCAAGGAAAAACAAACGCTCGAGGCCATGCACGCCGAAGGAAAGGCGAGTTGGCAAGTCTGGACCTGATTCGTCACAATACCCAAACCATGCTCAACCTCAAACCTTCATTCCCGGCCGATCGCGTCCCGCGGATTCTTTTCCTGGGCGCTCACAGCGATGACATCGAGATCGGCTGCGGCGGCGCGGCGCTGCGGCTCCTGAGCGAACACCCGAACGCCGAGGTTCGCTGGGTCGTTCTGGGCTGTAATCCCACACGCGCGATCGAAGCACGCCAGAGCGCTCAGGAGTTCCTTCGCAACACACCGCGATCAGAGATTGTTACGCACGATTTTCCGGACGCGTTCTTTCCTTCGCGCGCTGCCGACATGAAACGCTGCTTCGAGCCGCTCAAGGACTTTCAACCCGATCTGATCTTCACGCACTGCGGGCACGACCACCACCAGGACCACCGAGTGATCAGCGAGCTGACGTGGAACACGTTCCGCAATCACCTGATCCTTGAGTACGAGGTTCCCAAATATGACGCAGACCTTCGCTCGCCGGGCGTGTTCGTCGCGCTCACCAAAGACCAGTGCGAGGCCAAGGTCTCTCTCCTCATGAAACACTTCGCGACCCAGCGCGGTAAGCACTGGTTCGACCCCGAGGTGTTCAAGGGCCTGATGCGGATCCGCGGGCTCGAATGCTGCTCGCCCAGCGGCTACGCCGAAGGTTTCTACGCGCGGAAGATCGTGCTTTAGGTTCTTCCGTCACTGGCGCTCGCATCTCACCCGAGCGAGTCTTAGATGTGCATTGAAAGCCACTCCATGGCACCCTGCGGATAGTGCGCCAGCAACATCTGAGCCGCGAGAACCGACTGCCTGAATCGCCCATACTTGGCGCATCTCACCATCTCGCCCGCCAGCGCCGGGCCCAGGGCCGCCGCCCAGCAATTTCTTCCGCTTTGGGCCGCTCGCTCCAGCCGCGCATCGCCGTGGACCCACGCGTTCTGGTAGTCGAGCACCCTCACCATCGCCTTGAGCATCGCGGCCGTGTTCTTCCGGCTCGTGTTGTTGTCGTGGTGCGGGTACTCCAGCACGATCGTGTTGTGGCAATAGATCGAGTACTCGCGCGCCACCCGCAGATAAAGGTCGTGATCCTCGGCCAGACGCAACTTCGGGTTGAACGCGCCGACCTTCTCCAGCACGGCGCGACTGAACATCGCCACCGCCGGAGGCACCATCTCGTTCCCCGCCAGCTGCGACGCGTACCCCGCGTTCTCCATCCGCTCCACGCCGCCGATCAGCCTGCCGTGGATCTGCCCCTCTTGCTTGCGGCCCTGCGGGTCGATCGTCTGCGAGAAGCCGTACACAAACCCGCAGCCAGCCTCTCCTCGTGCACCGCGAGCCCGATCTCCAGGGCTCGCGGATCGAGGCGATCGTCCGCGTCGTGGAAGATCACAAACTCGCTGCGGCTCGCGGCGAAGCCGGTGTTGCGCGCGGCGCTCACACCTTGATTTCGCTGCGAGATGAAGCGAACGCTGGGAAACTGGGCCGCCACCTTTGCGCTGCCGTCGGTCGATCCGTCGACCACCACGATGACCTCCAGCGGCGCGTGAGTCTGATCGAGCGAAGTCTGCAGCGCTTCCCCAAGGAAACGCTCGGTGTTGTAACACGGAACGATAATGGAAACCGTTCTTGCCGTTACGCGTGAACACCCTTCATCTGGATCTCGATCCGCCTTTCAACCTCTCCGCGTCGTCAGGCGCGCCACCGATTCATCGGACAAACCTCCCACGCTGGGCGAGTCCCACAGATGCGAAACCAGCCATTGCAGCATCCCCACCGGGTAATAAGCCGCGAGCATCCGCGCCGCCAGCAGCGACTGCCGAAGTTTCCCACGCTTGGCGCTCCCGACCATCTCACCCGCGAGCGACGGGCCAAGAATCCTTGCCCAGTGCGCCTTCCCCGCCCGCGCGGCCGCTTCAAGGTCCGGCTTGCCCCCAACCCAGTCTCCTTGTGCATCAACAATCTCATAGACCGACTTGAGCATGGCCGCCACGCTGCTGTGGGTCGTGTTTCCCTCATGGTTGCGGTATTCAACCACGATCTGATTGTGACAGAAGATCGGGAACCGTCGCGCAAGACGCAGATAAAGCTCGTGGTCCTGCGCACGGCGGAGCCCGGTCTGGTACCCGCCGACAGCCTCGAGCGCCGAGCGGCGGAACATGGCCGCGCCCGAAGGAACAACACCGTTCCCCGCGAGCAAGGTCGCGTAGCTGGCGTTGTCAACGCGGTGCAACCCGTCCGCGGGTTGGCCGTGGACCACGCCCTCGCGAACTCGCCCTTGGGCGTCGATCATCCGCGAGAAGCCGTACACGAACGCGCACTCCGGATGATCCCCGAGCGCACGAGCCCCAACCTCGGCCGCGTCCGGCAGGAGTCGATCGTCGGCGTCCTGAAAAATGACGTACTCGCCCTGCGTCTCGCTGAGCCCGCGGTTCCGGGCGACGCTCACGCCCTGATTCTCCTGCCGCACGCAACGGACTCCCGGGAAGCCAGACAGGGCCTCGATGCTCTCATCAGTCGAACCATCATCCACAACCATCACTTCGATCGCCGCGCGAGTCTGGTCGAGAGCGCTGCGCAGTGACTCTCCTAAGAAACGCTTCGCGTTGTAGCACGGCACCACGATAGAGACCGTTCGGTTGAGCATTTGACCGATGAAGCAGGCGCGTGACCGCCAGCAAACTCCCTGTCAGGGTTTTCGAGACCCCTGTGCAATTGATATCGGCCAGTATACCTCAAGGCCCGTGCGCCACGAACCAACAGATGAACTTAAAAAGCATTAGAGATCTGAAACTACCCAAGTTATGAACAGGAATAAAAACGGCCGGGCTATACCCCGGCCGTAGAACGAACACTTGGTGGTAGAGATGCCGCTAGGAACGCGTTAAATTACGTCGTCATCTCGCGTTGTGTACTATCGGGCATGGGCGTGCTTCTCGCCCGGGAACTGCTTGATCCCGTCCTGCCGCAAGGTCCGCCCCGTACCCTTGGCCGTCGGCGATTTCTCGGGGATCGAGAATTCCGAGTTGGGCAGCGTGTCGTTGTGCTTGATCGCCGCCTCGGCCGCCAACAACATTGAGTCGTCGGTGTTCTCGTAAAGCTCGCGGAAGTTGTGGTGGATCGCGTTCTCAGCCAGATCAAAGAAGTGAAGGGCCGCCGTCTTGTCACGCTGGAACTCCAGGCTCGTGTCCGCGTGCCCGTTCGAGAGCTTCATATCATGGTCGAGCTTGCTGAGCGTGCAGGCCCAGGCGTGCAGCCACATCGCGTTGTCGGCCAGCCGCGCCTGCACCGCCTGACGGTGCACGATCGCGTCTTCATACCGCTTGCTCGCCTGCTTAAACTGGTGGGCGTGCTCGCGCACCATCGCGCACAGCCGCTCACCTTGCGGGATCAGCGAGGGGCTCTTGAGGTTCCGGATTACCGGTGCCGCACGCCGAATGCCCAGGAAGATCTCCATCCCCAGCGGCACGGCCGCACGCATAAACGTGCCGTTGAGCCCGAGCTTGAGGAAGTGCCCGATGTTCCCGATGAAGCCGCGCTGCTTGTCCCACTCGGCCGCCTGCTTCACGCCCAGCATCTTCTCCGCCAGTTGCTTGCCGCCGTACGCGAAGATGAACGATTGCATGACCTCATTGGCGCCCTCGACAATAAGATTGATCCGGCTATCGCGGAAGACACGCTCGACCTCGTTCTCGGTCATGTACGACTCGCCGCCCATGATCTGCATGCCGTCGTTCACCACCCGCCAGCCCATCTCCGAACAGAACACCTTGCACACCGCCGTCTCGACCATGATGTCCTCGTCATGCCGATCCAGCATCCCGGTCGTCAGGTACAGCACGGCGTCCATCGCGTAATCCAACGCCGACATGTGCGCGATCCGCTTCCTCATCAGCTCGAAATCGCTCAGCGGTCTCTGGAACTGGTACCGCGTGCGCGCCCACTTCGTCGCCTGGTCACGCACTCGCCGCGCCCCGCCCAGCATCCCCGCCGAAAGAGTGCACCGCCCGTAGTTCAAGCACGTCAACGCGACGTTGAGCCCGCGTCCTTCGGCGCTCAGCAAGTTCGTCTTCGGAACACGCACGTCCTTGAAACGGATCCGCGCCTGCCACGTCCCGCGAATGCCGCACTTGCTGCGGTTCTTCGAGAAAATATCCACGCCCTCCATGTCTGGCGTACACACCAGGGCCGTGACCTTCTCCTCTTCCTTGCCCGTCTTGGGGTTCACGATCCGCTGCTTGGCCATCACCGTGAACAGCCCCGAGATCGCGCCCGAAGTCGCCCATTTTTTCTCGCCGTTGATCACATAAAACTCACCGTCGGCCGTCTTCTCGCAGCGTGTCTCCTGCCCGCCCGCGTCGCACCCCACGTTCGGCTCGCTCAAACAGAACGCGCTCACCCAATCGTTCGCAAGGCGCGGCAGCCAACGCTTCTTCTGCTCCTCAGTCCCGAACAGCATGAGCGCCTTGCACCCGATCGACTGGTGGGCGGACACCAGCACCGCTGTCGATCCGCACGACGCGCCCAGCCGCTCCAGCACGCGGTTGTAGCTCGTGATCCCCAGCCCCAGCCCGCCATATTCCTTGGGGATCGTCATCCCCAGCACGCCCAGCTTGAAGAGCCGGTCGATCACCCAGCGCGGGATCTCTTGGTCCTGATCGATCGCCACCGAGGGGTGCTCGTTCTTGAGGTATTCGTCCAACCGCGCCAGCAACTGGTCGCACACGGCTGTCTCGGCGGCGTCCTGCTCGGGGTACGGGAACACCAGCTCTTCACGCAGGTTGCCCCAGAAGAGATTCTTCACGAACCCCATCGACGACGGCTCAGGCCCCAGCAACGCCTCGGCGTCCTCGATCAGCTGGCGGTCGCGGTCGGAAACATTCTTCAGCGATTTCAGGTCGGCCATGGCGCAAACTCCTCAAGGCGTGTCCGGCTTCGTGCCGTCAATGTCGTGCGAACGGATTGAAAGATAAGTTGGACGTCGTGGTCCGGGAGAAGATCTAAACGCTGTGCTGCACTGGCTGTGATGCACATGCTGTGATGCACGGACCGCTGTTTCAATGACTACTAAAAAATCAATGAGGAAAAACATGATCTCTTCCTCGATCTCTCACTTCTTGCCCTTGGCGAAGAACGCCTCCAGCGCCGCCTTGGCCGGGCCCGTGTGACGCAACCGAACCAGTTCCTGACGCTCGAACTCCAGCGCCGCGGCCCACCCGCGCGTTAGGCCCGCGTCAACCGCCCGAGCAACCGCCGCCGCCGCTTCCGTGTTCGGCAGCTCGGCCCGAACGGAGTCAAACCTCTTCAACACCCCCACCACGCACGCCGGACGACCGATCCATCTCCGCGGCATGCCGTCACGCTTGAGCGGCACCGCCCGCATTTCCACCAGCACGGCCAACGCCGTTGCGATCAGCCCATCGGCCGAATCAGCCACCCGGTCAAAGAAACCAGCCTTCACCGCGTCGTCGAACAGCATCGTCGCGCCCGAGGCCGTGCGCCAGATCGCGTCCGCCGGATCAA
>Ga0163154_10002702_pt1 | contig 25501 bp, 24 predicted proteins | sample OliLakLV19MP9P1_FD_148649 | JGI IMG/M metagenome (GOLD analysis project Ga0163154, IMG submission 148649) | Freshwater microbial mat bacterial communities from Lake Vanda, McMurdo Dry Valleys, Antarctica - Oligotrophic Lake LV.19.MP9.P1 | ecosystem: Environmental > Aquatic > Freshwater > Lake >... | reverse complement strand
CAGCAAGCACCAGTGAACCAACGGTCTAGGGCCCAGCGCTCACCGCTTTTTTACTCCCAATCGGAGCGAAAGTCCCACTCAGTTTGATGCGCGAATAAGCGCACCGACAGGGGCGACCGGGACTCTCACCGAGCATGACCGCCATGCAGCCGGAAACCCCAACGTCAGGTGCCCGGAACGAGCCTCAGGCCACCGCCGCGCCGCGCGCCGACGTTGCGCGTCCCGTGGTGCTTGCCGCGAGCGGCCTGCGGAAAGCCTTTGGCGGCCAGATCGTGCTCGACGGCGTGGACCTCGAGCTGCGCGAAGGCGAAGTCATCCTCCTGCGCGGCGACAACGGCTCCGGCAAGACCACCCTCATCAACATCCTCACCGGCAACCTCGAACCAGACGCCGGCACCATCCACTACCTCGCCGACGGCAGCCCACGTGAGTTCCGCTTTCCACGCCGCTGGTGGCAAGAGTTGAACCCCTTCGACCACTTCACCCCCGAATCCACTGCCCGCGAAGGCATCGGTCGCACGTGGCAGGACGTGCGCCTGTTCCCCTCGCAGACCCTCCGCGACAACATTGCCGTCGCCGACCCTCATCACCCCGGCGAAAACCCCATCCGCGCACTGTTCGCCCCCGGCCGCGGCCACCGGCACGAAGCCGAAATCACCCGCCAAGCCGACGCCATGCTCGCCCGCCTCGGTCTCGCCGGACGCGAAACCTCCTCGGGTGACAAGATCTCCCTAGGCCAATCCAAGCGAGTCGCCGTCGCCCGCGCTGTAGCCGCTGGTGCACGCATCCTGTTTCTGGACGAACCCCTCGCTGGGCTCGACCGCCAAGGCATTGAAGATGTCCTCACCCTCCTCGAATCCGTCGCCCGTGACCACGCAGTCACCCTCGCAATTGTCGAGCACGTCTTCAACCACCAGCATCTACATGGGTTGGTGACCGCGGATTGGTTGCTGGAAAAAGGAAAAGCTTCCTTCGGCGACTCGCGCGCGACGGGCCGGATGGTCTTGTCTGAAGTCGCCGACCGCCCTTGGTTGAAACTTCTCGCCGACGATGCCAATACGGTCAACGACGAACCGCTCCCGCACGGTGCCGTCCTGACGCGTATCAGCCGGTCGGAACACGCCAACACCTTTCGGAAGCCGGTCCTCGAAATCCGGGATTTAGTGGTCAACCGTGGTCCTCGCACCGTGATCGGCCTCAAAAACGAGCGGAACGAAACCGGCCTCAACCTCAAACTATACGCGGGAGAAATCGCTGTCCTCCAAGCACCGAACGGCTGGGGAAAGAGCACTTTGCTTGCCGCCATCGGCGGACTTGTAACCATAGCGGGCGGAGAAATCCTGCTCGATAGCCGTTCTCTGGCCCGCTCCCCAGTTTGGGATCGCGTGAGGTCCGGGGTTCAGCTGGTGCCCTCGGACCACAACCTTTTCCCGAATCTCAGCGCGAGAAATGTCCTCCAGCTCGCCGGCTGCGCGGACTCAGCGATAGCCTTTGGCCAGCTCTCCGGGCGCAGTACGTCGGAGTTGAGCGGGGGCGAGAAGCAGAGACTCGCCCTTTTGGCTGGGCGAGGGTGCTCGAAGGCCCGGTTGCGCATGTTTGACGAGCCGTTCGCCAACCTCGACGCGCCCGCCATGCGGGAAGCAGCGGGCAACATCCTCGTCCAAGTGAACGACGCCGTACTGGTAGCTCTGCCATCGACGGACAACTGACCGACCCCCACGAGACACTCAGAATTATGCAAAAGCACAAGACCCTCACTGTTGTTGCGATCGTGGCCCTTGCCGCGATACTCGCCGCGCTCGCTTACCAGAATTCTAATAGCGATTCCGCGGCGCTGGACAAAAAGATAACGATCGCGGCCAATTTCCCTCTGACTGGAGAATTGGGCTTTTACGGCGCAGAATTTCGTGATGGGCTCTTGCTAGCCGTTAGAGACAAAGGAAGTGAACTCCCGGAAGGTGCTTCGATAGAATTCGACTGGGGCGACAACCGTTTTTCACCGAAAGACGCAGCCACGGTCCTCCAGCGGCAGTTGCAGAAGTCTCCGACTTTCTACACTTCCGCGCTCAAGCCCCAAGTGATGGCGGTGGAGAACGAAGTCGCTACCACCGGGATACCGCATCTGGCGTGGGTTCTGGACCTCACGCCGAACCCCTCGGGCACCACGAACAATTTCCGGACGTGGGTGAGTTTCAAGCTGGAGACTGACGTGTTTTTCGAGTACGCAAAAGCGAGGGGCGTAAAGAAGACCGTCCTTTCTTACGTGAGCCTTCCAAGCAGCGAAGCCGCCTATGGGAAGTATCTGGCCGGCCGCCTCCGTGACGAACTCGGTGCCGAGGTCGTCATCGAGAGGTATAACCCCGATGTCGGCCCCGGAGATTTCCGCAACATCGCGACGCGTATCGCTTCGCACCAGGCGGACCTCACGATGATTAACGGGTTCATCCCCCACATGGTGGGTCTAATAAAGGCCCTCCGCCCGCTCGGCGTAATCAAGGACGGCAACACGATGGCCGCGCTCGACATGCTCGATGCCGCTGGGGTTCTTTCGCCGGAAGAATCGGATGGGATACTGGTCGCCGCCCCCCCGTTCATGATCGAGCCCGGCGAAGAGCAAAAAGCGTGGGCTGCCCACTTCGAGGCGAAGTACGGCCGCAAGCCGTCCTACCATGCGGCATTCGCCTACGATGCCGGCCTCACGATCATCGACGCTGCGCAGCGCCTGGATCTCCCGGCATCCCCGAAAGATTGGCTCGCCACTATTTCCAGCACGGACATCGCCGGAGTCACCGGCCCCATTCGCTACGGTGACGACCAGAGCATTATCACTTCGTTGCGTCCGGCCATTTATCGTGCCGGGGTGCTCGTACCCCTGCCCGGCGGCAAGTAAGCCCGCAACCTCTCACCGAAATCCCCGAATGCCGCATTCCCTCAACAATCAATGGCAACCCTGTTTCGCGGATCCCTGGCGGGGGGTCGCGCACTTCGACGGGCTGACAATCGAGGCCGACCCCGTCACTTCCGGAATACCCCAACGGGTTCTGCCGTGCATCCAAGACGAACAGATCTACTTCTGCCGGATGGTACGGGCGTTGATCCCTGACGGGGAGAAACTGCAAGGAAAGAAGGCGGTCGATCTGGGTACGGGGTCGGGCGTTCTCGCCCTCTACGCGGCTGCACTCGGGATGAAAGTGACCGGGATTGATCGCTGCGAACGCGCGCTCGACTTCGCGAACTACAACCTCCTTCTGAATCGAGCAATCCTTCCGGCAGGTCCCGAGTCAGTTCGTTTTCTACAGGGCGACTGGACGAGCCAATCTCTTCTTGAGCCTTTCGCGAACAACGCCGACTACATCCTTTTCAATCCACCCTTCGGTCCGCATCTCGACGGCCACCGGCTTCCGCTTTGTGCTTCTGGCGGGCACTTAGGTCAAGATGCGTTTCTTGCGATCCTTCCTCTCGCTTTTTCACTGCTGGCTCCGGGTGGACGCCTGTTCGCCATCCACCTGTTGCTGACCGACCACAACGGGAACCCCAAATGCGACTTGCTCACCCTCACCGGATTGCCTAACACCCGCTGGGCTTCGGCCCGCATTTTCCCGGCGATTTCGGGCGACCCGATCAACGCCCTAGAGGTTCTAAATCGACAGGGCCCCGCGAGTACCAGCACGACGCCGATTGGTCTAGATGACTTTTTTCTCTGGTGTTCATCGAGTTGGCTAAGCGGGAGGGTGCCGGGGAAGATGCGGTCGAAACCGTGCCTACCAACTTAAATCCGCTTGCCCCGCTGCCGGGATGGACTTGGGAGCAACGGATCCAGATACACCACTCGGTTTCGGAAGCCAGTTCGGGCGGCTCGGCAACTTCAGCGTCTTCACCACTGAACCTAACGCGGTTTCCCAGCATTGCGTGTTTCGTCCAGCGGAGTGTTCCGGCAGCCATCGCCCACCCCAATTCCGACAGGAGGGACGTGCTCACGCGAACCCAATCCACGTTGGAAAATTGGATACTGGCTAATGGGCTTATCCACAGCCCCGGCCGCGGAAGCCGCAAGGGGTTCGACTGTTTGATGGTCGAGGCGGCGCCTTGGCATTTGGCGCAGAGCCGGCTGGCATTGCGCACCGAAACCGCTATTTGGGCGACCGCAGACAGTAAAAAGTCAGTATCCGTATCCAAGGCGCTCGGCCGCGTTCTCAGAGAAATAAAGCGGTTTAACGAGGAGAAACGGTCGATTTTTCTCCATCCCGACGTGAGCACAACCGGCTTCTGGCAGGACGCAGTCCATTTTCACCGTCGGGAAATTTCCGCGGATTCGCGAGAGCCGCTGACGCCCGAATCCCCTGGCGCATATGTCCAACCGCCATCATCGACGTCGGAAGGACTACAAACGGCCTCCTATCGGCACGAGTTGAGAAAATTTGCAATCGGCGCGAAGAATGAAGCCGATCCGGGCAGCTTTGATGAGTGCCTGAAACGGGCTCTGAGTTCATTTACGGGCATCATGCGACAAGAAGGTGTGCTTGGCGCGCCTTTTTGCCACTGCTATATCTCCTCGCTGCCAATGCCGCTCCTGCAACCGACCAGCGAACAGGGCTCCTCAGGGGTGGTGTACGTGTACGCGTGGTCATCGCAGCCGTGGTCGCCCGGCCACGAATCGCTCGTTGCCGACCTCGCGGCCATCGCGGCATTTCTTTACGACGAATCATATTCGGAAGCCACTCGCGCCGAGATCGAGCAGTTCTACCGGCAATCCTTTTTGGTCAGCGCGGCCCACGAAATCAAAAGGCTCGTCCAACAGATCGGCCCCAGCATAAGCGGGATATATTCTCAGTTCTTCAGGGACTTCCTCTTGCTGCACCTAGAGCAGGGATTGGGGGAAACGTTCCTGCCAGCCAAGCGTCTGCTCGCTACCAATTTTCCGGCCGCACTCGGCAACCTATCCGAAATCTCCTACATTTTTAGAATGCTTTGTGACAGAAAGCCGAACACGGCGGAAGTAAATGAAGAGTTTGTCGCGAAATGCAGGGGTGCAGCTAGAGCACTGATAGTCGTAGAAGGCAACCCATCTGTTGCCGTCACGATCACTGACGACGTCGCTGCTACCCATTTCGTCGCGTCATTCATCGCCGGGGTCCGAAACGCGATCGCACATTGCGAGAAAGTTGGACGGTCCGAACAGGCCGTCATAATCACGTGGTCGCAGGATGTAGTCATTATCGAAAATTCATACGTCAGCGCCGAAAATTGCGACTTGGACCGGAGAGCATTCGACCTTAAGCGTGAAAGAAAAGAGCCCGGCACGGAGACGGTATTACAATATCACGAACGCCAAATGTGGAGGGAGAAACCCAGAGAAGCGCTTTTTTCAGGGCTCCGAAAAATTTCGTGTTGTCCCACTCCAAACAGCCAATTCCGGCATTCTTGGAGAACGACGCTTTTTATACAAGAAATCCAGGGTTGATCTCTACATGACTACTATTTATCTCATCGATGACGATGCTTCTCGCCATCAACAATTAGACATACTAATTCGTACCCTGAATGTTGAAAATAATAATCAGTACCTCGGAACTGAATGCCCTGGTGACACTGAGAAAGCTCACGCGCATGCTCTGGATTCGATCAATCCAGTCAATGTTTGGCGCAAAGTGTCTACCGCGCCCATTGATTCGATTTTCCTTATCGATCTTAAACTTGAACCGATAAATGAGGAGAAATCTTATGAAGATCTATTGGCTTTTCTAGCGGCAGACAGTTCTGACTGGAAAGAAGCCGCAACTTCAGATGTAAAAACTGCGTTCCAAAAGTACCCAAGCTTGGCGGCATATAGGACTGCGATATTTGCATGTGCTGTGTTAAACGCACGAAGAGTCAAGACTCTTATTATATCCTCCGCTGCACTCGATGGAGCGAGGATCCTTAGAAATCGTTGGCCTCTAGTGATTGCAACGAGTACCAGAGACAGTGCGAGTGAATGGATGACGTGGAAGGAAAAAATCAGTGAATTAATGCGTCATCCTGATCGTGTGGTCAGCGATATACTAATGCAGTATGCGGGGCTTGTTATCGCTGATCCCGATGGGAATGCTTGGAGGCACAACGACTGCGAGCGTGCAGCCTCTATTAACTTGGCGAAATCTATCTGGCACTACGACGACATTGATGAGCAGATCAATAAGGCGTTCCACACAAGATCAGACGGTTGGACAGTCCTAGAAGAATTATCGCGGCCTATTTCGGAAGAGGCTTTGAAGGCTGCGGTCGAGCGATTGGAACTTGGTTGCAAGCTCGAATACGATGTCGAGGAGACAACTCTGCTTGGTCATCAGATGAAAAGGTTCTGCTTCCCGGTCGAGCCTGGGATCGCTTTCCTTCTCTCTCTCAAAGAGCTGTTTTATGCTTCGAAGAAGCGGATCGATAATCGTGATGCACTTAGGAACCCCGAAAAATTGGTCTTCGGCAAGCGGGATGAGCTACATTGGGTTGCGGTCCATTTCGATCCAAAATCGTGGGGAGGGCGATCGGCCTTTATTGAGCGCTTGATTCGCAAGCCATGGAAGACTCACTCGGTATTTGACCGCAATATGATGGCGGCTGTTTCCAAGGACAGTACGCCTGATTCCAAGAAAGAAAGGGCTGTTTCTGAGATCAGAGAGCATGTTCCCGACGGTGGTCTCTCCGAGGCCGTGTTTCACCTAGCTCATTGTCGTTTGGGAGAGATTCGGGTGACCGAGGACGAGGGGTGGGCGCAGATGTTCCGAAATGGAGCGCGGAAGTGGGTTGCTTGGCCGTCACTAGGCGAAAGCTGTATTATTTTTTATTGGATATAGTGTCACTAGCTATCATGACTACCAACATAAAAGCATTCGACAAGAGTGGTGATCGCAACGCGTTAATGGGCCTTGCATATGGGCTACAAATTACCCACGTTAACAGTGTTCAGGAACTGCTGGGCGATGCGTGCGTCGGTCTGTTTGTTCATGTGGGGGAGGACGACTGGAACAATATATGTCGTTGCCTGCCTGAGGGGCGATTCGCTCTGCGGTTTTCGACAGATGGTTACCCCCCGAAGCGCCCCGAGGGTCGATATTTTAACTGTTTCCATTGCCTCAAGCATACCAAGGGCGACTATAGGATTTCTGCGGCCGAGTTCAAGGCGTTGTCTCAGGCATTTTCTGATCCAAAAGTTGCAGGAAGTCTGGGAAATGCGATTCTGCCGGCCCTTAGGAGTCTCATCAGGTTTTACGAGCCCCACCGGCTACGTGCTCTACATTTCCTTTTGCAAGCCTGCATGGTGCAGTGGGCGGCAGACGATCCGAAGCACGGACCTTGTGCTTTGGAGCTTCTGGGCATCGTATACCTTCCGCCGATCAGGCGGGACGTAAACCGAGTCAGCTTGTTTAAGAAAATTTTGATGGAGAGCAGCGCACCTTCGCGCGATGTCGAAAAACTGAACTCTGAAATTGTTGAGCAGATACGAAACGAACTAGGCGTCGATGCTGATTTTAGAGGGGCGCCCATTCCTGCTATTTTGAAGCTAATTGGCGAGATAGATGGCGATGTGACCGGGAGCTTGCCCATTACTTGGGAAACGGCCAAGAGCTTGTTCGAGGGCTTGGATGAGTTGTTTGGTGTTAGGCACACTCCGTCTCCATGATGGCGGAGATTTGGGAAAAGCGACGGTCTTACTTTAACCACGCCTGGTTGAAGAACCGCCTCTTGGTCGGGCTAATGAAATGCACTCGAGTGGCATCAGGTGAGGTCGAGGACGCCGACGCTTGGCGGTCGCTGGCAAACCTGATTGACGAGTGGGGACGCATGCGGGGAGTGGCGGCCGCAGTTCTAGACTTCCTGCAAGAGCGGATCGCCTGCGAGATTATTCCCGATGCGAATGACGTTTCGGTCTTCGGCAGTGAAGTTTGCATTTTTCTCATGGAAGTCGAGCGACAGAGGTGGCTCGTTCGTGAGCAGGCGGAGAAACAGCATTCCGAGTCTCGTGCGGCCCTCGCCAGCCTTGACCGGGAACTCGATCAACTTGGAGCTGCTCTTGCGTTGGAACCCGACGCCCCACCGTACCGATTGCAGGAGAGTATCGGTGCGGCCAGCAGATTGGCGAAGAGCATTTCGAGACTTGAGGTTCCCCGTGACATTATCCTTGGCTGACATGGACGACACCGGCACGCAGATTGCGGAGCTTGCCGCCAAAGCGGGAAACGACGCGGGGTCGATCAGCCGCTTGCTCGCGCACTTAGCCGGATTGCCCTGCAAGACTGCAGAGGAGGGGAGGCGCATCCTGATGGAAATGAAGGTGCTTTGCTTGCTCCGCGAGAATCTGTTGGCGCACGAGGGGGAAGGGAAGGTGAGCGTGAAACGGTTTCCCGAAATCCCAGAGATCTTCGTGTCTCGCGGGGTTTTCTCACCCGAATTCGCTAGCGACAGCTACATCTGGGCCAAGCATATCGCCGGGCGGGGCGTGGTTCGCGGAAAGTCCGTGCTAGAAATGGGAGCGGGTTCGGGCATTATTTCGTTTCTCCTCGATGCACTTTCGCCTCCCGCATTCCTGTGCGCGGTCGACGTCAACCCTTTAGCCGTCGAAAATTTGCGGGAGAATGCGGCTAACTTCGGGCTGGAAGCTGGTCGGTTCCTAGCCATCGAGGGAGATCTCTTCGCATCAGTCCCGCGACACCTCTGTTTTGATGTGGCCATTTGGGCTATGCCTTGGATTTTGAGGGATGACCCCGAGACCGAGTGCATCCTCTTCGCAGAGGAAGACCCTATCAAAAGAGCTCTACTTTGGAGCGCCGTCGACCCGGGAGGCCGAACCATCAAGCGTTTTTTGACCGACGCAAAGCCGTTCCTGAACCCGGGCGGAAAGATACTGCTCATTTCGGCAGAATTCATCCCAAACAATATTATTTACGAGCACGCTTGCTCGGAAGGGTACGAGGTTAGGCGGGAATTCTTCGGCAGCGGTGTCACTGTAGTCGAGAATCCAGAGATAACTTTGGACCTTTTGCACATCGAATTGACCAAGGGCTGACAGAATGCTCCCGCGCCTCCTCATATTTGACGATCTTTTTGGGCGCAATGTTCCCGACGGTCGCAACTCGGATCGGGAAAACCTTTGCGCCCACTTTCTCTGGCGGGATGCGAGCGAGGACGCCGCGCGCCATGCGAGTCTCCAGAAGGTCCTCAAACCAGTCGCCGATGCTGTCTTCTGCCGCGCTCAAACGCCGACCAGCGCGAAGGTGGGCGACATTGTGGAGAACGATCTGGAATCAGCTTTGGAAGTTGTCCGCAATGGATGGCCTACTTCGTATTCAGGATTCAGGATTCAGGATTCAGGAGTCCCGTGGAGCCTGGTCCTCCTCGATCTCTGTTTCTACACGGGTCGGGTGACGAAGGAGAGCGACCGGCAGACGCCGGGGATGCCAGAGGGGCGACCGGGAGACGATGATGCGCGCGGTTACTTCGGGCTGACGCTGCTGGATGCGATTCACCGCAAGTTTCCTGACCTGCCGGTCTTCATGCTGTCTAGCAAGCCGCGCGGGGAGGTGAGCCTGGAATTCAGCCGCCGGGGGGCGCTGGGGTTCATCGCGCGGGATGATTTGCGCGGAACGGAACTCTTGCAGGAAGCGCTCTGGCAGCATGGGCTGCTGCCGGACGCGGATGGACTGGTCGTCGGGCATTCTCTTCCCCTGTTGCTGGTTTTACGCGAAGCCCGCCGTGCATCGCGGCATGGGCAGAACGTGCTCATTCGCGGTGAGCGAGGGACGGGGAAGGAACTCCTGGCGCGGTATCTCCACCGCACAATTGACAAGGCAAAAGAACGGCCGTTTGTACCGTTGAATTCCGCCGGGTTCACCGAAACGATGTTTGCCTCCGAGTTGTTTGGCATCGAGCCGAAGACAGCGACAGCGGTGGACGCCAAGATTGGGTTCATCGAGGCAGCGCACGGTGGCGATCTTTTTCTCGACGAAATCGCGGACATGCCGGCGGAAGTGCAGGCCGCGCTGCTGCGGGTGTTGCAGGACCGGCAGATCACGCGCGTGGGCGGGCGAAAAAGCAAGCCGGTGGATGTGCGGTTTTTGGCCGCCACCAATGTCGAAATCGAGTCCAGGGAATTCGGTTTCCGCGAAGACCTGCTCGATCGCCTGCGCCTTGGCGGCACCGTGACGCTCCCGCCGTTGCGGGAACGCAAGAGCGATATTCCCGTGCTCGCCGGGCAGTTCGTGCGCGAAGCGGAACGATCGCGTCCCGGCGCATTGCACCGTGACATCGCGCCGGAAGCGATGGATCGGCTGCTGGGGCACGACTGGCCGGGTAATGTCCGCGAGCTGCGCACCTGCATTTTCGACGCGGTGAACCGGCAGCCGGACGTGGAGCATCTGGTGGCGCCACACCTGCGGATCGAGAGCGACACAGGTGCGCGCATGCCGCCGCGCCTTTCCGGAATACATCGTCCGCAGGCGCAGGCCGCGCCTGCCAGCGAAAACGACATTGCGGGTCTGATGGCGGGAATCCGGACGTGCCTATTTCCCGCACGGGACATCGGCAAGTGGGCCGGACAACTCCGCGACCTCCAGAGGGAGCAGACTTGGTTGCTCGCACGCTATCTCCAAGCTGCCCTTGACGCGACCAAGCGCCGCACACCAGAAGCTCCAGAGGGACATATTCAGATTCATCCGGCGCTGAAATTGATCACCGGCGACTCGTCGCTCACCGCCTCGAAAGCGGCCGACGTGGTGAAGCGCCTGCTGAATCCCCTCGAAGATGAGCTGACCGGCGACCTCTATGAAGCCTACCGCACCGCCGTCCGCCTGCGCCCGAAATCGGCTCGGCGAACCCCCGGTCGAGACTGACTGATCCATGCCCTACCTCATTCTTGCCCAATCCGAAGTGACCGCCCGCGCTTTTAGCGTTTGGCTGGAATTATTGGCGGAGGAGCCGTTGAAAACCGCGGGCGACCGCCTTGACGATCCTCGCGTTTTGTTTAGCCAAGCTTGCGACGACTTCCCAGGAGGGCTTGTCCCGTGTTTCAAGCGGGTCTCGTCACATCTCGGCCAGGCTCTGGGGTCCGCCGGTTCTGCAGGTCTAGTGGTTTTGGTTGATTGCATCCGCCCTTTGGAAATGAGCGCAGTTGGTGCTCCAAAGGGTTGGGATCGCTTGGTCACCTTGTTGATCCTTGCGTTCCCGGAAGTGCGCTGGGTTTTTGGTGTATCTAGCGGATTTGCTGAGCAGCCAGGGGAATACAAAACCTGGCAGGCCAACCACGGATTGCCTTCGCTTTTTGGTCCCGAGTTCGACCCGCTGTTTGATGGCACAGGGTTGCGGGCGCACGTGGCTCGAACAACCTTGGGGACGAAGTCTGATCAGAAGCCTGCCGTTGCTCCTTGGATCCCACAGAGGACTCGATGGGCAGCCGCCATTGATGACGAACGAATGTATGCCTACCTGCATGCGTATGTGGCCTATCGCCATGGCTATAGAGCCTACGCCATTCACTCGCAAGCACTCGCTGATCATTTGCTGAAGCACGAAGATCCTTCCGAGGAAAATTCTCCCCACCTGACCATCGAGGACTACTTCCTTGGTTTTCCTGACCGGTGTCCCGAACGACATTTTGCCCAGTTGGAGGAGCGTGACAAAAAACATTGGAAAGCATTGGGACAGAGTAAATACCGGTATTTCGTCACCTCGGGCCACAAGCATGGTCGCGCAAATGAAGTCGCGCGTGAAAATCGAGACTATCGCGACCGACTGCACGCGGCCGGCCGCGGAGGCCGCGAGGCTACCAAGCCGGTTCCAGGGATTTTCGGCCTGTGGAAGGAGTTTCGCCTCGACAGGAAGTACTTGGGTGCGGAAGGCGAAGGACGTCGCGGGCTTGCGCCAGGATTTGTTTGGCCTTGGAGCGCCGATCACGGCGAACACCCTGTCAACGAAGACACTGGCGGGCACAGCGCACCGGGGCTGCTCCTGCTGGTGGCCGAACACCTGATTGACCGGGCCGAAAGACTGCTCGATTCCGTCCGCAGCGTCAGCGACGCGGTGCGCGGCGCGGTGCTCGCCAGCTCGGCGATGGAGTTGCTGGGCCCCAAGACGCCGACCACGGCGCGTGAGGCGCTGGAATTGAAGCATCGCTTCGAGGTGTTGGCGGAGTGCCAGTTCGGCGGCATCCAGTACAACCTGCAGCTAGATGAACGTTTCCAAGAGATCCGTCGTGACATTCGCCAACTCGGGCAATGGTACGGGGTGCGCTCCCGCGATGTCCTCAACGGGGAGTTGACCATCCTCAGCCGACTCATCCAGATTTTCCGCGACCACGAGGAATTCGACGAAGAAGAGAAATGCCGCCGCCGCATCCGCACTCTGCATCGTCGAGTCTGGTGGAAGCAGCACCGCCGCAACCCGCTCAACTGGGTGGTCTGGCCGATCCGCGCCTACATCGAATTCCTGCTTGGCTCGTTGACACGGCTAACTGGAGCCATGTTCCTCTGGATGGTTGGCCTGAGCTTGGCTTTTGGCGCGCAGCTTCAGGGATCAAGCCCGCCAGGGTCGTCCGGCCTAACCCCTTTCGGCCATGCCATGTCCTTTTTCTTCGGCGTGGAGCCGATCAATTCGACCGACTTCGGCTGGGTTGCTTTGACACTGCTTGCAACCCTGTCAGGATTCGTCCATCTCGGTGTTTTTATTTCGCAGTTGTATGCCACTGTGGCTAGGAGATGACGCTATGAATACCCCCCAAGAGACGGTCAAGGAGCTAACAGAACGAGTGGTATTTTTGGAAGGGTGTCACGCACTAAAATTACGTGTGGCGGCGTTGGAGAAGGCCGTTAACCCCCCAGGTTGGCGAAATATAGTCCAGAAACACGGGATAGGACTCGTCGTTGGCTTTCTATTGGGCCTCGTCCTCACTGGGGCCGTAGGGCTCTTCTCAAACTTCGCCGCTTCCGTCATCGGTGCCCTTGGCACGTCCGGTGCAAATGCGCACTCTTGGGCAGCCGTGATTTTATACCTTGGCATATGGATTTCGACGACATGGGCGCTGGTTGCGGTACTTGCCCTGGTTATGAACCGCGATCGGGGTTGAGCCGTTTAGCAGTCGTCCAATTGAAGCATTTGCCTCCACAGTCTGAGAATGGCGGGGTGATCGGGTCATTTGTCTGCTTTTCGTCGTGCGCTGGTGAAGCTGCGCGTACGTGACTGCTACCGCCAAGCCCGCGCGCCTGGTTTGTCCTTGACGAGAAAGAAGGCCGTCAGAATCGCGTGCCCGCCCACCATCAGACTGCGGTACATCGAGCAGTACCTAGCGGTGGCGGATATCGCAGCGCAACGCGACTTGCCCATCTTCCGTAGGCTCGGATCTGGTCGCGGCGGCGCTCTGACCGACCGTGGCCTTGATCGCCGAGAGATCTACGCCATGGTCCGCCGGCGAACCGCCGCCGTTGGGCTCCCAGTGGAGATCGGATGTCACTCCCTCCGCGGCAGCGGCATCACCAACTATCTGAAGATCGGCGGCACCATTGAGGTTGCCGCACGTTTGGCAGAACACTCATCGACCCGAACCACGCAGCTCTACGACCGGAGAAGCAAGGAAGTTGAACAGGGCTAAATCGAGCGCGTCCGATTATGAACTCTGCTCATGTGATGCATCTCGAACGTTTTCCTGGGCAAGACGCCTGCCAGCGAAACTCCTCAAACCGACAGCGACCGGCCGCCTAGAATGGACATGATGCAAAGCAACATAACGGCCAGCCTATGACCGATCACACATTCATTTTGCGCCGCGCACTGCCCAGTGACGGGCAAACCATTGCTGACTTCAATCTGAGCATGGCTTGGGAGACTGAGCACAAACGTCTGGATCTGGAACGGGTGCAGGCGGGCGTTGCTGCGGTTCTGAGCGCGGAGCGACACGGCTTTTACCTGCTGGCACAGCGCGACGACATGGTGCTGGGTGGCTTGATGGTCACCTATGAATGGAGTGATTGGCGCAACGCAGATTTCTGGTGGATTCAGAGCGTCTATGTGCGGCCAGAGGCGCGTCGGCAAGGTATTTACGCCGCGCTGTACGCTGAGATTGAGCAACAGGCGCGCGCGGCGGGCGCCTGCGGCGTGCGCCTGTATGTGGAAAACGACAACGCACAGGCAATTGCCACCTATACGCGTCTGGGCATGATTGATGCGCACTACCGAGTCATGGAGCACCTCATTAAATGACCGGATTGATCGGCAAGCGCAAGCAAGCGCCCTGCAGAGCGGCATTGGCTTTGCTGCTGAGCTGCGCCTTGAGCCCTGCCGCGGCCAAGGAAACGCTGCTCGTGCTGAGCGTAGACGCTGAGTATCTGGAGTCCGGCATGCCGCTGTATGGGCAGATCGGCGCGCAGCTGGCGCTGATCAAGGGTGAGCGTGACGCCATTGCTCTGGCCATTGAACTACGCCGCAGCGAAGTTCTCACAGCGCTACCGGAAGCGATCGCAAAGGTCGCGCAGGCAGCGAACGCCGATCTGGTGCTGGACCGATCGGTGGCGGAGCGCGCCGGTGAACCTGCCGCCCGCGATATTACCCCTGAGGTGGAACGCATCCTGGTAGCGCAGTTTGGCCAGCGCGCACTCGAGATTGAGCAATGAAGCCCCTCGTTCTGGCCACTTGGTTGGCTGTTAGCGCGGGCGCCGCGGTCGCCAGCCCGCCCATCCTGGTGGTGGATTTGAGCGAGGCCTACAGCCGCTCGACGGCTTTGGCCGGCTTGCTTGCCGATGTCGATCGCCAGTTGCAGGCCTTGAGCGCGCGGCATCGGCCCGGCCTTGATCGCCTGCGCAGCGAGCTTGGCAAGTTGAAACAGCAGGGCGCTGGAACGCGCGACCCACAATTGGCGATCGCCAAACAAATCAGCGATATCGAGACCGCCGCTGAATTGGAACAAGATCAGCTTTCGATTGCCAATCAGAATGCCATTGCGATCGTCAATGCGGCGATCGCCGCAGTGAAGTCAACGTTGAAAGAAGAGACACAAGCGCGGATCGTGCTGGATGTTCAAGAAACGCAGTATCTGCGTCCGACCTGCGCGTGCATCGCCACCGAGCGCTTATATGAACTGCTCAACGCCACTTTGCCGCGGGTGGAATTGCGGCTAGACGCAGCGCCGCAGTGAGTTATCGCCGGCCATTTTGACCGGCCTAGCAGCCTGTCGGACTTTCCTCGCGAGTGCGCTGAAAGTCCGACAGGCTGCTAAAAAAAAGAAACCCGCAGCGCGCCTTGCGGTTCGCTACGGGTTTACCCCCTCCCCGACAAGCCGGTCGCCAAGCCGGGATATGGGGATACTGCGTCGAGCGTGCAACCTACATCAAGCTGCGCTGCAGCAATTTCAGGATCAACCATGCAAGCAAGAATTTGGGATGACGCACAGGCCTTCGCAAAGCAGGTGCGACAGGTTCCCGCACGCGCGCCGGGTGTGCCGCGCGGCGTATTTTTGATCAGTCCGGCGCAATTTCAGCTTGCCGAGCAGTCGGCTCGCGACAATGTGTATATGCAAATGGCGCAGCCAGTCGATGCGGCGCTGGCACTGGCGCAACATCAGGCGCTGGCGCAAGTCCTGGGCAAGGCGGGCATTGTGGTGCACAGCTTTCCCGGCGACCCAGAAACGCCGGACGCGGTGTTTCCCAACAATGTATTTGCCACGGCAGCGGGCCGCTTGATCATCGGCGCGATGCGTCATCCGGTACGACAACGCGAAACCATGCGCGCCGACATCAGAGCTTGGTTCCGGACGCTGCTGGGATATCGAGAAATCGACTTGATGCAGCGCGATTGCATTGCCGAACTCACCGGCAGTTTGGTCATTGATCGCGCGCGTAACATCGGCTATTGCGGTCTGTCCGAACGGTGCAACCGCGCTGGCGCTATCGCGATGGCGGAGGCTTTTGGCCTGCATCACCTGTTGATTTTTGATTTGGCCGCGGGTGAATACCACACCAATGTCGTGATGTCCGCACTGGGCCGCGGCGTATTGCTGTGCCGCGAAGGATTCGCCGATCAGGCGGTGGCCGATGCGATCGCCAGCGGCTACGCAGCAGCGATCTTCATCGATGCCAACGAGAAATCCCAATTCGTCGGCAATTGCATCGCGCTCGGCGAACGCGGACTGTGGATGTCGTCCTGCGCTGCTAGCGCGCTGCGGCCGGCCACACGCGCCTCTATTCAAGCCTTAGGGCTAGACATCCACAGCCTTGCACTAGACGAATTAGAAAAAGCCGGCGGCAGCCTGCGCTGCATGATTGGCGAGATTTATTGAGCGCCGCACATTTTGACCCGCATGTTTCATAAACCAATGCGCTGTTTCATCGTGCTGCCATCCACACCCAGGCTTTTACCGACCCGCGTCAGCCAGGATTTTTCTGGGATGCGCATGCGGCCATCGGATCGGGCTAAGGTCAACAGCGCATCTAATAACTGCTCGGAATGGGTGGAGCTGGCCCGATAGACGGTTAGAAAACGGGCGATTTCGCCTTCCACATCCAGGCCACCGGCGCGCCCGCGCTCGAAGCTGTGCACTGCGAGTTTGCGGCCGATTTTTGGCAAGCCCATGCGATCAATCAGTTCTTCACCGTGAGCGGCCTCTTCGGCGGTCACCACGCCATCTGCGCGCGCCAGCGAACCCAGCAGCGAGAACAGCACGCTAATGAACACTTCTTCTCGCGGGTCTAATGCCTCGGTTCGGAAAAGACCACCCAGCGTCTGACTGATCCAGCCCATTGGGCCTGAAGGACGAACCTCGGACATAAATAATCCTCAAGTTGGCGATTGCGATCCCGGACGATGCTAACAGCGCGGCAGCGCGAAGCAAGGATTTTGCTTTACACGGGCGAAGGTTGTCGGAAGGGACATAGTCGCTGAATATGGACGGCAGGGTGTTCGAAAATGAACAGTGAGATGCTGCAAGTTAGCGCGGCTCCGTGTGCGCTTAGCCCTGATGTTTCATGAATTCGCGCGATGATCGCGCAGGACATTGAACGTCCAGTGGTTTTTTCGAAGGAGCGGCGTAGTGGTTGATACACCCGACTGAGGAAAAAACGCTGGACGCTCAAGGGACAAGCGAGGGCGCGTGCAATTTATGCAATATCACGGTTAGCTTGCACCATGCGAAAAGGCTGTTCGCGCCGGCGGCCGCGGCTCCTTACTCAAGTGCCAGCAGAGCGTCCCTATGGATTTGCGCCTAGCCCAATCATCTGATTGCGAGTCAAGGTGATGTGTCGGACTTTCAGCGTGAGATGCGCAACCCGAAGGGCCGGAAGCGTTTTTGGCGCATTGCGGCGCAGAAAGACCAATAAAACGCAATAAAACGACCGGAATATTCGTCACCGCTCAGCGCCAAAAGCGCGTCCGGCGCGCTCGCGATGAAAGTCCGGCGGGCTGCTAGGGTTCTCGGTCGGCGCTGTGCGCTGACGCTGTTCCTGCATGGTAAAGGAGAATCGTTCGATCACAGATCGAACCCACCGAAGCCCACATCAGTTTGGCTCGCACCCCAATCATCTGCCCAAACCCACACTGGCACGTAAACTGTATGTTTCCTGGCAAACCCTTGGAATGAACGGACCGATGGCCGAAATTTTGCCGATCCTGATTGCTGACGATCAACGTGATGTGCTGGAGGCGCTGCGCTTTTTGTTCAAAGCTGAGGGGCTGACCTCGGTGCAGGCGATGCACCCGGACGCGGTCATCGACGTATTAAAGAAACAACCCGTTGCCGTGGTGTTGATGGATCTGAATTACACCCGCGACACCACGTCCGGGCAGGAAGGCTTGGATCTTTTGGAGCGTATCCGGGCGCTGGACGCTGAGTTGCCGGTGGTGGTGATGACGGCCTGGGGCACTATCGACATTGCGGTTGAAGCGATGCGACGCGGCGCCAACGATTTTGTCGAGAAACCCTGGGATAACGCACGTCTGCTGTCGATTTTGCGCAATCAGGCGGCGCTCAACGCCACCCGCAAACGGGCTCAAAAGCTGGAACGCGAGGTCGAGATTCTGCGTGGCGCCGGTGGCGATTTCATCGCCGAATCCGCCGCGATGCGTCCGGTCCTTGAGATGATCCAACGGGTTGGGCCAACCGACGCTAACATTTTGATTTTGGGGGAAAATGGCACTGGCAAGGGCTTGATTGCCGATTTGATCCACCAAAATTCACGGCGCGCCGGCAAATCGCTGATCAAGGTCAACATGGGCGGTATTGCCGAGCCGGTATTTGAGAGCGAAATGTTTGGCCACGTGCGTGGCGCCTTCACCGATGCCAAACAAGATCGCATCGGGCGTTTTGAACTGGCCGACGGTGGCACCTTGTTTTTGGATGAAATAGGCAATATTCCGCTCTCTCAACAACCTAAGTTGTTGCGCGTGCTGGAGGATGGCGAATACGAGCGCCTGGGTTCTTCGCGCACCTCAAAAGCCCAGGTGCGACTAGTGTCGGCGACCAATGCCGATCTAGCCGATGACGTGGCGAAAGGCCGTTTTCGCAAGGATTTGTTGTTCCGCTTGAATACCGTGGAGCTGCGTTTGCCGGCCTTGCGCGAACGCCGTGAGGATATTTTGCCGCTGACGCGGCGCCTGTTATTGCGCTTTGGACTGCGTTATCAACGCGAGGGCGTGCGTCTGTCGGCCAACGCCGAACGGGCGCTGCTCGGGTACACCTGGCCGGGCAATGTGCGCGAGCTATCGCATGTGATCGAACGCGCCGTGCTGATGTCGCGTGCTGATGAGATCGCCGATCTGGATTTCAGCTTTGCAGCGGCGCGGCAAAGTGAAAGCGAACTCGACCATCTGACCTTGGACGCCGCCGAAGAAATGCTGGTGCGCCGCGCGATGATTCGCTCAGAAGGCAATGTGCAGCGCGCATCGGACTATCTGGGCTTGAGCCGCGCCGCGCTGTATAGACGCATGGAAAAATATGGCATCCGCAGCCCCGGCGAAGCCGGATGCGAATAAGCGCGCCGCATTGCCATGAGCGTTGACGCGCAAACGCGGCGCCCAGATGGCAACCCGAGCCAGCCGCGGGGTCTCGGTTTTGAGGTCAAGTTTGCGCTGCTTTCGGTGCTGTTGACGCTGCCCGCGCTGAGCTTGGCAATTTGGCTGCTCAGCGAACAAGCCTGGCCACTTGGCGTGCGCACCGCGGCGATCGCCGCGGTGCTGCTGGTCAGCGCGTATTTGTGGCGGCAGCTGCGCCATGCGGTTGTCCGTCCGCTGCTAACGCTGGTCAACTTGATTGACTCGCTGCGCGCTGGCGACTACAGCCTGCGCAGCACCTCGGCACGCCGTGGCGACGCGCTAGGCGAGGTGTTGTGGGAAGTCAACGCCTTGTCCAACACGCTGCGCGAAGATCGTTTGCGCGTGCAAGAAACCGGCGCCTTGTTATCGAAAGTGCTGGGCAGCGTCGATATCGCCATTTTTGCGTTTGACGATCAACGCAAGCTGATGTTGATCAATCCTGCCGGCGAACGCCTGGTGGCGCTCAGCAGCGCTCAAGCACTGGGCAAAAGTGCCGCCGACCTGGGCCTAGAAGCCTGTTGTGACACCGATACGCCAGCCACACTCAAGCGTACATTCCCCAGTGGCGGCGGCAGTTTTGAGATTCGCAAAGCCACATTTCGAGAAGGCGGCCGGCCGCACGAATTGTTGGCGATTAGCGATTTGTCGCGCGCCTTGCGTGAGGAAGAACGGCAGGCCTGGCAGCGCCTGATTCGCGTGCTTGCTCACGAGTTGAACAACTCATTGGCGCCGATCCGCTCAATGGCCGCGACGCTGACCACGGTGATTGCCCGCGAGCCGCTGCCCAGCGATTGGCGGGAAGATGGGCAATGCGCGCTGGGCGTGATCGGTGAGCGCGCCGAATCGCTGACCCGTTTTATGGCCTCTTACACCCGACTGGCACGCTTGCCACCGCCCAATAAGCGCCGTTTTGCGCTGGCCCCGCTGATCAAACGGGTGGCCCGCTTGGAGCAGCGCTGCAGCATCGTTTTGGGTGAATTGCCGGAGGTGGAAATCTTTGCCGACGCCGATCAATTGGAACAAGCGCTGATCAATTTGAGCAAAAACGCTGCCGAAGCCGCGCTGGAAACCGCCGGCGGCGTGCGCATGCGGCTCAGTTGCAACGCCGATAACGCGCTGATCGAGATCGAAGACGATGGGCCTGGCTTGGCGAAAACCGAGAATCTCTTTGTGCCATTTTTCACCACCAAACCCGGCGGCAGCGGCGTCGGCCTGGTGCTGGCCCTACAAATCGCCGAGAACCACGGTGGCAGTTTGACGCTAGCCAATCGCGCAACGGCGCGTGGCTGTTTGGTGCGGGTCAGTTTGCCGGTGTGACTAAGGGCGCGGAGTGGCTAAGCCAACAACTGTCCCAACAAGCCCGCCTGCCGCGGCGCTTGGATGCGCATCGATAAACGCACGGCGCGGATGATGGCGGCAAGATCAGCCAAGGCGATGTCGAAACGATCATTGACGATCAGGTAATCGAATTCGGTGGCGTGTTCAATTTCGCCGCGCGCGTTGGCGATGCGTCTTGCGATCACGTCTGAGCTGTCCTGGCCGCGCTTTTGCAATCGATCAAACAGCGCATTTCGGGATGGCGGCAACACAAAAATGCTGACGCACGCCGGAAAGCGTTCGCGAATCTGCCGCGCGCCTTGCCAATCGATCTCTAAAATGAGGTCGCGGCCTAGCTTGAATGCGGTTTCGACCTGATCGCGACCGGTGCCATAAAAATTGCCGTGGACTTGCGCGTGTTCGAGCAAACGGTCTTTGCCAATCAACTCATCAAAATGCTCAACCTGGGTGAAATGGTAATGCTCACCATCAATCTCACCGGGCCGCGGCGCGCGCGTGGTATGCGAAATCGACAGTTGCAGCCGCGTATCGTCACTGACCAGGGCGCGCACCAAACTGGTTTTGCCAGCCCCCGAAGGCGCTGCGATGACGAACAAGTTACCGATCGCGGTCATTCCAGTGAAATCTCGTTAGGATGCGGGCAGTCTAACCCGTGGCTGCAAGACTGCGGCGCGGCAGAACTTAGCTGGCGGAGCGCTGGCAGTCGTAGACTGGCGCGCCCGACTGCAGTGGCGATCCGGCCCAGCGGCAGAGCGAACAAACTCCCACAACCGTGCGCAAGCAGATATGAACCTTGAAGGGCCACCATTGGAGCAATTGCTGCGCCGGCTCACCGAAACGCCCAACGCGTTTCTGGCGGAGCCGCGCATGGGTCCACACGGCAGCGTCAGCGTGCCGGCCCTGGTGGCTGATGTGCTGGCCGCGTTTGGTTTGCGCGCAGACAGCGCTGCGCTGGCGCGTTTCCAAGGCACAGACCGCGCCAAACAGCGCAATCCGCGCATGCTGACGCAGATTTTGTGTTGGTTGCTGATGGACCCCAGTTTGCGTGGCAAAATTCCGGCGCCGGAGCTGCTGCGCTTATTGTTCGACGAAGCCAATAGTTTGGCCGAGAAGATTCCGGCCAAAGAGTTTGTCGATAACGACGAACGTCGCGAAGAACTATCGCGTCTGGCCCTGCGCAGTGCCGGTTTGCGGCCCGCAGGAGAGAGCAAAAACGTCGCTGAAGATCGTTGGCTGAATGTCAGTTCTGGCGAACGCGTGCGTCTGGCCGCAGCCAGTCGCGCCGCCGAAGAACGCGCGCGGCTGATTCGTGAGGCGCTGGAACGCAAAGCCGCCGAAGAATCGGCGGATAAATATTCGCGGGAGTGATGATGCGCGACGAAATGGATTCCGAAGACGCGCATCGCTATCCCGGATTGAGCGCCGCCGGTGAACACCTGCTGCGCTATTTGCGTGAGCACCCGCACGCGCCGATCTATCGCAATGCCAGTGGCCATCGTTTGTTGCCCGACGAACTGCCGGCGCTATTGGCCTTTGCCGATCAGGTCCGCGACGCATCCATCGATCCGCGCGCGCAGCCGCTGGCACCCTGGCTGCGCAGCTTCATCGCCCATACGATGGCGCAAACGCCGCACTATCGGGCCTACGGCAGCCCGCCAGAACAGTTGCAGGATTTGCCGAGCATCACCCGTGGCGATCTGGCCCGCGATGTGGCGGCATTTGTGCCGGACGATCTGCCGATTGATCGTTTGATCAATTTTCGCACCACCGGTTTGACCGGTCAGCCGCTGTTGATTGCCTCACACCCGACCGTGGCGGCGCGTTATCTGGCATTCCACCAACGCGCCTTACGGCGTTTTGGCGTGGAACTGCGCAGTAGCGCTGGCGATGTGGGCGTTTTGTTGGTCGGCTGGCAGCAGCGCTGTTTCACTTATGTATCGGTGACTCCACAACTGGGCGAATGCGGTTTGGCGAAAATCAATCTGCACGAGGCAGATTGGCGCGATCCATCCGACCGTGGCCAGTACATCGATGACTTGCGGCCCGAGGTGATCACCGGCGATCCTTTGTCGCTGGCCGCGTTGCTGGCGATTTCTTTTGCACACCAACCACGCGCCATCTTGAGCACGCCGATGACGCTGCTCGCCGGCCTGCGCACGCAGCTGGAGCTGCGTTTTGCGTGCCCCGTTTTGGATGTCTATTCACTGAATGAAGCCGGGCCGATCGCCGTTTACGACCCAGCGCTGGATGCGCATGTGCTGCTGCAGCAGCACATGATCATCGAAATCCTTGACGAACAAGGCCAACCACTGGCGCCCGGGCAGCGCGGCGAAATCACCCTAACCGGTGGCTTCAATCATTGTTTCCCCTTGTTGCGCTATCGCACCGGCGATCACGCTGCGTTAGAACTGCGCGCAGGAGAGTGGGTGCTGGCCGGTTTGGCGGGGCGCGCGCCGGTGCGTTTTCGCAGCGCCAGCGGCGCGGCGATCAACAATATCGATGTCACCCACGCGCTAAAGCCATTCGCGCTGCCACAATATGCCTTGCTACAGCGCGCCGATGGCAGTTTCAGTTTAGCTATTCACGGCATCCAAAATGCCGATTTGCGCGCGGTGGAAAGCGCGCTGCGCGCTCTGTTGGGTGAGGTGCAACTGAAAGTCAGCGCCCATCGGCAGCTATGCGACAAGCTGGTGCAGTACCGTAGTGAATTGGGCGAATGACAGGAATTTGAGGTTGCCAAGTTGAACACTGCAACAGACTCGCGGCCTCCCAACAACACCATTGGGCTACGCACGATCGCCGACTGCATACGCTGGGGCGCCGGGCGCTTGCGCAGTGCAGGGGTGCTGATTGGCCACAGCGAGGACAATCCGCTGGACGAAGCGCGCGCGCTGACCTTGCACGCGCTGCATTTGCCGCCCCAAGCGCCCGGCAGTTTCGCGCAGGCGCGTTTGTTGGACGCCGAAGTGATGCAAGTGCGCGCACTCATCGAAAAACGCATTCACGAGCGCATCCCCGCGGCCTATTTAATTGGCCACGCGCAGTTTGCTGGGCTGCGGCTGATTTCCGACCCGCGCGCGCTGGTGCCACGTTCGCCGATCGCCGAGTTGATCGAGACCGGTTTTCAGCCCTGGCTGGGGCAACGACCGGTGCAACGCGTATTGGATTTGTGCACTGGCGGCGGATCAATCGCCATCGCCATGGCGGTGCGGCGACCGGACTGGCAAGTGGATGCGCTCGATTTGTCGGCTGATGCGCTGGCGCTGGCCGCCGAAAACCGCGACTTGCATCGTCTGGCCGGCCGCCTGAACTTGCTGCAATCGGATTTATTCGCCGCATTGACCGATCAGGTTTACGATTTGATCGTGTCCAATCCGCCGTACATCACCGACCACGAATACGCGGCGATGCCGGTCGAATACGGCTATGAGCCCAAATTGGGACTGACTTCCGGCAGCGACGGCTTAGATGCGTGCCTGCGCATCCTGCGCGACGCGCTGCCGCACCTAGCGCAGCACGGATTATTGATCGTGGAAATCGGCGAAGCGCAGCGCGCGCTGCAGCGCCTGATACCCGCGCTACCGCTCAATTGGATCGAATTCAAAGTTGGGCAAATGGGCGTATTTGCCATCGAAGCCAGCGATTTGCAGGCCCACCAGCCCATGATCCGCGCCGGTTGCGCGGCGCGCGGCGTGTAGCTTTTGACCTTGAGCGCAGCTTGCTGCGCTACAAAAGCTTTTGACCTGTGCCGATCAAGGCCCAACCGGCACCAGGACCATCGGCACCGGCCCAAAACGTGGCTGCGGTAAATAATGGTCGATCAACAAAAACGAAAACAACGCCGCCAGATAGAGGATCGAATAATGAAAGGTTTTTAACGCAAACAACTCGTCCGGCGGATTCATCAGGCGAATCGCGTAATACAAAAACCCCGCGCCCAAGACTAAGGCGCCGCCCAGATAGAAAAAGCTCGACATGCCGGTCAAATACGGCAGCAAAGTAACGATGACCAAAATCACCGTATAAGCCAAAATATGCCAGCGCGTCACGGTGACGCCATGGGTAATCGGCAGCATCGGTATAGCCACTTTTTCATAATCGGCGCGCCGAAAGATTGCCAAGGCCCAAAAATGCGGCGGCGTCCAGATAAAGATAATCAGAAACAATAACAATGCGTAAGGATCAAGCGTGCCGGTGACCGCTGTCCAACCGAGCACCGGTGGCGCGGCGCCCGCGGCACCGCCAATGACAATGTTTTGTGGCGTTGCGCGTTTTAAGTACAACGTGTAAATCACCGCATAACCGATCAGCGACGCAAAAGTCAAAACCGCAGTTAATACGTTGACCCAAACAGCCAAGATCAACATGCTCAAAGCCGCCAAGATCAGCGCAAAGGCGAGCGCCTGTTTTTCCGTTAAGCGCTGACGCGGCAAGGGCCTGTACATGGTGCGCGTCATTTGCGCATCAATGCGCGCATCAAGAATTTGATTAATCGCGGCCGCAGCAGACGCCGCCAACCAAATACCCAGCGTACCCAATATCAGCGCCCGCCAACCCGGCAAACCGGGCGTGGCCAAAAACATGCCAATCACCGCGGTAAACACGATTAACGCAACCACTTTGGGCTTGGTGAGTGCCCAGAAATCGCTCATTGTTTCGATGATGGCCTTCATGGCGAGCGCTTCGAGTGCAAGGCGCCCGGAGCGCAGGAAGCGCAATGCCCGTGTTTGTACGTGAGCATTCCGGGCACCGCGCAACGCCGCAATCGGACCGCGCTGTCGATTTCCGGCTGTTCTACGGCAATCTCTAGAAACCGCGGCGAGCGCTTCGAGTGCAAGGCGCACGGAGCGCAGGAAGCGCAACGTACGTGTTTGTAGGTGAGCATTCCGAGCACCGCGCAACGCCGCAATCGGACTGCGCAGTCGGTTTCCTGCTGTTCTACGGCAATCTCTAGAAACCGCTGCGAGCGCTTCGAGTGCAAGGCGCACGGAGCGCAGGAAGCGCAGGAAGCGCAACGTACGTGTTTGTACGTGAGCATTCCGAGCACCGCGCAACGCCGCAATCGGACTGCGCAGTCGATTTCCTTCCTTACTTTCATTTGCCTACCTCGCTCCACCGCAATAGA
>Ga0163154_10002700_pt1 | contig 25513 bp, 28 predicted proteins | sample OliLakLV19MP9P1_FD_148649 | JGI IMG/M metagenome (GOLD analysis project Ga0163154, IMG submission 148649) | Freshwater microbial mat bacterial communities from Lake Vanda, McMurdo Dry Valleys, Antarctica - Oligotrophic Lake LV.19.MP9.P1 | ecosystem: Environmental > Aquatic > Freshwater > Lake >... | reverse complement strand
ACTCTTCAGTTTCCGTCCCCTTGCGGGGTAGTGGTGATGAATCCCCTCGTCTGAGAGGCCTTACTGGGCTTGGGTTCTAGCGGTCAAATCGACGCACCTGCATGCAGCCCTGCCTAAAAAAGACTTTGACAACAATTATGGCATCAACTGAACAGCTCAAACCCCTTCTGCGCCAGGAATCGACGCAGGTCAACGAACCTATAGGGTTTTCAAGGTACTGGCAAGGTGCGTCGATACCGACTGCTTGCTGACCACGCTAAACGATTCCACCGCAAAGATCAACCGTTGGCGATCGCTTAAACAATGTATACCGTTGGTGGTGGCTGCGGTGCGTCGCTGCCAATGGTGAGCGATCGTGGCACCGCATCCGCAGGCACCCAGTAAAAACGCACATCATCCTCCGTTGGCTGCACCCGTGTTTGCACTTTGCGATACAGCTTTTGCATCTCACTCAAACTCAAAAAGCATTCAAACGCACTGCGCTGCACTCGCCGCCCATAACCTTCCAGAAAGGTTGCTAGCTTGTGTCGTCGGCGATCGTCGGGGATATCATAGATCACGAGTACCAGCACTAGACTGCCCTCAAAAAGGGTTCGTAAGGCACCGACTGGAGCAAACTACGCTTGTAGCGGCGAATCTGAAGCTGCATTGCACGTCGATACATCACAGGCTCCGGGGCATCTGGATGCGCCACATGGGTACTGACGCGTTGCTCAAAGTAGCCTAGAAACCTTCGCCGTGCCGTCTCGGTCAGATATACTCCACCGTTGGCACCCGCCGTAAACTCGTCTGGCTTGATCGACTGCTTGTTTGCCAGCGACAGTATCAGCGTATCCACTAGCGGCGATCGCCACTCCTCCATCAGGTCAAACGCCAAGTGCGGCTCCTTGCGATCGGAGCGATGCAAATTCCCCAGATAGGGATTCAGCCCTTCCGCCAGCAGCAGACTCAACACATTGTTAAACAGGAGCGTATAGCCAAAGCTCAGCATGGCATTGATGGGGTCAGTCGGTGGACGGCGATGACGCTGGGCAAAATCCCAGACCGGATCAAGCAAGAGCTGACCAAACGCTGGGAAATAACGGGCGGCCCCGCTGCCCTCATAGCCCCGAAGCGACTCTAAATTGTCCACGCCAGCCACCTGCTGCATATCCTGTTGGATACCCGCGATCGCCCCTGCCACCGTCGCTAGCCCGCGCTTCCGGTTTAACCGCAGCAGTAACTGACGCGAATTCGCCAACTTGCCCAGCACGATCGCCCGTGCCGTTTCTAGTTGGAACCGGGCATCGCCATAGCCGCTAAACTGCGCGACCTCAGCCGCTAAGCTCCCCTGCTCGGCACTCCACAAGTGCCCCTTGTATTGCCCCGTTTGGGACAGAAAGACAACGGGTACCTGTGCGTCCAAACAAGACGAAATGGCTGCCGTAGTGAGCTGAATGTTGCCAAAGACCAGAATTTGCTCCACTTCCCGAATGGGTACTTCCAGCACTGGCACACCCACCTCAGCCTCCCGCTGCTGAATCAAAAACCGTCCGTGATCTTTGCGTAAGGTGGTTCCCTGCTGCACCAAATAAAGCGTGGACATCCGGTACCTCTTAAGCGGTTCACTCGTAGCGGCGCGATCGTCTCACCCGCAAGACGACTCTCGTTCTGTTTAAAGCTTGCTCTTCTAAAGGTGCCCCAAAGGCTGAAACAAGCAACAGGAGTACATTTGATCGCTCTGTCTAGGGTGCGATCGCTCCTTTTGGGCAACTCTTGTGTCAGCGCCCTTCGGTAAGATGGGTGTGATCAGTCTGCGCGATCGCGTTTTGAGGGAAGCTATGCCCTGGCTCAATCTGTTTACTATCACTGCTGGTCGGCTCTGGCTGCTGGCACAAGCCTCGCCGTCTCCCAGCCCTACTGTGGCTGCACCCATCGACATCGCAACCGTCGAGTTTCTCAAAGGTCAGTTTCAGTCGTTAACAACCACCTTTAATATCTACGTCACCCTGTTGAGTGCGGTTGCAGCCCTGTTTGTCGCGTTTGCCGCCTGGTTTTTCAAGCGCACCCTCAGCGAAGCCAAGCAAGAAGTGCAGCAGTTGGTGCGAGAGGCAGTAAAACTCGAAATTGCCGCCTCTATTAAACAGCGCGTCGAGACCTTAGAGCAAATCCTGGAGCGCGAAGAAATGCCAGGATTGGTGAGCGTCGATTACGTGCTGCAAGTCGCATCCGGCACCTTGCCCAAAGAGTATCGCTTGCTCAACGCGCGGTTTCCTAAGATCAAAGTCCGTAAGCTCGACAGCCGTCAGTTTAATGGGGATGTGGTAGTGCTGGACATGGTGAACTACCAGCCAACGGGAAGCAAACTGGAGGAGGCAGAAATCGATCAGGTGTTGCAGGCAGTCACCGATAAGATGTCGCCAGAGTCGGTGCTGGCTGTATATGTGCGGGGACGGTATAGCGCGATCGAGACATTGGGACAAAAGATCAGCTACTACACGTCTACAAATTTGCCAACCCAACTCCTGGGCAATGTCATCAATGCTGCCTATGTCGCCAATACTTTGCGCGGTGAGGATGACTAAATGGTAAGGGGACTTGGGGTGTAGAGTGTGGGGAATGCAAGCAAGAACCGCAAGTTGCATCCCTAAAATGGAGTCATTCACTCAAGAGAGTTTCTCATGGGTCAGCCAGCCGTGGTTTCACATGTGCTGTTGGGGCATCCTTTAGCTGACCAGGCGAGTAAACTTGATAAGACCAACGCAAACCTCGGCGGTTTTACCAGGTATGAGGCATCCGACTAAACATAATGGCTGCAACCTCCGAGGTTTTGGTTCAACACGCTTCTTATGAGACTGAAGCCGAAGTACTAGCCCCGTACTATTCGTTATTGCGCCATTTGTTGCTGGCCTCTTAGATGGTGGGGTACTTGAGGAAACGCTATCTTGAGTGGTGGCTATATCAGTCACTGTCGCTTGCTTTTTGCTGCGCTCATAGCTGCTAGGTGTTTTACCGCCTGCCATTTTCATATTCCTTACTGTCCTTGCCATACATCGCCGCTACCGCAGTTAAAATGCGCGATGACAATGCCGACACCGATGCGTCTGCCTAGACAAATTCAATTCGCGTGCGATCGGCTTCTACCAGGGTCAGATTATGGGTCTGCAACTGGGCGCTGGAGGTTTCTAGCAGGGCAGTATATCCCTGTAACGATAATCCATTGCCTAAATCCATTGTTAGATTAACCGATTGCAACCCCCGTAACCGTGCCTGTGCTTTTTCTAAAATCGCGGACTGACGCTTTTGATACACCATCGCCAAATCCTCCAGATGAGTCATGCTTAAGGATTTCTTTAGATTGGCCAGCCGCTCATCACCGCGAGATCCGTAAGATTTTGGAATCTAGTTACCGTTTGTTACCCGCGATCGCCCCCTTATTCCGTATAACCACCTACGCAGAGGCTAACTGATTGCTTTGCAGGCACCAAAAACTCTTTCGCATTCCACATCTGCTGTTGCAGAGTCCTCAAGCATCGCTTCAGATGCGTCAAACCTTCCTTGTCAGGCTTCACGCATCGTTTTCTACCCCTTAACAATCATTTTTACCACTCAACGATCGTTTCGCCAGTCCAGCAAATGAGTTTACAGACCTCAGCAGTCGCTTTGGAGGTGTTAAATATTGTTGTAAGGGGGGCGATCACTACGTTGGAGAAGGCGAAAGTTACCTGAGCCAGCAAAATCTGCAATTTCTTCAGAAGTTGCAGATTTAAAGTTTTATGCCTTCTTCCCCTTGCGGGGATGGATTTAGATTGAAAGAATCGCCTACACCAGACGAGTTTAGAAGACAACGCTTCAGTCCCTTTACAGGGAAGTGAGTCAAGGAAACCTTTCCTATATTCTTATCCTATCACTCTATCATCAGCACCTATTTAAAAAGGAGCTGCGCCAGATTTTCGTTAGTTGGCTTGCAGACTAATTGAGTTCTTTAAAGAAAAATTCCAAGATTTCTACCCGATTGAAATTTTGTGAGCTAGACTCGACTTATAAATTTATCTGGAGGAGGCTATATGCCACCCAACAACGACGAATCTCTCAGCAGAGAGCAAGAATCATCTAGCCAAGACGAGTTAAGAATACAACGCTTCCTTTACCTTCAATCCACAGCCGAATCGATCGGGAAACTGCTCTCCGAGCTTTTAAACCACGGCGTTTTCCTCAAACTTAAGGTGAATGGTTCGGCTGACGGTTGGGCGTTAGTTCTGTCATTTGAACTGAGATAACTGTAAGGCGAGGGGAGTATTTACCGACTCTCCTCGCTTTGCCTGCTTAGTCAATCGGGTGCATCTCTTTTTGCTGAACTAGCTCACGCCCTAACCACTGAATCCTTTACTTACCAATATGTCTGTTAGTTCCACTCCCTCTCATGATGCGGCATTGCAGGTGCTGCAACAGGCAGTCACTGCAATCATCGATTGGGCTGGCACAAAGGATAGTCTGGTAGCTCAGAATCCTGCTGCACTTCAGTTGGTATTCGATCGCATTCACCTGACTCCTGAACAGCCAAACCAGCCTAAACATTACCGTCCCGCACGGGCGCTAGAGGTTCACAAGGGTGAGCAAACCCCTCGAATTCCCTACGCTACAGAAGACAGCCCATCCAATCAAGATATTGCTGCTCTTAGGGATCAAATTCTTGGTGGGGTGCCGCATCTCGATCCTCAGCGGCAAAGCCTTTCTCAGCTAATGGTGTTTCTGGAAACCTACGGGTCTCATCTCAGTTGGGGAGAGCCGGATGCTGATATTGCGATCATCGATCAGGCAAAATCAGAGGCGGCGATCGCGGCAGCACTAGCACAGAGTCCACCAGGCAAAAAGCTGGCGCTGATCGGGGGCGATCTCATGGGAGTGCAAAAATTCATCTACACCATTTCATCAGAAGGGGCATTGAAATCCCTCAGGGCGCGGAGTTTTTATCTGGAACTGGCTACCGAAGAAATTGTGCAGCAGCTTTTGACGGAACTCAAATTGCCCCGCACGAATGTGATTTATGCCGGAGCCAGTAAGTTTTATCTGCTGGTTGCAGCAACCAATGAGTTAGAAAGCATTCTGGCGCAAGCTCAAAGGGAATTTAATGATTGGTTGTTGGAAACGTTTCAGCGCAAGGTGTTTCTGGCGATCGCCCACGAAGCCTTCTCAGCAGACCAACTCAACACTCCTTTAGAGTCTGATCAGACTCTACTGGCTCAAATCTGGCAGAAAGTAAATGACAAACTAACGGTTCAAGCCTCCCGCAAGTTTGAACACCAGTTAGACAAAATTCTGAAGCCACAAGCGAGTCATCAACCCTGTAAAGTTTGCCATCGAGATGATGTACCAGAAGACAACCTTAAGCCACTAAACGATCTTGAAGATGATTCAGTGTTGGCGTGCTGTACTTGTCGGACTATGTTTCGGTTGGGCGATCGCTTGCCAGAGCTAAAGGCCTTAGTGCGATCGTCCCGCAGATACAGCGATACCGATATTCAGATTCAGTCTATCTTCTATCATCCTGTCGAGCACTTCAATTGGAGACCAAACCCAGGTGAGATGGTATGCCAAATCAACAACTGGGATGTTGAGGACTATCCTTCTAATCAGTTTTTTCCACTACTATTAGGTCAATACTTCAAAGGTGTTCCTAACGAAGAAAACCCTGAGAAACAGCGCTTCATCACTGCCAATGAGATGGCGAAAGCATCCGAAGGCATTGAGCGCATCGGTTATCTACGGATGGATGTCGATCGCCTCAGCCAAATCTTCTCTAAAGGGTTAGGAGCACAATACACCCTACCCCGGCTTGCTACTCTGTCTCGGCAGATGACCTACTTCTTTAAAGTCTATCTAAATAGCTTGGCAGAGGCACGACAACTCAATTTTATTGACTATTGTGACTCTCTCAACTTTGAACGGCTACCCCGTAATCCTCCTAACGATCCTAAGAAAGAGCCTGACAAGAACCTGCGCCAAAATCTGCTGTTTATCTACGCTGGCGGCGATGATCTATTTGTTAGTGGTGCCTGGGATGAAGTAGTGGTGTTTGGCTTCGATGTGTATCAGGCATTTCGTGCTTACACAGGTCAGCATCCCGACATTACTCTGTCCGGTGGAGTTTGCATTGCTGGGGCAAAATTTCCCCTCTATCAAGCGGCAGAAGAAGCCGGAACGATAGAAAAGGCTGCAAAAGGAAATGGCCGCGACAGTCTAGGCTTATTCAATACGACACTTAAATGGGATGAGTGGTTGGGTAACTGGGATCTAGAGATGCTGACACATGACGATCGTGACTATCTTGGCTCCGTAACCAAACCGGCCCTTTTCGGGGTCTTACCGTTTGTAAAACAACTAGTTGGCGAAGTTGGGAAAGGGTACACGCGCAGTTTTGTCCGCAACTTACTGAATACTGCCCAACTGCAAGAAGCGAAAATTAAAGAGGCAAAAGAAACACATCCTGACCAAGTGAAAGACATTCGCTACTACCTGCATTTGCCGAAAGTTGCCTATACCTTGGCGCGGCTCCCTGACAGAATTTTGACAGATGCCAATTTTCGGCAGTCGCTCAAAAGTCCTTATAATGCGCCCTATTTTCGAGCGATCGCCACCTGGATCGAACTCCTCAATCGTTAGTAAACCTGCCAGTCAAGACCTATGCCACCTAATGATTCTCAAAATCCAAAAAAAATAAATTCACCTGGTAAACCGAGTTTATCGTCTGTCTCTCCAAAAGCCCGAACCGATCAACAAACTACTCCATTGGAAAATCACCCTAGAGACATCACCGCGGCAATCATCCAACAGATTAATCAATTATCTGATGGTTTCAGCAGCTACCCCATTCGGACATTGGTAGAACAGGCTGAGGGATTCGGTGTTTATCTACAACAGAACCAACTGAAAACCAACCAGGTGAGAAAGTTTCTAGATGCAGTGAATCGAATTAAAGCCGATCTGCCCGAAGATAACGATTTCTCAAAGATTGAAACAGAGATTGTGCTGCTCAAGCCTAAGCTAGCCTACGCGGCGGCGCGACAAGCCTCAGTACAGGCATTAAGCAAGGTTATGAGTGCGGCAATTGATCAAGTCCACAGCATTGGTGATTTTCAGCGACTGGTGCAGTTTCTTGAGTCCACGATCGCCTACCATAAAGCCGCAGGAGGAAGAGACTAATGACCGTTGTTGAAAGACCACAAAAGCAACTCGCTGGCAAAATTCGGATTGAAAGCACTCTCCTAGTAAAAACGGGACTGCACATCGGGGGCGGCGGTGAAACGTTAGATATTGGCGGGTTAGACAAACCTGTAATCCGCGATCCACTCACACAGCAGCCTTATCTGCCCGGATCGTCCATTAAAGGCAAGCTGCGATCGATTCTAGAACGGCTACACAATAAGCCAGTCAACCGTAGAGGCAGCCGTGACACCTATCGCTATGAAAGTGATGATGTTGTGGATGGCTACACTGATGTCGGTACAAAGGAGAATCCTAGTCAATTTGTGTTTTTCGAGGGAGCACGTACTTGCCAGGTTAGCCGTCTCTTTGGCTCAACAGGCACTCAATGCTGGATTCCAACAAGTAATGTCACTCAAGGAATTGAAAAAGTTTCCAATACTCCACCTCAGCGCATTCCATCTGACGGCGGAGAATATACCAAAGTTATCGGACGCAACGCACCCGCAAGGCTGATTGTGCGTGACGCTCACTTAGAATCCCATTCAGTAGAAAAGCTCAAGCGGATTGACACTGGGCTGAACATGACCGAGTGGAAGTTTGAAAATGGCATTGATCGCATCACCTCTGCCGCTAACCCCCGGCAATTAGAGCGCGTGCCAGCAGGGGCTGAGTTTAAGTTTGAGTTGGTTTACACCGTTGAGAACGAGGAACAGGTGATTGAGGATTTGAAAAATCTGGCGATCGCCCTGGCCATTCTGGAAGACGATGCGCTCGGTGGTCACGGCTCACGCGGCTACGGCAAAATCAAGTTCCAGGAGATTCGCTTCTTCTATCGGAGTCTTGCCCAATACCAAACCATTGGCAGCAGCACCGTCGATTGGGCAGCTCCCCGCATTGCGTTTGCTGATACCACAGAACTGCTTGGTAGCTTTGGCGACATTCAGCAGCAGTTGCTTCCGGGAGCCAGCTAACATGTCCCATTGGAAGTTGGTCAAACTCGACTTCGAGCGCAATCCCGTTCACTTTGGTGAATTAGGCATTGGTATGGAAGAATCGAGCGAACGGGCTTACTCCGATACGCTGTTTAGCGCCTGGGTGAGTTCCTATGCGCGGCTATTTGGTAGCAAGGCTGTAGAGGCTCTATTTGCCCAGTTTCCCCAGTCAGAGCGATCGCCTCTACCAGAACCACCTTTTCGTCTCAGTTCCACCTTTATCTACCAAGGCGAAACCTACTATCTTCCTCGCCCAATCGAACGTCCAAAGGGTTATCCCAATGATGATCTAGCCTTTGCAAAAGAGTATAAGAAACTAAACTACTTACCCTTAACCGTTTGGCAGCGATGGTATCAAAAAGGCGGGTTTACAACTAGAGGTGTAGACTCCGATCGAGCCGAACTTGAACTAAAGGTAAAGCAGCCAGAAACGTTTGGGGCACTGGAAACAGCGAAAACATTTGATTACAGTAAAGCGTTTGAGTCGCAACGCCTTCCTAAAGTCAGTCTCGATCGCACCACCCGCGCCAGCAATTTCTACCACGTTGGCTTTGTAAAATTTCAGCCAGACGCAGGATTATATTTTTTGATTTACGTTCCCAATACTGATCCGACTCTAGAAATAAAACTAGCATCTGCACTCAGTCTGCTGGGAGAAGATGGCATTGGTGGGGAGCGATCGAGCGGTGCTGGACGCTTTACTGCAACCTGGCATGATCTCGATGAACAATGGAGAAACGTTGTGAATTTCAAGGAGCCTAATGCTTACAGTTTGATTAGCCTATTGTGGGAGTATCCCTTTGCGGCTGAATATTTACAGGGAGCCAGCTATGCCTTACGGGAACGTAGCGGCTGGATTGTGTCACCAGTATCTGGTCAACAAGCACGACGACAGGCAGTGCAAATGTTTACCGAGGGGTCTGTCTTTCCACAACCTATCAGCGGGATGTTAGCCAATGTCACGCCAGGAACATTCAAAGCGCATCCCATTTATCGCAGTGGTATTAGTCTCAGCCTTCCTATCCATTTGACATCCTGACCCATGCTTTCCTCTGCTTCCGCCGCCCTGACAAAACCTCAAACAGTTGATTCTTGCACAATTCAGCTTACCAGCCCAATGCTACATATTGGCTCTGAAGTGCAGCAGTTAAGCCCGTTTGAATATGTGCCCACAGCTAAGTTTGTCTATCAACCCAATGCGGAAGTATTGGCGCGTTCGCTCTACCAGCAAGGTCGCTTACCCGATTACCTGAACACGATTAAAGAACGCCAATCCATTCTGCCCATTCTGGAGCAAGCCTTTGGCGAAGACTGGCCACGGGCGCAGGATGCTAACGGTCAACCGCTTTTCTCAAAAGCAACCCGCAGTTTGTGTTGGGCGGATCACCAGCGCATTAGTGATCTTAGACCGATGATTCGCAATGCCAACGGTCAACTCTACATTCCCGGCTCGTCAATTAAGGGGGCAATTCGGACGGCGATCGCTTACCACTTATTAAAAAATGCGGAACAGTTTCAAGTGCCGAAACCAAAACAGTTGAGCGCCCTTGAGCTTCAACTCCAGCAGACAATGGGCAGTCTAAGGCAGAAAGCCAAATTTGCCGACGATACGCTGTTTATGAATGCGCTCTTTAGTGATTTTGAGTTGGAGGGCGATCGCAGCCATGTTAAATCTGGACCCAACACTGATTTTATGCGCGCAGTCAAGGTTACGGATTCGGAGCCGTTGATCGAGCGTAAGATTCCCCTACCCAATGGCAAACATCGTTTTGAAAATTTACCCGTTACGGCTGAAGTGCTAGTTTCGAGCCGCTATGGAGACTACCGCGCTAAATATCGCGCCTCGATTTATGCTGAACTCGCCCGCGGTGTGCAAACCACATTTACAATAACGCTCGATCGCCACCTTCTTGATCAGATGCACCATTCGCAGGGGATGAAAATTCCCTTTCACTCGGTTGCTGATATTCTCAAACTTTGCCAGGACTTTGCCCAAGACCAATGGGATGAAGAACATGACTACTGGCAAGCAATTCAAAATAACCCCAATGAACGCGATCGCGATCGCCATACTCGCAACTTAGATTTTGGCGCAATCCGTGATTTTTATGAAGCAACCACCTGCCCCTATGCACTACGGTTGGGCTGGGGCACTGGCATGAATGGCACCACAGTAGGGCTATTGCTGGATGAGCAATTGCGATCGCAGATCCGCGATTGCTGTGGCATTAAGGCTCCCGGCTTTGAAGCTCCCAAATCACGCCGCACCATTATCGATCCGAAAGGTGAAATTCGGTTTGTACCAGGATGGGCTAAATTCAAGGTGCTGTAATCATGCTGATTCGATCGACCTGGGCACTAAAGGTCGCTGAACCGACTAGTCTGCCTCGCTCATATAGCTTAGGGTTGGTTAAACTTCTGCATCAGCATTCGGGAATTGAGATGGGATCTGAGCAAATTCCTGCTACAGCCTGTTCAAGCCTTCTCGGTTCTGTTGGTGCGAGTGGAGATTTTGTTACCTTCTATCCAGAGTCGCTTTATCAACTATCGCTTTGTGGTTTGCGGGAAGATGTGTCGAAGGCGATCGCTTTCCTCAATCTCTCCCCCACATTAGAGTTTTTGGGTGCCCGGTTTGAAGTGATGGAGCGAACCGATGAAACGACTAGCTACGAAGAACTCTACACCACCCTCGTTGCCAACGAACCCGAACCCATTCGACGGGTTGAGCTTCAATTTGTCACACCCACTGCCTTTGCTCAAAATCGCCTTTACGTACCGCTGCCCCTGCCAGCCTTGATGTTTCGCAGTTGGCTAGAACGGTGGAATCACTTTGCGCCTGTTTATCTAGGCGGCGATGAACTGATTGGCTACTTGAGCGAAGCCGTTGCCGTCACCCGACATAACATTCAGACGCGATCGTTTCAGGTGCATCAAGGCAGAATCACAGGCTTTGTTGGCACCGTCACCCTCCAGGTTCCCCAACGGTTTGATCCGCTATTGGCAAATGTGGCAAACCTGCTTGTAAACTACGCCCAATTCTGCGGCACAGGCATGAAAACCCGGCTGGGCATGGGACAGACACAAATCAATTAGCCTGTTTGTAGGTGGACAGAGGGAACGTACCTACCAACAGCAACCCGCTCATAACAAATGACATCTCCTGCCATCCTAAGCCGATGCCCTAAGAACACGCAAAATCCTTGAGGACCATAAACAACTAAATGAATGCAGGTTGTAGCATATTTCTCTCGAAAACGCTGGATCAACTGCTTTGCATCAATGGCGAGCGCGACAGCATCAGCATCTGAACGCATAGCTTGTTCTCCAGTCCCTTGCTCTGGTTCAGCATAAATCATGGAAGTAAACGGTGGCTCGCCTTTCTTATAAAAGTCGGCTGCTTCCGCCTTTGCTCCGCCTGTTATAGCTAGGAAAACGAGCAAGTGCTCTCCACTTTCTCCCTCATCAACAGGTTGAAATTTTGCATTCGAGGGGAGCGCATCAGTTCGCCATAAATGACATTGCCCAGTTGTGCGCTGCTCAATTTGAAATGTGAATCCTCTTGTATCTGGGAAAACAGTACCGACTGCGATAGCCGCTGATAGAGGCAATAGCCCTCGCAACTCAATAGTCAGAGCATGATAATTTTGAGTAATTTGATTTCGCGCTTCTAGCAATTCTGGGTACAGGGTGGCATCCCATGTAGCTTGATCAGCAATGCGTCGATTAGGCTTTGAATCTATATCAAAATGCTTTGTCCAATCAAGCTCAATATGGGGTGAGTTGCTATAGGGTTTACTTGCCCATCCATGAATCCATAAGCTGGCTGTAGAGCCATACAGCGGTTTCTTCTTTAAAGTTGGAACATGCTCTTGTTTCGTCCCTGACAGCCCGAAGCAGCTCAACTCGTATGCGGCTTCATAGGATTGTCCAGCCCCCAATGCATTATAAAAGCTGATAGCAAAATCGATAGCAGCATGATCACCAATCGAGTCTGTCATTCCAACCACAAAGTCAATGTGTCGCCGGATTGCCTCAGCTTGCACTTCACTGTAGCAAGCGTTAAGTACGACGCATTCCACTTGTTTAGAAAATAATTTGAATAATCGAGCCAGATTATTTGCATCGACGAATCTAGTGTGACCGTTATCATCTTCTAGCATCAAACCCTGCTCTCCCTCTCCATGCCCAGAAAAATGGATAATGTGGGGCTCGTATTCAGGAATCACTTTTGCTAAATCCTTTGGGCGAATAGCCCCTTCATACCGGAGGTCTAGTTGATCTCGATATTTAGAAGCCTGCAATGCTGTCTTGATTTCTCGAAGTTCTTTCTGTAGTTGGAGGTGCGCGGTAGTAACCGGATTGGCTGCCAGAAATAGAATACGTTTTGTCATTACTTTATAGCTTTAACTTTTTGAATGATCTTAGAGGGTGTTTTAAAAGTCTTCCAGGGTAGCTTAAAATACCTTGACCACCGAGAAACGATAACGAGAGAATCAGGCTTTTAAGCATCGTGGTCATCCGTACAGGTAGCTTCTGACGCTCAAACCGACCCTTTTAAAACACCCTCTTAATAGACTTACCGAATTAAAGTGTTAAATCCGCCTAAAATTTTCAGAAAGTGACTACACAATACTGAGACTAATTTTTTCGATCGCCCCATCAGCCTTGTGGTGAACACACTAATATACTCAAACCAAACCCCGATCGCATCGCTGGAACGATCGCTATCGCCGTAGTGCCATAACCTGAGGGGCAATCTCATTGCCAGCGATCGCCGATGTTGAGCGACTAAACTCGCGGTAGCAGCCAGTTCACCGTGCAAACGCCAGAACATACGATCTCGTGGTGAGAAAGGCTAATCGTTACGCAGAACACTCTGAAGCCACTCCCAATCATCATGCGGTAGTTTGGGACTTGGGGGTTGTCGATAGTCGATCGCCAACTCAAAGCGGGCACGATCGTGTGGGGTTATCCAGCGGATTAGAGCATTCTGAATCAACCAGAGTTTACAGAAACAAGCGTTTCACATGGCAAGCAAAGCCTGGTAGCAATGGTGATGTTAGCGTGTCGCCTGGAAAAAGCGTGCTCACCAGTTGCAAGATCCCAGTTTGGCGGCGATAGACCTCGACCTGCTTGAGTCGCCAATCGAGAATCCAATAGTCCTGCACGCCTCGACTAGTATAAAGCTTGAGCTTGGTTTCTCGGTCGCGTCGCTCATTGTCTGTACCAGGAGAAAGCACTTCCACAATCAGCTCGGGAGCAACCGTCAAATGTCCTGAGTCATCCAGGGCAGCGGTAAGGCGCTCTTTACTAATCCAGACCACATCGGGAATGACATTATCCGCATCGCTGAAAATAACGCCAGGAGTTGACACCGTTTCGCCAAGTTGAGTTGCCAGAGACCAGTCTCTCAATTCGGCAGCCGTGTTGACAATGGCTTTTTGGTGTCCCCAATGCGGCGCTTTAGTCACAAGCAAGTCTCCATCAATAATCTCGTAGCGATTACTGCTGTCGGGGAGCAGATTGAGGTCGGTGGTTGTCCACCGCACACGCGGATCGGTGGTTTGGCTCATGCGTTCACCTCTGGTGGGGAATAGACCTATTGTATCGGGGTTGCTAGCTCATACGTTGGAGTCGGGGGAAAGCAGCAGTCAATCGCTTTGAGGTGCTGGATGACAGGCGATGGCGTTGACGATCGCCTGTCATCCACACGATTCCATGCGTCTGCCAAGTCTGCGGCTTCTTCAAGCGGTCGCAGATTTGAACTTAGTCGTTCAGTCGTTTTTTGTTGCGAGCAACGGCGTTGTAGGCCTCGTGAGAGAGCACCTGCAACGGGATGATGCGATCGACATACCAGCGGCACAACAAGCGATAACGGTACGTGACCGGAAAGCGCAGCAGGGTGCGATCGAAGCTGAACCGCTTACCCTGCAACTGGGCTGGAAGCACGCCTTGATCGAGGGCTGCGAGGATTTGGCGAGTTTTGATGACGATCGGTTTGGGTAGATGTGTCAGATCAATGGGATCAGCCGCAAAGCTTTGCTGCCACTGCTGTTTGGTTGTGGGTTGTCCAGTTGCTTGCCAAACGCGGCGAGGCGGCGTGTGCAGCCTTGGCTCTGTCTGGTGGGAGACTTGGGACTCGTCAACCTGCACCACCGGACGGTAGCGCTGGCACGTGTGACCAACGCCCAGATGCCCACAGGGAAACCGTTGACGCTGCTTCTGGCGTCGTCGCACCATAAGTACCTCCTTACGTTTCAAGTGCTACTGGCATCACCCAGGCAGCAGCATGGTCAACCAAGTGGTTGAGAGCTACCAACACTTGCCGACACTCATGATGCAGCTCTTGCCCCACTTCGGCATCCAGATAGGTGCCGAGGACGGCTAGCTCAAGCCAGACCTGCGTCGCGGCGGCTTCGGCCTCTGCCTGGTTTAAGGTGGCAATGAAAGCAGAGTGATAGCGTCGCCTGAGCCATGCCTGAGCGACATAGACACAGACGAGTCGAGTGGCACGCAGCAGCGGCATGGTCAGCAACTCGCGTTCTTCTGGAGGAAACTCCCGCGTCAGTTCAAACACCTGCACGGCAAGGTCGATCGCGGCTTGATACACTCGAAGCTCGCGATAACTAATGAGGAATTGGCTGTTCATCATAATCGGGTGTGGGAAAGCGTTAAGCAATGAAGACGGTATCATCGACCTGACGTAGCGGTTGCATCCCCAGCAGCAGCACCATTTTGCGATGGCGGGGTGCCAGGGGATAGAAGCGGATCTGGTCTTCGTTTGGATTGAGATAGCGTTTGGTCTGGAAGCGCTTTTGCAAGAGCGCATACTGGTCTGGAGTTAACACACACTCAAACACAGACTTTTGGACGCGCATGCCGTAGCCTTCCAGTAACCGAGATACCCGATCGCGGCGACGATCGTTCGTGATGTCATAGCAAATGAGATAAAACATCTTTGGCTCCTGCAAGTTGAACAGGCGAGCGGCAACTATTCGAGAAGCCGCCGCTCGGCGATGGGGATATACGCTGCTATGCAACTGCTCTCCAAAGTAGCTACTCAGTGTTCTAAGAACATGCAAGGTCAGTGTCATTGGCACTTCCGAAAAGTCCAGTATTAACTGTCTGAGCAGCTCTCTTAGTACTTCAGTGAGGTGCCCCACCAGCGGTTGCAAGGCTTGGCTATGCTCCCCTTTGTGGTCAGCTAACATGGTCTGATAGTCCTCATAGGACAGCAAATAGGTTGACCACACTCTACTGATGAGCTGTCTCAAAGTGGCTGTGGCTGCACTCTCCTTGCTGTCAGCAAGCATGGCTTGAGTACGGTCATTGATAGCGATCGTGAGTGCCTGCATCTGATAGGCATCCAGTCCGCCGATGTCGATGTCTGGGTCTTCGTCATCCAGTCTCAACACAACGGAGCGATCGGCTTGAGGTAACTCTTTTAAGTACAGTTCTATTGGAGTCCGCACTACTTGATACGCTCTTGTGGCTGCTGTATCAGCCCCGAGTGGGATGCTGAGGTTGAGCACGGCACTCTGATAGCCTTTGGCAGCCAAGGTCGCTCTCAGGGCGATCGCTGCTTGTACTAGGCTTCGTGGCTCTACCAGTTCGAGCTTACGTACGTCAGCAAACTCGCATAATTGTTCGATATCCTTCCCCGTAGCAGACGGGTCGTCCTGATACGATTGCTGCAACCGGAAGGCATTGAGGGCTGTCTGACTAAACTCTGCGATCGTCCGCTCAACTGTTGCCTCGAGCAGCAGGTCAGCAGGTACGCCTACGTAGAGTAGTAGTTCACTTACTGTTAGGGCTTCCAGTCCATAGAGGTACAGTACTTTGGTCAGGTCAGAGACTTCAACTTGCAGCATCTTCTCTAGCCACTCGTCGGCACACATGATGTGGCTGAATTGTGTGATGCCCGCTAACGCATCCAGGTCGATCAGCGTCCAGTGCTGGTAGTAACGCAGCTCCTCGATGCGGCTATCGGTGGGGTCTAACTGGAGCTTGATGCCAGTATCAGTGATGAAGTTGTCGAGCGCCTGGTTGGGAGCTGTGGCTTGGGGTTTGGTCGCTTGTGGATCTGACATGGGAGGGTTGGGTGATGGTGCGCCCTGTCAGAAAGTGGATGGGGGGTGTGCTTGGTGGGAAATTCTTTGTCAAAAAGACACTAATAGGGCTGCTAGGATTGTGTTTTAAGGGTTTATGCTGTGGTTAGCTAACAGCATTTTTCGGACGAGCGCACCCCAAATAATTCTTAATAAAGATTTCTGGTTCTACGCCTGAACGATAATGTTGATCGCAGCTACCGACTGCATCTGCTCATAAAAAAGGGGAGAGTTCCCGCTCGCCCCTCGTTCGACTAATTTCGTTTCCACAGGACATGTGCCTGCGTTCTCTTACCATTCTAAACTATGAGCTACCAACCGCAGCCAAAATCCAGGCCGACTCGCTTTGCTATGGCACTTTTGACGGTGCTTTCGATGTTTCGTTTCTCCTTTGTGGTCAGTGACTCTAGCGTCACGGTGCAGGTGCAGCCTGTGCTCAACCCGTTGGCGATCGAACGCAGCGTGGAGCGCCTACCGCAGTAGCGTTGCGGTGCTTGACCTTGTTTGTGGTGCAAGACCAAACTGAAGCAGCATGAACACTGTGCTTCCCATTGCTTCGACCCAGCTTTTACAACTGGCAGCGGTCTTGAGCCCACAAGTCATTGACGATCGCTGTCAGTTGCTTACAGCGAGGACTGGGAATGTATGGTTCCAGCTTGCCGTACACTACCTTGAACTCAGCACCGGGCGTTTGGATGTACACAGAGCCCTTACGCTCCTCTGCACTACATCCTGAAAAGTCACGACTGAGCCGCTCTCTTAACCGTTCTAGCCTTGTGCCAGCACCTTTCAGACCCCACTCCGGTGAAGAGAAGGACACGTAACCCGCATCCCATCTAACGACTGGAAACAAGCCTTCACGACCATGCATCGGACGATAGTGAATCACTGTGCCAAACCGCTCCGAGTCAAGCCCAGGGAAGTCAACGACACGAGAGCCAGGGGGATAGAGTAAAGACAAGTTCATCGTTAGACCCCCCTCTAAGCAGCTGTGGCCATTCAGATGCCTCCGGGTAGCGTCTTGCCGTAGTCCAGCCAATACAGAAACCGCTTGGTTGCCTGGGCTGCGAGCTTCGATTGCTCTACAAGCTCAGCGTCAATGTCTGGTTGAGCCTCGGCAGTCACAACATGCCGATCGAGTCTTCGCATGATGGAGAACTCGTAGACAAGCAACACTCTTAGGACGCCAGCCGGAAGCAGTTTGCGGCTATTGGGCGGTAGACCATACGATTCATAGAACAAGCGTGCAGACTGATGCCCGAAGCCGTGCCGATAGATATTAGCAGTGATCTTGATATACGCCTGCTGGGTGCCGTTACAGCGCTTGATCGTGGCTGTAAGCGCATCCCGCATGTCCAACCGCTCAGTATGCAGGGTGGTGGGGTCAGACAGCACAGCGTCCAGGTTGGTGAGATCGGTTGACGGCTGCTTGCCCTTCCGTTTGCCCTTTTTAGGCGGCGGGCTGAAGAGTACGTCCGGCAGCAGATCCAGTTGCTCGTCCGAGTCCGAGTCGGGTGGCGGTAGCGTGGCACTCATGGGCGAAAGCTTGCAGTGTCGATACAGAAGTACTATAACCTGAAGTGCCGTGCTGTGCGATGTCGTTTAGCCCTTGCTGCAGACAATCCAGCCCATAGGGGAACATCATGAATTGCTCGACCAATAAGGGACGCAGGTCAGCAAACCCTTCTTGCTCTGGGTACGTCAAGAAGTGCAAGAGGATGAGGGTGCTCGCATCATCATTGTGGTCATAGAGCAACTTGCTGAGCAGAGACGTAAATGCTTTTTCCCATGTGCGTTTACGGCGCAAGTCCCCGTAGCCTCTTATTTCCTGTTTGAACACCTGATCGTCTTGAGGCGAACTGATCTGGACAAACGCCTCCTCTACTGTGTACAGCGTCTGCCAGGTTTCGTAAGCTTTCTGTTTCAGGTCTGCCAGTTTCACGGCTCTGGTAAGGTCAGGACTGACTTTAGTTTACTGTATGCGTCAAGTTCTAACCGCGCGTTCAGGCTGCACTGGCGGTCAGCAGCGGCAACGACTCTGCCATCGCGTTGCTAAAAGCTTGCTCCAGCTCTAGCCGTTTAGCGACCTGGTAGCCCAGTTTGACGAAATTGAGTACGGCTGGCTTGGTGGTTTCGTAGAGACCGTGCCTCAACACTGACTGTAAACCAGACACGATATATACCATGCCGTCTTTGAGCCGTAAGAACTGCTCTAAAATCTGAGGCACATATTCGTTGTACCCGTACTCTTGAGGGAACTCGATGAAATTATGTTCGATGAGAAAGTGTCGTTCATCGAAGTGGTTATACATTGATTTAGCCATAAGCGAAGCAAAAGCCGCTGCCCAAGTAGACTTCCGTCTTAAGTCACCAAAGCGGTCACGGACGACGGACTTAAAGGCCAAATCGGTCGCAGCTGTCTGAACAGGTGTTTCGGGGTCATCGATCAAGTAATCAATGAGCCAGGTCTGATAGGTTCTCTCTTTCAGTGCTGCCAGTTTCATCGTCTTGCCTTTAGCCGCTGACTTCATTGTACCAAGCTCTACAAAATTATGAGTTTAAGGGATAATCGGCATGCGGTTCAGCCAGCAGGGATGTGGATTCAAGCCTCTCTGCCCGTTCTGCCCAGTACAACGCTCGCCTCATGATGGTTGTGGCAATGCGGCACTGCTGCGCTAACTCACGGTTGATATCAGTTTGTGCTTGCGACTGCAAAAGATGCCGATCCACCCGTCGTTGTGCCGCCAGCTCATACACAATGAGGATCTTGAGTACTTTCTCTGGCAATGCTGCTCGGCTATTAGTCGTTAGGTTGAAGTAAGTATATAGCTCAGTAGTAGCCTTGCCAAACCCGGCTTTGTAAATGGTTCCGATGGCGATGGCGATCCCTTGAGGATCAGCTTTCTTTGCTCTTAGGGCTGCTACTAGAGACTTATAGGAATCGAGGCGTTGACTATCAAACTCAGTTTGGATGGCTGCTTGTCGGCTGCGGCTTCGACGTGTGGGCTGTATCGGTGCATTGCTCTCGCTGCCAAACAGACCGAGCTGCTCTGGTGTGCCCTCTTCTGTGGTCAGCAGCGGTTCTGGTGTGGTTCCTTCAGGTAAGTTCGGGTCAGACATGGCAGCAGAGTAGTACGTTTGCACAGATTCTATCAGGCTTTAGGGCTGATACGGCTTCAGAAACTCCAGCACCTCCCTTGCGCTAAAGGTGGGGACGGTACCGCTCTCATTGAGATCAGATGTCTTCCAGTCCAGCAGTGCGGGTAGCCATTCCCCTACAAAGTTGAGTGGGAGATCATTGGGACTGGGGGACTCACCAGTATGCCCCAAAACGCAAGCACCATCCTCGCTATAGATCGCTACGTTAGAACAGTCCAACGGCGTATCACAGCGCTCTTTTAGCTGTACACCACAGCGTGCTTTGAGATAGCGGCGCACGGGGTGGTTCTCATTTGCTAGCGAACCGACTTCCATCTGCGGGGGATGAATGCTGAGCCAATTGGTGAACCGCTCCAGTGTGAGCACGCTTAGCACTTGACGTTGTAAAGGAGTCGCATGCATCACCATCAATACCTGTTCTGCGGTTTCAACAGCGAAGAGTGCTGCTTGGAGACATGCCCCTGCCTCTAACCCTGTGCTTGTCAAGCCGACAAGTGTGCCTTGCATGGCGGCTCTGATGAAGCGCTCACGTTGCTTTTGCGAGGCTTGGAAGTCCTCATGCGTGCCCGGTTCTTGTGGCTGAGCTGCTTGTTGTTGGGCCTCCGGTATTTTGTGCTCCGGCGTAGGTGCCTCAGCGGCTTCATGTAAGAACAGCAGGAACTGTCGGCTTTGTTCTTTTAACGTGCTATACCCAACCCAATTAGCATTGGGATACATGTTTAACTGACAGCCTTTGATGCACACGTCATTGCGAGTGGCTGTGATGCTCCAGGTTGTGCAGTGGTTAATCTGTCCGCCTTGGCTCAAGTTGATGAGCATATCTCTGTATCCAAAGTAGGCGACCAGCACTCTGTCATCGGTCAACTCGCCTTCATCGTCAACCCGATACTGTAACTCTGGGAGCATACCCAAGGTAGTGTCATCAAACGGCAGCTTGAACGTTGCGATCGCTGCCTCCAGATCTCGCTGTTGCAAAGCTGCTGCAACCATTGCTTTTTCAGCTAACTCAGACTGCTGCTGGGCGACTGCTTGTGTGATGGCTGCTTCGAGACTGCCAATAGTTGGTGTTTTGTTGCCTGTGGTCATGATGGGTGGGAGTGAGATTGCGCCCTTTGACCTTGTGTGGGGATGGGGTTTGGTTAGGGATGATGTGATTTGCTTTTCACCGCTGTTAGCCTTCTCGCAAGCGATCGATGAGTGCCTCATAGTGAGTGACCGTCACCTTGCCAGGGAAACGGCTTCGCATTGCCCCCAGATCATGAGCGATCGCCCGCTGAATTAAAGCCTCGTCTTCCTGCTCGCTCTGATCCATCGCGTCATTAACCTGCTCCTTTCCCATTTCAGTGAGGGAGGCATGAATGACCGTGATAGACTCGGCTCCTTCACCTTGAACCGTTTTGTCGATGTCGATTACGCCTTGGCTTCGCAAGTCAATCAAGTCCATATAGACAGCTCCTTCTGGTTGCTCACAAAACTCAGCTAGATCACTAAGACCCACGGTGGTGTTCGGCCCATAAGCTTCAAAGGCTCGCAGGATGGGTTCGGTCAAAGCTCTTCGTCGTTCGTCAAACGTGGTTAGTTTACGTTGCGGTTCCGCTACTGCCTCAGGAGTAAGCAGCGGTTGCATCACTTCACGCCACTGAGACAGGTTTTCCAACCTTTGCAGCGCAGCCGTCATCTCAACCCAACGTTCTGGGTCAATCAGGCTATTGAACTCAGCCATTGTGAGCCACTGGTTGGCAGCGCAGACTTTGCACCCAGAAAGGGAGATGCGGTATGCCTTGACCTCCCAAAAGCTCGCTTCGTCATCACCCTCGAAGGCAATGCCTTCAGGCAGGAACGTGAAGTCAAACCTTAGCTGTTCATGCTCAAAGCGCAACTGTGGATCGTCCCGGTTAGCGGTCTGGTCGTCCTTGACAAAGCCTCGTTGCTCTAACCGCTGAAACTGTGCCAGTTCTTCTGGATCGTATTGATAGACGCGCTTTGCCATGACTTTTAATCAGCGAGTGGGAGTGAGATTGCACCCTGAACATTGGAAGGGATGGAGTATGGGTGTGGGTTGTGCCCTACAACTGCCCCCACAAGTCTTTGGCGGCTGCACTCTTCGCCAGCTTCTTGTTCGCCCCTTGACCTGACCCGATCAACTCCAGGAAGTGACACTGACACTGCCACGCTGTCCCACTGCCCCCATAATCATAAGTAGGCGCTGCTTGAGCGTGCTGTTGGGTGTACAGGTTGAGCTGCGTCACATAGTCGGTTTTGTCCTCTACCACTGCAATCACTGCTGGTGGCGAAGCTGTGGAGGTAGTTGTGGAAGGGGACTTTACAGTGCTGTCTTGGAAGGATTCAACTGCGTCTACAGGTGACTGTGCCTGGTCTGCTGTGACCAACTCCTCATACAGCCATGACTGTAACCACTGTTGGGCGGCTTGTAAGCGTGCTGTGGCTTTCGAGCGTGCGACTGACCATTGGGGTGGGCATTGCTCAGCCTCTTCAGCGCTCACGACACACAAAGCAGCCCAGGCATTCATCTCACCCTGTTCGCGGTACTCAACTTTCGTTCCCGGTTTCCAGTTGTTGATCAGTAGGTTCACAACTTGCAGCACCAGTGGCTTGTCGGCGATCGCTTCCAGTAGATGGAGCTTGAACGTGATGTTCGCAGCCGTTGTGTGCACCACCACAAACACCTGATAGAAGTCCAATGGTTGCAGGGTATCTGCCTTCAGGCGTTGCAGAATGTGGGTCTGTAGCGTCTCTAGCTGTCCCTGTTTCACAGCTGTCTTCAGCACCTTGGAGAACTCACCCGGTGCGAGACTCCCTACTTGTGGTAGGTTGTCAATCTTCAGTAAGTTGGATCGTTCATGTTGCCTTTGCTCCTTTAGCCGTTCTTGCCGCTTTGCTTTAATGGCTCTCTGCTGCTCAGTTAGTTGGGACGCGATCGCTTTTAACTGCTCTTGGTCGTAGGGCATGGTTTCCCCAGCGATCGCCGCCTTCAATAACCGATGGTTGATGACATCCACATAGCGCCGAATCGGTGACGTGAAATGGGTATAGACCGCCAGCGCCAAGCCTTCATGTCTACTGGGATTCACCTGATACTGGGCGCGATCGTAATAGCCCGCGAGTGCCTTGCGGAGTTGGGCTTCGTCCTCAATGGCTTGGAGTGAGGCAAGGAAAGCTTGGCGGTCGGCTGGCAGTGCCTCCAGGTCACGATAGCCATGCGTACGATAAATCCAGGGCAGTTGACGACTGTGCATGTACTCTGAGACCACCCGATTGGTGAGAATCATCGTCTCGGCGATCATCTGCTGTGCTTTCATAGTTCTGGTGATGGGTCTGCCATCCTCATCCACATAGACACCACCCAAGAGCTGCCCGTAGACCGCTCCTTGCTGCTGTCGCTGTTGGCTGAGTGCCTGGGTCACTTGCTCCAGTTGCTTGAGTGCGGTCGCCAGGTGATGCGGTGCTCCCCTTAAAATGCCGGTGACGGATTCATAGTCCAGCTTGGACTGACTGACGAGTGTCTGTGTACAGCACTGGACATCCAGTACTTCTCCGACTGGGTCAAGGAGTAGGCTCACCGTGACCACTGGGCGTTCCTCAAACGGTAGTAAGCTCATGCTCCCTTCGAGGCTCTGCGGGAACAGCGGTTTGACCAGCTGTGGCAGATATCGGGTCTCGCCTCGTTGCAGTGCTTGCTGATCGAGATACTCACCTGGCTTGATCTGTCTCGTCACATCGGCAATGTGTACCTCTAGCCGTGTGTTGGCTCCTTCCGTTTCGACCCAAAGGGCATCGTCACAGTCCTGAGTGCTAATGCTATCAATGGTGAAGCCGGTCGCTGGTGGCATGGGTCTGGTGTGTTGTCGTGTGTCAGTCTAGCGCAGCTGTGGAGGGGTGATACAAAGTTGTGGAGGACTTTACCGCTTTGACTTCAGGTTGCACTAGACTAGCGGCTAGATTAAGGTGCCCAATGAACCAACAGAGCCAACAACAACTAGAGACCTTCGTGCAGGGCAAACTGCGACCAGAGGTTATACCAGGTTTCCTGAACTTCTGGCAAGCCGATCGCCCTGACCCAACAAAGTTGGCGGTTGAGGCGTGTATGAAGGGCTGGATAGTCGCCTGGGGCTTTGCGGACGGCAGTGCTGCTGATGTCAACCTGTTCCCGCAAGATCCCGATTATGCACTGGGGTATCGCTTGGGGCGGGAGTATGTGGCTAGTCATTCTCTATGAACCTTTACCCAACTTTTTCTCCAAAGCTTTGGAGAATTTTCTGGTTTCAGTAGACCTGTTGCTTTATGGGCTCAAAAAAGCCGTGAAACTCAGCTGTGATAAGCCTTTCAGCGATTTTTTGAATCCGAAGGCTGTAACCCTTGCAGGATAACCCTTGCAGCGATTTTTCTGTTAAAAAGCAACAGGTCTACTGTGTACCTTTTTAGGAGTTGCTAACTGTAAGTTTCAATCCCTGAAAGGGTTTTGGGGTGGTTACAGCCAAGTGTGCCGGCTGCGGCCGCCGTCGCGATTTTTGTTTCAATCCCTGAAAGGGTTTTGGGGTGGTTACAGCCTTCGCACCCACACACTTCACCACAAACGCAGCTTTGTTTCAATCCCTGAAAGGGTTTTGGGGTGGTTACAGCTCGATGACTTTTTCTTCGCCACTGAGGGACTGATCAGTTTCAATCCCTGAAAGGGTTTTGGGGTGGTTACAGCATCGCAGCCGAAGCGCTCACACTGCCATCAACCACCGTTTCAATCCCTGAAAGGGTTTTGGGGTGGTTACAGCGAGCTGGATGCAATGGTGGGCGATGGTGGCTTTCCATCCGTTTCAATCCCTGAAAGGGTTTTGGGGTGGTTACAGCCTCTCAACTATTGAATGAACTATTGAAACTATTGGTTTCAATCCCTGAAAGGGTTTTGGGGTGGTTACAGCCCGATCGGAAATAATTGCCTCCACCCTGGGTTCATCAGTTTCAATCCCTGAAAGGGTTTTGGGGTGGTTACAGCCCGGTATCGGCTAACTTTGGTAGCCGTGTCCTTTCGCCGTTTCAATCCCTGAAAGGGTTTTGGGGTGGTTACAGCAACATCAAAGCGCGCTATGCGCTTTTCGCTGATGTGTTTCAATCCCTGAAAGGGTTTTGGGGTGGTTACAGCTTGTCAAGATTGGTGGCGATCGCGCTATCGTCTTGCTGGCTGTAACGTTTCAATCCCTGAAAGGGTTTTGGGGTGGTTACAGCATGGGCAAGTTTAGTTCGATCCGAGATTTGGTCATTGTTTCAATCCCTGAAAGGGTTTTGGGGTGGTTACAGCGATCGCTGGCAGAAGTGCAATTGCCGACACCACCCAGTTTCAATCCCTGAAAGGGTTTTGGGGTGGTTACAGCATGGCACAGTAGACCAGGTGCCCATCGGCAAAAATGGTTTCAATCCCTGAAAGGGTTTTGGGGTGGTTACAGCCCTTGGACATCCTGCAAAGGATGAAGGTGTGCTCCGTTTCAATCCCTGAAAGGGTTTTGGGGTGGTTACAGCGTGCTGCACCATCAAGAGTTGGGCATTGCCACCCTGTTTCAATCCCTGAAAGGGTTTTGGGGTGGTTACAGCGACAGTCCATATGTAGCGCAATTCGACACTGAAGTTGCTGTTTCAATCCCTGAAAGGGTTTTGGGGTGGTTACAGCGGGGAGGTGGCTGTAATCCACTGTCCGGACTATAACCGCGTTTCAATCCCTGAAAGGGTTTTGGGGTGGTTACAGCCTAGCGGTGGTAGTCGTCCTTCTAATCAGGGCGGTGTTTCAATCCCTGAAAGGGTTTTGGGGTGGTTACAGCAGCCTTGTAGGAAGGGCGACCCTACTTAATAATGTGTTTCAATCCCTGAAAGGGTTTTGGGGTGGTTACAGCTACGTTGAGTTTCGCTGAAGGCGATCACATCGGATGGTTTGTTTCAATCCCTGAAAGGGTTTTGGGGTGGTTACAGCTTGGTGAGGGGTCAACCGGGTCACCGCCCTGATTAGAAGGTTTCAATCCCTGAAAGGGTTTTGGGGTGGTTACAGCACTTTAAGCTGGATACGGT
>Ga0163154_10002699_pt1 | contig 25515 bp, 28 predicted proteins | sample OliLakLV19MP9P1_FD_148649 | JGI IMG/M metagenome (GOLD analysis project Ga0163154, IMG submission 148649) | Freshwater microbial mat bacterial communities from Lake Vanda, McMurdo Dry Valleys, Antarctica - Oligotrophic Lake LV.19.MP9.P1 | ecosystem: Environmental > Aquatic > Freshwater > Lake >... | reverse complement strand
TTTTTCTGAACACACCACCAACAACACAAAGATATAAAAATTACGACAGATTACAATGTCTTAAAATTAGATTGAATAGACTTTTTGCGAAAATGCTATTTTTGATGCCTCAACCCTGCTCTTCTCCATTGTAACTGAAACGCTGTAGGCGAACTAACCGCACTAAATCCACCACAAAACTACCCCTATTTCATCACAAAAGCAAAAGCCTTGCCTGCAAAACCACAAAAAAAGGCATCTTTCTTACCTTTTTGTGTGGGAAAATCAAAATTACACCCAATTTTTCTGAACACACCACCAACAACACAAAGATATAAAAATTACGACAGATTACAATGTCTTAAAATTAGATTGAATAGACTTTTTGCGAAAATGCTATTTTTGATGCCTCAACCCTGCTCTTCTCCTGAAAATGACAGCAATGCCATGGGCGGAATGCCTCGCAGGGCAAAAACTATTTTGAAAAACGATGAGTTTACGGAAATTTACGACAAAAGCTACCACACAGGCAGTCAGTTTGAGTACGCCCAAAAGTTGGGGATTAAGGTCTTGGTATCCATTCCAGTGGTATCTTCACACGCACCAGATACAGCTTATGATGTAGCAAATTTCAGCTACGACAAAGAAGCAGACCACCACATCTGCCTTGCCCAAGAAATCCTGAGTACCAGTCAAACGTGCAGGTCAAACACTACAAAACTTCAGCTTGCTTGACTTGTGATTTTTTTGAGAAATGCACCAAAAACAAAGCGCGGCGACTCATAGAACGCTCACAATATTCAGAGGTGATAGCAGAGAATGCAGCCCGAATGGAAATCAATTTAGCATTTTACTTACGAAGGCAAGCAATTGTAGAACACCCCCACGGCATCATCAAAAGGCAGTGGAGATTTTACTACATTATGACCAAAAGGGCCGTCAGACGAGCTTCGGCAGACGTAGGTCTGATGGCGGTAGCGTTTAATTTATGCCGAATTTTCAATATTTCAGAGCCAATAGTATTGGGAAGCCACCTAAAATCGCCTTTTCCTACTTTTTGGACTTTGATGACTGATTTTGTGTCCTTTTACCGAAGGTATTTTGCACTTTTTAAAGTAGCTCACCTCATATATGCGACTTACCACAGGCTTGCATACCCTTGACATAGAGCCTCCTAAGAGGTTTTTAGACAGTTTGACGTTTCGCAGCTTGGCGTTCGGTTTTTTTTCTTCAAAAAAGCTGACACTAAGGTGCTGTTGGCTGCTGCCCTTTTTTCGCATTGTCTATTTGTTGTTCATGGCAAGTGTTAATATAAAAAAACTCTCTGTCAAAGCTTTTACACTATGAACAATGTTTTCGTGTAATGCTATCATTTGTCCTTTTTCTAAATGAGTGTTTTGTTGTTCTGCCGTAAATTCTATTTTGCCTTGAACCACTTGAACACTTATCACTCCATTTACTTTATGCGGTTTTAGTTCTGCGTTTTCGTGTAGTCCAATTAGCACAATTCTCATTGTTTCCGATTTAAAAAGTGTAACCGAATTTCGGTCGCTTTCTGTCCAAGTTGTTTCACTTTTTATCTGCTTAATTGTTTCATTCAAATTCATTTCTACTAAAGGTGCATTTAATATGCGTTCTCCTTCTGGACGCTGTGGTGTCGCATCGTTTGATTTATTTTCCATTTTATTTTGTTCGTGGTGAGTGTTTAATTTTTCTATCAATTTTGTGGTTGTTTCGTCCGAAGAAACACCATATCCATTTACTAAAGTTCCTTTCACGTCAAATTTTACAGATGAAATGGCGTATAAAATTGACTGATATTCAGGGTCTGAATCGCCATCAAAGCGATAGACTTTGTCAATTTGAAAATCTTCAGGTGATAATGTGATATTTGTCCTATGGCATACTATACACTCGTCCTTAATATTAAAGTCGTGTGTGTATCCTAACTTTACAAGACCGTTTATTGTCTCTGATAATGTTCCAAAACTTTCGTTTAAATTTTCCTCTTTCATATTTCAAAGGTTGTCTTAATTTGTCGTGATGTTTCGTCTGCCAGGGTTGCAGCTAATGAGAGGATTGGCGAAGTAAATTGCTACGTATTTTCAAAATATAACTACCTCATTATCAGCAATTTATTTGCGCTAATCCTTGTTATACGTTTTCCAGTTTCGTATAACGGAAAAATGTTTGCGAAGGGTGGAGTTTAATAGCAGTCCCTTTCCCTACGCACAAAGTTTATAGAAAGCACAAGATACTAAATTTAGCAAAGTAGCCCACCTTTTCGCAAACGTAATGTTGCACGATGTTTTTATTGTTTCGCGCCGTTGTCTGTCAATGGATTTTCTGTTACGATTTCTCCATTTGGCAGTTCATAAAAATGCTTACCTTTAACTACGAAGTCGTTGGGCAATCCATTTTTTTGGTTTATGTCTTTTGCTCTTTGTACCGCCTTGCTAAACAAATTCGTGAACAAAGAAGCGTTTTGGTAAGCCGTTAAACTGTCTAATTTTTCTGCTCTCATTTTTCAATATCGTCTATAAAGTTGTTAAACAAATTTTCAGGTTCTACCACAAATTTTTCACACATGCCTATGGCTATTCTTTGCGGTTCTTCATCTGTTGAGTTGTAAATCATTACCCATTCATCTGCCAAATTTTTGTAAATATTCCAAAAGTTAGATTTACTGTCATAGTCGTATTGTTACTAACCAAAACGTTGGCTAAATGTCCAGATGTACTCTTTTGTGTTCATGTTTTTTTATTTTCAGGACTCACGCAGATAGAGGAAATAAGTTTACTTGTTAAAACAGAAATTGTTTTGCTTTGTAAAGCTACTACAAAAAATTGATATATGCAAATAAATCACGAAAAATATTCCGAATATTTATTAACAAGCCTGTATAGCTATAGTAATACGCATGTGGCAGACCATATTTCGGACTTAAGTCATGATAGTGTGAACCGTTTTTTGAGACGGGGGAAATTGAGTCTAAATTTACTGTATTGTCGGGTTCATGAAGATATAATCCATTCAAAATCAGGCTATTTAGTCTTTGATGATACTGTTTTGGATAAGGGTTATTCCCATAAAATAGAGGTGGTTCGTGGCCAATATAGCGGGAATGCACACGCCTTATCAAAGAAATTGGAGTTGTTTTAACATAAAATTATAGCTTTTCTCTAAGAAAGTATAGCAAATATAAGCAAGATATACTATATTTGCAACGTTAAGCAAAAACATGTTATGGCGTATCCAGATTACACATCTTTAAAAACAATAGAAAAATTATTTGGACTAAAAAGACAAAAAACACAACTATTCCCTATTATAACAACTATAGAACCTTCAACAAGACTTCAAGCCGACTTAGCCGATAGCCAAAAAACAGGGCTTTTTACCGAAAAAGCCAAATCCGAATTCATTATTACACCTGTATTACGCGAAGTTTGACACAGAAATAGTGCGCATTTGTCTATTTTTTCAGGCATTGCCTTAGATGTCGCTGTAGCAGGATTGGGTGGTTATTCTGATTTTATATTGAGCCAAACACTCGACTCTTCAGAGTTGACTGCTCCTATTTTTTGTATTGTAGAAGCAAAAAACAGAACGCTTGAAGAAGGATTTTGCACAATGCGCCACAGAAATGTACAGAGCGCAATTATTCAATGAAGAAAATTAACAACCCAAACCTTTCATGTATGGGGTAGTAACGAATGCGTATGAATGATGTTTTATGAAATTAGAACAAAATGTTATTTCAGTTGATGAAAACCGTTATGCTATTCAAAATATTGACCAACTGTTTAGGTGTTTTTCAAACCGTTATAAACTTATATCTCAACTTGTAAAAAATGAAAAAAACTATCGCTCTCCTCAGTTTAAGCCTGCTTTTCTGGGCATGTACAAAAATAGAAGAAACAACTTATATTGCTTTTAGAGCGGGCTTTGTCGCACCACAAGTAGTGCGGGTAGGCGAGGCAGTCATCTTCAAAGCCGATGCTTCAACTACAGGCGCGCAAACCTTTTTGTGGAAGTTTGGAGATAAGAAAAGACAAACTTCTAATGAAGTAAATCCCGTTTTCGTGTATGATACTATAGGCGAATACACAGCCACGATGGTTGTAGAAATGGACAAGAAAAACAGCATTAAAAGAGATTCTGTCAAACAAAAGGTGTTTTCATTGCCTCCGACTTACGATTACAGTTCGAATTTATATACACAAGAGAACTATGTAGCAGGTTTTGGAACAGATGAAATAGCTATGAGTTTTGCACGCACTACTGAAGGCGGTTTTGCAATTGTAGCACAACAAAATTTAAATACTTTGTATGTAGCTAAAATAAAGCCTAATTTAGATAGCGAAAACCCTGATTGGGCTTTTGCAATCAGTGATTTTGGCGCATCACCTATTTATCCTGCTGGTATTATTCAAACAGCTGATAACGGTTTCTTGGTAGTAGGCTATATGGAAATAGGTGCGTCAGATTCTGATGCCTTTGTCATAAAATTAAATAGCAATGGTATAGAGCAATGGCGCAATACCAGCCTTAACTCTACTAATTATGAGCGTTATACAGATGTAATACAGCTCGCAAACGGTGATTTTATCGCCACAGGAAGTATAGGGAAAACTTCGAATACGGCTGTGCCTATTTTGCATACTTTTGATGCTGAGGGTGATTATTTGACGCAGGCAGAAGTCAGCACGTATAAAAATTGCCACATCAATCAAATTAAAAAATTTGGTGCAACAGGTGATGTATATTTGGTAGGCAATTATGCACAACAGCCTGTTGTTATTAGTTTTTACAATAATTTAGTTTTTAAAGGCATTTCAAAAATCAATATTTCAGGTGAGGCTTTTCACATTGCCAAAACAAGCGGAGGCGATTTATTTGTTACAGGCAGAGGTTATCAAAACGGCAGTACAGCTTTCCAAGACAGCACATCTTATGCTTTTCTTGCCAAATTTAATGACATCAATGGCACACCACAAAGTTGGCTTTCCAGAACAAAAATGTACCGTGAAAGATATATACATTCATTTGCATTAGACCTCAATAATATCATTTGTGTAGGCGAGCATTACAACCCGTTGTCAGGAAAGGATTTATTATTTACCAAAGTAAACGCCCAAAATGGTGTGTCAAAAAGTGTGAAACTTTTGGGTGACGAATCCGACCATCGAATTGCCAAAGTCTATTTTGATGGCACACATATTTATGCTTTTGCTACCACACGAGAGTTTATCAGTGATAAGAATAGCCGTTATGATATTTGTATTGTAAAAACCAAATTAACAGATATTTTACCTTGATGAAAAAAGAACGCTTTACAAATAATGTAGCCGTATTTTTTAAAGAAGGCAGGGGAAAATTAAGCACACACAACACAACACAACACAACACAAAATTTTGGAAATACTGACTTTGCCATATTTGTTTTAAAAGATGAGGAAGAAATAGGGTAAATTATTCGACTTTCAACGGTTCAGCTACAACATATACAATCTTGATAGATTGAAAACCACAGAGAGAAATATTCTTTGAAATCCTATTCAACAACAAGCAATACAAACGCAATTATCGCTATTATGAAGAAAAAGGCATATTTTTAGACGGCACAAATCACAAACTAATCATTAGTACGCCATTGTCCATAAAACATATTCTTGGAATTTGCCAAATATGCGCATCACATTATTTCAACCCCTTATAATTTTCTTGCTCAATACTAAAATAATAACGCAATGACCTACATACTTTACCACGCAGATTGCCCTGACGGATTTGGGGCGGCATACACGGCTTGGAAGCATTTTGGCGCGAAAGCAACCTACTTGCCTGTTCAACACAGCCAGCCCGTACCTGACATAAAGCCAAACGCAGACATTTATTTTGTGGATTTTTGTTATCCAAAAGACACGCTCTTAAAAATAGTAAGCCAAGCCAAACATGTGCAGGTGCTTGACCATCACATATCTGCGCAAAAAGACCTTGCCTCCCTGAATGTGGCTGATTATCCGAACCTTTCTGTACATTTTGATATGTCAAAAAGTGGGGCTGTGTTGGCGTGGGAGCATTTCTTTGCGCAGCAAGCCGTCCCTGATTTTTTGCTTTATATTCAAGACAAAGACCTTTGGCAATTTAAACTCCCTTTGTCCAAAGAATTTTCTGCTGCGTTGCGTTGCCATGAAATGCGCTTCGACACTTGGGATAATCTTATACCCAAAACGAAAGAACTTTGCAAAGAAGGCATTATTTTGATGCGTTATCAAACACAGTTGGTGAACAAACTTTGCAATAATTGGTTTGCTACAGAAGTAGGCGGCTATCAAGTTCCAACTGTAAACAGCGGCGTGCTTCAAAGCGAAATAGGCAATCAGTTGTGTATTTCTCATCCTGAAAGCAAATTCGCGGTTGTATATGTAGATGTGGACGGCAAACGCTTGTATAGTTTGCGCTCTATTGGAGATTTTGACGTGTCTGCTATCGCTAAAGAATTTGGTGGCGGCGGGCATAAAAATGCGGCAGGCTTTGTTAAAAATAACTAACTATTTAGTTGAATACACGTGATTTTATAAAAAACTTAATTATCGTACATACAAAGCATGCCTTGTTTCTACGCCTATTTGAGTATTTTTGAGAAAACAAGCGTGTATTGCAAATTGTATAGATAAGGCATTCCTTGTTTCTACTCATTCACTCACCTATTTACTCCCTCCCTCCCTCCTCGTGGCAACTTCTCAAAGCGTTTATTTAGGCAATCTCCGTACAGAGTCGGAGCATTTGCTATCCGGCAATAAAATCATCACAGATGCCCCTTTAGACAATCATGGCAAAGGCGAAGCTTTCTCGCCTACTGATTTGGTGGCTACTGCGCTTGGCAACTGCATGATGACACTCATGGGCATTTATGCGAGTCGCGAAGGGCTTGACCTTGCAGGGACGCACATCAGTGTTACAAAAATAATGGCGGAAAACCCACGCCGAATTGCTGAAATCCATGTGCAGTTTGACTTTCCTGCCTCCTTGCAAACGACAGAACACCAACGCGACATGTTGGTAAATGCAGCCCGCACCTGCCCTGTTATCAAAAGTTTGCACCCTGAACTCAAGGAAGTAAGCACTTTTAATTTTTAGTAACTATTCAGCCCATTAATGTTAAGCCCTACAAAAAACCTCCCTCAAGTTTGGAGGGAAGAGCATGTTATGTAGGTTAGATATTTGGCAACTTGCCTGCCCAAAACGAGAACTTAATGGTGCTGCTATTCAGCCCTTGCCCAAAAAGAGGGGTTTTTAAGCTATTCTTGCTGTATTTTTGTCTGGGTAGGCAAGTTTTAATCAATCCTCAATCCTCAATCCTCAATCCATGCACGCCCTTATTTTACAAGAAAATCCACAAGAAAGATTAGCCATAGTAAGCATGCCAAAACCTACAGCCAAAGCAGGCGAGGTTGTTGTAAAAGTGCATTTTGCGGCACTGAATCACCGCGACCAGTGGAGCAGAGTTGGTATGTATCCCAATTTGAAATATCCATCTATATTGGGTTCTGACGCTTGCGGCATCGTAGCAGAAGCGGGTAGTGAAGCTGATAAAAATTGGGTAGGCAAGCGCGTTATAATGAATCCGAATGTTGGTTGGGGTGAGCATCTTGCCTACCCTGATTACAATTATACGATTTTGGGAATGCCTACCAACGGCACGCTTGCCGAATTTGTGTGCTTGCCTGCCCACAGACTGATAGAAGCACCTGCCCACTTAACAGACGCAGAGGCTTCCGCCATTCCACTCGCAGGGCTGACTGCCTATCGCGCCATTTTTAACAAAGGCGAAGTAAAAGCAGGCGGTTCGGTACTCATCACAGGTATAGGCGGAGGCGTAGCTCAATTTGCTATGCTTTTTGCAAAAGCGGCAGGTGCGAAAGTTTTTGTAACATCAGGCGATGAGGATAAATTGACTAAAGCACTTACTTTGGGAGCTGACTTTGGGGTAAATTACAAAACTCAAGGCTGGGAAAAGTTATTGCAAAAACAAGTGCCGCTCGGTTTTCAAACCATCATCGATAGTGGCGGAGGAGAGGCTTTTGGCTCTTTAGCTAAAATGCTTGGCTTTGGAGGAAATATGGTAGTGTATGGAGCAACTGCAGGAACGCCGTCGCCGCTTCATTTGCCTCGCCTGTTTTTTGCGCAGGCAAGTATCAAAGGAAGCACAATGGGCAATGATAGAGAGTTTGTTGAAATGGTAAATTTTATCAATGAATACCAAATTAAGCCTATAATCAGCTCTATTCGCTCTTTTGATGACGTAATAACTGCTTTTGATGAGATGGCGGCAGGCAAGCAATTTGGAAAATTGGTTATTCAACTGTAAATTTGTCGCATGAAAATCGGTTTACTTTTTGGTTCGTTCAACCCTATCCATAATGGGCATTTGATTATAGCCAACACTATGGCAAACTATACAGACTTGCAACAAGTCTGGATAATTGTTTCGCCCCATAATCCACTCAAAAAACAGGATTCGCTGTTGCATGAATTTGACCGCTATGATATGGTGGAAAAAGCCATAGCCGACAATCCAAAACTAAAAGCCTGCGATATAGAGTTTCATTTGCCTCGACCAAGTTTTACCATTGATACATTGGTGCATATTTCCCAGAAATATCCGCAACATGAGTTTTCAATCATCATGGGAGGCGATAACTTGACGCATTTCAGAAAGTGGAAAAACTATGAACAAATATTGCAGTACTATAGCGTGTATGTCTATCCGCGCCCCAATACGCAGGCAACCGAATTTGATACACACTCAAGTATTCGCTTTGTAGAGGCACCGCTTTTGGATATTTCGGCTACTTTTATTCGCCATGCTATCCAACAAAATAAGTCCATTAAATATTTGCTGCCTGACGCAGTAGAAGAATATATTTATAGAAAAAATTTTTATGTGTAACCTATCTATGGAAAATTTGCATTTGGAAAGCGAGAAAAGTATATTCTTTTCGCCTTATATAAATTTTAATGCCGACACAGGCGTATGCGAAATAGCAGGCGAGTCATATTTGGAAGATGCGTTTGCTTTTTATCAAAAATTGCGCGATTGGATTGATGCTTATACAGGGCAACGGCTTATCGTAAAATTTAACCTTACTTATTTTAATACAAGCTCATCTAAAGGTATTTTAGGCGTAGTTAAAGCTATCAAAAGGCAAAAAGAGCAAGGAAAGGAAGTTTTTGTTACATGGTATTATCCAAACGACAATTATGACTTGGAAATGGAAGGCGCAGACTTTATGCGCGACACTGATTTGGAGTTCACTTTAATTCCGTACAATTTAGAATAAGAAAAGTTAGTTTGATTTCGGCGAAGTTTTTCAGGTGTCAAAAATGCATAATTGACAATTTGTTTTGATGGTAAAATGCGTCATTCATTTTCAAAGACCTGAAAAGACATAGATTAAAAAATCAAATAGTATGCCGATTTATGTGGTCAGTTGCTAAATTTGTGTGGTCAGTTGTATAAAAATGCCCTTGCCTGCGTAGGCAAGGTTGCATTTTTGTTTCGCAAGAAGTCTATTTAACTTTCTGTTTCTTCTTTTTTACAAAAGGTTGTACCCGCAAGTCCATATCCTCGCGCTTGTAGCCCAATGAATATGCTAGGTCAAGGTCGGGTTTGAACGCTTGTTTGTGGTTGAGTAGGAAGTGCGATACGCCTCGCCAATACAATATTTCGGCATCTTTCGGTTGTTTTTGCAAGTACAAAGTGGCTTGTTCTATGGTCTTTGCATAGTCCTTGCCTCCCATGTACATAGCAGTACACTTTCTACGATACTGTATGCTATCAGGTGTAAGCGCAAGTACATGTTGATAGTCTTGTATAGCTTTTTCAGGCGCGTTCATAAGGTAATAGCAATCGCCTCTTTGTGTATAAAACTTAGCGGTTTTTTGTTCGCTTTCAGGCAATAAGTCCATGTATTGGACTACATTTTGCCAATCTTTTTGTTTCAAATAGCAAAACACCAACAAGGATATATACGATTTTTCCAAACTGTCGTTTTGTATTTGCCAAAGATAATGAATGTCTTGTATGGTTTGTGTGTATTGATTGGCTACAAAACTTGCCTCCAAACGATATTGATAATACAATATTTGCCGTGGCTCGAGTTGGATAGCCATCGAGAAGTCTTGTGTGGCTTCTTGCGCTTTCTGCAGAGATAAGAAGCATTTGCCACGTCCGAAATACAAGGGTGCTTGCCTGCCGCCATATCGGATAGCCTGATGATAGTCTTCAAGGGCGAGTGTTGTAAGCCCTTGCCTGCGATAGCCTTCTGCGCGGTAATTGTAGGCTATGGCAAGCGTTGTGTCTATTTGCAAGGCTTTTGAATAATATTCAATTGCTTTTTCGAGTTCTTGGTTTTCCAAGAAAACTGCCCCCAAATAAAAATAGGCTTCGGCTCTTTTGGGTTGTATGCGAATGGTTTGATGAAAGTCTTGCGCTGCTTTTTGCGGTTCTTTCATACGCAGATAGGTTCGCCCACGCGAAAAGTATGCGTTGGCATAGTCTGCCCAAACACCCAACGCGAGGTTGTATTGCTCAATGGCTTGTTTATAGTCGCCCAAATATAATTCAAGCTCGCCACGCTGAAAATACTCTTTTGCCCAATAACTTTGTGCGGCGGTAGGCAAGTTAAAACTTGCCCAAAAACATAAGGTGAAAAGTATAGTTCTCAATGTTGGTGAAATAAAAAAAATAACGATATTTGCAAAGTAATAAACAATTTGAAGAATATGCGCAAAGATATAGAATTTCCTGTAGTAGAAGGCGTAAAAGTCGCTATAATACGCCATTTAAATGAACTCAATCAATATGATTGGGAAGTATATTTGTTGAACACCAATAATTTTACGATTCACGATATCTTGATAGCCTCCACAGGCTACAGCCCCAAAGATACCAAAAAAGAAGATAAGCAACAAACTTCTACGCTTCGCCAACACATAGAGAACATGGAAGAGCATAGTTTTTTGCGGATAGAATTGATAGATTCTTCTGTGTTTCATCTGTGCAACGAATACTGGATAAGCTACTACATAGATGGCAAAATCCATGATAAGAAGTTTATTTTTATGCCTAATAGCCTCGTCGAAGCGAACTTGACTACTATCCCATTGGTTGAGAAGGAAGGCGTACTACATAGCTAATTTAACTATATGGCAGCACGTTTCGTATTTCTTTGTCTTTTGGCGGCTTATTCGTTTGCTGGCATTGTTTTTTTTAGGTGGAGCATCTTTTATGTTGTTTATCTGTATTGGTTTGAGAATGTTATAGGCATTTTTGCCAAGGCTTTCGAGGTTGCCTCTACGCCAAGCATCGCTATACAAGCACACAAAAATCAACCTGCTACAAAATGGGAGGCTATAGGCAGTTTATTTGGCAGCTTATTGTTAAATACTGGCTACTTTGTATTTATTTTAGTAGGAATAGGTGTTTTATACCCTGTTTTTATTTTAAGCAACACATTGGCTAAAGAGTTCATATTTGACGCGCTACAAATAGTGCTATTTATGAATAACACATTCAATATAGCTTTGGGAGCGTGTGTGGCGTATAAAGCAGTCGTATATCTACGCGATTTTGTGTTTTCTAAAAAATACACAGTGCGAAATCCGTTGCCTTTTCCTACACTTTTTAGTAAACAAGACTTGGTGTTGCACCTCACTATTTTGCTGGGTGTTGGTTCAGTATTTTTGCTTCATCACCCCGATTTTGGTGGAAAATATGGGTTAGATAGAACAAAATGGGGCGAATATGGTATCGGCATCATGATGATAGCAATAAAGATGAGTTTTGAATTATATTATTTGCAAAAATCAAAATAAGTGTGTATGTTTACAAAAAATGACAGCAAAATATTTTTACACACATGGAAGATTGGCACGAAGATAATATGTTGGAAAAGCTGTATCGGTTGTTGGATAGCCCCGAACCGAATCAAGTCGAGCTTGCCTACCAACTCATGCTGGGAATGGGCGTACCATACCAAGAACACGGCATAGCACGCAGATTGACAAATACGGGCTATAAGTTAGGCTTCTGTTTGCGTTATGGGTTCATTGAATACATACGCGACATAGATAGACTGTACTTGCAAAACTTTGATTTTGAGGAGATTAGCCCTATGATTGGACAGTTAAAGCATCTTTATGAAGTGGAAATTCGAAAGGGCAAAGTCGCGGTGCTTCCTGCGCAAATAGGGTATCTGCAAAAATTATGGAAACTCGATTTGGAAAACAATGTTCTTGCCGACTTACCTACGCAAATAGGGTATCTGCACAGCCTCGAATACCTGAACTTGCGCCAAAACAACCTCCCGACCTTGCCTGCGTCCATAGGCGACCTCAAGCGTTTGCGCAATTTGAAACTTGACTACAATCAAATCACGCACTTGCCTGAAGAAATAGGCGATGTAGCTACCCTCGAACTGCTGGATTTGAGCAATAATCTCCTGACCAAAATCCCTGAGCGTTTGTACGAAATCCCGCGCCTCGCCTACCTTTTTTTGACAGGCAACCCAATAAATAAAACTGATATACGCACGATTAGAGAAAAAATGCCTAAAACTAAAGTTATTTTCTAGCCGCCCTTCGTTCATCTGTAGCCCATTTTTTTTAAAACGCTTTGTGTTTCTAAACAAAATAGCTACCTTTGTAACTCAAACACTCACCTTTTACAACTTAATAAATGAAACAACTAACATATCTATCGCTTGCGGTCTTGCTTGTATGCACAGCTTGCACTGCCAATGTAAAAACTAAATTGATAGGTTCTTGGCAACTCGACACCAAAGGCATCAGCAAATTCGCAGGAAACAATGCTGATGAAGATACCAAAGAAGACGCTAAGACCGAAAATGCTTCTAAAACGTCCATGATAGTAGGTAAATGGAAACCTACCGATACTAAAAGTAAAGGCGGCATGGAGTTTCGCAAAGACGGCTCTCTAAAAATATCCAATGGCAAAAGCACTGAAACCGCGACTTGGGAAGCCTCCAAAGATAAGAAAAGCATCAAAATCGTAATGGAATCAGGCAAGACAGAACGCATGGTTATTACAAAATTCAAAGGCAATCGACTTACTTTCACTGATGGGAAAAGCGACAAAGAAGTTACTTTGCAAAAAGTAAACACGGATTCAGATGTTGATGACGCGGACAAAAAGAATGACCGCAAAATAGAAAAAACGATTCCGAAAGAAGGTGTATTGGAGTTCAGAAAAGACGAAACCTTTCTTATCGTGGTAGGCAAGACTTCCATAAATGGCAAATGGGAAGTAGCCAAAGACAACAAATCGGTAACACTTATGCCCGAAAAAGGCGTTTCTGAAACCTTCACTGACATAAAAGTAGAAGGCAGTGAATTTAAATTCAGAGATGGCAAAACAGGCGACATGATGAACTTTCGCAAAAAGTAAACCTTTAAAATAACAAAATAAAGCCCTTGCCTACAGCATCCGTAGGCAAGGGCTTTGCTATGTAAGCCGTCATAAAGAAGTGTTAAGCTATCAAAACGGCGCAAAGATTTACTACCAATCCAATCGCCCCACCTGCCAATATTTGAGCAGGTGTATGCACTTGTAAGTACATACGCGCACTCATCAAAACGCCCGCGAGCAAAAGCATAGCCGCTATCGGATACAACAAACCCGTGTCTTGGTAACGATAAGCTACCCCAAACCAAAAACCCACAATGCCCATAATACCTGTACTATGCGCACTTATTTTCCAATAAAAAGTAATACATGTTATAAAAGCAAGCGTGAGTGTAATGCCGCCTATGAACCATGCCAGCAACGGCACAAGGCTAAATGCTTGACTGGTAGCAAATAAATAAGTTGCCATAGCATACAAACAAGTAGTAAGCACAAAGGGCATCAAGCGGTCTTGCCTGCTGTCCATCATGAAGGTTTTTACTGTGCCGTTCAAATAATACAAGACAATGCCAAGCATCGGAGCGATAAAAGTCATCATAAAAATGACCAACAGCAAATAGCCCTTCATACTCTCTGGCACCCAAAGAGGCTTGATAGGCATAACATAAAACATATAAGCACACGCGCCTGTTGGGAGCAATAAGGGGTGGCAAAAAGCAGAAATGGCAAGCGAGGCAGTTTTCAAATTCACACACAAAACTACTGTAAATATAGCAAAAAACAAATTATTTGTGCAATTCGAGAAAATCCTTAACCTAAACATAACAAAAAATTTACATGTAAAAGTCAATAGACTTCACTATCTTTGCAACATGGAAACAGCCTATAAAATTTTGGTAGTCGATGATGATGCGGATATTATCGATTTATTACAATACAATTTGCAAAAGGCAGGCTACCAAGTCCAAACTGCCAGCAACGGTTTAGATGCTATCACTTTAGCCAAAGATTTTGTACCCGACCTTATTTTGTTGGATATTATGCTTCCCAACCTTGATGGTGTTGAAACAGGTAGGTTATTGCGTGAAATGCCAGAAGCGAAAGATGCCTATTTGGTATTTCTTACAGCCCGTTTAGAAGAATATTCTGAAGTGGCAGCATTTGAAGTAGGCGCAGACGATTATATCATCAAACCCATTCGCCCACGCGCTTTGCTTAGCCGCATTCAAGCTTTGCTCAGACGCGACAAAGAGAAGAGTTTATTGCCACAAGGCACAGTGAAAATAGGCGATTTATCCATAGACCGCGTTAGTTATACGGTTACACTAAAAGGCGAAGTAATGCCGTTTCCAAAAAAAGAATTTGAGTTATTGTATTTCCTTGGGCAAAACCTGGACAAAGTATTCAGCAGAGATGAGCTTCTACAAACCGTTTGGGGCGAAGATGTGTATATTTTATCGCGCACTGTAGATGTGCATATTCGCAAAATACGTGAGAAAATAGGAGAAGATTATATCAAAACTGTCAAAGGTGTAGGTTACAAAATGAGTCTGTAAAGAAAATGAGCAATATCTTATGACTAAAAAGTCTGCTATTTAGTGGGCTTTCATTTTAGTTATGTTTCTTGAGAATGAAAATTAAATTTTGAGAGGAGGAGCTGTGAAGTCTTAATAAACTTGGTCTGTGGCAGTTCGTGAAATACACCACTGTTGCTACACACTACAAAAGGGCATCTAATTCTTCATTAGAACTGACACTAAATTTTTTGTAAAGCCTGTACTTGCCTGTGCGCACACTTTCAGGCGAGATGAGCAGGGTTTTAGAAATTTCTTGGTTGTTTAAGCCTAATTTGTGCAACATCAGCAAACGCAATTCTGCATTTGAAACCTCGCCTACGCGGGAGGCAAGGTTTTGCTCGAAAGAAGGGAAAACTTGCAGGAAAGACTGCTTAAAGGTTTGCCAATGTTCCTTTTGATTGAGGTTGAAATTGCGCAAAAACTGTATGTCGGCTTGTTTTATCGGATTATTTTCGGGTATAAACTCAAAGGCTTCGTTTTCTTTTGGGGTGATTTCAAACGTAAGATTGGCTTGTAATTCTGTGTTTTGCTGGTTTATAGCATTCAATTGTATGAAAAGTTGTTGTTTGAGTACTTTATTCTCTTGGTTCAAACGCTGGTTCTCGTTTTTATTTTTCTTAGCCTGCTTATTTTTTTGATAGAAATACCAAACCGAAACGAACAGTATTACAAATAACCCAGACAACAATAAATTAAACAAAAGAGCTTTCGTTTTCTTTTCCTGTTCTTTTTGTTCCATTTCTTGGACATATAATTGTACTTCGGCAGTAAGTTTGAGTTCAGAGATTTTATTTTTGTTGGCGTATTCTTGAAAAAGCGAATCGTAATGCACAAATTCTTGGTAGGCAAGGAGTGATTTTTTAGCATCTTTTAGGGCTTGATAATACAAGTAGGTCGCTTCTTTCTGCCTCCTTTGTGCAAGAAAACGCTTATCTTCCACCTTAGACACTATGCCATCAAGCGAGTCTAACAAAACTTTGGCGTGTGTGAGGTTATTTTGTTTCAGTTCTATTTGTATCAACCAATACATCGCACCTATGGCATTTTCCCAAATGCCATTTTGTAGGCTCATATCTTTGTCTTGTTGTGCGTATTGATAAGCCTGCGCTAAATAGCCTGTTTTGAACAAATTAACCGCTATGTTTCCTTTGATGACGACCTCAAAAATGGGATTGTTTACGTGTTGTGCAAACGCCCTTGCCTGCTCAAAATAGTGGTTGGATTGCGGAAAGTCATTCAGTTTTTGGTAGTTAATCCCTATGCCATTCAAAATTATAAGAGAGTCGACACGCATAGAAAATTTAGTTTGAAGTGATTTCTTAAAATATTGAATAGAGAGCGTAGGAATATCAAACTCCCACAGATAGTAGCCGATAATCCGTGAAATGGTTTGAAAGGCGATATCGTTTAATAAGTTGTGCTTTTCAGCAAATTTTTCTGCGAAAAACAAAACCTTAATGGCTTTTAGGTTCCGATTGCAGTGTCCTTGAAACAACCCCCATTCTAATAAACAGCTCAAGGCGGCGGAATGGTCTTGCTGTTCTAAGCATTGTTCGTATAAGTTGCCAAAAGTTTTGTCTGCAATAGTTGAAGTTGCTTTGTCGTACTTGAGTTTGTCTATAATTTCAATGATTTTGGCTCGCCTCAACAGTTCTTTGTTTTGATTTTGCTGGCATTTTTCTTTGAAAGTGCTGCAAAAAATATAAAATTTGTCAGGTGTTTGAATAATTTTGTGTTTACGCAAAAAAGTTACTATCAATCTATGCGCACTGTCTAAGCGGGTGTGTGTGCATTTTTGATAGAGTTCTTGGTAGTCTGTTTCATAACTTTGTGCTATGGTTTGATGGCAATTTCCTATATATATCCATAAAAATAACGTCCATATATTTTTGTATTTCAGCATCTTTTTTTTCTTGCAAAGATATAACAAACATAAGAAAAGGCAAAGAAAACAAGCCCGTAAAAATTAATACCCCTTTTTATAGTGCTTTTTTGGGGTGTTTAAGGCTATAAATGCATTTGTCTATGCCTGTCCTTGCATTTGTCTATGCCTAAAGTTTGGCTTTAAAGATACTTTTTGCTTGTTTTGCATCATCAAAACAAAATAGTATGGCTATCAAAGGACAAATAATCAACAATCCTGCTACAGGCGAAGTATATGAATTTTTGGAAACTTCCCAAGATACAAAGGGAGAACGGATGAGCCTCAAATTGACGCTCAGAAAAGGGAAATTAGTGCCTAACCACTTTCATGTACTTCAAGAGGAAAGTTTCGAAGTGGTTTCAGGCAAGCTCACCGTTTGGTTGGCAGGCAAGGAACAAGTACTTTCGGTAGGCGAGCAAATAACCCTGCCTAAAAATGTTCCGCACAATCACTACAACAACCATGAAGAGCCATTGGTGCTTATTCAGCAGGTTTCGCCTGCTTTAGATTTTGAATATCTCATGGCAAATCTCATAGGCTTGTCAAAAGATGGCAAAATGCCCAACGGCAAAGCGGGTATCGTGCAAGAGTTGGTAACGCTCAAGTATCTCGACAGCAAGAGTTTTTTAGCCAATGTACCTGTAATCATTCAAAAGGTGATGATGAACACAATCGCGCCCATAGCCCGACTACTTGGCTACAGAGCAGTCTATAAAAAGTACACAGGCATTGAAAAATAGGCATTATTGCATTTGTCTATGCCTGTCCTTGCATTTGTCTATGCTATTTTTTAGGTAATGGAATAGTTTATGCTTTTCTTTGCGATATATTATTGCTTGATAAAATTATGAAAGAGAAAATTGTCTTATCCAGAAATCGCCTACTTTTTATGCAAAAAAACTTACTATTTACTTTGTTTTTTTTGATTACGGTTTCGTTGCGTGCGCAAACACCTATAGAAATCACTAAAAGCTCGACTTACGTTCCTGTGGGTGGAGGCAAGGTTTTGTCTTATGAAGACAAAATGCACAACATTTCTTTGAAAACTTTTATTGAAATGCCAGATGCCAAGCTGAAAGTGCATCATGAAAAATACACGCACTTTGGCATCAATACATCAGCCTTTTGGATAAAGTTCAAGTTATTGATGACTGATAAAGACAAATGCTATTTGCGCATCAATAACCCTATGCTTGACACTGCTCGTTTGTACATATTCAGGAAAGGTGCGTTAATCATGAAGAAAAATGTTATTTCGCGAAATCCCGAAATGAGCTTGCCTGCTTCGCCCTTTGCCTTGCCTACCCAAACCGACACACTTACCTGCTATATGCGTATGACGGCCAATGTACCCTTTTTAGTACCTATGGTTATTTTGCAGGAAAGCACCATGATGAATATTATTTTCCAGCAAGCGATACCAGATTTATTGTTTTTCGGGGCTGTTTTGGTTATGGTTTTATACAATCTTTTTATAGGTTTTGTTACTTGGAATCGGGCTTATTTTTATTATATTGCTTACTCTTTGACCATAGGATTGACGACTTTTTTTGTCAAAGGTTATCCTATAGTTTTCTTGGGTAAATATCATTTTATTATCAATGATTATTTTGCTGTTATTGCTTCTTTGGCATCTATTTTTTTGGGTTTATTTACGATAGAATTTTTGCAAGTCAAAAAGCAATATCGGCTAGGATATAAACTTTTACATATAGCCAATTATTTGCAAGCATTTGTTATTTTGGTGTTTTTGCTTGGTTATATCAACCTGAATGTACAATTATATCAAATAGTCAATGTATTTACAAATGTGAGTGTTTTGATTGTAAGCATACGCTTATACAAATCATACAAGCCAGCACAAATATTCTTTTTTTCGTTTTTGATTTTTTTGCTGCTAAACACTACGCTTAATCTTACTTATGCCAATATAATTCCTTTTGATACCATTACTTTATACTATTTACAAATAGGCGGCTTTATTGAATTGACTTTGTTTTCTATTGCATTGGCAAACAAAATAAATATATATCGAAAGGAAAAAGAAGAAGCTCAACACAAAACGATAGCATTAATAAAAGAACAAAATACCGTATTGGAACAAAAAGTAAAAGAAAGAACCTTAGCATTAAACGAGACCAACGAAGAACTAACCAGCACATTACAAGCAGTAGAAACCGAACGCAGAAAATCCGACAAGCTACTTTTAAATATTCTTCCTTTGGAAACCGCCCAAGAACTCAAAGAAAAAGGTTTCGCTACGCCAAAATATTACGATTTGATAACGGTTTTGTTTACAGATTTCAAAGGCTTTACCCATATTGCAGAAAAAATGACACCTAATGAAGTAATTGAAAATCTGAATACTTGTTTTTATGCCCTAGATGTGATTTGTGAAAAATACGGCTTAGAAAAAATAAAAACCATTGGCGACTCGTACATGTGTGCGGGTGGCTTGCCTGTAGCAAATGACACAAATCCGATAGATGTGGTAAAAGCAGGTTTAGAAATGCAGGTATTCATGGCACAATGGAAAGCAGAAAAAGAAGCTAAAGGCTTGCCTGCGTGGGAGTTGCGTTTGGGTATTCATTCAGGCGAGGCAGTGGCGGGTGTGGTAGGCAAGAACAAATTTGCGTATGATATATGGGGCGATACCGTGAACCTTGCCTCCCGCATGGAAAGCAGTGGCGAGGTAGGCAAGGTTAATATTTCAGGTACGACTTACGAACTTGTGAAAGATAAATTTCAATGCGTTTATCGTGGAAAAATAGAGGCAAAAAATAAGGGCGAAGTGGAGATGTATTTTGTGGAAAATGTTTCGTGATTTTTAAGATACTTTTCTGATATTGTTGGTGTTTTAGAAAAATCGGGCGTAATTCTGGTCTATAGCTACACTGTGCTACCCAATTTTTTGACAACAACAAGCACGTGCAAAAAAAGTTCCCTTGCCTGCACTTTTCTAAACAACAACAACGGAACAACTATTTTTTATTGGGTGTGCTTCAAAATCGTTCCATATATCCCTCTCCAAATTGGATAGGCAAGGGTGAAGTATTAAGAAAAGGTCTTGAAATGCAGCCTTTTCATTTTTTGTGGAAATTAAATTTCGCGTATTTTCCTGAGTGTTCTGATAATTGTATATTGTATCCTCAGCCAAATAAGCAGGCAAGGTAGTATTTTTAAAGTATAATGAAATACAAAACTACGGTAATAAGGTCCAAAAATATCAGAAGAAGCCATAACCGTCATGAGCATAAACAACACAAATAGAGCAATATTGAGGCGTGTCATTTGTGTTTTTATAAACCACATAAACCCGCCAGTAGATGCTATAATAATAGTAGCAGATTCAGATGCCTGATTAAAAATAACAACCCAAATCATTGTATAAGCAAGAAAATCATATTTCACTTGCTCGTATTTTTGTGTAATGAGTAAAATAATCACACTACCCAAAAAACAAACGACACCTGTAAGTTGTATCCATTTTACAGGAACATCAGCATAAACTGTCTTTTGTATCAAACCCATCACAGAAGTACCTGTATTGACTTTGTAATCTTTTACCAATGACTCAATCCATTGTTGATACACCAACACAAAATCTGCCCAACTGTAAAATAACAATGGCAATCCGCCTATAATAACCCCCCAAATAGCCAAAAAAGAGAAGGATTTGATACTTGGCTTTTTGAGTAAGAAAAATACACCCGAAACGCCACCATAACCTTTCAAAAAAAAGCCTAATGGTGGAAAAATAGCCGCTTTAAAAAAATGCGCCCGTTCCAAAAAACTAAACGCCAACAATATAAATGCCGCCAAAAGCGTATTGGTCTGTATATATTGAATGGAAGTAATAAAATCGGGCAAGACCAAATAAATGATAAACACTTTGCTTTTTTCTGCCACAGGCAAGCTCCAAACAGCCGCCCAATACACAACAGAAATAAACACAACCCACAAAATCAGCCCTGTGTAGGTAGGCAAGTAGGCAAACGGAATAAAGAAAATACAAAAACTTGGGTTATACAAAAACAAGTCTAAATATGCTTTCGGATATTCCAAATACGGGTTTTGATGTGCAAAAAAATGATAGACAGCATGTTGAAATATCGTGAAATTGTTATACGCGCTGCTATTATACGCTTGTATAGCTACAAAGATAGCTATCAATATATAGACAGCGAGATGACACAATGGGTGGAAAAATAGTTTTTTTAAGGACATAGATTAAGCGTTTTTCTTTTCAAAATATTGATATGCCTCATTTATTTTTTGGGCAAGCATTTGGGCTGCCTTTTGTTTTTCAGCATCGTCAGCAAATTTATCGAGATGGTATTTTTTCATAGCCATTTTATAGGCGCGCTTGACAACCTCCCACTCGCTTCTTGAGGCTGTTTGTAACGCTTGTACTGATGGTAGGCAGGCGCGTTCTTGTGGAGTGGTAGTTTTATTTTCCTTACCCATAAAGTACGCATAAATTTGTTCAAACATGTTTTGTTCAGCTGCATTGGCTTGCCTGAGAGCTGATTTACCCCAAAAATCTTGAAACTCAGTTTGGACAAGAGAAAGAAAACGGTTGGTGAGCATAAAATAAAATCGCTTTTTTTTCGTATAACTAACAGATTGCGCAAAAATAAGGTATTTTTGTATATATTCTATACGATTTATGAAATTCAACCTCCAAGCACTGTTTACACTTTTATTGTTATTCTCTTTATCCTTGCCCATTTCAACCTTCGCCCAGCCTTCCTTTGCAAAAGAAGACCGCGACGGCGATGGCGTTCCTGACATACGTGATAAATGTCCTGACACAGACAAAAACCTGAACGGGCAAGAGTTCAAGGTAGAACTTGAGGGAAAAACCTATTTTGTCAAAATTGGCAATATCAAAAAGAATTTTGAGGACACACGCCGTAAATTCTTACTTGAAAACAGCCGTTTTGAAAAAGAAAAAAAGATATTGTTTGATAAAGTAGGAGGCAAATCCCACATAAACAAACTCGATGAGAAAGATAACCAACGTATTATAGAAATAGACAGCTTGGAAGCCATAAACAGAGCCAAACTCGCTGACCTCCATTACATGGCTACTGTTACCCACAACGGCAAACCAACTATAGTAAAAATTGCGATAGGTGTTGATGACTTTGGCTGCCTACCCGACCGTGATGGCGATAGCGTTCCTGACATAGTTGATAAATGCCCCGATGACCCTGGTAAGCCGTATTACTTCGGTTGCAATGACCGCGATGGCGACGGCGTTTTGGATTATGAAGATGATTGCCCCGACCAACCCGGCCTAAAAGAACTCAAAGGTTGCCCTGATAAAGGAACAGGCGACAAAGATAAAGACGGCACCATCGACCGAGATGACTTATGCCCCACTGTACCAGGTCCCAAATCCAACAAAGGTTGCCCCGAATTGGTAACCACTGACCAAAAGAAAATCATCGAACAGGCAAGCAAGGTCTTGTTTGAATCAGGCAAAGCCGACCTTAGACCAGAATCATTGGTCATTCTTGACCAACTGGCACAAGTTATTTTTGATGTAACTCAAAAACATGGCAAAATAAAAATACGACTCGAAGGACATACAGACAATGTAGGCGAGGACTACAATAACATGGAGCTTTCACGCAACCGCGCCAAAGCTGTACGTGAATATTTGACAACTAAAGGTGTTGATATGTTCAGTATAACTTCCGCAGGGCATGGCGAAGAACAACCCATCTCGGAAAATGACACAGCCGAAGGCAGGCAAAAAAATAGAAGAGTGGATATCGCTATTACAAATCAATAGGAAAACAAGCCTCTTGAAACGGGTTGCCAATACATAAGCAGTATTGGCAACCCGTTTTTAAATGCCTTGCCTACCCGCCACGCAAAAAGACGACAAAACAAGCATGCAAAAAGCTAATCATTTTGCCATTTGGCAAATAATAACGTTCTTTGCAAATAGATAGCCACTTAATATGAAAAAAACTATTCTTTCCCTCTTACAAGAAACCACTCTTGACCTTCCTGCAATAGCCAAAGGCTGGGTACGCCACAAACGCAACAGCCAAAACGTAACTTTTGTTACACTCAATGACGGCTCTACTATCAAAACGTTGCAAATAGTAGCCGACTCGACTGTTTTTGAAGAGGAACTCAAACGCATACACACAGGCGCCTGCCTCGAAGTGCATGGCAAACTTATTGCTTCGCAAGGCGCAGGGCAAAGTGTAGAACTGATAGCAGAAAAAATAATTATATTGGGCGAAGCCAACCCCGACCATTATCCTTTGCAACCCAAAGCCCACTCCATAGCGTATTTGCGTGAAAATGCACATTTGCGTTCTCGCACCAATACTTTTGGTGCAATATTCCGAGTGCGCCACGCATTGGGTTATGCTATTCATAAATATTTTAATGACAACGGTTTTTATTATTGGCACTCGCCTATCATCACAGGCTCTGATGCAGAAGGCGCAGGCGAGATGTTTCATGTTACCACGCTCAACCCATTAAACCCGCCCAAAGATGAGCATGGGCAAATCAATTACAAAGAAGATTTTTTTGGGAAAGCAACCAATCTCACTGTTTCTGGACAGCTCGAAGCTGAATTGGGCGCAATGGGCTTAGGCAAAGTCTATACTTTTGGACCTACATTTCGTGCCGAAAACTCCAATACTGTCCGCCATTTGGCTGAGTTTTGGATGATTGAGCCTGAAATGGCTTTCTATGATATTCAAGACAACATGGATTTGGTAGAAACTTTCCTGAAATACCTTATCCAATACGCGCTTACAAATTGTGCTGATGACCTTGATTTTTTGAACACGCGCTTCCTTGAAGAGGAAAAAACGAAGAAAAAAGAAGAACAAAGCGAACTCTCTCTGTTGGAAAAACTACAATTCGTAGCCCAAAACGATTTTGAACGGCTGACTTACACAGAAGCTATTGGCATCTTGCTTAACTCAAACCACCACAAAAAAAAGAAATTTAAATTTGACGTGAAATGGGGTATTGATTTGCAGTCAGAGCATGAACGGTATTTGGTAGAAAAGCACTTTAAAAAACCCGTTATCTTAACCAATTACCCCAAAGCCATCAAAGCCTTTTATATGAAACAAAATGATGGCGAAGAGGCAGGCAAGGAAACCGTAAGAGCTATGGACGTGTTATTCCCCGGTATTGGCGAAATTGTAGGCGGCTCACAACGAGAAGAAGGCTACGAACGCCTGAAAGCCCGAACAGACGCTATGGGAATAAGCGAAGAACTGGATTGGTACTTAGACACACGCAGGTTTGGTACTGCGCCACACAGCGGTTTTGGACTCGGTTTTGAGCGACTGGTATTGTTCGTTACAGGCATGGGCAACATTCGCGATGTTATTCCTTTTCCACGGACTCCACAAAACGCGCAATTTTAGTATTCATTATGCGTGATAAGTTTTGGTAAATGTTTAGCTAATATCAATGCTGAACATTTACCAATTTACTTACATTCAGTAACTTTACAATATGGCAAAAAAAAATATCCCTGAAGAAGTTGCCTGAAATAAATAACTTGCCTGCACTTTTCTAAACACCCATAAACAGCAGAAAAAACCTTGCCTGCCTTTTGTGTAGGTTTTAGCGCGGCATAGTTTTGCTTCGCAAAACGCAAGTGGACACTTGCCATTTGATAGGTCGTAGCGAGGACGCTACGACCAAATGAGGCGAGGACGCTACGACCAAATGGGTAGTTGTTTTTCTGTCGTTATGTTATGTTTTAGTCGTTATGTAAATAAATTCTATCAGGTTAAGTGTTAAGTGAGCCACGAATACCCAAACAATATTTTTTCGCTTTGTCGCTATTATTGCAAAAGGTAGTCCGACAAAAAGTCCTGTCATAAGTATATACCAAAGCCCGCCACCCCAATGAAGTAATCCAAACATTGTAGCGGTGAGGATAATACTCTTTGTCGTGCTGTATTTTTCTAAAAATCTTGTCAAGGTATAGTTTCTATACAAACTCTCTTCAACAAACGGTGCAAATAGAACATTAGCAATAAAAAATGGAATTGTCTGCTTGCCAAGAACAGTCATAGTTTCACCCGCTGGCACATAGTCACCAATGTTATTCTGAAAATAGGTCTGCAATGGTGAAAATATCCAAATATATAGTGTCGCTAAAATTGCTCCTGTTGTTAGTCCTCCAAAAATGTCTTTGAGTGGTTTTGTTGTGCCAGCCCAACCATTTTTGAAAATGTTGAAATTGTCTTTTTTGCTTGTCAGCAAAAGTGTTGTGAGTAACAAAACCTGAAGAATAAGGAGTAGTGTCGGTATATTGTTTGAAATTTTGGTGGGAATGTCTGCTTCAGTTACACCTTGTCCTCCAAAGTATATTGAACAGGCAACAATTACGATTAAAAACCAAATTGGTGCTAAAATCAGGTTTATCCAAGGTCGTTTTAATGAATTCATTTTCTATGTCTTTATGTCGTTTTACAATTACGCATAACGGTTGGCAACTAAAAGAAGTGGCGGATTTGGAACACTAAACTGTCTATACCCAACAAACTTTATTAGTTGCACAATTGTTTGTATTCGCACTTCGCCCGCCATTTGTC
>Ga0163154_10002692_pt1 | contig 25576 bp, 24 predicted proteins | sample OliLakLV19MP9P1_FD_148649 | JGI IMG/M metagenome (GOLD analysis project Ga0163154, IMG submission 148649) | Freshwater microbial mat bacterial communities from Lake Vanda, McMurdo Dry Valleys, Antarctica - Oligotrophic Lake LV.19.MP9.P1 | ecosystem: Environmental > Aquatic > Freshwater > Lake >... | reverse complement strand
ACCCATTTACTGCTGACCTTTTACGGCGATGACTTTACAGGGTCAACCGATTCGATGGAAGCGCTTGTGCTTGGGGGGGTGCCGACGGTCTTGTTCTTGGAGCCGCCCACGCCGGAATTTATCGACTTATACTTCCCACACATCCGCGCATTAGGCGTGGCGGGGGTCAGTCGCTCCATGTCGCCGGAACGGATGGATGCGGAATTATCGCCTCAGTTTATTGCGCTTAAGGCACTCGGCGCACCGCTTTTTCACTACAAAATCTGTTCAACATTTGACTCATCACCCACTGTCGGCAGTATCGGTCACGCGCTAGAAATTGGCTGGAACCTCTTTCAACCGCGCCTTGTGCCGCTGATGGTGGGTGCGCCCATTCTTAAGCGTTATGTCACCTTTGGCAATTTATTCGCCACGATTGATGAGACCACTTATCGGCTGGATCGCCATCCGACTATGCGCCGCCATCCGATTACACCGATGACGGAAAGCGATTTGCGGCTGCATTTAAGCCAGCAGACCTCGCGCCCCATCGGGTTGCTCGACATGCGCCATCTCGCGGAAAGCGATGAAGCCTTATCGCACCGCTTAGAAAAATGTGTTGATGACGGCTGCCAGATTATCCTATTCGACACCTTGGATGAATCTCACCTGCTCAAAATCGGGCGTTTGGTGTGGGCGCTTCGGGGCGATCAGCCTGTTTTTGTGGTCGCTTCGTCGGGAATCGAATATGCGCTTACCGCACATTGGCAGCAGTCCGGCGTGATTCAACCGCCGCCGCCGCGTTTATCAGCAGGAGCAGCGGCGCAGCTTGTCGTGATTTCGGGCAGCGCCGCGCCACAAACCGCCGCCCAGTTAAGATGGGCTGTCGATCAGGGCTTTCACCCGATTCGCCTAGACGGTGTGCGCCTGATTGACCCCGAAACTGCTGATGCGGCGCGTTTAGCGGCATTTGAAGAAGCCTGTTATCACTTGGGGGAGGGGAAGAATATACTGTTATTTTCGGCAATCGGCCCCGATGACCCCGCTATCGCCGCCACGAATCAACGTATGCGCGAACTCGGCTTTGATCCCAAACAGGTTGGCGCACGCTTGGGAGCGCAGCAGGGGCTTCTCTTGCGCGAACTGTTGGAACATACCGGTTTACGACGTGTTTGTGTGGCAGGCGGCGATACCTGCGGTTATGCCACGCGGCAGCTTGGTATTTACGCCCTTGAGTATGTCATGCCTGTTGCGCCGGGTTCGCCTTTATGCCGGGCGCGTTCCCATAATCCGGCCTTCGACGGGCTGGAAATTTCGCTCAAAGCAGGGCAAGTCGGCAAGCCTGATTATTTCGGCAGCATTTTATCAGGCGCAGGTTAATTAGCTGTGATAATTACAGGACTTTCGCTTACCTCACCCCCCGGCCCCCTCTCCAATACTTGGAGAGGGGGAGAAAAACGCATCTTGAAGTCCCCTCTCCATGCAATGGGAAGGGGATTTAGGGGTGGGGTAAATGCGTGAGCGAAAGTCCTAAATTAAATAGTGCGGCTAATCGCATCAAAATTTATATCAACCGTAAGAACTATTTTGAACCACAAAGGCGCAAAGATCACAAAGGAAAACAAAAATTTAAGAATTTACTTTGTGTCCTTCGTGTCTTTATGGTTGGTATTGATCTTTTATATAACGCTAGAAAATTTATGCGACTACCCTATGAATAATGCGGCATTTCTTGACAAACCTTTTTTGATTGCATACAATATATGATATACAAAAAGAACGTGGCTACTTATACAGTTATTGGGTTAAAGAGATTTTTTGATGGTCTTTTCGCACATTCAAGCGGTCAGCCTTCGTCAGCAGGTCGTGGAACAAATACGGACTGCGATTATTGAAGGCCGCCTAAAACCGAATGACCATATCGTCGAGTCCTCGCTCACCCAACAGCTTGGTGTAAGTCGCACCCCCGTGCGTGAAGCCCTTATTTTGTTAGAACAAGATGGCTTGGTCGTTTCTTTTTCCAATCGAGGCTCGTTTGTGCGTAACTTCACCGCGCAGGATGTCGCCGATATTTTTTCTATGCGAACTTCGCTGGAAAACTTCGCAGGCGAACTCATTATCGAGCAGTTTGCGGAAGAAGATTATCACCATCTGGAAGACCTCATCGCCCGTCAGCGCAGCGCCATTGCTGAAAGTGATTATAAGGTCGTGCGTTCCCTAGATATGAGCTTCCATCAATATATTGTGAATCGGGGTAATCACGGATTACTTATCCGCAACTGGCAGCAGATTGTAGCGCAAATTGCCGCTGTGTTGTACCTGCGAGCGGAAGCTGTTCCCGACTATGATGAATATTTGGCGATCCGCGATCATACCGCGATTGTACAAACCTATCGTCAACGCGATTTGTCGGCGTTAATTGCGCTCAATCGGCAGATTAACCAGCGCGTAGCAGGGGAGTGCCAATTCTCGGTGGAATTTGTGGAAAAGCAGACAAGAGAAGGCTGAATCAAAGCAGTCGGAGCAGGGTTATTTTTTCCCTGTTTAAATAGGACACATATTGTATGCGGCATAATAAAATGTGTAGAAATTTTTTAAACCTAGATTGTATACAATATGCAGTATATCGTGCTGGATCCCCGCGCCTGTCGCTATGATCTTGAGTGATCTTAGAGGCAGCAGTCGCGTTATCCTGAATTGTTGGCAGAGTAAAGGAGGTCATAAAGCGCTTATTTCGTGGCGTTTGTACGTCGGACTATTTTCGCAATTACTTTTTACATCCTTAAGGAGATTTTTCTTATGTTTAAGAAAACAGTGGGTCTATTTTTCTTGTTACTGCTGTTGATGAGCATGTCTTTCGCGGTTGTACGCGCTCAAGACACCACCATTTGCTTTGGCTTCCAGGATTTGGAAACTGAATTTTGGGTCGCTGGACATCGCGCTATCACCGATACACTGCGTGAACAGGGCGTGGAAGTGCTGGAATACAATGCCAACGAAGACCCCAATCGCCAGCTTGAACAAGTGCGTGAGTGCATCGCGCAAGACGTAGATGGAATCATCATCATCCCACAAGATGGCGACAGCGCAGTCACCATCATCGGCGAAGCCCAAGCCGCCGACATCCCGATTGCCGTTTTCAATCGTCCCCCGAATGACCGCAGCCGGGGCATTATCGTCGTCGCCGATAACGTCAGCGCCACCGAACAAGCTGTAGAATTTATGGCACAAAAGGCGCTGGTCAAATTTGAAATTACTGGCGAATCCATCACCCCTCTTATTCTGGTCGGCGCGTTGCAAGATACCAACGCCATTGGTCGCCGCGACGGGTTCTTCAACGTCATCAACCGCTACAATGAACGCTACCCCGGTCTGTTCGCTGAACCGATTGAAGTCGCCACTGAATGGGATGCGGCGACTGCGCTCGCCAACCTCGAAGCTGCCGTGACCGCCAATCCCAATGTTGATTTCATCTTCACCTCCTCGGACTTCCTGTTCCCGACTATTCGCTCGGTGCTTGAACCGCGTGGCAAGTGGGTACCAGTAGGACAGGCCGGGCATGTGATTTTGGGTGGACTGGACGGCGACGCAACCGCTTGTATGTTGATCGACGAAGGTTATGTCGATGCAACCGGTGTCCAAGACCTGTTCTTGGAAGCCCAATTGACGCTGGATCGCATTTTGCAAGCGATTGCCGATGGCGAAACCCAACCTAACGAAGTCCTGCTCGATCCCGGCTTCGCGCTGACGGCAGCCAACATCCAGTTCAATCGCAGCGATATGTGGGGCTGTGTCCTCTATGACGAAGGCTTCCTGGATCAGTAGTTAAAGCCTGATTGGGTGATCGCCTTTTTCGGGACAAGATAATGCCAATTAACAATTATAGGACTTTCGCTCACGCATTTACCTCACCCCTAAATCCCCTCCCCATTGCATGGAGAGGGGACTTCAAGATGCGTTTTTCTCTCCCTCTCCAAGTATTGGAGAGGGGGCCGGGGGGTGAGGTAAGCGAAAGTCCTGAATTAAATACGAAGAACCGTAGGGAACGACACATAGGTCGTTTCCTTATGAATGATCGCATTAATTTTTAAAAAGCATTATCAAGTCTCTATCCCCCAAAATTAAGACGACAAGGGATATTGCGCTCAATCTATTGTAATAAAGGTGTGGAGTTAACCTACGCCTTTCCACCCATTAAGAACAGAGTCCAAACTTATGACTTTACCCACACCTGATTCTGCCCAACCGCCGCTGACACTTTTGCCAGCCGCATCCGAACCGCCTAAAAGTAGACGGCGCTCCGGGATAGTCTTTCTGCAACGCTTATTACTCTCTGATTATTTTGTGCTTTATTTAACGCTTATTCTGTTTACCAGCGCGGCGCTGATTTTCCCGCGCATTGGCCTAGCAAGTACGCTGGGGCTGCCTAACAATATTGCCAATCAATTTTTAAATATGTGGCCTTTGCTGGCGGTGGCTGTGGGACAGTCCTTCGTCCTCATCATTGGCGGGATTGACTTGTCGCAAGGTTCGGTCATGGCGATAACAAGCGTGATCGGGGCGGTGGTTATGTCCACCGTCTTAGAACCTGCCATGTTCGATAAAAGTCCGCTTTGGGGGACGGTCATCACGGCGGACGGCGGCCTACTGCATGGCAGCGCGTGGGCAGTTCCCATCGGTGTGCTGGCGATGCTGTTGCTCGGCGCGGGAATCGGTTTTTTAAACGGATTCGCTATTACCAAATTTCGCATCGCGCCATTTATGGTCACGCTCGTGACTCTGACGTTCTTCAGCGCGTTTGCTTTGTGGCTCACACAATCACGCAATATCTCCGGCTTACCTGAAGGTTTCTTGCGCTTAGGTACAGGTGACATCATCTCGGTCTATCTTGGCCCCAAACTTGAGCCAGACATCGCCCGCCGCGATATTTTGCCTGCTATCGCGTATCCTACCGTAATCGCGTTAGGGTTGGCTTTATTCGCTCAATTCTTGCTGACGCGCACAGTGATGGGTAAGCAAATGTTTGCCATCGGTACGAACCGCCGCGCCGCGCAAATTTCTGGTGTACCCAATGATCGCGTCATTATCATGGTGTATATGTTCAGTGGATTTTGTGCCTCTGTCAGTTCCATTTTATATTCGGCGCGTCTGGGCATTGGTCAGCCGTCGCTTGGCAATAATTTGTTGTTGGACATTATTGGCGCTGCCGTCATCGGCGGGACGAGTTTGTTCGGCGGCAAAGGGTCGATCAAAGGGACACTTTTTGGTGTCGCCTTCTTCGTCCTGCTGCTGAATATCCTCAACGCAGCCCGATTATCGCCCTTCATCATTGATGCCGTCAAAGGTGGGGTTATTTTGGTGGCAGCATTTCTCGATGTAGCACGGGTGCGCCTGGTGAATAGGGAGCAGTCCGCATGACGACTCTCCTTGAAGTGCAACAGATTACAAAAGCTTTCTTTGGCGTCGCCGCCGTAAAAGAAGTCAGCATTACGCTGGAAGCAGGGCAAATTCTCGGCTTGATTGGGCAGAACGGCGCAGGCAAAAGTACGCTGATGAATTTGATTGGCGGTGTAGTCCAGCCCGATAGCGGCACAATGTTGTTTAAAGGTGCGTCCTATACGCCGCGCAATCCAGCCGGTGCCTATCACGCCGGAATTGCCTTCATCCATCAGGAACTAAATCTGTTCACTAATTTGAGTATCGCGGAAAATTTATTCATTGAAGATTTTCCCACACGCAGTTTTGGCCCGCTGCGGTTGGTAGATCGTGCCGCCGTGCAGCAGCGCACCAAAGAGATGCTGGCGAAAGTTGGGCTGAACCTTTCGCCTAACCTCACGATTGATCGCATTTCGCCGGGTGAGAGGCAGTTAGTCGAAATTGCTAAAGCCCTGCATTTAGATGCGCCACTGATTATCTTCGATGAGCCAACGACTTCGCTCACCGCCCGCGAAACCGAGCGCTTGTTCACGCTTATGAATCAACTGCGTGAACAAGGCCGTGCGATGATTTATATCTCACACATCCTGAATGATGTGTTGGCGCTGGCAAATAGCATCGCCGTTATGCGTGATGGTCAGCTTGTGACGCAGGAGCCGCGCCAAAATTTCGATGTCAAGCGCATGATCTCGCTCATGGTCGGGCGCAGCATCGACAACTTGTATCCGCCGCGTACTGCCGCTCCCCAATCGCAAACACTTCTTGAAGTCGATGGCGTAAGCGCTAAAGGCATCGTGGAAAATATTCACCTGACTGTGAAGCGTGGTGAAGTCGTCGGATTATTCGGCTTGATGGGATCAGGACGTACCGAATTGGCGCGGATGTTGTTCGGGATGGACAGTATCGAATCCGGCAGCCTTACCATCAACGGGCAGCGCGTTACCCGTTTTACGCCGCGTGAAAGTATCCGTCAGCATGTCGCTTTCGTCACCGAGAATCGGCGTGAAGAAGGGCTGTTGATGAATATCAGTATCGCCGATAACGTAGCTTTGGTCGCGCTGCCAGAATTTGCGCGGACGGCATTTCAGGTGGTTGATCAATCACAAATGCGCGATTCCGCCCGCCATGCCTCCAGTATATTACAGCTTAAAAGTGGCGATATTGTGCAGCAGCCCGCCCGCAGTTTAAGCGGTGGAAATCAGCAAAAGGTCGTCATCGCCAAATGGCTGCTCGCCAATCCAGCGATTTTCATCATGGACGAACCCACAAGGGGCATTGATGTCGGCGCGAAGTACGAAATTTACAGCATTATCGATCAATTGGCAGCCAACGGAAGCGGCATTCTGTTCATCTCATCCGAACTGGAAGAACTCATAGGTATGTGTGATCGCATTCTGGTGATGAGTCGCGGCGAAATTTTTGGCGAATTTGACCGAGATCAATTTAATGCCGAAACGATCCTCCGCGCCGCTTTCCGTGAAGAAGGAGACTCGCTATGATGGCCTCCTCACGACGCTGGAAGCCCACCCAGTTCTTGCTCAATAACTCTACATTGATCTTATTTTTGGTGGTGTTTGCGCTTTTTGGTCTATCGTCGCCGCGTTTTTTTACCTCAGAAAATACTATCAACTTCATTAAACAGGCTTCCTATACCGGAATCCTCGCGGTAGGCATGACGTTTGTGCTGCTTACGGCTGGCATTGATCTTTCTGTCGGCTCAAATATGTATTTGTCAGCGGTGATTAGCGGCATGTTGATGCGCTCAATCGGCTTGGATGTCATCCCTGCGCTGATTGTGGCGCTGCTGGTCGGTACGCTTTATGGCGCGATCAATGCCTTTTTTATTGTCTACCTGCGGATTGTCCCTTTCATGGTTACGCTCAGTACACTGGTGATCGGACGCGGAATCGGCACAGCGCTCACCGAGTCGCAGCAGATTGATTTGCCGGAACGCATGGCTTCCTTCGGGCAGATCAATCTGCTTGGCATCCCTATCCCCATCATCGTTTTCGCTATCATCGTGCTGGTGTCCTATCTCATCCTGACGCGGCTCCCAATCGGACGGCAGATTTACGCCGTCGGCAACGATATCGAAGCTGCCAAAAAAGCCGGTATCAATACAGATCGTGTGATTGCGTCAGTTTATATTTTTTCTGGATTTTGTGCCGCTTTAGCAGGCTTCATCCTTGCCTCGCAGGTCATCCGCATTGATCGCAGCTTTGCCGAGGGGCGTGAGTTCGATGCGATAGCTGCATCCGTCTTAGGCGGTACGAGCTTGTTCGGCGGCGTGGGCAACGTCTTTGGCCCGATGTTAGGCGCAATCTTGATTCAGATGGTGCAAACAGGGTTGCAATTTAATCAGGTCAATTTGTATTTGCAGCCGATGGTACGCGCCCTGATTATTTTTATTACGGTTTTCTTCGACAGTTTGCGTGAATCTAATCTCGCCAAATTGAAACGGCGCTTTATCCGTCCTGTTGAAGAGGCCGGTGCAATGCTTCATGACCCGCCCGAAGTGAAAGGTAAATAATTAGAAGTTACGCAGGCCAACGAGGTTTTCCGTAGGGGCAACTCGCCGAGTCGTCCCTACAAAACCAACCAACTGCCTAAGCCCTAAAATAATGCTTGTTAAATACGTTCTGACTTAATTTTATCCATTCCATTAGTGAAAGCGACTCGTATGCTCAATATTGCGCTCATGGGTGCTGGTGGCAAAATGGGCTGCCGCATTACCGATAATCTGATGAATCTAACTGACCAATATCGCATGATTTACGTCGAAGTGAGTCCACCAGGCATCGCTAACTTAGCGAGTCGTGGCCTTACGCCAACGCCACAAGCGGAAGCGATTGAGCAAGCCGGTATCGTGATTTTGGCGCTCCCTGATAAGCTCATCGGCAAAATTACTGAGGAGTTGATCCCACAGTTAAAGCCGGGGACGATGGTCGTTGGGCTTGATCCCGCTGCCGCATACGCCGAAGTAATGCCGATACGTGATGATTTGACGTATTTTGTCTCACATCCCTGCCACCCGCCGCTGTTTAATGATGAAGTGACGGACGAAGCCCGTAGCGATTGGTTTGGCGGCGTTAAAGCCAAGCATCATATCGTCTCCGCGCTGCATCATGGCCCCGAAGAAGATTATGCCAAAGGCGATGCCATTGCCCGTGCCATGTATGCGCCTGTGATGAATAATTACCGCATCACCGTCGAACAGATGGCAATCCTTGAACCCGCTTTAGTCGAGACGTTTGCCGCAACCTGTGTCACCGCGATTAAGCAGGCTTACGATAAAGCCGTCGAAATGGGCGTTCCATCTGAAGCAGCTTGGGAATTTCTGTCGGGGCATGTGCGGATTGAATTCGCTATCATCTTCGGGCTGTCGGGCTTTCCCTTCTCCGACGGCGCGAAGCTGGCGGTTGAGCAAGCCTACGAAAAAATCTTCAAGCCAGATTGGATGGAAAACATCATGAATCTGGATGCGCTCAAGCGCAGTGTGGCGGAAATCACCCACAGTTTAAAGTAGGCAGCTATGGCAACTTTAGCCCACCTTGAGGCCATTTTACGCGAAGCAGGGGAGCATTATCATATCCTTGCATTGACCGACACCGCTTCGGCGCTTGTCACCCAGCGCGGCGGACGTATCTTAGGCATCTTCCCGACACCCGCCGGCGATAACTTACTCTGGACGAACAGCGCCGCCTTCGACAGCCTCACAACCTTTCAGGAATTCGTCGCCGCCGGATATTGGAATCTAGGCGGGGAACGGATTTGGATCGCGCCAGAGATTCAATATAACGTGCGCGATAGGCGCGATTTCTGGGGAACGCTGCACGTCCCGCCGCAGATGGATCCCGGCGTTTATCGGCTAAATCAGCATGATTCAGAAGACGGACGGGAGGCTTATTTACGATTAAGTGCGGAGATTGTTTTGACTGCCTACGCACTTGCGACGGGTGAGCAATCCCTTTCGATTGAGCGAATAATCACTCCCGTGCCAAATCCTTTAAACGCATTCAGCCAAGTTGAGTCGTGGATGCAAGATGTCGTCTATTGCGGTTATAAACAGCAGGTGATGTTGGATGGCGAACATACGACTGCGTTCAGCGAAGCCTGGAATTTGGTGCAGGTGAAAGCAGGCGGCGAACTGATTATCCCGTGTGCGCCTATCGTCGAAGCATCGGATTATTTCGGCAGCGTGCCAGAGGAAGCACGGCAAATTCACGGCGGCGATGCCCCCCATTTGCGCCTGAATATCACCGGACAGCGCCAATATAAAATTGGTTACAAAGCTGTCAGCATGACCGGACGCATGGGCTATATTCATACGCTGCCCGATGGACGCGCCTATCTTCTGATTCGCGCCTTTTTTAATAACCCCTCCAATATTTATGCCGAAGAACCGCCCGAACTTCCCGGCAATAACGGCCATTCGGTGCATGTCTATAACGATGGTGGCGAATTGGGCGGCGCGGCATCATTCGGCGAGATGGAATCCAGCGGACACACTGTACATGGCAAATCGCGGCAAGGATGCGATAAGACCGCCAATGACACCTTTGTGATGTGGGCGTATGTCGGTGCGCTTGATTCGATCAAGCGGATTGCCCATCTGCTGCTAGGGGTGAATTTGTGACGCAACTCGGTTTAGGTTCCTATGGTGTGGCATGGGCAATTGGTGTATACGGTTCCGGTTACGAAGCCCCCGCTAATCCGTTGGATGCTTTCGGCTTGCTGCGCCTTACACACGAATTAGGCTTACACGTCGTCCAAATTGCTGATAATTTGCCGCTGCACACGTTAAGTAATGCAGAACGTGCGGCCTTACGCGCTGAAGCGGCGCAGCATGACATCATGATTGAAGTCGGGACTCGCGGCATTCATCCCGATCATCTCCAAATGTATCTAGCGATTGCCCGCGACTTTGCCTCGCCGATTTTGCGTGTGGTGGTCGATACCGCCGATCATCACCCCGCGCCAGAGGAAGTGGTGGCGCTGCTGCGTCCGCATCTGCCGGAGTTCGCCGCCTCTGGGATTACGCTTGCGCTCGAAAATCATGATCGCTTTAAAGCGCAAACATTGGTAGACATTATCACCACGCTCGATCATCCTAATGTAGGCGTATGTCTCGATACAGTCAATTCGTTTGGTTCTTTAGAAGGCCCAGAGGTGGTCATCCCGACTTTAGCCCCTTTCGTGGTCAATCTGCATATAAAAGAATTTATCATCCGGCGGCTGGATCACAATATGGGCTTCACGATTACGGGCGTACCAGCAGGGCAGGGCATGTTGGATATTCCGCGCCTATTGAAGCAATTGCAGTCCAGCGGAAGATCCTTTAACGCCATCATCGAAACTTGGCTGTCGCCCTCCGAGACAATGGCGGCAACCATCGCACAGGAAGCCGATTGGGTGCAGCAAAGTGTGGCTTATCTGCGCCAATGGATAGCTGACTAACATAGGATAACAGGAATGAAAAAACTTAAATTTGCTTTATTCGGGACGGGCTTTTGGGCGCGGTATCAACTCGGCGGCTGGGCAGAAACCGGACTCGTCGAATGTGTCGCGCTCTATAATCGCACCCGCAGCAAAGCTGAATCTCTAGCGCAGGAGTTCGGCATTCCTGCCGTTTACGACGATGCTGAGGAACTGCTCGCTAAAGAACAGCTTGATTTCGTCGATATTTGCACCAATGTTGAAACGCACTACCCGCTGACCAAATTGGCGGTAGAACATGGCTTGCCCGTTGTTTGCCAAAAGCCGATGGCGACTACATTCGATGAAGCGCAGGCCATGCTTGCGCTTTGCCAGCAGGCCAATCTTCCGCTGTATATCAATGAAAATTGGCGTTGGCAGCATCCTATTCGTCAATTGAAAGCACGTTTGGATACCGGACGTATCGGGCGGGTCTTCCGCGCCCGGTTGGATTATCGAAACAGCTTTCCAGTTTTTGATAATCAACCATTCTTGAAGACGTTAGATCAATTTATCCTGACTGATATTGGGACCCATATCCTCGATACGGCTCGTTTTTTATTCGGGGAAGCCACCACACTTTATGCCCAAACCTCCCGCGTCCATGCCGATATTCGCGGCGAGGATGTGGCAACCGTGATGATGGCGATGGGCGGCGCAACCGTCATCTGTGACATCAGTTATGCCTCCCCCCGCGAACAAGATCGCTTCCCAGAGACCTACATCGAAATTGAAGGCGAACACGGCTTTCTGGAACTGGGGCCAGATTTCTGGATTCGGGAAACCATCAAAGGCGAAGGCACTACCGCTATGCGTCATCCACCGCCGCGTTTTGCTTGGGCTGACCCCATGTATGATCTGGTTCACGCCAGCATCTTCCCGTGTCAGCGTAACTTGGCGCGGGCGCTGCTAGGTGAAGAACTGGCTGAAACTACGGGCGAAGACAACCTCAAAACGCTGAATCTGGTTTTCAACGCATACGACTCCGCCGCGAGTGGGCAGTCCATAGCGATAAAATAAGTTGTGTGAGGCGAGTCATGTCAAAATCTTTGCGTCTAATCTGTTGGCGATTCGTCCTATTTTTATGACCTACACCAAGCCGCTTTCGAGTGCCGTCACTGCCTCACGTTCACAGTCATGCACAATCATAATCTGCGCGGCGATTTGCTCACATAAGGCTCGCACACCCGCCGAATCCAATGGGAAATCGGCAGCAACTTCGGCTTTAATCTGCATCAGACGGGCGTTAATCGCCAAGATGTCGTCTGTGGCGGCTGCGCCCCGTTCTTTAAAGAGGACGCTTTTCTTGAAGGTCAATTCGCGGGTCTCTTTAAACGGCGCGATGTCATCCGAAAGGAGCGCCTTGCCTAAATCGTGCCATGCGGGAACACAAGCTCGAAACAGGGCTGCTGCTTCTTTGAGTGCGGTCTTGCCTAAAATCTCACTCGCTTCATCCAGAAAATCGGCATAAATGCCGCGTGACGCGCCGCCGCCTGTGCCGAAAACCTCAATCGACCAAAACGCCGAGGTCAATCCCGCGAACATTGTGGGTCCCTGTGGAAAGACCTTCGCCCAGCTTTGCTTATCTTTATCCTTCAACAGTAGGTCAACCCAGCGATTCAGTGCGGCGAAACCGAAATTATTTTTTGAGCCTTTGGGCGGCGTTTCGGTATACAGGCTCAGGCAGGCGTGAATGCCTTTTTCAATCGCCCTCGGCAGCTTATCTAGGTCGGGGAGATCAAGCGTCATCAATTTACTTTTATTGTCTTTGGTGCGGGTACGGGCGGCGTTTAATGCGTCCGCCGGGATTTCCAACGGCACACGGGCGCGATCTGCAAGGCAAGATGTTTTGCCATCATAACCGTAGACAATCAGCGGCATCATCATCCACATCCCGTCATCTCTCGGCATCCCGTTATAAGCGAGGCTGTAAATATCTGCCCACACCAATGGCGCATGACCTTCTTCAATCGCTTCGATCAAATTCTTCACGCCTTTTTCGGCATTCGTCGTTTGTTTGATTGTCTGGACGATGCCCAAACGCTCGAAGATGTGATCCATCGGGTCGAATGTATTGCGCGTCAGGAGGGCGACATGCGGATCATAACCTGTATAGGCAAAGCTGAAATAGCCAATCACGACTCCGCCGCTGATGCCCAGAAGCATCGCTTCGGAAAGTGGTTTGCCGTTGTGCGGCATTGTAATGCCTTGATAAGCCAATGCGTGGCGGATGCTGGCGGTTTCCCAATGTGCGCCTTCAAACTCATGATAATTTTTCAATGTGAGCATAGTCATCTCTCCTTAAATGAACCTGAATAGTTCTATTTTAGGAGAGAATTTTCGTTGTGTGGAAAAACAGCGACATACTATCCATGTTTTCTCAGGGTTTTACGCCAAGCTCATCAAGCAGGTCATCCAGCTTTTGCAGCAGCCCTTTGGAGGTGCTGTCGTTGATTAAGGTGTAATCTGCCAGCGCGATGGGGCCGCCTTTTTCCAAATTTTCGATTTCGCTGTAATCACGGTCTTGTGCCTGCTCTTCGGTCAAGGGACGGTCAGGCCGCGTTGTCAGCCGTTCATAACGGAGCTTACGTGGGCAAAAAATCGCCACGACCACCATATCCTCGCCTAATTCAGGCCGCAAGAATTTATACTCGCTAAAGCTATATAATCCATCAATGATGATGCACGCTCGGGTTTGCAGGGCGTCTTTAAGATGTGGTAGCGCGCGTTTTGCCATTACAGCCATACCGTCTTCTTCGCGCAGTTCCTCGCGCACAATACGCTCATTCTCTGGGTTGATCTCCCAGCCGCGCCGTGTGACTTCATCCGTGACAATGCTGCCGAAGCGAAATTGAAAAAACCCCTGATCTTGAAGGTACATCGCGCACAGCGTTTTACCCGCGCCCGGCATCCCGACTAAAGCCAACGCACGCGGTGGAGTCGTCATCTGTATTAATCCTCAAATCTTATTGGAAAAAACAACCTCACCATGATAACAAAAAATGGCGCAAAAATGAGCAATTTTGGAACGAATCGTCACTTTTTAGCGTCTTAGACGATATATAGAGTAGGAGAAGCGATATGCAGGAGAATCGTTCATGTTAAATATTTTCATTAACGCCATCGCACTCATCTTGATTGCTGCCACTGTCCTTTTAGTGGGTGTCGCGCCGATTTATGCTATGTACTTTAAAGAAGAACCTAACGATCTGAGCGACCCCGATAGCGAATGATGTACGTCGTACCAAGCCAAGTCATTGTCCCCAATGCCCCGCTTTTGAGCAAAAGAACGGGGTTTTTGTTTTATCTGCTGTGGAACGTCATAATGGGCGCACTTTAATTCACTCAAAAGTTCAAATGCGCCCATGTCCGAATTACGCATTACCGAAACCAATCCGCCAACCGAAAATCCTTATGATGCCGCCAGCCCGTATGCCCGTTTCGCAGGGCGGGAAGCAGCCTTCGCACGGCTGCATCAACATCTTACCGATACCAACCTAGCGACTCCGCCAGCGGTTTATCTTGGTCGGCGGCGAATCGGCAAGACCACGCTGCTGCGTCAGTTTGATCGCGTCTTTGATGAGTCGTATATAGGTGTTTATCTCCCCCTCAGACAAATGTCGCTGGACGGTGAGCGATCTTGGCTCAGTGGGCTGGTACAGGCATTATCCGATGCCGTCAATATCTACAGCGCCCATCCCTTGCCTCAGCCGCCGCATGATGGCGATTTACGGGTTTGGCTGCACGACGAATTTTTGCCGGAAATCTTCCACGCTATCCGTGCGTATCGTCGCATCGTCCTGCTGGTGGATGATGTAGATCGTCTGGCGCAAGCGATGGGCTCACATCATCTTCCGCCGGATACGCCCTATTTTTTAGCGAGCCTGCATCAACCGCAGCTTGGCTTCGCGCTAACGATGGATACGTTCTATGAGGAACATCTAGGAAAACTTGCGCCGTTGGTCAATCTTGCCGTCGTCCATCGCCTGACCAGCCTCACGCCAGAAGCCAGCATTGTGCTACTGAATCCGTGTGACCTTAATGAAGCCGCGCTCACCCTTGTCCAAAATTTATCCGGCGGAGAGCCAATCCTCCTACAACGCTTTGGGCATCATCTCCACGAGGTTTCGCAAAATGAGGTTTCGCAAAATGAGGTCTCGCAAAGCCAATCTGCATCATTGACTCCCGACGATGTGAAGGACACACAGGCGGCGGTTTATACCGAGAGCGAGGGCGAATTCCGCGACATTTGGGCGACCCTCAACCGCGATGAACGCCTTGTGCTTACCGCCATCAGCGGCCTCATTTATGATGACCCCCTTCGAGCTATTGACATTTTTCGCATCGAAGTCTGGTTGGTGGAAACCGATTATCCTATGGACGCAACCGCCATCAATGCAGCGGCGCGTGGACTGGAATATCGTGAAATCGTCAGCGGGCAGGCCGCGAATCTCAAAATCGCAGTGGGCTTGATGCAGCGCTGGTTGCTGGAAAATGCCCAAATCGCGCCGCCGACGGAGCAGGGGAAAATTAAACGTCGCTGGCTGTTTGGGCTGCTGATTCTGGTGATCTTCTTGGTCGTCTTTGCGACGGTTGTTGCCATTAGCCAAACCGAGACCCCATCAATCCGTGCCACCCCCGTCCCAACCGTGACCCTGCCAGCGACTTCTGGCCAATAGAACACGCGGGTGTCAATAGGAAAAATTTAATATTACCTGAGATAAATGTCCTAGATACAACCTATCTCGATTGTGTTAATTTTGTTAGGATGATGTATAGAAATGGTCAATGAATGTAAAGGAAATACTGATGAGCGGACAAACAAGCGCCTTTGAGCAACAGCTTCCATCGATACTTGATATGTGGACGAACAACCTGCGGAACGGCAACAGCAACATTCGCGCCTTTAAAGACATCGCACAGCGCACCGGGCAGCCCGCCGCTGCCCACATTACCCGCGTCGTTGATGATGTCGCCGCTGGGATCCCCCTCAATACAGCGTTGCAAAATATGCTCCAGCGTGTCCCCAGTGAAAAACTTGAATTGGTCGTAAAAACGCTGGAATCACACCGCCAGAATGGGGGCAACCTCCCCGATATGCTGGACAAAGTGCGCTTGAGCCTCGAAACAGCCCAATAAATCTTCGATCTCAAAAATCAAAAAAGGAGTACGCAGAGCCAATTTGGTTCTACGTACTCCTTTTTACTTTCTCACACGGAAACTTTTCCGCTTAATTAACCCCCAGCTGGAGGTTCGGGGGTTGTTTCGGGTGTCGGATTACCTTCCGGCACAGTCAGGCCAGAGTTCGCCGGAAGCAGCGTATTCAGGTCAAACAAGAAGGGACTGTTTGAAGGAATTAGCGCCAAGCTGACGTTATCGCTCAAATTCTGCACATACAGATATTGAATCAGATTCGGGTTCGCCGCGATTTGGGCGCTCACCACGCGCAGCGCTTCCGCTTCCGCATTCGCACGGGTGACGGTTGCATCCGCTTCACCTTCCGCACGTTCGCGGGCGGCTTCTGCTTCACCAACGGCGCGGGTACGGACGGTTTCTGCCTCAATTTGGGCTTGTTCACGAAGCTGCTGGGCAACCTGCCGCCGCTCGACTGCTTCTGTAAATTGTTCAGAGAAGCGCGTATCACGCACAGCTACATCGTCTAAGATAAGACCCACTTCTGGCATCCGCAAGGCGAGTTCCGCTTGAATATTTGCGCTTAACTCAACACGGGCTTCACCATACAAGTCTTCGGCAGTAAATGCCGTTGCTTTATCACGCGCAATCTCACGCGCCAAGGTTCGGACGAAGGCTTCTTCATAGTTCCCTTCGCGGTAACGCAGATAAAGCGTGCCAACATCAGCCGCGTTGATACGGTAAAGCACAGTCATATCCAAGTCAACGGATTGACCGTCACTTGTACGCGCTTCAACCGAGTCATCGCCACTGCGATCCCCCTCATCTGGGGTTGCCGACATGACCAAAACCTGCTGCGTTGTGGGATAAATAAAGGCTACACGCTGTAAAATTGGGAAGATGATGCTGGTACCACCCTGGCGCGGCTCCAAGACTTCACCTGTAACGGTATTGATGACAATCGCAACTTCTGTCGGCTCTAATACCAAAATGCCCTGACTAACAACGGTCAGCAAAATGCCTAAGATTAAGCCAACAGCCGCCAGAAAAAATCCGCCCCGGGGAGAGCGTCCTTGAGAGGTCGCCACTACAATCAGCGCGATACCCCCTAAAAATACGACAAATCCTAAAAGACCGATTGTACTGATTACTGAACTTATACCACCCATATTAAAGACACTCCTCTGTTCTTCTGCAAAGCCAAACTAAAGATCAGCTCCATTGTAACACGTCGAAAGTATCTCTTCCCTTATCTAAAGCAACTACCCCAGTTATTGGGGGAAGAATCTCTCACACTTTTCCCATAAATGAATACGTAAATTCCGCTGCAAAGTCGCATGATGGGCATCTTCCTAAACCGATTGTTGTCCTAGAAAACTGTCTCTCTATTCTGGCAGTCCTCTGCTATAGTGTTTTCCTAAAGCTAGGATCGGAATGTGTTTCTTGCCATCTCCCTTTACAACAATTGGCTGGTTCACTGTTAATACCTATAGCTTACTAGTCGCATTGGGCATTCTCAGCGGGGCAGGGAGCGCACTTTTTGGGCTGCGAGGAAAGGTCAAACTCGGCGCGGCGGTGGATTGTTTGATCGCGGGCTTAATCGGCGGCCTGATCTGCGCCCGTTTATTTCACGTCATACTCAATTGGCCTTACTTCACCGATCATACGGCGGAAATCACACAATTACGCGCTGGCGGCTTAGATTGGCATGGCGCGGTTATCGGGATGCTGCTGCTGATGTTCATCGCGGCGAAAATCCAGCGAATCTCGTTTTCTCTTTTAGTGGAATCACTTACGTCTGCGCTGCCCTTAATCGCTTTTTTCACATGGTGGGGCTGTGGTGCGGCGAAATGTGCTTATGGTGCGGAAGTGGCTAACCTCGCGTATTATCCGGCATGGCTGGTGTGGGAAGCATCTGATATTTTTAACATCATCGCCCCACGTTATCGCACGCAAGCGCTCGGCATAATATTAGCCCTCGTTCTCCTGAGTTTGAGCGCGATGTTAAGGTGGCGTGGTTGGTTAGCTGGACAGGGCTTCTGGCTGATTCTGATTCTTTTGAGCCTGGGCATGTTTCTTCTAGGATTCCTACGCGGTGATGCGGCATTCATACAAAGTGGTTTTCGTGCAGATCAATGGCTGGATGCCGGACTCGTGATAATTGGGGCGGCAGGAATTATAATCGGTGTTCTTCAATCCGCTAGGCAAAAAACTAAGGTTGTATGATGAGCGAAATCGACCAATCAATTCCAGAAGATAAAACATCTGTGCTTATGCCGCAAGAGTATCCGCCGCCCGTCAACAAGCTGCTGACCTATGATAATGACGATGTTCGCGTGTTAAATCCTTTTCTTCAAATACCGCTCTACCGGGAATTGGGGCTTCGGGAACAGCACATCCCCGATTTAATTCGTATGGCGACGGATAAAGCGCTGCTTAATCTTGACGTCGAAGGCAGCAGCTTAGCATCCATTCATGCGTGGCGAGCATTAGGGCAGCTTGGCGCGAAGGAAGCTATCATCCCGTTAATGAACATGCTGCAATCTTCTCCCGATGGCGAAAATGACAATTCTCCTCTGTTAGCCGTTTTTCTGCCGGATGTTTTTGCCAATATAGGCATTATCGCTATGCCCTTCTTGCGTGAATATCTAGATTTGACGAAACCTTACTATGCTACTGTCCGTGAAGTGGCTGTTGAAAGCCTGACGCAGATTGGCAAGACTTACGAAAACGCAGATTTAATCTGTATCGAAATCTTCAGGCAAGCACTGGAAAATTATGAACAGCATGAACCGACGGTCAACGCTTACCTCGCGCTTGGCCTCTTGGCCTTCGAGTCGCTCGAAAATGTGCCGCTAATTGAGGCTGCAATTAAGTCAGGCCGAATCGATCCAGAAATATTCCTTGAGGTAAACCCTCTTTTGGGGGATGAGATGGATGAGGATGAAGAAGAGGATTTTGAGGATGAGGAGAATGCGGGTAATATCGCGCTCTTCCCACCCCTTACACCGGATTTCGCTCATTTCACTGCCCGCCGCACAGATAAGGCCAAGAAAAATAAGCGCAAACAAGCCGCCAAGTCGCGCAAGCAAAATCACAAAAAACGTTAAGCCATAATTGTCTCGATAGTGTGGTCTTATTTGACATAGGACTCTAACCCTGATTCAGGATAAGATAGAAAAACAACACTTGTGCTGTTCAACGGCATAACGTCTAAAATCATAACTTAGAGCAAAAAAGCTGATGGCTGAAAGCTGAGCGCCGCAAGCCAATCGCTAAGGAGCCACCCATGCGCGTTAATCTCGGTCTGGCGCAGATTTATCCTAAACTCGGCGATGTCCAGGCCAATCTTACTAAACATCTCGATTATATTGAGCGTGCCGTTGCCCAAAAAGTCGATCTGGTCATCTTCCCTGAACTCTCGCTGACGGGCTATCAGGTGCAGGATTTAGTGCCAGAAGTCGCCATCAGCGCCACGCCTGATGATTCGACCTACGCCGCGCTGCTCGATGCCAGCCGCCGGCTGGATATTATGGTCGGTTTTATCCGGCGCGACCTCCGCAACCGCTTTTACATCGCCGCTGCTTATCTATCGGGCGGGGAGACGGTGCATATCCATCACAAGATGTACCTCCCGACGTATGCCATGTTTGACGAAGGCCGCTATTTCGACCAAGGGGAACGCGCCCGTGCCTTTGATACGCGCTTCGGGCGGGTCGGTATGTTGATCTGCGAGGACTTCTGGCACATGTCGCCTGCGTATCTGCTTTGGTTGGATGGCGCGGATATGCTGCTGATGCAAAGTTCCAGCCCAAGCCGAGGTTTAGACGCGGGAGATCGCCTTTCGGGTTCGCGTTGGGTCGAATTGGTCAATCAAGCCTATGGCAGCATGTTCACTAATTACGTCATCCACTGCAATCGTGTTGGCTATGAGGATGGCAAAAATTTCTGGGGCGGCTCCTCAGTCGTAGACCCCAACGGCGAATTCCTGACGCATGGACATTACTTCGACGAATCGTTGATTTTGCAAGAAATTGACCTCAACCAGATTCATCGTACCCGATCCCGTCTGCCACTGCTGCGTGACGAGCGCCCGGAGATTGTCCACCGCGAATTAGGACGCATTTTAAGTCGAGAGGAATCACCATAATGCGTGAGAACAGTCAAACCCTGAAAGTGAATCCCGTCGGACGGCGCTATATGGGCTATCTCGCCATCTTCAACAGCGGCGACCCGGAACGCATTCGTGCCTATATCGCTGAAAATTACACCGAAGAAGCCCTCGCCGAAAACTCAGTCGATGATCTGCTGGCGTGGCATATGCACCTGTTTGAGCTGACGGGCGGGCTGCGGATTCATAATGTGTATCTGTCGCAAGACCATTTTGTCGTTGTCATCGTGCGCGATAAGCTGACCGACGCGATGCACATGGATAAAATGAAAGTGTCGGACGAATTCCCACATAAGATCATCGAATATCTGCACGTTCCAGCGGAAACATAGAGCCAATGGGAACAACAGAGGACACAGGGAAAATCAACATGATTTCTAATGGTAAAAATCATACGCAGCCTAATATCCTACACCGTTTGAACATCAATACCGACATCGCCACCAAAATGCTGACCGGATTCATCCGTGACCAGATCGATAAAGCCGGTATGAAAGGCGCGGTCTTGGGGCTATCTGGAGGCATTGACTCGGCGCTTTCGGCTTATCTAAGCGCACAGGCACTCGGCGCGGAAAATGTCTTGGCGGTGCGGATGCCGTATCGCACATCATCCGAGGCCAGCCTGACCGATGCCGAAGCCGTCATCGAAGATTTGGGGCTGCCGAGCCTCACCGTCCCGATTACGGATATGGCGGATGCGCTCATCAATCAATTTCCTGAGATGAACAACATTCGCAAGGGCAACATCATGGCGCGGATGCGGATGGTTGTGCTGTACGATCAATCGGCAGCGCAAGGATTGCTGCCGATGGGGACGAGCAACAAGACCGAATTTATGTTGGGCTATTCCACCATCTACGGCGACAGCGGTGTCGCGCTGCACCCGATAGCCGATCTGTATAAATATCAGGTGCGGCAGTTAGCGCAATCACTCGGCGTTCCGCAGGCCATCATCGACAAAGCCCCGTCCGCCGATCTTTGGGAAGGGCAGACCGACGAGGCCGAACTTGGCTTTACCTATAATGATGTCGATCAGGTCTTATTCTTGCTGGTGGATGAGCGCTACACCGTTGAAGAAGTAATCGCAGAAGGATTCGAAGCGGCCTTTGTGGAAAAAGTGTGGCGACGGGTTAAAGCCAATCATTACAAACGCACCATGCCCAACGTCGCCAAACTCAGCGCCCGCAGCATCGGACACGACTTTTTATACCTGCGCGATTGGGTAGGTCGTTAAATGAGCTTCACCCCATCGAGTGGCTCTCGGCCAAACAAGTCGTGCTGGTGTATCGTGTAAGATGGCAAATTCAGTTGTATGGACGGTTGGGGGCATTATTTTTCAGTGGCGTGTTGCACCTTATCGCTACATTCTGACAACAGAATTGACTTTTACCTAAAGCCTTTTTGATTGTGCAACGCTATGCCCGCCTCTGGATTGATGCTACTGCTCATCGGTGTGGTCTGTCTACCTTTTTGCCAACATGACAGAGGATTTCCATCGTTTTGCGTTTAAGAATAAGCGCCGGAAATCCCTGTTTACTTATCAGCTTTTACTCGATTCGCGCTCCTGTGCAGCATGTTGCGCCCCCACTTGGCGCTTATTTGGCTTTGTCTGCATCTTCCAGCGCTTTAGCTTCGTCCCAAAGCGTATCTGCATAGTAGCTAAATTCGGGGCCAAAGTCGTACATTTCTTGAGCATATTCGCGGAGTAATTTAGATGTCCGTCCGTCAAGCGCCAGCAGTCGCTCATAAGCAGGACTTTTAAGCTGTACCGGTAGGCGGCGCGCTTTATCCAGCGCCAATGCCGCACGGATTTCGTCGGGCTTGTGGACATTCTTGAGTGCGTTCTGAAAGGTGCGCTCGGCTTTTTCAAAATCGGCTTGACGTGCGGGTTGTTTGTAGAGGCCGAGGTAGTGGTAGGTTGCCTCAGCGAGAGTGGGGATCTTAAAATCTTGCTTTGCCATAATGGGGTTCGCCTCCGTTTTGCAATCATTTCCGATAAAAATGAGGTGAAGCCGGGTCTTTCGCGGGGAATTGCCTCCTAAATAGATACATGCTCTGGGTCAAAAATCCGTAAATACGGCAACTATTTTAAAATATTTCATCGGCGGATGATAGGCTGACAAACTTAACTTATCGCCGTTCCACACGGCTTAAGGCTTATGATTATGCCTAAGAAGCTGCGGATTTGGGCATCCCCGGCATGGTCATTTTCCTCGGTTGGCATCTAGCGACAGCCACTATGTTATGGCGCTGCTGGCGAAAAAGCGATCAAGGAGCGCGAGTCGTTGCAGTGTCGGTTGCGGCGGGATTGCTGGCACACATCGTCTTCAGCATGGGCGACGCGATTACGCTTTGGGAGTGCTTCTATTTCGTCCATTGGCTGTTCATCGGCCTCGCCTCAGGACAATGGTTATTATTGAAGCATATTTTTCCCAAAGATAATGAAAGTCTGTAGGAATAAAATAGGATCTATTCACATAGCCCCATAGCATATAAAGTCGCTATGAAATTTGGAAACAAATTATAGACATTGTAGTCGTTTAATCTGATTCTCCTGTTGCTTCGGGTGTCGTTTCACTCGAGTTGGCTTCAGTTGCTTCGGGTGTCGTTTCACTTGAGTTGACTTCAGTTGTAGGTATTTCACGCAGCAGAAAATCTGTCAGAAGTTCAAACCGAAGACTATCTATTTGTTCATTTGAGAGCACTTCGATTATATCTCCATAGAGCGAGAACATTTCGCGGGAATTTCCTGACGATAGAGGTAGAGTTAAAACGAAATCTCCCGTTAAATTGCCTTCACTCTCACATCGAGGCAATGGAAATGGATCCAATAATATAAGATTAGTCTCTATTATTAATACTCCGCTATTTCCCAAAGACAAAAGTTCTTCGGTAGTAGTTACCGGTAAATTGAATAAAATCAGATATGTAGTTCCAGCCCTAAAAATTTCCTCTGATACTTCAAAGGGAATGAAGCGAGTAGTTTCGCTTAGGATCAATGATGGTGCTCGCTGGCCTCGTGAATCTTCTGCAAATTCAAATTCAAGCCGATTAAGGGAAATGGCGAAGTCTGGTTCAAGTTCTCTCAATTGATATAGATCTCTTTCACCATCAAATTCCAAAGTGAATAGAAACATCAAATAATTCGGATTTTCTATCCAATCGTTTAAGTGGGAAGCAAGACTAGGATTGGCATCTTTCAAAATTACGTATGCCTCAGCAAGAATCTGAGGGCTTATCAATGTGCCGCGCAATGATACTGTTAATGGCTCAAATATATCACGAGAAACCAAGTTTTCCGAAACACTATCCATTGTTGCTTCTGGAGTTAATTCTACTATTCGTGTGCAACGCAAAACTTGGGTTTGTCTGTCTGATTCAAACTGAATATGCCAATTAAGAACATCATGGGCGGCTGCTAAAGATGGAATTGGCGTGGGGGTGCTTGACGGAATAGGTGTTGAAGTAAGAGACCTAAATATGACAGTTTGTGTGGGGGTTGGTGTAAAAGAAGAATCTCTAGTTCCACATGCTGTTAACACTAGCAATCCAACCAAACCGAACAAAATTGTTAGAGATAGAGAAGAAAATTTCATTGTACTCTCTCAAGGTATATAGCGGTGCTTTCACTTTCAGCAACCCAACCAATTTTTTCTTCCCCATTTTGGTTCCAACGCACACGCCACCACAATACATTGCGATTACAGAAAGAAACAATCGTTTCAACTATATCATCTTGTCTTAAACGCATTTGTTCACCTCCTGTTATATCAACAGGTGTTTCTAAAGCTCTTAAATTTCGCGCTGCACGTGCACTATCGCCCGATTGTAAATTACTTGGAACCTCTGGATTACATTCCCCAAGAAGAAATGGATGAGAATTAGGCGCTGAATACAATGTATTAGGGTCGTTGGTAGTGGCAAAAACAGTAAATTTAATTACAAGGCTACCATCAGTAGTGACTATAGAGACTTGATTGTCCAAAAAGTAACTATCATTTGCACTTAAAAGGACCGCAGCTTCCGAAAAGTAGTCGACATTATCTAAATATTGAGCTGCCATGTTGAGATTGTCTGCTAAAGTGATTATTGTCTGGTCACCTAATCTTGTTCCTGCTTCTGCAAAAGCATTTCGAAGACCAGCTCTCCCAAGTGCAAAAGCACTTCCCAACAAAGCGCGTCCTCTCGAAACAGCAATTGTTCCTGCTATTATCTCATCACCAGGTATTGGAATAGAGGCTAGAAGAACACTTACGCCAGCTGCTCCTAAAGCAACCGCCGCATCCTTAACTGTTTGATTAAATACTTCTCGTAAGGCTTCAGACGAACTCTCAGTGTTTATAACCATAAACCAAAGGCCGAAATCTTCATTATTAAGGTCAGAGCGCTCAATACTCAAGAACCAAGGGCTTGAAGGGCGGTATGACGAAACAGCATTTATTTGAATGGGATTGCCTTCCAGATATTCCAACCTTATTTGAGTTCCTTGCGAATCGGTTGGATTAAAACTGATTGGAATTATCCAGATTGCATTAACATCCAATTCTCTTTCGCTTTCAGGGTTAGCAAGAGCAATCTCATCAATTTGAATTGAAATGAGATTGCGTGATTGTGCTGTTGGTTGGGTAAGAGTGGGGGCAGAGTTGGGTGGTGGTGTTAACACTTTTGTTCTACATCCGCTAATTACAAGCACCCCAAAAAATATCAAAAGCAATAGATTATTGTTAGCAAATTTCATAACTTACTCTTTATATGCATCTATGAATTAGCTATAAGTTTACATGATGCCTGAGAATCCGCAAGTTAACAAAGTTTTGTAAATTTTTACTTATAATTTAATTTATATTTACGCAAACCGCAGATGCACAATCCGGCTGACCGTGTTCCGCAGATCAGAGAGCGACGCAGGCCAATTCAGATCGAGCGCCAGCCAGCGTTCCGTATAGCGATCATACATCGAAATATCACCTAAATGAGCAATGCGATCATCCCAAGCCGCGATGTCGGCGGTATTGCGGAGTCCCCATTTAAACACGGCGCTCGTTTTAGACACCATATCGTTCTGATGAGTCCGCCGTGCCTGACTAAACCCCATCACTTCCAGCAGCATCTCCGCACCGGAAAAGCGATTCGCCAGCGTCAAGATCAGCATTTTTACGTCGGCTTCATCAAAATACATCAACAGCCCTTCGGCAATAAATAAGGTCGCGGCGCGTGGTTCAATATCGTCCAGCCACGAAAAATCCAAAACGGATTTTGCGATGTAACGATGCCGCGCATCTGGCGAAATGAACTTCTCGCGGATTTCAATCGATTCCGGTAAATCTAGTTCGTACCAAAGGATGCGCCCGTTATCCATGCGAAAGTAGCGCGTATCTAATC
>Ga0163154_10002688_pt1 | contig 25602 bp, 19 predicted proteins | sample OliLakLV19MP9P1_FD_148649 | JGI IMG/M metagenome (GOLD analysis project Ga0163154, IMG submission 148649) | Freshwater microbial mat bacterial communities from Lake Vanda, McMurdo Dry Valleys, Antarctica - Oligotrophic Lake LV.19.MP9.P1 | ecosystem: Environmental > Aquatic > Freshwater > Lake >... | reverse complement strand
GCTGGATGTGGCGAATCGGCGCTGATCGTCCCGGTAATCTGCGCGCCTTCTGCCAGGGTCGGCAGCCATGCCGTCGGGATGTCGAGCGCGTCCACCACCTCCTGCGACCAGCGCCGATTCGCCACATCCAGCAGCGCGGTGCCAGAGGCGTCGCTCATCTCCATCGCGTACTCGCCCGTCAGCATCAGACGAAGATAGTCTTTAGGCAGCAGCAGATGGGCGGCACGATCGAAAATTTCCGGTTCGTTGTCGCGCACCCACAGGATTTTTGGGGCGGTGAACCCGGTCAGCGCACGGTTGCCGGTCAGGGCGATCAGCCGCTCGAAGCCGATCCGCTCGGTGATGGCGTCGCACTGGGCGGCGGTGCGCTGATCGTTCCACAGGATGGCGGGACGCAGCACATTTCCGGCGCCGTCCAGCAAGACCATGCCGTGCATTTGCCCGGTCAGCCCGACGGCGGCGATCGCGTCGGCGGACACGCCGGGCATGTCCAGCACGGCGCGGATCGACGCCACGATGCCCGCCCACCAGTCGGCGGGGCGCTGCTCACTCCATAAGGGCGCGGGCTGCTGGATCGGCTGTGGGGTAGTGTGCGAGGCGATGACCGCCCCTGCGGGGGTGATCACCAGCGCCTTGGCGCCTGTGGTGCTGATGTCGAGTCCGAGTAAAAGGGTCATGAATCGAATTCCTCGTGTACCTATCGAGCGCAAATGCCTCTATGATAATCCAGCGATAATCCAGCTCCCAGGCGAACATCTGGTGAAAGTGTCGCACCAGCTTCACTGCCCGCCCCTCACCCGAACCGCAGCCCCAGCTGCACCCGCCCGTCGAACACCTCTTTGACGCGCACCGGGTCGATCGCCACCACCAGATCGAAATACACAAAGCGGAAGCGATCGCGGATCGCCCGTTCCATCGTCTCGACAATCTCCGGTGTGGCGATCACCGTCGCGGCGACGCTCTTGCTGCTCGGCACCAGATCGATCAGCTCTGGCATCGTGGTCACGATCGGGCGGAAGGTGTCCCAGTAGGCGCGGGCACTGTCGAAAAACCATGACGAGTCCAGCCCCGGCGCCAGGATGACCATGTGAAAATCCGCCGAACCGTGAATGGGACCCGGACCGTAGGGCACGACCGTTGGCACCAGCAGACTCGACCCCATCGTCTCGATCGCGGGCACCTCTTTCAGCACGACCGGGGTTTCCGCCAGCCGGGTGATCGCCGGCGCGGTGCCGCCCTCGAATGTCCAGTAGTCGTCCTCTTTCCACAGCGTCACGCCGAACAACCACGCTGGCGCCTGGCGCGCGATCCACTCGAACATGGCGACGGTGCCCTCTGCCTGGCTGCGCGCGTCGTATGCGGGGTAGCGGTTGTCCTGCTGGAACACCTGATCCCGAAACGGAAAGATACCCCCTTCAGTACCCAGCACCGGGATCGCCTGCGTGCCGAACCATTCGGCGCAGCGCTCGTTGAACATGCGCCCCATCGCCGTCAAGCCGACCGGATCGCCATACGGGGTGAGCGCCGTCCCGCCATAGACGGTGCGACCTGGATCGTCGGCTTGTCCGCGCGGATCATACGGATACTCGAAATGCCACCCGCCTTCACGGGCGTTCAGCGATCCCATGCCGCGCGCGCTCGACGCGCTGCCGCCGGGTTCGTTCTGATACCAGTGGTTGAGGATGTAGGGATGGGTGGCGGCATAGGCGCCGTTCGCCAGCACACGCTGGAAACGCTCGAAGTGGTTGTCCGCCATGTAACGCAGCATCGTATCCATCCAGGGGACGGCTGCCAGCGGAATATCGATGCTCTCCGCCAGCGAGATAAAGCCGGGATAGCAGCCGATGCTGACCACGTACTCGGCGAACAGCAGCCAGTTGTCCATCAGCGGCTTGATGATCTCGTCGCGCTTGCGCCAGTCGGGAATCACGCCGTCGGGCCACTCCACACCCAGGTTAGGCTCGTTGTACCACTCGAACCAGCGCACGCCGACGCGCGCGAACGTATCGGTGAGCGCGCGCCAATTGGCGGTGAATGGCGCTGCGCCCGCTGGTCCCAGATACAGGCGCACGCATGGCGTGATATTGCGATCGAGCAGCGCCTGGGCGTCATCGACGTATTCCGTGCCGACCGCCATCAGCTTTGCCCAGCCCGCCCGCATCTGGCTGTAGCGCTCGATTTGCAGCGGCGATTGGTACACGCTGTAGACGTGCATCCCGCGCGGGTTGCGCGACCAGACATAATCATTCAGGCGCATTCACTGCCTCTCGCTGTCGATAAAACCAACAAGGAATGAGCTGGAGATTCAGGGACACCCGTCCCCATCATGACGAGCCGCCGATGATCGAGCCGGGCGTGGGCTGGATCGGCGCGGGCGTGGGCACGACGGTGGGCGCTTCGGGGGTGACTGGCGCGGCTGGCGCGGCAGCCGGAGGCGTGACCGTGACATAATTGCGCGGCTGGATCGGCAGCATCGGCGTGGGGATCGCCGCGTCGGTCGGCGGCGGGGTGCTGTCCAGCAGCGGCACGCCGAAGGGCTGATTCAAGCCGACGCGCTGCGCAAAGGTGATGCTCGCCTCCTCGAATGAATCGCGCACGATGGCGTCAAAGTAGACATCGGGGCGCGACCGCGCCAGATCGACCCCGGCAACCGCCGCGCTGTCGCGCATCACCAGCGCCGTCACGATGATCGTGCGGTCGCTGGGGAGTATGCTCAAAAGGTCGAAATTGCTGATCACCGTCGGGCGAAAGCGATCCCAGTAGGCACGGGCAGCGTCAAAAAACCAGTCGGCGGGGATGTTGCGCGCGATGTACAGGAAATGCAGATCGGGATAGGTATCGGGGCTGGCTTGCCGCACGGATGCGCCTTTAGATGATTTGAGCGATAACACCGATAAGACAAGTGATCGTTAGACGAACAGATGAGAGCTTCGCATTGATTATATCAAATGACGCGCACAGCGGGCATTTGATGGGTAGAATGCGATCGGATCGAGGCATTGTGCAGGAAAAACAGCATGTCGGAAAATATCGTCGGATTGTTGGTTTTAGGCTTGTTCACCGGAGTCTTGTCGGGCATGTTCGGGATCGGCGGCGGCGTGGTGATCGTGCCTATTCTGACCACCGCCTTGTTCAGCGTGCCACTGCAGACCGCGATCGGCACCTCTCTCGGTGCGCTGATCATGCCCGTCGGCATCCTGGCGGTGATGGCGTACTACCGCGCGGGTAATCTCAAGATCGGGGTAGCGACGCCGGTCGCGCTCGGCTTGACTGTCGGCGCCTTCCTGAGCGCCCAGGTGGCGATCGGCATCCCAAAAAACATTCTGCAGTTGATGTACGGCATCTTCGTCATCCTCATGGGCTGGCGCTTTGGCGAGCCGCTCAAGTGGCTGCGGGCGGTGCGCGCCCACACCCAGGTCGAGCAGCCTCCCGTCGAGGAAGAACGACACGCGCCGCTGTGGGGACTGCTGGCGATCGGCTTTGGCGCTGGGATCGCCAGCGGCTTGTTCGGCATCGGCGGCGGCATCGTGATCGTGCCGTTCCTGACGGGGTTGTTCAAAATGGCGCAAAAGACCGCGATCGCCACCTCGCTGGGCGCGCTGCTGCTGCCCGTGAGCCTGCCCGCCGTGCTGACCTACGCCCGCAACGACGCCTTTGATATTGAAAAGGCGACACTGATCGCGGTTGGGCTGCTGTTCGGCGCCTTTCTGGGCGCACGTCTGGCTTTGAGCCTGCCATCGGCGCGGGTGAAGCAGTTATACGGGCTGTTTCTGATCATCGTGGGGATACGATTCATATTTTTCGGGTAATGGACCCCACCCGTTTAACATGACGTGATCATCGCAGCGGAGGCATTGTGATGCGTCCCTGCCCGCTGGTCGCGCCATGTCTGAAACTTCCCCCATGAGTGAGGGGTCTGGCGCGCTCAACCCCTGACCCGTGCTGCGTGCTATTCCACCGTGAATGACCCACCCGGATCGAGGACGATCGGCGTGGCATCGGTCTCGTTGGTGATGCGGTTCGCCCAGTGGCTGGGGTCCTGCACAATCTGCGGAAAGGTGTTGTAGTGCATCGGCACGACGTAGCGCGGACGGATGAGCTGGATCGCCCGCAGCGAATCGGCGATGCCCATCGTGAAATAGTCCCCGATCGGCAGGAATGCCACGTCGATACGCTCGTCGCCGTACATCGCCATGTCGGAAAAGAGCGCGGTGTCGCCGGCGTAGTACAGGCGCAGCCCGCTGTCGGCGGCAGTGACGATGAAGCCGTGCGGCATGCCCCCATAGCTGCCATCCGGGAACGACGAACTGTGACAGGCGATCGTCAGCTTGACGGTCACGAAGTCGAAATCCATCTGTCCGCCCGTGTTCATACCGTGTGTGACGGCGACGCCGCGATTCTCCATCCAGCTGGCGATCTCGAAATTGGTCACGACCGGCGCGCCCGTGCGTTTGGCGATCGCTACCGTGTCGCCCAGATGATCGCCGTGCGCGTGCGAGAGCAGGATCAATTCCGGCGACAGCGACTCATGCGCAGCGGGCGCGAGCGGATTGCCGCTGAGATATGGATCGATCAGCACATTGTGCCCATCGATGTCCAGCGAAAATGCGGAATGACCGAGCCAAGTCAATTTGATTGCCATTGCTATCCCTCATCGTCATGCAAGGCGAATGTGCTGATCTGCTGTGTCCCTCAGCGCACCGTGAAAGCGTGCGCCCGTTCTCCCCTACGTCCTGCCGCGCGCTGATGCGCGTCCATCACGCCGTCACTTTGACAGCGGCAGCGCGATCGTGACGGTCGTCCCCTGATTCAAGCCTGTGCTGGATGCCCAGATGCGCCCACTGTGCGCCTCGACCAGCGCGCGCGCGATACTCAAGCCAATGCCCAATCCCCCTTCGCGGCGTGTCATATGATCCTCGACCTGGTAAAACCGGTCGAAGACTCGTTCGAGTTGTTCACGCGCCAGCCCGATTCCGGTATCGCTGATCAATACCCACACCTGGCGCGACGGCTGGACTTTGGTCTGCACCATGATACGCCCCCCTTCCGGCGTAAAGCGAATGGCGTTGTTCAGGATATTGGTGATCGCCATCGTCAGGCGCGGTGCATCGACATCCACCAGAATCTCCGGCGTCGGCGGGATGTATTGCAGACGATGCCCTTTGGCGTTGCTCAAGCCGAGCGCGTCATGCACGACCTCACTGAGGAACTGTGCCAGCGGCGTCTGCACCAGCGTGAGATTGGTCGGATTCTGCTCGATATAGCGCAGGTTCGTCAGGTCTTCGATGATGCGACGCAGTTGTAAGGCGCTGCCCACCACCTTGTCGGCGTGTTCGCGCACCTCCGGGTCACCGGTATCCTGCAGAAAGCTGGCATAGCCCAGGATCACTCCCAGCGGCGTGCGCAGCTCGTGAGAGGCGATGGCGATGAAGTCACTCTTAAGCTTGTCCAGACGGTTCAGTTCTTCATTGGCTTTTTGCAGCGCCGACACCATCTGCGCGCTCTCCAGTGCGACGGCTGCCTGTGACGCCAGGGTCGCCAGATTACTGGCGTCATCGGCAGTCCAGGGCAGCACGCGCTTGTTGACCGCCTCCAGCACCCCAATGACGCGATTCTTGACCCGCATCGGCACCCCCAGCACCGAGCGCGTTTGAAAGTCCGTCTGTTTATCGACGCCGCCATAATGCCGTCGATCGCGGCGCACATCGTTGACCATCACTGTGCGATTCTCTAACAGCACCGATCCGGCGATGCTGCCTTCGAGCGGGACAGGGATGCCGATCAGGGTGTCACTGTCATCCCCGGTCGTGGTGGTGGCGAAGCGCAGCTCGTTGGTCTTGGGATCCCAGAGCAGCACCGATGCCGCCTCTGCTTCCGCGATCTCGACGCTGGCGTCCATGATCATACCCAGCAGCGGCTTCAACTTGACCTGCGAGTTGAGCGCAGCGCTGATCTCGGTGATGCGCGTCAGGATAGCGATGCGTTTGTTCAGTTCGACGATCTGGCTCTGGTCGGTGGCAGCCATCTGAGTTTAAGAACCTGGATAAACGATCAACCTTAATTATAGCGCCAACTCCGGCGCGTGCATAACGGGCATTCGCGGTGGTTTTTGCATTGGATGGAAATTGAAAAATAGTTCCTGTTTTTAAATAGCAGTAGTAGTAGGGGTGTTCAAATTGTTCATAACTAATCCCACATTTTCCCACAGGGAATCCCATATCCCAAAATACACCAAATTTTTAACATAGATATCCCCCATTAATCCAAATTTTGGGATAAGTTAGAACGCGCACTCTAAAAGTTATGAACAATGGATTGTTCATAACTCGGCGAGTTATGAACAGTTATGAACAATTTGCTGTAGGCGTTCTATTAAAACCAGGACACAAGGTGTCTACTTATGAACAATTTCCCAGAGTTATGAACAGGCTGGAGGGCAGGATGCAGAGTTATGAACAGAGTTATGAACAGAAAGCCCGTTCTAAATTTGGAATAACGTGGGATATAGGCTCTCGACGAATTTGGGATAACCGGCTTTTTCGCATTGAGAATGACACACATATTCTTGCGGTGCCAATGATCGGATTGATTAAGCGAAATGTTGTTCGGGGTGGTGTCGCAGGCTGTTGTCGGCAGGGCGCGCGCGCGTTACACTGGCGTCATTCCGCATGAACTGATAAATGAACTGATAGTGGATAACAGGCGACGCCGATGCACACGCCGAGAATCCCTGAGTGCGGCTCACGAGGATGAGACAATGACCCCGCCGAATCCCAGAAATCCGGAAATTTTCATCTCTTACTCGCGCAAAAACACGGACATCACCATGCGGGTGGTGGAGGCGCTCAAAAACACTGGACGCGACGTTTGGATCGATATCGAGGACATTCCCCCGTCTGCTGATTGGTGGAACTGGATCAAGGCAGGTATCGATAACGCGCACACGTTCGTCTCGATTGTTACGCCGGAGATGCTGATTTCGCCCCCATGTATATTCGAGCAAGACTATGCTTTGCAAAACAACAAACGCATTATCGTAGTGATGGTCGGAAAGCCTTCCGACATCGCTCATGTGTTCGGCAGTATCGCAGCAATGAAGCTGGTGGGTTATCTGGCGGTTCTGTTGGGCGATAAGGATTTGCTGGTGTTGGCGCGCGACAACTGGCGTTTTATCGAGAAGTTCGGCTGGGTGTGGATGGGCGAGAGCGACGATTTCGATAAGGCGATAGAGGAGTTGACTACAGCGCTGGATCAAGACCTCGACCGTCATCGTTTGCATACACGCTTATTGAACCGTGTACGTGCGTGGCTGGAGCGCGATCATGACCCCAGTTTTCTGCTGCGCGACACCGAATTGGATGAGGCAGTCGTCTGGCTCACACAGCATGGCGACGAGAAACCGAAAGCCACTCCAGATCAACGTGCGTTCATCGCCGCGAGTGAAGAGATGCAGGCGGCAGGAGTGGCACGTGAGGCGCGGACGCGGCGCAATCTGGCACAAGCACGCTTCGGCGTGGTGCTGGCGATCGCGCTGATCACGGTGATCGGGCTGGCGTTCCTGCTGGTGCAGAACCAGACGCAGCAGGAGCGCCTCATTGAGGGGGCAAACAGTAACGCCACGCTCGCCGCTGCGGGCGATGCGCTGGCTGCACAGGGCACCAGCGTCGCGCTGGAACGTGACCGCGCCGACGCCGGGGCGACCAGCGTCGCACAGGAGCGTGACCGCGCCGATGCCGGGGCGACCAGCGTCGCACAGCAGGCGGCGACCGCCACTCACGCCCAGGGCGCGGCGGAGGCGAACCTGCGTGCGGCGCGCGACTCGCAGGCGTTGTTCACCGCCGACTTGTCGCGCCAGCAGTTGGAGGAAGGTCACTATCAGAACGCGCTGCTGCTTGCAAACGAGTCAGTGACGCATTACGATGAAGGCATCTACCACCCGGAGAGCATGACCGCGCTGGTCAAGGCGCTCGACGCGCCCGCACAGGAGGTGCTGCATGTGCGCAACGATGAGACTATAGTCGGCGCGGCGTGGAACGCCGACGAGACGCGCCTGCTCACCTGGTCGGCTGACAACACGGCGCGGGTATGGTCTACCGATTTCGAGTACTACCGCGCCCTCGGACAGCAGCGGGCGATCCGGGAATTCATCCCCGCCGAGCGCGCGCGCTTCTTCCTGCCCTAGCGATCGGCGGACGCATCCATAGGCGCCCCTACGACCAGGCGGACGTAGGGGTTTGGCATGCCAAGCCCGCGCACCGGGATTGATGCGTCCGTGATGCCTCTAGCGGTTGTTGCTCATCGGCATGACGACGCAGACAAAATCGTCGCGGTCGCGCGGACGCAGCACGCCGGGATGGGCGGCGCCGTTGCTCTCCAGCACGACCTGCTCGTCGGTCATGACACTGAGCGCGTCGATCAGAAAACGGATGTTGAACGACACCTCCAGCGGAATCCCCTCGATGGTGGCGTCCAGCACGCCCTCGTTGTCGCCGCGCTCGGCGCTCTTGCCGACGACCATCACCTCACCGGGCGTGGTCGGGTCGGTCGCGGGCTTGACATGGATGCGGGCGCTGTAGTTGCTGTCGCGGGCGAAAATCTCGGCGCGCTTGCACTGACGCAGCAGGTCGGCGGTGTAGAGCGTGACCGCGGTGCTGTAGCTCTTGGGGATGATCGCGCCAAAGTCGGGGAATTTGCCCTCGATCACCGAGGTGCTGATCAGCGTGTTTTCGTATTGAAAGACGACCCGATCGCGCGCCTGTGGCAGCGAAATGGCGATCTCTTTGTCTTCATCGCCGATGATGCGCGCCACTTCACCCAGCGCCTTTGCCGGGATGATCATGTCGCTGTGCCCGCCGACGCCATTCTGCACGCGGGTGGTGCGCACCGCCAGGCGAAAGCCGTCGGCGGCTGCCATCGTCAGCACATCGCCCTCGAACTCGGTGTAGATGCCGGTCAGGGTCGGTCGGGCGTCGTCTTTGGCGGCGGCAAACACGGTCTGGAGGATCATCTCTTTCAGCACGCGCGCGGGCATGACGATATCCGGCTCAAAGGTCTCGTTGAGCGGCGGAAATTCGCTGGCGTTGATGCCCTTGACGTTGCTGTTGGTCATGCCGCTGCGCACGTTCATCATCAGATTGGTGGTATTGAGCGCCAGATCGACCCGATCGGGGGTCAGATTGCTGATCAGCTCGACGATCGTCTTGGCGGGCAGGGTGATCGATCCGCTGGCATCGACTTTCGCGCCGATGCTGGTGATGATCGTCAGTTCGAGATTGGTGGCTGCCAGCTTCAGCCGCGAGTCTTCCGCCAGCAGCAGCACATTCGCCAGCACCGGGAGGGTGGGGCGCGAATCGACCGCGCGGCTGACGATATTCAAGCCCCTGGCGAGCTGATCCTGCAAGATTGAAATGCGCATCTAGGAATAGCTCCTGCGTCCGCGCGTGGTGTGCGCCGAATAGGTATGAGAATTCGCACAATTATACTACAATGTTAAACATTTTCCGAACAGGAGCATTTCCTTGAACGATACGATGATCGACACGATTCTGCACATCTCGTTCGACGACTTTCAGACCTGGGACTGGGGGCGCATCGCCCCGTATTTCGAGGCGCTGGAGGCGGCGCCGCTCACATCCGATACCATCATCGCCTGGCTGAACGCGCGCGCGCGGCTGGAAAATCTGCTGAACGAACGCGAACAGCGTCTCGAGGTGGCGACCACGCTCGATACCGCCGATACACAGGCGGAGGCGCGTCACTTCACATTTTTAGAGACGGTCAAGCAGTCCGCCGAGACCGCCGATCAGCGTCTCAAGCAAAAGCTGCTGTCCAGCGGGATCGAGCCGGACGGATACGCGACGGTATTGCGCAATCTGCGCGCGGCGGCGGCGCTCTACCGCGACAGCAACATCCCGCTGCTGACCGACGATGAAAAGCTGATCAACGAGTATGGCAAGATCACCGGGGCGCAAACGGTGCAGTGGGATGGCGAGGAACGCACGCTGACTCAGCTGATGCCCTATCTGTACGAGCAGGACGCGGCGCTGCGCGAGCGCGCCTGGCGCGCCCGTGCCGAGCGCGCGCTCGTCGATCGCGCCGCCCTCAACGACCTCTATGGGCGGATGGTTACCCTGCGCGATCGCATCGCCCACAACGCCGATCTGCCCGATTACCGCGCCTACCAGTGGCAGGAAATGTCCCGCTTTGATTACACCCCCGACGACTGTCGGCGCTTTCACGACGCGATCGAGGCGGAGGTCGTCCCTGCCGCCCGTCAATTGCTGGAAAAGCGGCGCGCGCGTCTGGGCACGCCGACGCTCAGACCCTGGGATACCGATGTCGATCCGCTCGGACGGACTCCCCTGCGTCCGTTCGCGGACAGCGCCGCGCTGATCGACCGGAGCGAGGCGATCTTTCGAGGCGTCGATCCGCAGTTGGGCGCCTACTTTGCCGATATGCGCGCGCACGATCTGCTCGACCTCGACAACCGCAAGGGCAAGGGACCTGGCGGCTACTGCACCGATTTTCGGGTGATGCGCAAGCCGTTCATCTTCATGAATGCCGTCGGGCTGCACAACGATGTACAGACGATGCTGCACGAGGGCGGACACGCCTTTCATACCTACGAAGTCATGCAGTTGGATGAGTACCGTCGTAGTACCGAGGCGCCGATCGAATTCTGTGAGGTGGCGTCGATGAGTATGGAGTTACTGGCGGCGCCGTATCTGTCCGAGGCGCATGGCGGCTTTTACAGCGCCGACGATGCGGCGCGGGCGCGGGTGGAACACCTGGAAAATCTGATCTTCTTCCTGCCCTACATGGCGTGTGTCGATGCCTTTCAGCATTGGTCGTACACGCACATCGCCGACGCGCTCGACCCCGCCCAATGCGATGCCCAGTGGGGCGCGCTGTGGGATCGCTTCATGACCGGGATCGACTACAGCGGCTTGGAGGACGTGCGCGTCACCGGCTGGCAGCGCAAGATGCACATTTTCCAGGTGCCGTTGTATTACGTCGAATACGGGATCGCCCAGGTCGGCGCGGTGCAGGTGTGGCTGAATGCGCAGCAGGATTATGCTGGCACGGTCGCTGCCTACCGCCGGGCGCTGGCGTTGGGCGGCACCGAGCCGCTGCCGCGTCTGTTCGAGGCGGCGGGGATTCGGTTTGCGATGGATGCCCCGATGCTGAAAATGGAGACCGAGGCGATCATGCGCACGCTGGATCAGCTCGACCTGGCGTAATCGAGGACGGGGGTTTGGCACGCCAAACCCCCGCGACCGTCGCAGGGGCGCATCACGATGCGTCCGTCCGTGTTATCCGTGCGTCCGTCGTCGCATCACGATGCGTCCGTCCCTGTCATTCGGGCGGTGACGGGTTTGGCACGCCAAACCCCTATTCAATTACCAACACAGTGTGCGCGCCGATGGGCGGCAGATGTACCGCGACCCGATCGCCCTCGACGGTGAACGGCACATCCACCCCGTCGGGCGCCAGATACACCCGCTGCGGCGGCGCGGCGACCTGCACCCGTACCTGGATGTCGGACGTGTGCCATGCCTGATCGACATGCTGAATCGGCTGGAAGGTGCGTCGCGGGTGGTAAGCAACCAGATGAACGATCGCGCGATCGGGCGTCGCCGCCGTTTTCTGGCGATGCAGCGCACATTCCACCCAACCCGGCGCGCTCACCTCGATCAGCGGCGCGGGCAAAAAGCGCGCCAGCAGCGCCGCCGCCATCTGTCGATAGGCCCAGTAATCCTGCGCTCGATAGCCGCTGAACAACGGTGCCGCCAGATAGAGAATCTGTTCGCTGCATACGAACGCGGGCGCGTCGAGCGCGTCACCGACCGGGGCGTGCTGATGCCCCATGAAGTGTTCCCAGGTGCGGTTGAACAGCGCGCGTTTCAGACTGCCGAGCGCTACCGCGCCCTCTACCGCCTCCACCACATGCGCGGGCGTGTAAAAGGCATAATCGTAATCGTCTGCCAGCGCGCTGCCGTCGCTGAGCGCGGCGTCGGGGCGGATGTAGCTCGGCACGGTCGGCGCGGGCTGGCGATAGCGCACGGGCACGCCCTCGATCTGGAAAGTGTGCGTGTCCGGGTCGAGCAGCGCGGTGCCACTCAGGATCAGCCGTCCGCCGCCACGCCGGAAGGCGTCGAGCCTGGCGATCAGCGCCGGCGCTGCAAAGGCGCCGTCAGGGACGATCACCGTCGGGTAGCGCGTCAGGTCGGCGTCGGCGTCCACGATGTCGAACTGATAGTGCAGCTCCAGCAGCATCTGCGCCGCACCCTCGACATCGGCGGCATAGCTGCCGATTCCGGGGTTGTCGATGTGCAGCGGCGTCACCGCCAGCAGCGCGATATCGGCGGTCGGTACGGCGCCGTCGAGATACGGTTCGAGCGCCTGCACGCGCGCGAAGGTCGTGCCGATGGTTCGATAGACCGCCGCGTCCAGGATGCCGCTGGGGTGGAGCTGATCGCCGATCGAGATTTTGCCCCCTGCTGCCAGCATCGTCCCGCACTCGTACTCGAACTGGTCGGTCGTCTTCAAGCCGCCAAAGTCGCCCCACGACATATGGAAACGTCCGTTCATACCCAGAAAGTCTTTGCCGTAGGTGCGTGCCTGCCGCGCCGCCAGCGGGTAATGCAGATAACCCCACTGTCCGGTCGTGGGCAGGCTCTCGACCTCAAGATGGGTGATATAAGGCGCGATTCGCCCCATGTCGGGGTGCATCGTGCCGTTGTAAAACACCAGCGCCTCTGGACGCAGTTGGTGGACATGGCGCGTGAGCTTGTCGAAGAAGCGCGTTTGTTTGGTGCGGGCGAAGTCCCACACGGCGGCGGCGTCCTCCACATTGACCTGTTCGGCGCGCATCTGTGCCTTTGCCCAGGGAGAATAATTGGGCAGCGCGAAACAAATGTCGAACCAGAAACCATCGACCTCGTACAGCCTGTTCACTTCCTCGACCTGTGCCATGACATAATCAGCATAGCCCGACGACACGTCCATCGTCGCCCAGCCCCACTCGTTCGAAAGGGGCGCGCGGTTGATCATGCGTCCATTTTTATCGACCATCACCCATTCGGGATGCTGTACGCTGGCGAGTTCATCCCACATGATCGAAATGTAGACCGGACAGCGAATGTCGCGTCGGTGCAGCGCCTCGATCTGCCCGCCGAGCAGGTCGGTTTTGAGGTGCGGATGCGCCGTGCCGACGGTCGTCGGGTAGTACGAGTAGCCGTGATGACACTTGGCGAAAATATTGATCGAATCGACGTGCGCGTCCACCAGCGTTTGCGCAAAGGCGTCGCCGTCGAACTGTGCGCCCACGTCTTTACACCACTCGGACGTGTGAAAGTCGAGGTGAACCTGACGAAAGCGCAGCTTAGGTGTGATCATGACGGTATCCTTATGGGGAATGAACGAGAAAGCAATAAGGTGCGACGCGGACGTATCAGGATGCGTCCCTACTTCGAGAAACCGCTCAGGGTATTGATGAACTGCTTTTGCATCAGCACGAAAATGATCAGCATGGGCACCGATGCCAGCGTCAGCGCCGACAGCAGCAGCGGCCAGGCGGTCGTCCACTGCCCCTGAAACTGCGACAAGCCCAATGGGATGGTGCGCAGCGCGTCGTCGTTCAGCACGATGATAGCGAGCGAAAATTCGTTCCACAGCAGCACGGTCTGAAACAGCGCGACGCTCGCCATACTGGGCAGAGACAGCGGCAGCACCACCCGAAAGATCATCTGCCAGGTACTACAGCCGTCGATGCGGGCGGCGTCCTCGATCTCGCTGGGAAACTGCACGAAAAACGCGAACATCAGCAGCACTGAAAACGGGATTCCAAAGGCGACATAGGGACCGATCACCCCCGCGTAGGTGTTGAGCAGGTCGGTGTTGTTGAGCAGCCGATAGAGCGGGACGAGCGTGGTGTGTACCGGGATGGCAAATCCGGCGATCAGCAGCAGATAGAGCGGGATACGCCCCGGAAACTGCATCCGTGCCAGTGCATAGGCTGCCATACCGCTCACGATCACGATCAGCACGACCGAGATGACTGTGATCGCCAGCGAATTGAACAGATAGCGCGCGATGCCGCTGTTCCACGCCTCGATGAAGTTGCCCCACTGTGGATTGACGGGCGGGCTGAACGGCGACGAAAACAGCTCGCGCGTGGTTTTGAGCGACGATGTGACCATCCACACCAGCGGCAGCGCAATGACGACGGAATAAGCGATCAGCACGGTGTAGACGATCGTGCTGGAAAGAGTCGATTGTCTTTTCATACGGGCGCCCTCACACCTGGCGCGTGAAGCGCAATTGCAGCACGCCGAAGATCACCGCGATCACCAGCAGCACGACCGCGATCGCGCTGGCATAACCCGCCTGATTGATGGTGAAGGCGTTGTAGTAGATGTAGGTGCCTAAGACCTGGCTGGCATTGGCGGGTCCGCCGCGCGTCAGCACATACACGATATCGAATACCTTGACTGCGCCGATCATAGTGATCAGCGTGGCAGCGAGGATGACATTGCGCGACATCGGCAGGGTGATGTAGAAAAAATTCTGGACTTCATTGGCGCCGTCGAGTCCCGACGCCTCGTACAGCTCCGCTGGTACGCTTTCCATCCCCGCCAGCACGATCGTCATGACGTAGCCGGTGTACTGCCAGCACGCCGCCGCGATGATCGAAAACATGACGATGTTGGGGTCACCGAGCCACCCCTGCACGGGCGGACGCACGCCCACCGTGCGCAGCAGAAAATTGATGATGCCGATGCCCGGATCGTAGATCAACTGCCACAGCACGCCGACCGCGACCGCCGACATGACGACCGGCGCGAAATGCAGCGTGCGAAAGAAGGTCTTGCCCCAGCGGATACCCCGACTCAGTACCGCCGCCAGCACCACGCCGATGCCCACCTGGATCACCACCGAGAAGATCAGGATGATGCCGTTGTTGCGCAGCGCCCGCCAGAAGATCGCATCCTGAAACAGCCGGATATAGTTGTCGAAATTGACGAAGCGTACATCCGGGTCGGTCAGTCCATATTGATAGAACGACAGTTGAACGGTGTTGATCAGCGGATAGACGACAAAAATCGAAAAAACGATCAGCGCGGGCGCGACCAGGATGTAGGCGTCGATGGTCGTGCGCCATCTGCGCTGCCCGGCAATGCGGAATCGACCCTCTTTCTGCCCTGGCGCAGCTCGACTCGCTGTTTCTGTACGCATGGCTGGTACTCGCTGTAAGGTGTCGGAAAAAATCGTGAAGACGCATAACCATGCGCCCGCACGCTCCCTGATATGTTCGTGAGGACGCATAACCATGCGTCCTCACGCTGGTTTCTGGTTAGCTGGCACGTTCCAGTTGGACGGCGAGCGCCTGCTCACGGATAGCCGCGACCGCCTGTTCTGGCGTCAGGGTGCCCGCCAGCACTTCCTGGATGCCGTTCAGATAGGCTTCCGAGACGCGATTTTCAAGGATAACGTCGAGCCACAGCACCGCGCCCGCCGTCTCGTTGAGGTCTTCTACGACGAAGATCAGCTGCGGTGAGGCGTTGTCGCTGGATACGGCGTCGGCACGGACGGGGATGCGCTGCAAATCACCCACCAGCCCCTGTTGCGCCGTCTGACCGATGAAATAGTTCAGGAAGGCAGCCGCTTCGTCAGGGTGTTCGCTGCGTGCCGACACCTGCAAACCGATCGGACCGAGCAGCGCGTAATTCTGATTGCCCTGGGCGTCGTCGCTGGTGATCGGCGGCATACGGAACATGCCGTAGCGCCCGGCGAATTCGTTGGCGTCCAATTGTCCGATGATCCAGGTGCCCTGGTAGTACATCGCTACCTGCTCGGTGTAGAACTGTGCCTGGGCTGCGTCGGGCGTGGTCGAGTTGACCGCATCGGCAAAGCAGCCGGCATTTTGCAGCTCCAGCAGTTTTTCGAATGCCGCGACATAGCCAGGGTTGGTGAACAGGGCGTCCGCTGGCGTGGTCAGGGTGTAATCCCCGGCGATCGTGTCTTCACCAGCCATACGCTGATTGAGGATCGACATGTAGTGGACGCCTTCCCAGCGTTCCTGATTGCCGAACGACATCGGGGTGATGTCGGCTGCACGCAGCGCCTGGCACACACCGAGCAGCTCCTCGAAGGTGGTCGGCACGCTCAAGCCCTGTGCCTCGAAAATGGCGGTGTTGTAATAGTAATACTTGGCTTCCAGGCTGTAAGGCGCGCCATACAGGGCACCGTCGAAGGTGTAAGCATCGAGTGCCGCCGGGGATACCGTGTCCGACCAGCCAAATTCCTCGGCGTAGGGCGCCAGGTCGAGCAGGTGTCCCTCACGCACAAAGCGACCGGTGTCTTCACCCGGCCAGTTGAACAGCAGGTCGGGTGCGTCGTCCGCGCCGATCGCCACCTGGATGGCGGTCTTGTACGACTCGTTGGGATACGACAGCAGGTTGATGTCGATCGTCGGGTTGGCAGTCTCGAAGTCGGTGATGATCTGTTCGACGTAGGGTCCCGTCACGCTGTCGCTCAAAAAGTAAAAATCCAGAGTCACCGGGTCTTGTGCCTGGAGTGCGGATGCGCCAAAAATGCCGAGCGCGCAGATTGAAACTGTGAAAATCCTCGATAGTCTGTTTTGCATAATATAGCTCCTTAAAAATCGTACCTGAACGTAAGATTAGCGTCTTTCTGTAACGGCGTCAAATTTTTCTGTAAACGTGTACATATGTGATGCACAAACTCTATGGCGGCTGCGTCCGGCTGCGACGCCATCCGACGAGGTCGCGGATGGTGACGCGCGCATAAATCGGTACAATCATCCTGCAACTACCGAGTGATCGAACGTGAGGATTCATGGCGAGCATCAAAGACGTGGCGCTGCGGGCAGGCGTCTCCAGTGCGACCGTATCGCGGGTATTCGCCAACAAACCTTATGTGCGCGAAGAAGTGCGGACCAAAGTGTTACAGGCGGCGCAAGAGCTGGATTACCAGCCCGATCAGATCGCGCAGCGGCTGCGCTCGCAGACCACCAGCCGCCTGGTCGCGCTGCTGCTTTCCGGTGACAACACCCATTTTCACGCCGTCATGCACGGCGTGAGCGACCTCGCCTATCACCACGATCTCAGCCTGCTCTTTTGCAACACGGGCAGCAGCTCCGAACGTGAAAAGCACTACCTGGATCAGATTCGCAGCGAGCGCGTCCTCGGTCTGATCATCAATCCTCAGGATTACCAGAGCGACGGCAGACGCCTGAACGCGCTGCGGCGGCGGGGGATTGCCGTGATCCTGATCGACACCGATGTCGCTCATGTCCAGTTCGACCTGGTGCGGGTGGACAATCGCAAGGGGGCGTTCGAGGCGATCGCGCACCTGCTGCGGCTCGGACACACGCGCGTCGGGATCGTCGCCGGGACGGCGGGGATCATGACCGCCTCGGAACGTTTGCAGGGTTACCGTGACGCGCTGCTGTACGCGGGCGTGCCCTTCGATGACGACCTGGTGAAGACAGGGGATTACGAGATCGACAGTGGCTATCGTCTGGCAGCGGAATTCCTCGATCGCCCCGACCCGCCGACGGCGCTGTTCGTCTCTAATGAGTCGATGATGCTGGGCACGCTGAACGCGCTGGCAGAACGGCGCGTGCGCGTGCCACACGACCTGGCGCTGATCGGCTTTGACAACGCGCCCTACTCGGCGCATCTGCACGCGCCGCTGACGGTGGTCGCGCAGCCGACCTACGAGGTCGGACGCGAGGCGGTGCGGCTGCTGCTGCGCCGCATCGCCGAGCCGGACGCGCCGATCATCGACGTGATGCTGCCGACCGAGCTGATCGTGCGCGAGTCTTGCGGCGTCAATCTGGCACGCTGACGATTTATCAGGATGCAATCCAGGGAAGAAAGGGATAAAGAAGGAACAGGAGGATCAGAGAAAAGCAGCGGTGAAAGATTGAACATGGAGGCGCGCAGGGCGGAAGCAGTGCATAAACGATCCTGTAAAGGGGGTGCGACGTGCCACACCCCCTTTACAGGATGATTTACGGGTGATTCGCGGAACTCTCGGTGATAAACAGCGTCCCGCCGATCGATCCACCTGGCGAGAACGTGCCGATAAAGACATCGTAACGCCCGCTCGACGGTGAGTTGAAGTCGAGGGTCGGATTGTTGGTGGCGAACGAGTCATCGACGCAGCTATAGGTCGCGGATGGACTGTTGATCACCATCGTGGTATCCCCCCCGCCGATGAAGTAGAAACGCAGCAGCGTAAACGAGCCGCTGGTGTAATTGACGCTGAACGACGGCGCCGACGTGGTATAGCCGATACAGCCACTCCCCAGGGTGCCGGCATTTGCCGGGCCGCCCGCCGTGATGCCAATGGAAAAAGGATCAGGGACGAAACCGCTGGTGAGCGCGGTCGATCCGAAGACGGCAGGCAGCGAGAAGTTGAGCGTGGCAGCAGGCGCCGGAGGAGGCGAGGCGGTCGCGGTCGCGGTCGCGGTCGGCGTCAGGGTTGCCGTCACGTTCAGCGTCGGCGGCGCGGGGCTGGTGGGCGGCTGCACCACCGTGACGCTGCCGCACAGACCGCCGATGCGCACGACCGTCGTCGAGACCCATCCCAGCACGCCGCGATTATTGACCTGAAACCAACTGTTATCCGGCAGTCGCCCGATCACCAGCGCGGTTGTCCCGCTCGCCAGACTGGACACGATCGGGAAGTCCAGACCGGGCGCCTGGCGGACATTGACCGGAGTCCCCGCCACCGAGGTGACCTGACAGGCAGCGTCCGCCGGAATGTTGACGACGATCGCCGTCGCTGCGGTCGTGGCGACCACTGCCAGGGGAGTCGCCGTCACCACACTGACGACCGGCGCGACCACGACCGGCGCGCTCCCACTCGACGGGCACGGCGCCGATCCGCCCTCGGTGCCGACGCACAGCGTGTACGCCTGTGCCACGCCCGCGCCGCTGGAGCTGACTTCCAGGGTATAGCCCGTCGTCACACCTGCCGATGCGGGCACGCGGTAACGCACCGCGCTCAGACGGGCGCTGCTGATCGCCAGCACTTCGGCAGTGGTCGTGTCTTTGAGCGTGACAACCGGGCTGCTCCCCGCGCCCGCCTGCAGATCGATCACCAGCGGCTCGGCGGCACCCTGAAAATTATAGTCGCGGCGCACCGAGCTGCTGTCCACCTGGGCGTTGACTGTCTGACCGAGCGTCAGGGCTTGCGCGGCAGCCGCCTCCGAGGTGCCCTGTACGCTCAACAGGAAGTCACCTGTCCGTCCGTTGGCGCTCTCGATGCGGATGAAATAGCTCCCCGTCGTCGGCAGCGAGATACGTGCACTGGCGATCGTCGAGGCTTCGACGTTGGGCGCCGCGCCGACGATCACGCCTGATGGCGCGACCACATCGAAACGCAGCGCCAGATCAGTCGTGACCGAGAGCGTCTGCACCACGACGGTCAGGGGCGCGTCGATCGTCAGGGCGAAAATGATCGCTTGATCGGCTTGCGCCAACTGTCCGACTTTGTTTTCACCGAGCGCGATCGTGTTGGCGGTTTGCGCCGTGACCGCGCCGACGCCGAGCAGCACGACCAGTCCAATCGCACAGACGATCAGCCGTTTGTTGAGAGTTCGATAGGGCATGACAATTCCTTTTCCGCGCCATCGCGCGCTGCATTACGATCTTCATTGTCGTCCGATCGCGCGGTGGCGCAATTGCTCGTGCCCCGATGATTGAATTTTGTTATCTGGCGAGTCGTAAATTTTCTTTCAACAGTTAACCATGTATCGTTATAATGCAGACGATCGCAGGGGGTGCTGGCGTGTCCCTATCTGGCGTGCCAAGCCCAGGCATTCGCTTTACAATTTTCGGATTCGTGGGGATACTGTGCAATGCGCGCGCCACACGACAACGAGTCAGCCAGCGGACGGCGCGTTCACAGGGTATCGAGGAAGATCGATGACAGTCGATAAATTCTATCAACTGGCACGCGCACTGCATCGCCAGAAGCTCGACATCGGTGCGCTGCTGCACACCGCAGTACAGGGTGCCAGTGATATTTTCCAGGCGCCGCACGGCTGCATCGTCCTGGTGAATGCCAAAGGACAGGTGACCGACACGCGCGCGGTCGGCAGCGAGCTGGATGTGCGGGTCGAGCGCGAATTCTGGAACAGGATCATCGACGCCGGGGTGATGCGCGAGGCGATCAACCGCTGGCGCCCGGTGATCACGCCCAATATCGCGGGCGATCCCACCTGGCCCCAGCTCGAAAAATTTCCGTCGCTGCGCTGGCGCGGCACGGCGGCGGCGCTGCCGCTGATTCAAAACGACACGCTGATCGGCGTGCTGGCGCTGATCCATCCGCAGGTAGACGCCTTTGGCGAGCGCGAAAAAGTGGCGCTGCTGGAGCTGGCGGAGCTGGTCGGAGAGGCGATCGACAACGCCCTGACCTTCGACGCGGTGCAGCGCGGCTATGCCCGGCTGATGAATCAGCAGGAGAGCGACGATGACACCTCAAAGCTGCGCCACGATCTGACCGCCATGATCTACCACGATCTGCGCGCCCCGCTGCACAACATTCATACCAGCCTGGGCACGCTGGAGCTGCTGATGCACGCCAATGACCCGGCGATGGCGGAAAAGCTGCTGCGCATCGCCATGCAGAGTTCGCGGCGGCTGATCCGCATGGTCAAGAGCCTGCTCGACATCGACCGCCTCGAAGCCGGGCGCGCGGTGCTGCATCGCAAGACCACCACCTTCGCCTCGCTGTTCAGCGATCTGGTCGCCTCGGTCAAGCCGCTCGCCGACGAGAACGATCAGACGCTCACGACCGTTCTGACCGACGATGTACCGGAGATCGTGGTCGATCACGACATGATCCTGCGTGTGATCATCAACCTGGTGGAAAATGCGATCAAGCACACCCCCCCTGGCGGACGAATCACCGTCAGTGCCAGCGAGCGCAACGGCGAAATGATGATCGGCGTGCGCGACACCGGGCCGGGCATCCCGGCGGCGTATCGTCAGGAGGTGTTCGACAAGTATTTCCGCATTCGCCACACCGACAGCACGACGCTGGAAGAGATGAAAATTGGCGTGCCCAACGCGGATACACCCGATGTCAGCACACGCGGCGGGGTCGGTCTGGGACTGGCATTTTGCCGTCTGGCGGTCGAGGCGCACGGCGGACGCATCTGGGTCGAGGACGCGCCGGGAGGCGGGGCGGTCTTTGCCTTTTCTCTGCCGCTGGAACAGGAAGCGGCGCTGGCGCCGATGATGGCATTCGACTGACTCACCCGATCGAACGGACGCATCGTTATGCGTCCCTGCAAACCTCGCGCAGTCGTATGTCGAAATGACAGGGCGGTTTGATGAATATCGAGTTCAGCGGTGTCATCTGGTACTGGCGTGGACCCGCCCCTTTTTTCTTCGTGACCATCCCAGAGGCGCAGAGCCGCGAATTGAAAGCGATCTCAGGCGTGGTGACCTATGGCTGGGGCGTGATTCCAGTACAGGTTCAGATCGGCAGCACGGAGTTCAAAACCTCCTTGTTTCCCAAAGAGGACCTCTACATCGTGCCGATCAAAGCCAGTGTGCGCAAAGCAGAAAATCTTGACGAAGGCGACGAGGTGACGGTGTGGCTCGAAGTGCCGATTTTATAGCAATAGGGCGTAAAACCCACCCGCTTTAGCGGTGGGATATAAGCCCTTCACTTGCTTTAGCCATTTTTGATCATTGCTGTTCACTTTCATATGCGATATTTTCTGCGCAACTTACGCGCGACGTAAAGTCCGGTGAGGGAGCGCATTTTGCAGTTGAAGGTGTGGAACACGCCGGGGCGTCGGCGAACAAACCCGTAGACGCGGTAAGACCCCTGCTCGCAGGGGCAGCGTTGCCTGATGGGAGAAGCCTAAGCCTTTAGGCTTGGGAGTACGTCACCTGACATGAGTCCGTGATCTGCTTCGCGTCTTCCTGTGCAATCTTTTCTCGCAGACTACTCGCTCAGATAGCCGATCAGCGCCGCCCGCGCGAACGCGAACATCGCTGTTTCGCGGTCTGCCAGCAGTGCGCGCGGGACATGTGTCCACAAGTGGCGCTCGACCCTTTCAGCATCGCCTATCAGCGCAGCCAGATCGGATGGCGTCATGCCGACGCGCGGCGCCATGACCGCGTAGGTCAGGCTGGCGCCGTCGGGCTTGATCTGATCGTGGATCAGCGTCTGCCACAGCCGCACCGCCTCCAGCGACAAAAAAGGGAGCCAGTCTCCAGGCACAGCCGCGCCGATAGCACCCGCCAGCGCCGGATCGAGCGCGTCACGATCGCGCTCATCCATATGGATCAGCAGCACATGCAGCATCAGAAAGCGCCGATCCCGATCGCCCCAGGTGGCGCGTCCAAATTCCGGCGCGGTCATATATAGGGTCCAGTGGGCGTCCATCGCCAGATGAAAGACATACCCGGCGATATATGCCCGCGCCGCCGGATCGGTCGGGTGCTGGAGCATCGGATAGCGCGCCAGCATGATCTCCCAGGGCATCGGCTCGATCGGGCGGTCGTAGGTGTAAAAATGCGTCGCCTCGCGCGGCAGCCCCGCCCCGCCTTGTCCGTCCGCGACCACGCTGCCGAGCAGGTATTCCGACAGATGCGCCGTCAGCAGGGCGCGGGCGTGCGCGGGCAGTGCCGGATCGCGCCAGACGCGCTGGGCGTAATGCAGATGGGTGAAGGGGGTCGGCATGGGGACGGACGACTCACGGACTCGGCTGCATACACGACGGCAGCGCGTTCAGGTCGCGCGTCCAGTCGCGGGCGTAGAAGGTCAGATACTCGTCGAGCTGCGATGACCAGTAGGCGGCATCGTGCGCGGCGCCGGGCGTGACGACGTAGGTATGCGCAATCCCACGCGCGCTCAGGCGACCGGAAAAGACCCCCAGATCGGCGCCCGCCGGATCGTCGGCACCATTGTCGATGTACATGCGCAGATTGGCTTCCTGCAGGAAGGGCGCGTCGAGCGCCAGTTCGAGCGGGTTGCTGGCGGCGGGCGCGTTGTCAGGGTCGAACGCGGCGGCATGTCCGCCGACAATGCCAAACGTGTCGGGGTGGCGCAGCGCGATGCTGTACGCCCAGAAGCCGCCGCGCGAAATCCCGCCGATGGCGCGGTTATCACGGTTCTGGATGGTGCAAAAGTCGCGCTCGACAGCGGGCCGCACCTCATCCATGATCACACCCTCATACGAGACGTTGGGCGGGAACGAGTCGCGTCCGCCGATGCTCCCCAACGCGGGCATGACCGCGATCAGCGGCGCCAGCGCGCCGATCTCCACGCCCTGGTCGAGCGCGTCGGTCAGACCCAGCTCAGACCACTGCGTTTCATCCTCGCGTAAGCCGGGCAGCAGGTACACCACCGGGAAGCGCCGTCCCGACTCGGCATAGCAGGGCGGCAGGTAGACATTGTAGGGCACTGACTCGCCCGCCGACGGGCTGCGAAAATCGTCGAACGGCACGATCTGCCCGCCCGCGCTCAGGCACGCCAGCGCGGTCGGCGTCAGCGTCGGCGCGGGGGTGGCGGTGGGAGGACGGGTGGCGGTCGGTGGCAGCGTGGATGTAGGTAAAGCCGTCTCGCTGGCGGACGGCGTGACGATCAGCGTGATCGCGGTCGGCGTCAGCACAGGCGCAAACGGATCGCAGGCAGTGAGCGCAGCGATCAGGAGAATCAGCGGGAAGAATCGGGTTGGTTGCATGGGAGAATTATAGCATATCGAGAGGCAGACGCATCGGGCGGCGTGCCGACGCCAATTGACAAAGCCGGTGCCTGGCTCTATGATATTTAACCGATAACATTGGTCATCTAATGACCTTCTCTCGTCAATCTTCTCGTCAATCCAAAGAAGGATCGCATCCATGACAACCCCCGGTTACGCGCGTCCTGACGTGTTGGTCGATACCGACTGGCTCGCCGCCCATCTCGACGATCCGTCGATCCGCATCGTGGAATCCAATGAAGACCCGCTGCTCTATCCGTCGGGACACATCAGCGGCGCCGTCCAGGTCGATTGGGCGCTCGACCTCAACGACCGCCTGCGCCGCGATTACATCGACCGTGATGGCTTTGAAAAGCTGGCGTCCAGCATCGGCATCACGCCGGAGACGACCGTGATCTTCTATGGTGACAAAAACAACTGGTGGGCGACCTATGCCTTTTGGGTCTTCCAGTTGTTCGGGCACACCAACGCCAAAATTCTCAACGGCGGGCGCACCAAGTGGGCGAAAGAAGAACGGACGCTCACCCGTGAGGTGCCACAGTACGACAGCACCGCTTACCAGGCGCCGGAGCGCGACGACAGCAGGATTCGTGCCTTCCGCGATCAGGTGGTGGCACATGTCGAGGCGGGCAAGCCGCTGATCGATGTGCGCAGCCCTGCCGAATACAGCGGTGAAAAGCTGCACATGCCCGATTATCCGCAGGAAGGCGCGCTGCGCGGCGGTCATATCCCCGGTGCGGCGAGCGTCCCCTGGGCACGCGCCGCGAATACCGAAGATGGCACCTTCAAGAGCGCCGACGAGCTGCGCGCCATTTATGAAGGCGAAAAAGGTCTCAAGCCCACCGACGATGTGATCGCCTACTGCCGCATCGGGGAGCGCAGCAGTCACAGTTGGTTCGTGCTGACTTACCTGCTCGGCTACCCGAACGTGCGTAATTACGACGGCTCGTGGACGGAATGGGGCAATTCGGTCGGTCTGCCGATCGAGCGTTAACGAGGTTTCGTAGAACGAACACATAACAATGTGTCCGTTCTACGAGACAGTGGGCGGGTCAGGGTTTGGCACGCCAGACCCATCACCCCCTGAACAGATAACAAAAACGGCGGGGTTCATCGCGAACCCCGCCGTTTTTTTATGTACATTTCAATTTCACTTCAAGGTCAGGGGCGCGAACCGCTGCGCCCCCAGTTACAGCCCCATCTTAGCCGGGGAGCTGCACGATCGTGCCGTCACGTCCGATGTAGGCGCAGATGTAATCGCCGGAGGTGAAGGTGTCGAGCGGGAAGTAGACACGCGGCATACCGAGTGCATCACCGAACAGCAGCACGCTGCCGAAGGATGACCTGAAGCACACCTGCATGACGCGGGTGAAGATGTTGTTACCCTGCGCGCCGTTGGGCAGCAGACCAAAGATGTCCACCGCATTTTGCGGGCGACGATCGATGACGTTACGGTCACCGATACCACCGGTGGTGTTGACGAACACGCCACCGACAACCAGCGGGTTGCAGAAGGCATCGCCAACGACCTGAGCGGCTTTGCTGCGATCGTTGTTGAGACGCAGCGCGCCAGCGGTGACGATACCGCGACCACCCGCCGAGGTCATGTTGCCGTTGGTACGGGCGCTGAGGTTATCGCACTGCACGAAGCCAGCCGGGACATTGGTTCCGGTCGGAGCAGGGCGCGGGGTGCTGGCGGCGACGCCAGGCAGCAGCGTATTGGTCGGCGTCGGAGACGGTCCGGCGGTCGGCTCGGTGGTCGCGCTCGCGGTGGCGGTCGGGGTCACGTCCGGCTCGGTGGTCGCGCTCGCGGTGGCGGTCGGGGTCTCGCTCGCAGCGAT
>Ga0163154_10002685_pt1 | contig 25620 bp, 20 predicted proteins | sample OliLakLV19MP9P1_FD_148649 | JGI IMG/M metagenome (GOLD analysis project Ga0163154, IMG submission 148649) | Freshwater microbial mat bacterial communities from Lake Vanda, McMurdo Dry Valleys, Antarctica - Oligotrophic Lake LV.19.MP9.P1 | ecosystem: Environmental > Aquatic > Freshwater > Lake >... | reverse complement strand
ATGTCCGAAAGAGGTAGGGCAGGACGTTTGAGGGCAGGAAGCCGATTGGCTTGCTCGACATACTTCACCGTCCTGCCTTCGTGTTTGTAAGCATCCATGCGTTGTGCCAGAAAATTGTTAGGGACTCGCGATAAAATAAATCTTCCCGTCCGCGAAGGCGGACTTCGCGCCTCTGTGGGAGCAACTTTAGTCGCCCGATGAGAGTGGGAGAATCATTAGTCCGCTTTGTTAGGGAATAACAGGAGCGATCTGCTGCGACTTTGTAGAGTTATGCGGCTTGATATGCAACCAATAGCGGCGTATCAAAACACGGATAATGGAGGCAATGGGAGCCGCAAAAAACATTCCCAGCAATGCCCCAAGCGCACCGCCGATGAGCATACTGCCGAACTCACCGCCAACAATTAAGACAACAATAATGACGACGGGATGCAATTCCATGCGGTCACCGATGAGAAGCGGCATGATGAATTTACTCTCGGCAAAGTGCAGGAACGTGAAAAAACCCAAAACAGCAATAGCAATTGTCGGACCTTTTTCCACATAGGTGAGCAGAATAATCGGAATGCCGCCAATAATCGGTCCCACAATCGGGATCGCCCGCGTAATCCCTGCCAAGAGTCCCAGAATCAGCGGATGGGGAACCTGCAACGCCCAGAGTCCGACACCGACAACCACACCGGCAAGCAGACAGAGAATGAACTGCCCGATCACGTAAGAGCGCATAATTCCGTTGAACTCGCTCAATATCCAAAGGGCTTCGCGCATTCGGGAGCGCGGGACAAGCCCAACAAACTCTTTTTTGAGTTTATGCCCGTCTATGAGAAAATAGAACGCCAAAACCGGCATAATGACGGCTTCGACGAGATGCCCCGCCATCGAAACCGCCTTTTGTCCCATGCCAGCGACTGCCGATTGAACCTTTTTGATGAAATCGGAACCAGTCAGGGCTTCTTCAACTTTGTTCGATTTGGCAAATTCGGGAGCCTGTGCATCCCATTTGATAACAAAACCATCTATCTCTTTCTGGAGTTTTTTTTGCCCTGCTACACCTGAGTAAGACCTGAGTTGCTCGGCAAAGGGGCGGGTGACGAGTTTTGTACAGTTCCAAACAACAGCGACAAAAACGACGAACACGTAAAGTGTTGCGTAGGTGCGGACTGTATGCTGTTTCAACTGCACACGGGACTGCGAACTCAGTGACTTTGGCGGGAATTTGCGCCACATAGATTGAAACCGAATGACAAACTGTCCGCACTTAGCATGGACGTTATGAAACCATTGCTGACGGGTCAGCCATTCGACTATAGGTTCCAACATATACGCGATAATCGCCGCAATAATAATCGTCGCGATGATCGCCCGCAAACGATAACCTGCGTAGAGAAGACCCAAGATCAACACAATCTTGAGCAGCAGTTTCCCAAACGCATTGACTGCATTTTCAGAACGCCCCGTCATCATACTTGTTCTCTTCTCCTCGCTCGGTCTTCTCTGCGTACAAATGGCATTGTTAAAGATTACGAAAAGCGGGCGCGGAATAGCGGCGTTCCGCGCCCTGTGAAGTGTATCACACACTCCCCTACATTCGGCGGCGGCGCGTCGGCTGGCGGCGCGGAGTGCGCGGCGTGTTGTCCCCGCCCTCTCCGTTCGACGTGGATGACGTGCCTTTTGACAGCGTCACGCCCGACGAGGGAGTGATGAGGGGGCGATCCGTCGTATTGCGGTTGATGGTAGACGGCGCAATAACAGGAGCATTGCGCTTTACGCCGCCAACCGGAGCCGCGATATTCTCGCCAAGATCGCGCTGTTTCCACCAAACAAGAAGCACGCTGGCGTTGAAGATGGACGAATAGGTTCCGCTGATGATGCCGATCAGCAATGCGCCGGTAAATTCGTGAACCGACGGTCCGCCGAGCGCAAACAGCGCAAGGAGCGTCAAAACGACGGTAAATGACGTGTAGATCGAGCGAGCGATTGTTTGGTCAATGCTTTTGTCCGCAATATCGCTGAACGATTCGCCGCGCTGCCGATGCAGTAGATTCTCACGGATACGGTCAAAGACGATGATCGTGTCATGAACCGAGAACCCGATAACCGTCAACATCGCCGTCACGAACAGCGTATCTATTTGCCAGTTGAGGAACATTCCCAAAATGGCGAACGCGCCGAGAACGACGAAAACGTCGTGGATCAGAGCGGCAACCGCGCAGAGTCCATATTTCAGACCCTCACGCCAGCCGCCGATTGAGAACCGAATTGTCAGATATAGAACGATCAACGCTGAGGCGACTATGACGGCATAAAATGCTTGGCGACTTAATTCGTCGCTGATGGTTCCGCTGACATTGGCATACGCGACGCTTGAGCCGGGGCGAAGTGGTCCGACATTGGTTGTCAGTGCATTGATGAGTGCAACACGCTTGGCATCGTCCAACTGTCGGGTAACGACGAAGGCGCGATCTTCGGAGATGACAACGCGGCTGCCCTCGAAGTCTTTGCCGAGCGCACTGACCGCATTCTTGACTCTCTCTGCGGTATGACGTTGCGCGAACGGAACTTGCAATTCCGTGCCGCCCGTGAAGTCGATTCCGCGCTTGAGACCCCCTGCAAAGTAGGCAACAAGACCCGGAACGATAATTGCAATGGAGATCGCAATCCAGAGATTTCGGCGGCGCATGACGTGCCACTGCCGAACCGCTTTGGTATTGACCCCGAAGAGACCGGCATTCTGTCCGCCCTTGGTTCCGACAAGCGCGAACAGGAAGGTGCGGGTACAGGTGATCGCCGTGAACATCGAAATCGCCACACCGAGAGCCAGCGTAACTGCAAAGCCGCGTATGGCTCCTGTGCCGAAGGTATACAGAACATAACAGGTCAGCAGGGTACAGATATTCGAGTCGAAAATCGCAGTGAACGCTCGCTTGAACCCGTTGTCAATGGCGGCTTTGAGGGTTTTACCGGAAGCAAGTTCCTCTTTTAGTCGCTCAAAAATCAGGATATTGGCGTCAACCGCCATACCAATCGAGAGAATAAATCCTGCGATGCCGGGCAGTGTCAGCGTCATCTCCAGCAGCTTGAAGGCGGCAATGGAGAAGAGGGTATACAGAATCAGAGCGACATTGGCAAGGACACCGGGTAGGCGGTATTTCCACAGCATAAACAGCAGAACGAGAGCCAGCCCAATGGCTCCGGCGCGAGTCGTCTGAGCAACGGCTTCGCGTCCAAGAGTGGCTTCCAATACGCGGGTCTCTTCGATTTTGAGCGAGACAGGAAGCGCACCGGCATTGAGTTGGTCGGAAAGCTCTTTGGCACTCTCCAGCGTGAAGTTGCCTTCGATAATGCCTTTGCCGGGAATGACGCCGTTGATTGTCGGAGCCGTCAATAATTCTTTGTCGAGGAAAATAGCGAGATGTTTACCGCGATTGGCACGAGTGATGTCCTCGAAAATACGTGAGCCTTCGCCATTGAACTCGAACGTGATCACGGGTTTGTCGCCTTGAAGTTGGGGCGCACTATTAGGAAGCAGGTCGCGCCCCGTTACGATAGGATCGCGATCAAAAACTAAGGCTTGAATCACCGCTTCCGAGATAGGCTGATTTGTGGCAGCATCTACCAGAACATTCTTGCCGGTTTTTTCGTCTTTGGAGACATTCCAAATGGCAGGCGGTGTTCCCTCTGCCGTGCCGAGTTGCGGCAACAGATAGAACGTCATGCTGACAGTTGCTTTGATGCGATCAATAGCCTTTGTGGGGTCTTTGATATCAGGCAGTTCGACAATGATTCGATCTGGCGGCTGTGTCACAAGAGTGGGTTCAGAGACACCCGTAGAATTTACGCGGTTTTCTAAAACAGGGCGAACTTTTTCGAGAATGGACGCATTCCACTCTTTCTTTTCACGCCTCTTATACTCTTCGGTATCGGCACTCATGACGACGCGCAGACCGCCTTTAATATCGAGTCCGTATTTTGTCTGCATCTTCGCGATAATTATGGACGCCACGATTACCAAGCCGACAATGGTAAAGAGCATCCCTCGATTTTGCTTGCCAGTCAACCCCTGCCTCCCAATTGGCTCTGCTGTCGTTTTTTAGAGAGAAACACAGCAAGAGGCGCGGTGGCAGTATGCTTCGCCCCGCGCAACCCCAGAATTTATAACATTGTATTATAGACTTGCCATGCCTGAATGTCAAGTTAAAATAGAACCGGGTACTGAAAGTACCCGGCAAGAAAGTGTAAGCGTCTTTCAGACGCGACAATCCCCAATTTGAGGCAGTGTGCGTCTGAAAGACGCTTGCTTTTTCCAGACAGGGGTTTTCCACCTCTAACACACGTCCTGCCTGAATGTCAAGTTACAGAGTCACGACGACGCAGAAAGCGCGTTTCTCGTAGGGTATGATAGAGGTGGAAATCTCGATCACAGGAAGGACAAACTATGAAGAATTACGGCAAATTGATATTGGTGGCGTTGGCATTGGCGGTTCCGTTCGGCGTTCAGGCGCAGAATGCTCCGTTTGCGGGCGGCAAGAAAATGACTGTAGAAGAGGCGTTGAAGGCGGCTCCGAGTACTGACCCGACGCTTGTACCGTTCGAGAAAACATTCAAGGCAGCGGAAGTGAAACTCAAGAAAAGCCCGAAAGACGCCAAAGTCAAAAAGATGTATGTGGATGCGACATACAAATACGGCAATGCGGCAATGGAGAAGGGACAATCTTCGCCTAAAATTATGTACCGTGCGGCGTTGGCACTCTATCGCAAGGCTCTCGCCGTCGATCCCAAGCACAAACCGAGCCTCGACGAGAAAAAAATGATCGAGGACATCTACAAAACGATGCCCGGCGGTATTCCTAAGTAGGAAGCGGGTAGAGATCACGTACCTGCTTGAAGTACAGACGTTCTGCGGACGAGCCACTTGGGAGATTTACGTTTCCCTTGAGAGTTTCTGCCCGCAACAGGGATTATAGGAAGGCGACAACCTTGCAATTTGTACGTCCGCAGGACGCCTATTTTTTAGACGGGTACGTGATCTCTACCCGAAACGGAGGAGAAAACGATGAAATACGCATTTCTTACAATGGCGTGTTTGGCTCTCACAATCGGTACGGTTTCTGCTCAAAAAAAGCGGACTGAACCACTGTTGCCGTGTAACTCGAAACCTGTGGCGATAAAGATTACGCCTGACAAAGCCGTTTATAGCCCCGAAGAGGTTATCGAGTTTACGATTATGGCGAAAAACATTCATAAAGAGGCGGCTCGCTTGCAGTTTTCGAGCGGTCAGAAGTATGACATTGAAATTCGACAGGGTAAAGACGGCAAAGGCAAGCGCGTTTGGCTGTGGTCGGAAGGCAAAATGTTCACACAGGCTTTGGTAGATATGCCTCTCGCTCCCAATGCTTCGAATAGCTACAGCGAGAAAGCATTTGCGCCCAAAGAAGCCGGAATCTATACAGCGCGTGTGACACTCGCAACGATGGGGCGCACGCCCCGTGCCTATGGAATGACGCGATTCACCGTTAAATAATAAGCGGTCACACTTTGCCCCGTGTTTTTTTCATTGACACGGGGCATCAGGTGTGGTATTTTAGTGGCAGTGCGAACCGGTGCCAAACGGCACGGGTGTTCGCACTCTCTTTTTTACGCCGTTTTTCGGCAAATCGTTGAATGAGGAGCGTCTCCGCAATGCGATCCACCGACCTGATTGTGACTGCGAGCAGTAAGAGAAAATTAGAAGATGAATTGTTCCGCTTGCGTTCTGTCGAGCGTCCGAAAATCGGCGAAGAGATTCGGAAAGCGCGGGAATATGGCGATCTTTCGGAGAATTTCGAGTACCATGCGGCGCGACAGTCACAAGCGTTCATGAATGGACGCATTGCGGACATTGAAGCCATCTTGGATCGAGCGAAGGTCGTTGCTGATAACGCCTCGTCCGATTTGACGGAAGTCGGACTTGGAACCACTGTGACCATTCGCGATTCGGAAACGGACGAAGATTGGACGCTGACGATTGTTGACGCCACTTCCGCCAATCCCGACATTGACTTTATTTCGTATGCCTCGCCGATTGGTCAAAAGTTGATGAACAAGAAACTCGGTGAAATGGTGGATATTGTGCTTCCCGAAGGCAAAGTTCGCTATGAAGTCGTCGAACTCAAGCGCGAATAATTCCGCTTCAATCATCAAACAAAAAGCCGCGCCCTCCAAAATGGAAGGCGCGGCGTTTTTGTTGAAGGTATCTATCGAAATGAATCTCTCATGCAGTTCCGCCACACAGACACAACGGAATAGGTTCCTCATGCAGGGGGCGTTCCGCCGTGTTTCGCATTCAAAAGGCAGATGCTTTGCCAGAAGTTCTAAACGGCGACCAGTGCTTTGCCGGTGTTTGTTAAAACGGGCTTCGTTGTCCGAACACTGCGACGCGGTGCAACAAAAGGTGCATAGCGGGGCGGCAGTGCGGGACGCACACGGGATTTTTCGGCGAGAAGAGCGGCTTTACGCTCTGACAAGAGATTCTCGTGCGCTTTCCCCATCTCAATCGCCTCACGCAACGATTTACGGGTATAGCGACCTGACGGCAAATCTTGGGCTTGTGCCACTGTCCAGAACTGTGTTCCGGCGGGACAAGACTGCACTACCCAAACGCTCTGCTCCATGTCTTCGACAAGGGCATAAGTCATTCCGGGCGGGACACGCCACGTTTTTACCACGCGGGCAATAATCGGTTTTGGGGCTATTCTGCTCATATTCTCGTCACTCACTGCGAATGTTGTTCTCTATTCGCGATTATCGGCAGATTTCGTCTGCTTCTTGACCCTATTGACGCTGAGGATAGGGAGGGAGTTCCCTTTTTTTGCCTCTCTGTGAATTATATCACAGAACAGATGAAGAATTCAATTGTTCTGCTCGTATTCGCAGGAAAAGTTTCAGTGTGCAATATTGATGAGAATTAAGCAAGGAAAAGCCTCTGTTTCCATAACAATAGAAACAGAGGCTATTAAAATTACTTAGAGGAAATCAATTTGAGGCATAGTCCGGGTACGTGATCTCTACCCGGACTATATTTGCCTTGCAAGGTCTATCACCCGAACAGTTCGCGGATCACAGCACCTTCGTTTGCCAATTTGATCGGACGTCCCGATGGCGTAATATATTCCTTATCGGGATTGAGACCCACAGCGCGATACAGCGACGCCGCGAAGTCTTCCACATGGAGCGGACGATCAGCAGGTCCCATCGCTCGCTCGTCCGTCGAACCGATCACCTGACCGCCTTTGATGCCGCCGCCCGCCACAACCACCGATTGCGCGTTGGGCCAGTGATCGCGTCCCATATCTTTGTTGACAACGGGAGTGCGCCCGAACTCACCCATCCAGACAACCATTGTCGTATCGAGCATCCCTTGCTGTTTCAGGTCGTTGATCAGTGCCGAGAAGCCGCGATCCAATTCAGGCAGTAAGCCGTTTTTCATCGAATCGAACACGTTGCTGTGCGTATCCCAGCCGCCCATCGTAATTGTGACGAAGCGAACGCCCGCCTGAACCAACCGCCGCGCCATCAAACAAGACTGACCGAAACCGTTGCGCCCGTATTCGTCACGCAATTTCTCGGATTCTTTGCCGATCTCGAACGCCTGTTGAGACTCTTTGCTCGTCACCAAACCATAGGCGCGATCAAAGAACGTATCCATGCTCTTGACTGCATCGCTTTTGGCGTCTTTCAGCCCGTCTACTGCACCAATCAAGCGGCGGCGGCGATCCAGACGCGCCACTGACACGCCGGACGGCAAGGTCAAATCCTGAACCTTATAATTCCCGTCCGCCGGATTGCCCGCATAGAACGGATTGAACGAGCCGCCGAGAAAACCTGCGCCCTGCCCTTCCGCGCCGCCAAGCATCGTGATATAAGGCGGCAGATTGTTCTGAATGCCCTTCTCACGCGCAATCACTGCACCGTACGAAGGAAATTCGACGGTGGGGAGCGGCAGATAGCCTGTCTGCATATAATGCTGCGCCCGCTCATGTGCGCCGTCGCCGTGCGTGATGCTGCGAATGATCGCCATTTTGTCCATCATACGGGACAATTTGGGCAGATGCTCGCCTATGAAAATGCCCGGCACATTCGTTTCCAGCGGGGTAAACGGACCCATGACATCGGTTCCGGCTTTCGGCTTCGGGTCGAAGGTATCCACATGGCTTGGACCGCCGCCCATCCACAGCATAATTACCGATACATCGCTTTTGGATTTCGGCTTGATTCCGGTTTTCTTCGCCTGTGTCTGTGCTTCGGCTTCGAGTGCCAGAAATTGGGGCAAGCCCAATCCCAAAAAGCCGAGTGTACCGACTTTGAGCATTTGACGGCGCGTCACGCCGTCACAGGTGCGATCCAGATACGAGCCGAACTGCCGCAGTTCTTTGTTGTCCATAGTGAGATTCCTTGGGTGGGTAATTGGGTAGTTGGGTAATTGGGTCGTCAGGTCATTAGGCAATACGTTTTCCCTTATCTGAATAACAGAAAGAGGGGTTTCGTTTTCCCAATAGCCCAATGACCTAACGCCCCAACGACCTATCAGTGATTGAACAAAAATTCCTTCGAGTTGATCATCGCCCACATGAGGTCTTCGTATGCCTCACGCGGAACGCCGATTTTTTTGATATACGCGCTCGCTTGCGTTACCTCCTTTTCAGAGGGGAAGCGGGCGAGTGTGGCAAGATAGAGTTCTGTCAAGACCTGCTTTTCGCTCCGATCTCCGAGGCGGGCGAGCAGTTGCGAGAGGCGTCCGTTCGGGGAGACGATTTTGCTGTTGACGGTTCCGCCGTTCATCAGCGCGAGAGCCTGAGACATAGAAGTCTCCTGACTGGGTTCTGCAACTTGCAGTCGGCGACTGCGCCCGAAGACATCGAGAAAGTAGGAACCAACGCTGTTATCGAGCAGATTGATCGCTTTGGTTCCGGGACGCACACCGGGAAAATTCTCCTCAACTCCGGTTGCCACTGTCAGGGTATCGAGGAGTTGAGACGCGCCCAATCGCTTGATATAGTAGTGACTGAAATTTTTGGTGTCGTCGGTATTGGTGCTGTTGGGCTTGGACGACAGCTGATAAGTCCGCGAATTGCAGATTGTTCGAATGAGATGGCGCATATCGTAGCCACTTGCGACAAAATCCTCGGACAGTGCGTCCAAAAGCGGCGCGTTGATGGGAGGGTTCGTTGTACGGAAATCGTCGGCGGGATGGACAATGCCGCGCCCGAAAAACTGCTTCCAGATTCGGTTGACGGTGGCTTTGGCGAAGAATGGATTGTCTTTTGCCGTGATCCAGTTGGCAAGGTGAACCCGAATATCGCCTTTGGCATCGGCAATCGGCAGTTCTGCCGTCAAAAACTTCGGCGGCATGACCTGCCCGGTGCGCGGTTGTCGCATGAGATCATCGCCTTCGGATTTGATGATGATCTCGCGGTCTGCCGTGCCGCCATATTGCCGAATCCGCGCAAAGAACGAGGCGAAGCCATAGAAATCATCTTGTGACCAGCGATCAAACGGATGGTTATGACAGCGGGCGCAGTCAGTACGGACGCCAAGAAAAATCTGCGTCGTCGAAGTCGTCAGTTCCGTCGCATCGCTCGTCACGCGGAAATAGTTGGCGGCGGCACTCTCCACTTGGAACGTGCTGTCTTTGGCAGTGAGCAGTTCGCGCACAAATTTGTCGAATGGCTTGTTCTCGGCAAAACTCGCCCGAATAAACGCGGTATACGCTTTGACGCCGTCCTCTTCCAACAATTGGCGCGTATTGCGGAGCAAATCTGACCAGAGAATTGTTTGGTAGTCCTTGAACTCCGGGCGTTCCAGCAGTTCATCAATGAGTTTGCGGCGTTTCTGCGGATCATTATCTTCGACAAATTGGCGTACCATTGGCGGAAGCGGCGGCGTACCGATCAAGTCGAAGTAGACACGGCGAAGAAAAGTCGCGTCGTCGCACAGGTCGGACGGAACAAGGTTGAGCGTCTTGAGTTTGGTATAGACTGCCTTGTCAATGAAATTATTGACGGGCAGGTTGGGATAGTTGGCAATCGGGGTTTGAGGCTGAACAACGAACTGCGCGAGACCGACTTTGCCCGCATAGCGCACCATGATATTGGCTTCACCGCGCCGCAGTGCTGTGAGTTTGCCGAGCGGGGAGATCACCGCAATGCCGTCATCGTCGCACGCATAGCGCGAAAATGGGGTCACGTCGCGAGTGCTGCCATCGCTGTATTTTGCGGTCACGATCAATTGATGGCTGGAATTGGCTTCGCGAATCAGGCGCATTCCGGGCGACACTTCGAGTGTGAGGAGTTTCGGCACGACGAGATTAGAAGCGGCATTGTCGAAACCGGCGAGGCGCGTTCCCGATTGTCTGACTGCCGCCTGCTTTTTGCCCTCACCGGGCTTGAAGGGCGCACCCGCTTTGACCCATGCGATAAATAGCCGGGCTTCCGGTCCGTTCGGCTCGAAGCGTTTGCCGCCGAAATGCCCCTTGCCCGTTGGCTTGAGGACAATCAGGCTCATTTCGGGTTTGGCGAAATTGACGCGCCGCCCGTTATTGGTTTTAACGATGGCTTCCCAGTCTTTTTGGGGTTCATAGCCGAAATACGACGCCTTGAATCCGCCCTGTCCGCGTGACGCCCCATGACAGCCGCTGCCGACACAGCCGTTCTTGACCAAAATCGGGGTAATCGTATTCTCGAAACTCAGTCCAGCATCGGTACGGGAGTTTTTGACGACGACTTTGGACTTTGCCGACCTGCCGCCAACTGAGACGGTAATCTCGGCGGTTCCATCACCGACGGGATATGCCACGCCATTGCTGACTTTGACCACGCTGGGATTGGACGAACTGAACGCCGCGCCGCCCGAAAGATCGCGCTCACTGTTGTCCGGCGATTTGGCGACGGCAGACAGCGTTTGAAACGAATAAGAACCGTCAAGAATCGTTTCGGTGGGCAAGAGCGTCAATCCGGCGACAGTGCCGACAGGTCGCGCTCCCGACGATTTAGCAGTCGTTTTTTTGGCTTTGGGCGGATCGGAAAATGCGGGTAGGACTGCCGCGCCAACCAGTGCCAGCGACACCACGCCCCCCACAGTTCGCACAGAGATCGTTTTCATAAGGTTACGCCTCGGATACGGAATCGGAATCGCACGGAATACTGTTGTGTATTATAGGCAACTTTGCTTCATATAGCAAGCAATTTTTGTGCCGAATCTCAACCATTTTGCAATAGAGACGTAATGAGCGAATGAAATGGCAGAAAGTTTGCTTATTTTTTGTGCTGAATTTGGCGGGTGGCACGTTTTTTGCACGTAGGGATTACGTATTAATGCAGTATCGGTTCAATGGATAAGACGACAGACAAGCAGCATTGATCCGAAGTAAGGTATTTTCATGCGCCTTTCCGATCATCCTCTCAATATCCCTGAATTTTTGCAATCGTTTCCCGCCCATGAGCATCGTCTCCAAAAGCAGCTGCGTCTCAGCGTCCTTATTCCCGTTTATAACGAGCGGCATCTGGTGGCTGCCAGCACCAGCCGGGTTCTCGCTCTGAACTCGGAACTGATCTCCGAGTTGGAATTGATTGTCGTTGATGATCATAGCACCGATGGCAGCACGGAGATTTTGGAAAAGATGGCACTCTCCGAGCCGCGCATGAAACTGTTCCGCCATGAGACCAATCAGGGCAAGGGAGCCGCCATTCGCACCGCCCTCTCCCATGCCACCGGCGATGTCTGTGTCATCCACGACGCCGATATGGAATACAATCCTGCCGACATTCCCGCCCTGCTGCGTCCCTTTGTCGAAGAGGGCGCGGATGCCGTTTTCGGTTCCCGTTATCTGTCTGCCGATTATCGTCGCGCCTTAATGCACCGCCATACCCTCATCAACAAAACCATTACTGCTCTGTCGAACTGGTTCACCGACCTCAATCTCACCGATGTCGAGACCTGCTACAAAGTCGTCAACACCCAACTGCTCAAATCGCTCCCCTTGCGCTCCAACGACTTCCGCTTCGAGATCGAACTGACCTCCAAACTCGCCAAGCGACGGGCGCGGATTTTCGAGGTTCCGATCCGCTACCTGCCCCGCTCGTATGAGGAAGGCAAGAAGATCGGCATGAAAGACGGACTGCTTGCCCTCACGGCGATTGTGCAGCACGCCCTCATTGACGACATCTATCGCGAAGACTCGTATGGCTCCAATATTCTCAATGACTTGCAGCACGCCCGTCGCTTCAACCGGTGGATGGGACAGACACTGCGTCCGTACCTCGGCAACCGCGTGCTGGAGATTGGGGCGGGCATAGGCAATCTCACCAACCAATTTATACCGCGTGAACTCTATGTTGCCAGTGACATCAATCCGCATTATCTCGACTTTTTGCGCTCCTATTCTTTCGGCAAGCCGTACTTGCGCGTGATGAATGTGGATGCCAACAGCCCCGAAGACTTCGCACCGTTGGCGGGGCAGTTCGATACCGTATTGATGGTCAATGTTCTCGAACACGTTCCGGATGAAGCCGTTGCCCTCGCCAACATTTTCCAAGCGTTGGAATCAGGGGGGCGTGCGGTCATTCTGGTTCCGCAGCACCCCCAACTTTACGGCACGCTCGATACGGCTTTGGAGCATCGGGAACGCTACACTGCCGCCAAACTGCGTCAATCGCTGGAATCCGCCGGGTTCCGGGTGGAGAAGTGTTTTGATTTCAACCGAACTTCGGTTCCGTCATGGTGGCTCAACGGCAAAGTGCTGAAGCGTACCGGGTTCTCTCGCGTCCAATTAAAAGTTCTTGAAGTGCTGATGCCCGTCATACGCCGTACCGACAGAATCCTGCCATGGCAAGGGTTAAGCGTGATTGGCGTTGGTGTCAAACCGTAAGGGTATTCTGTTTCGTTGCTTTGTTTTGCCCACAACGGACTTCTCCCGCAGGACGCACGAATCGCCGTGCGTCCTGCAAATGCGATAGGAATGAGACAGGCACATAATGGTATTGTTCCCCTTGCTTTTCTACGGTATTTTGGTTCTTGGACTGATCGTCAATTCTGATGCCGCAATTTCCTTTGATTTACTCCGCCGTAAACTGCTGACGGCGGCAGTGATTTGGGGCGTAGTGGTGACAGCAATCACAGAGATATTAAGTTCGCTGCACTTGATCGCTGTTGTGCCACTCGCCTCGATTTGGGCAATGGCGTGTGCTGTAGGAGCGGTTTGCTCTTGGCGTCTCGCCAAACGCCGGTTGACCTTGCAGCCTCTGCGGAAGAGTGTCGCGTCATTCTCTGCTTTTGAGAGGCTTTTCAGTGCAATGCTTGTTGTGCTGATCTTCGGCACAGGCATCAACGCGACTTTTGCTACTCCTATCACTTTCGACGCCATGACCTATCACTTGACGCGAATTGTCCATTGGCAGCAGCAGCACTCTGTCGTGTTCTTTCCAACGGAAAATCTGCGTCAGATTCTTTTTGCGCCTTGGGCAGAGTATGTCCTGCTCCATCTCCAACTCCTCAGTGGCGGCGATCATTACACTAACTTCGTCCAATGGTTTAGTTTCCTCGGATGCCTTGTCGGTATCACAGCGATTGCCGCAGAGTTGGGGGCTTCGCGGCAGAATCAACTGCTGACAGGCGTTCTTTGCGCTACGCTTCCGATGGCGGTTTTGCAAGCGTCTACGGCACAAAACGATTTGGTGCTTTCATTCTGGATTGTCTGCCTTGTCTACAGTATTTTGCGCTTGACACAGTCTCAGGTCGCTCTAAATCTCACGGCAGAAGCGGGTGCGGCTTTGGGTCTGGCTCTATTTACCAAAGGAACCGCCTTCGTCTTTGCACCGCCATTTCTCGCTTGGTATTTTTTGCAGAGAATGAGCCGATTCCGATCTCGTGCCTTGCCGGAATTCGCGCTGATCGGCATCATCGTTGTGGGAATCAATGCCTCCCACGCCGCCAAAAAGATACAACTCTACGGCGGACTCAGCGGATTGACGCAGGAGGCAAAAGTCTACCGCCTCTCCAATGAAATTCACACACCGGCTGCGTTTGTGTCGAATGTCGTGCGGAATACGGCAATACACTTTGGGACACCGAGCCATAGCCTCTCGCTCCAATTGAACCAAGCCGTCCACGCGACCCATATTGCATTAGGAATTTCCGCAACCGATCCGCGCACCACATTTTTCGTGCAGGAATTTACTGTGCCGAAAGGAGAATTATACCGAAGCGAAGATTATGCAGGCAATCCACTGCATTTGATTCTGTTTGGGATATGTACCGTGTGGTTTCTTGCGAACGCTAGCAGCCAATCCGGGCGTGTCAAAAGTTACTTGCTTGCCGTACTGAGTTGTGCGGTTTTGTTCTGCTTTGCGTTGAAATGGCAACCGTGGCATTGCCGTCTGCACCTCACCTTTTTTATTTTAACAGCTCCATTTTGTGTCGTTTTTGCGGCACAGCGGTTCTCGCAGAGGGTTTTGGCAGCGATAGGTGGACTGCTGCTTGCTTTTGCGTTGATAGATGTCTTTGCGGCTCATTCGCGTCCGCTCGTCGGCAGGAACCGCATTTTCCAACATTCGCGATCTCGGCACTATTTTGCCAATTTGCCGCAGTTGTATGCTCCTTGGAAAAAGGCAGTTGCCTTTGTCCAAACACAGCATTGGTCGCGTGTCGGGCTTTATTTCCAAGTGGATGATTACGAGTATCCATTGTGGCTGGATTTGCAGCGTATCGGCGTCAAAGAGATCGAGCAGGTGGGCGTCACCAATCCTTCGGCTTCGCTTGCTTCCAAATCTGAAGTAGGTAGCTTCGCGCCGCAAGCCATTATAACAGTATCCAAATCAAAGGGGGAAGAGGTAGCAGCACACTTTCCGCAGTTTCGGCGCGTCTGGTCGCAAGACGACGTGGCGATTTTTGTTTCTAAAGAAGCATCGGTGACAAATCAATTCCCTGCCCGTTAAGAATTCCTGACAAAATGTCTCTCCTATACCGGTTTTTGCCAGAAGGCGATCAGGTTGACCGTCAACAGTTCTTCGTCGGTATAGTCGGACAGCTCATTCTGTCGCCGCAATTCCTCCAACTCGCCTTGAATCTTTGCGTGGTGCGCCTCTTCATGTGTTTCGCACTCCAAGCCGACACCCGGCAGAGTTGCCTGAAAACGCTCGCGCCATTTTTCGATTCGCCATTCGTTGAGGAACGCATTGGATTGCACTTTGGCTTTGTGTTCCGGGCGAAGATGCGCCCAAACAGGAGGCTGATCGGGGGCATTCGTCCAGATTCGCGGATCGTGACTGCCCGTATCGTTGGTAAACAGGTGCAGACTGATATAGGCAACTCCGCCGGGACGCAAAACTCGCTTTGCCTGTTCAATCACGGCGACGGGATCGGGCAGATGCTCGAACACAGAAAAGGTATAGATCAGATCGAAGCGGTTCTCAGGGAACGTCATCTGTGCCGCGTCCATCTGAATCAACTCCGAACGCTGCCTCTGCTTGACGTTCAATTGACGGCGCAACTCCTGCACTGCCCGCCGGTCTACTCCCAGCAGTTTTCGCACAGCGGTTTTCAGCGTGCGCGTCAACCCATTCTGGCGGAGCATTTTGAGATAGGTGAGAGGACTGTTGTTGTCGGGAATCACATCCAAATCGATCCCGACGACCCGATTCTTCATACTGAAATAGGTCAGTTCGCCCGCGCCTTGCCCCGGACCGATAATGAGTATGTCGCGATTCTCAAGGGTCATTCCCGCTCGTTGAGTGAGTTTGTCCTCGAACCGCCGCATTTTGCGAATAAAATCGGCAACCTTGCCGTCCATATCTTCGGTATGGATTCGGTATAGGGCTTTGGCTTCCCGCAAAAGCAGCAAGGGATTTTTGCTGCCGCTGGTATAAGTAGGCACAGCTGTTCTCTCCTTTATTTCACTACCCGACACTTTTTATGTAGACGCACATTTGACCACTCTTTCCCTGCGTCAAAGTCTACAGGACTGCTGAAAACAGGCTTCGATTGTTTGATTATCGGGATGCCAACCTATTTTTGCCCCGATGAAAATCAAGTGGTGCTTCTCAATCGGGAGACAAGTCCTGTTTGCAAAGCCATAGAGTACCAGACAAAAATAGGGAGATAAAAAAGTGTTGGGTAGTGAATTCTTTATGAGAGTGTACCCGAAGATAATGCTTCCTCACCCATGACGGGGATCGCTGCCCAGGGCAAGCGCATCTAAATTCCATTCAACGATTACCAACAAATCTCAACGATGAGACGAATACCCCTCTCTATCTCAAAAAAGTCTTCCGAAATGGGTGGACGCCCCTCCCAATCATCAGAGATTTTTCGGCTGTCGAATTGAATGATGAGATGCAAAGGTCAAAAAATTTAGATGCGCTTGCCCTGGATCGCTGCCAATATCAAATTTTGGCAAGCAAACTTCGCGAATGGGTATAATTGACATCTCACTGAGATAAATGTTATAATCTCTCAATGATTGAAGTGACGCCTTGCTGGTAAGTACGAAACTGAACCTCGATCTTTTTCCGCTGCTGCTTCTTTATAATTTGTCTACTTTTTTTGTTCTATCAAACCGAATATACTGGAATTGCTGACGATCTTGCCTTAAATCTTGGAACTCCTAATACAATTGCGGTATGGCTTCTGTGTAAGCGGAGTTTGCAGCGTCAAAACGGAAATCCATCTTTGCTTCTTGTATGTTTATCAGGAGTTCCCATGCTATCAAACAGACGAACAACAGGAGCAGAACCGATAAAGATTTTTATCGGTGGACTGTTACTGCTCATCGGTTTGATGATCTGTTTCCGAGCGGCAAGCAATAACGGACAGGATTTTTCTTATCTCTATGTGCTGGGACGTTTATTGTCCGAAGGCAAGAACCCCTATATTCTGGCAAACGCAGAAGGGACGTTCTTGACCCATTGTGGACAGATTCCCAACAACGGATATGCCGCAATTTTTTATCCTCCAACCACAGGTCTGGTGGTGTTGCCGCTCGCTTTACTACCTTTCAAGGTCGCTTGGAATCTCTGGCTCCTTCTCTCGCTCTTTTTGCTTCCGTGGGCGTTGTGGCGATTGCTGAAAATTCTCGATCCTCATCTTTCTCAAGGAAATTGTGTACTGATTCTCGGAGCGACTGCGTGTGCGAGCAGCGTGCGGTGGAGCGTTCAATTACTCCAATCAGCCATCTTGCTCACTGCGCTCGCCGCTTTATTTCTCAACGCCCTCCTCACAAAAAAAATCTTTTCTGCGACTGTGTATACAGTACTGGCATTATGCTTGAAATTGACTTTGGCACTGCCCTTTGTAGGCATCCTACTGCTCTGCCGCAAATTCAAGGCGGTAGGTTTGGCAGTGGCTCTCTTCGGTATCGCGATGGTGATTGCTTTCCTAATCGCAGGTGGAACCCCTGCTTTAACTGCATACAAAAATAGCATGGCAGCAATTGAAACTGACGCACAACAAATCAACTCACCTGATCCCTATCTCTATCAGTCTCTGCCACGTCTGGATTTCCCCTACCTTCTGCATTGGTTGCGGCGTGATGCGTCTTTTGCTCGCACGGGTGGAATTGCGTTGACTCTCATTTGTGTTGTTATCCTTCTGTGGCAGGGGTGGCAGGCGCGTGTTATCAAGGATTGCTCCCATGTCGCGCTTCTGTTCTATCCTTCGCTTGCCTGCTTGACCCTGCTGATCGTTTATCATCATCATTACGATGGAATTTTGCTTCTATTGGCATTTGTCCTTACCTTGCACCCTCTCTTCGCTCCAGTGAGAAGTGTATTGCTGCTTTTTGGGTTGCCGCTGCTGTTTTATTTAACACTCTTCCCACAAGCGCAAGTGCAGTTCTTTCTGACTTCCTATGGAGGACTTGCGGGGTCAGCGTTCGCCAAAACATTCGGTGCATTAGCAACGGTACTTTTTTTTATCGGTTCTCTTGTTGCAAACCAACGAATCCTAAACCTGAGCAGTACGTCTTCCCTAAAGGGAGAAATGCCCCTTGTTAAATAATTTGTCTCTGCTGACAGTCGTCATTCCTGCCTACGATGAAGCAGACCGTATTGAACAGACGTTGGTACGGATAGTTGAGTATTTTTCTTCTCAGCCTTACCCCGTCGAAATCCTTGTTGTCGACGATGGCAGCAAGGACGATACACGCGCTATTGCCGAGGCGTTTGCCGAGAAAAATCCGCAATGCAAGTTGCTCTCTTATGAGAGCAACAAAGGCAAAGGATATGCCGTCCGATATGGAATGTTGCAGGCACAGGGAAATCGCGTTCTCTTCAGTGATGCCGATTTGGCGACACCCATCGAAGAATTGGAGAAACTACAGAATCAATTGAATGCCGGCTTCGACATCGCCATCGGCTCACGCGATGTGATAGGCTCTCAATTAGAGAAGCGTCAATCGTTTTTGAGAGAATTTGGCGGCAAAACATTCAACAAACTGGTACAGCTCATTGCCGTTCCCAACATTCACGATACCCAATGCGGCTTCAAACTCTTCACTCGTGAGTCGGCGCACGCCATCTTTACACATAGCCGCGTAGATGATTTTGCGTTCGATGTCGAAGTGCTGTATCTCGCACTGCGCGTCTATCGATTCCGAGTCGCAGAAGTTCCCGTTCGCTGGGCGCATCAAGAAGGCTCGAAGGTGCGATTTGTGCGTGATGCATGGCGGATGCTAAAAACACTGTTTAAGATTCGATATACACGCTATGATATCACAGCAACCGCGCCTGATCGGAGAATATCATGAATACAGCAGAGTACGAGCGGATGTACAATCTGGAAAACGAGTATTGGTGGTTTTTAGGGCGACACAAACTCATTGAGTCGCTGATGTGCCGCTATTATGGTGAGGGAGGAAAGCCGAGTGAGCGGAAGATTCTCGATGTTGGCTGCGGCACAGGAGCAATGTCAACACGTTTGCAAGAATGGGGAAGCGTCGTTTCGATGGATTTTTCTCCGCTTGCTTTACAGTTTTCTCAACGCCGTGGAGTGAAGCATCTTGTCGGTGCAGATGCGATGCAGCTGCCCTTTGCGTCGTGTGGCTTTGATACAATTGTCTCGATGGACGTCTTGGAACATATCCCAGACGATAAACTTGCACTCAAAGAGTTTTATCGCGTGCTGCGTCCCGGAGGGCGCGTTCTGCTCAGTGTTCCGGCTTATCCACACCTCTGGAGCGAACACGATGTTGCGTTGCAGCACTTTCGCCGCTACCTGCGACCCGAATTAGAATCCCGTTTTCAAGAAGCGGGCTTCCATATTGAAAAATTATCTCACACAATGACTTTGCTCTATCCGATTGTCGCGTTACAACGGCGTTTGAATGCCAAGAAACCTTCCCATGAGCCACCACAGGCGGCAATGCCGTTATTCCCCGCTCCCATCAACGCTGCACTGACGGCGTTATTATACGCAGAAAATACGATTGCCCGCACCGTTAATTTTCCGTTTGGAGTGACGCTTTTGTGCATCGCCACGAAGCTCTAATCCTCCGCAGTCAGTTTTTCTCAATACACCTCTTGCATCAATCAGCGGGCGCAAGAGAGTCTACTCCGGGTACAGGGACGTCTCGTCGTAACCCATAAGTTGTCGCCACGAACGAGCGTCCTTCGGACGCCAATCCCCATGCAGAGACGAAGACTTTCAAGGGGGATTTCGTCCGTAGGACGTCTGTTTTTTAGACGGGTACGTTCTTGTACCCGACTCTTGCAAGAGGTCTATTATCTGTTCCACCGTGGCTTAAAATCGCTCTTGCTCTTGTATCGGCAAGCGCAATGCCCGGCAGTAGTGCCGCCAACGCCGTTCCCCAACTCCCCGCCCCTAAGACTGCCACTCTGCTCATCACGCATTATCCTTGAAATCGCTGTTCTTGCGTCTATGTTAGCACGAAAGGAATTGGTTTGTTTTGCGGTTGGCAGAATTTTGCAGTGTTTTGGATGTTCGAGACGTACATAGATGCGGCAGTTCCACGAGAGGAGTGACACCGCGATGCCGCGTATCGAGAGACTTTTAGAAACCGCCTTGTATGTTGCCAACAAAGCCAAATCCGTCGCTTTTTATGAGACGGTGTTCGGGTTCGCAACGATTTTTGAGGAGGATCGCCTCACCGCGCTCAATGTTCTGGAGCAAAATATCCTTCTGCTGTTCACACGTGGGCAATCTTCCGGCATCAATGAGACACCCGGCGGCACTATTCCGCCCCATGATTGCTATGGGCGCAGTCACCTTGCCTTTGGCATTGAGGAATCGGAACTCTCTGCATGGCGTGAGCATCTCGCCACGCTCGATATTGCCATCGAAAGCGAAGTGCGCTCCGTCAATGGCAGCCGCAGTCTTTACTTTCGTGATCCCGACGGTCACCTGCTCGAAGTCGGCACACGCGGGCTGTGGAAGATTTATTGAACTCTGTTCGCATATCTTTTTGTAAATGTTATTGAGGAAAATCCCGATGATCAAATTAACCGCCGACCAACAAACTTATCTGATGCAAGCCGCACTCGATGAAGCCCGACTTGGAATGAAAGAGGGTGAGGCTCCGATTGGCTGCGTGATCGCTACCGGACAAGGCAGCAGTCTGAAAATTGTGGCGAGGGGACACAACCGCGCCAATGCGTTGGAGCGCAAAACCGCACACGCCGAAATTGTCGCCTTCGAGAACGGCGGAGCCAAAGACGGCAAGCCCGCAACACTTCCGCTCGATGCCGACGATGTGATTCTTGTCTCCACACTCGAACCGTGCGTTATGTGTCTCGGCGCGGCAATGGAATCCGGCGTCAAACTTGTCCTATTCGGTTTGGAAGCCCCCGCCGACAACGGAACCACCCGCGTCAAACCGCCCGAAAGCCCCGAAGCCACCGCACCGGAAATTATCGGCGGCATCTTGGCACAGGAAAGCAAAGCCCTGTTAGAGGAGTGGCTGGAGCAGAACAAAGGCACAAAACAAGCCGAATTCGTCGAGCAACTTCTCGTGCTTGTCAAAACTTAATCCAAATTGCAACTGGGGCGACGCAAGCATCGCCCCTACAAACCGCAACTCAGGTATAATCGCAGAGTACGACTGAAACCCCATTCATAGGAGAAAATTCAATGGCAGGAACGCCCCAATCTTGGAAAGACCTTGCGAATCAACTTCGCAGTGACAGCATCCGTTCGACTTCACACGCTGGAAGCGGACACCCTTCGTCCAGTATGTCCGCCGCCGACCTCATGGCGGTTCTTCTCAGCGATTATTTGCACTATGACTTTTCCGACCCGCACAATGTCAAGAATGACCGCCTGATCTTCTCCAAAGGTCACGCCGCTCCCTTGCTCTATTCGATGTACAAAGCGGCAAGTGCTATCACCGACGCCGAATTATTGACACTGCGCCAAATCGGAAGCCGTATTGAAGGGCATCCGGTTCCTGAACCCAACGGCTTGCCCTTTGTGGACGTTGCCACTGGATCGCTCGGTCAGGGACTGCCGACGGGCGTAGGAATCGCGTGGAGTGCCAAGTATCTCGACAAACTTCCGCTGAAAGTGTGGGTGCTTCTCGGCGACAGCGAAATGGCAGAAGGCAGCGTTTGGGAGGCGTTCGAGTTGGGCGGGCATTATGACCTGAACAACTTGGTTGCCATTATTGATATGAACCGCCTCGGTCAGCGCGGACCTACGATGCTCGGCTGGAACAGCGAAATCTACAAACAGCGTGCCGAAGCGTTTGGATGGCACGCCATTGAGATTGACGGGCAGGACGTGGAAGCGGTCAATGCGGCATATCAGGAAGCGTCCAATGTCACGGATAAGCCGGTCTGTATCGTTGCGAAAACCAAAAAGGGTGCGGGCGTTTCGTTTATCGCGGATGTCGAAGGCTATCACGGCAAGGCGGTTCCGGCGGCGGATGTCGAGAAGGCACTCGCGGAACTCGGCAATCCAAAAGGCGATATTCGCGTTCAGGTCAACGGCTGTCGCGACGGCGAACCTACAGGAACTTATACGACGGGAACCTATATGCCGCCCGTTTACGAAATGGGCGTAAAGGTCGCTACGCGGGAAGCATACGGCGACGCACTGAAAGCACTCGGCGCGGCATACGGTCACGTTGTCGCGATTGACGGCGAAGTCAGCAACAGCACGTTCGCGGACAAGTTCAAGAAGGCGTATCCCGAACGATTCATGGAAGTCTATATCGCCGAACAGCAGTTGGTGAGTGCCGCGATTGGTTTGCAGGTTGTCGGCAAGGCTCCGTTCGCGTCCACGTTTGCGGCGTTCTTCGCCCGCGCCTTCGATCAGATTCGGATGGGTGCGATCTCCCGTGTCAATATCAAACTCGCCGGCTCTCATGCGGGCGTTTCGATTGGCGAAGACGGCGCGTCTCAGATGGCTCTCGAAGATTTGGCGATGATGCGCTCGGTTCATGGCTCTACCGTTCTGTATCCGTCGTGCGTGACGACAACAGCGGCATTGATGGGAGAAATGGTCAACTGCGAAGGCATCGTTTATATGCGAACGACACGCGAAAAACTGCCCGTTTTGTATTCCAGTGAGGAGACATTCTCTATCGGCGGAAGCAAAGTCGTCAAGTCGTCTGCTAACGACAAAGCGGCAGTGATTGGCGCGGGCATTACGCTCCATGAAGCCATCAAAGCCGCTGAGATGCTCGCGTCCGAAGGCATTCATATTCGCGTGATCGATCTCTATTCGCTCAAGCCGATTGACGAAGCGACCTTGAAAGCCGCCGCCAAAGAGTGCAATAATACTCTCATTATTGTGGAAGATCACTGGGCGGAAGGCGGGCTTGCCGATGCGGTCAACGCGGTGTTTATGGAATCCGGTGCTGACCATCCGGTGATCAAGCATTTGTGCGTCACGGAGATGCCTTCGTCCGGCAAACCGTATGAACTCCTCGCCGCCGCGAAAATTGACGCCGCCGCCATTGTCGCAACCGTCAAAGCCTTGTAAAAGGACAAAAAATGGAGTATACATTTGATTGGGACAATGAGAAGGAGAAGTCCAATCGTCGCAATCATGGAGTGGATTTCACCGAAGCAAGCGACGTTCTCTACGATCCTCTCAAAATGACGTTACCCGACCTTGAACATTCCGACTTTGAGGAGCGGTTCATTACAATTGGATATTCCAAAAAAAGCCGTCTCCTGCTCATCGTTCATACCGAGCAGGAGATCACACTCGACAAAGCGTATATTCGGATCATCAGCTGCCGCCAGACGACAAGACAGGAAAGAGAAAACTATGAAGGATGAGTATGATGACGGGATGTTGCCTGAGTACGATTTTTCGGGACCAAACGTGATACGGGGTAAGTATGCCGATATAAAACCGGAAAACACCAGCATTCGAGTCACTAAGAAAAACGGCGATGTAGTGACATATCCTTACTTAGCGAAAGAAGGGGTAATTTTGCTGGACGAAGACGTGCAGGAGTATTTTTCTGACAACGTCACGGTGAACAACACACTGCGTGCGTTGATCGCTTTATTGCCCAAGACCGAAGCGCGTAAGGGTGCATAACCTTTTCGCGCCCTCTTAATCCCTCTTAGGCGATTTGTTTCTCATAAAAGCCGGTTGTTTTGCCATGAAACGGCACATTTCTTGCAGTCTCTATAGAGAGAGTAACAGTTCAGGGTTGTTGGAATTTGCGCTCAAAAACGCCTTGCGGCTCTCTGCTCCACTCTCGAAGGAGAAGGGCAGAGGGCAGTTTTGGCAGTTTACTCCCACAACCCTGAACTGTTACCCCTTACCTTTCTCCTTGACAAATTTCCAAAGACATAGTATATTCTACATGTCGCCGCGTTTGTTGAAGGGCAAACGCATTTAAATCTATCAATAACTATCAATCCCAAAAATTAGGCAGACCCGTGACGGCTTTGCCTCGGCTAAAAACCTGCTCCGTGTCATCTGCTGAGGTCAATCCCTCGTTTTTGGCGACGGAACCCCCAGAATGAGCGCGGAAGGAGGCGTTTCTTGCCTAAGAACTCCCCCTCGCCGAACAACAGCAGAGATTGCGGCGATGATGCCTCCGATTTTGAGAGTTATTGAGAGATTTAGATGCGTTTGCCCCAGCGATTTGATTGCGGGGTGTGGCTCAGCTTGGTAGAGCGCAGCGTTCGGGACGCTGAGGTCGCAGGTTCAAATCCTGTCACCCCGATTTTTCTCTTCTTTTGTCTACTGTTTTCCTCATTGTCGCAGGGTAGGGTTTCACATTCTACCCCCTGACATTCCGGTACTGAGTCTTGCCTTCACCCGGTCAGGTCACGGATTTTTTTCTTGAAAGGAACCCGTATGACCCAACTTACCGACCTCATCACCGATTATCTGAACCATGCAATCCATGAACGAGGGCTTGCCGTCTCTACGGTCAAAGGCTCTCAGGCATGGCTTCGCAACTTTACCTGTTGGCTCGAAGACAGCGGCTATCCAAGCCCAACGATGGAGGTCTTCACTGTCCCTGTTCTCCGTCGCTATCAGTATACGCTCAGTGGCAAAGGCTATCGTCCTCGTACCCTGCACAGCGTCTTCTATTCCCTCCGTAGTTTTGGCGACTTCTTGGTGACCAGTGGAGTGCTGACCGTAAACCCTGTGAAGTCCTTGACCCTCCCCAAGAATGACGCCGCCCGACGCTTGACTGTCTCGGAAGAGGAGATTGAAGCGTTACTCGAAGCCTGTGAGAGACAGCGTACCCCGCAAGGAGTCGCCTTCTCACGGGCGATGCTCATGGTCTTCATCTTCTGCGGTCTCCGTCGGCAAGAATGCTTTGACCTTCGTGTCTCCGATGTGATGCTGTCGGACAAGTCCCTGCTGGTGAGGTCCGGAAAAGGGGCAAAGAGTCGCAAAGTCTTTCTCAGTCCTCCTGTCCATGTTGCCCTTGCAGAGTGGCTTGCGGTTCGTCCTACGGCACACCATGACTGGCTCTGGTACTATGACCCGGCTCGTCGTATCGGAGAAGTCGGCTTCAAGCGATTGCTCGACGAACTCAAAGCCGTCGCAGGGTACAAAGACGCCGACAACATCAAGCCGCACAGTCTCCGTCATGCGTGTGCGACCCGGCTCCTTCGACATGGGGCGAACATCAAGGACATTCAAGTATGGCTCGGTCACAGTCAACTGAGTACCACCGCTCAGTACCTTCATAGTTCGGAGGAACAACTACGGAGCATTGCCGACCTGTCCCAACTCCCACAGAAGAAAGAAGAACAGAAGGAAGAAAAGAAACCCGAACGAGAGTACAAACGGGTACGCAGACCGATGCGATAGGTCAGCATAGGCAGCAACAATGAAGGAGTCTACCCCGATTGAGTAGACTCCATTCAACGTGTGAGGTCAGAATCTAAGGAGATTCCCCTTGGTCAGTTATGGTGACCCTCTTGTACGTCCCGTGACATTGGGCAGAGACCAGTTTGAGTGTGTCCCCTCTCAACTGGAATTTACAGCCGTAGAGACCGGGGAGAACCACGATAGTATTTCCCGTGAGTTCATAAGGTCCGGAAATGTGCCTACTCTGAAACTCCGTCGGGGTGATGAGAATGGCGTCAGGAACGCACACTCCCTCGGTCAACTGCCACCGTCCGTTCAATGTAGACGAGTCATTCCCATACC
>Ga0163154_10002684_pt1 | contig 25622 bp, 17 predicted proteins | sample OliLakLV19MP9P1_FD_148649 | JGI IMG/M metagenome (GOLD analysis project Ga0163154, IMG submission 148649) | Freshwater microbial mat bacterial communities from Lake Vanda, McMurdo Dry Valleys, Antarctica - Oligotrophic Lake LV.19.MP9.P1 | ecosystem: Environmental > Aquatic > Freshwater > Lake >... | reverse complement strand
CCAGAGCAAGCGCCTCGCCGATCTGCAAGCTGCGCTGATAGCTTTTGAGCGCGGCGGTGGCATTGCCCTGTGCGGCCTGGATTTGACCGACGTTGTTCAGGCTTGCCGAGACATCGCGCTGGGCCTCGGCATTACTCGGATCGGCCAGAGCAAGCGCCTCGCGGATCCGCAAACTGCGCTGATAGTTTTTGAGCGCGGCGGTGGCATCGCCCTGTGCGGCCTGGATGTTGCCGACGTTGTCCAGGCTTATCGAGACATCGCGCTGGGCCTCGGCGATGCTCGGGTCGGCCAGAGCCAGCGCCTCAGTAATGGTCAACATGCGCTGATAGTTTTTGAGCGCGGCTGAGGCATCGCCCTGTGCGGCCTGGATGTTGCCGACGTTGTTCAGGCTCGCCGAGACATCGCGCTGGGCCTGAGCGTTACTCGGATCGGCCAGAGCAAGCGCCTTGCGGATCTGCAGGCTGCGCTGATAACTTTCGAGCGCAGCTGTGGCATCGCCCTGTGCGGCCTGGATGTTGCCGACGTTGTCCAGGCTCACCGAGACATCGCGCTGGGCCTCGGCGTTACTCGGGTCGGCCAGCGCGAGCGTCTCAAAGATCTGCAGACTTTGCTTTGCCAGTGACGCCGCAGAGGCAGGGCCGCGCGCGTACAAGGTCCAGTTCGCCAACACCACGAGGGTGGCCGCGCGCCGCCGATTGTTTTGCCCTGGTGCAGATTCTGCCCAAGCCTGCAGCGCCGCAATGCGCCATGGCTCGATGGGCTGCCGGAAGCTCTCGGCTTCGAGGCGATCCCGCTCGCGATCAATTTTCGCCTCTACCGCTTGCACGGTTGCGTCCGCTTGTCGCAGATGCGCTTGCACTAACCGATGCATGCGCCGCAATTCGGGTGTTTCGTTTGGCGTTAGCAGGCGACGATGCTCCAGCCAGCGCAGGGCTGCAGCTATCGGGTCGCTGCTGGCGAAGCTCTCTGGGCTGGGCTGCAACAGCTCAGCATGCTGCTCAGTGAGCAGTTCAGTCAGCCACGGCAGGGGCAGCGCATCGGCGCCCCAGCAGGCGGCGTAGTCCAGCAGCATGCGTTCTAAGCTGCCGGGCTGGGGCAGGGTTTGCTCCAGCACCAGCGCCAGCTGTTTGTCGCGGTGCTGCATGGTGGCTTGCAAATCTGGATCGTCGGTTAGGCTATCGAGCGCTGTTAGTCCGCGCCGGCGCAGCTGGCTGTAGAAGTGGTCAATGCGCAGCTCCGGGTGCGTGCCGAGATAAATCGCCGCTTGCTCCACGGCCAGCGTGTAGCAGCCCAGATCGCGCAAGAGCTGCTTTGCGGCGCTTTCGTCGGCGGCGTCGCGGAAGCTGTTGTCGGGCTGCCATTCGCGCAGCAGGGCGAGGGCGTCGTCTGGGTCCAGGCTATCCAGCGCGATGGTTTTTAGCGTGTCGGCCTGCTGCCAGCTGTGCAGGCTGGTGCGGGTGGTGGCGATCAGCGATAGCCACGTCTGCGCGCTGACGGCGGTGCGCTGGTTGGCGCCGAGCAGTTCTGGGTGATCGACGTTATCGAGCAGGATCAGCACTTGGCTGGCGCCATCGGGATCAACTGAGGCGTGCGCATCGACGCGCTGGCGCAGCGTGGCCATCACGTAGTCGAAACGCTGCTCATCGGTGCTGAACGGCGGTGTGGGCTCGGCGCTAAAGCCCGGCACGTGCGCCAGGGTGCCGATGGCGGCTTTCAGATCGCGATGCGGTGCGGCGTTAATCCACCACAGGCCGGCGGGAAAGCTGCGCGCGTAGTCATTGGCGTAAAACACCGCGAGTTCAGTTTTGCCGATGCCGCCCAAGCCGTGCAGCGCGGTGATCACGCCCACGCGGCCAACGCCCACCGCCTCGTGCAGCTCCCGCAGCTGCTGCTGGCGGCCGACAAAGTGCTCGTTCGCGGCGCGCAAATTGCCGTACTCGCGCGCCAGCTCGCGGCGCGCCTGGCGCACGCGCTGGCTTACCGACTCGGTAATCTGGGCGGCGCAGGCCTGGGCCGGGTGGTTTTGCTGCAGCAGCAAAGGCGTCTGCTGGAACCACGGGCTGAGATCAATGGTGCTGCCGCGCCGCACCGAGTCATACCAGCGCTGGTTTTGTGCCGCGTCGCTATCTGGCACCGCAAGCAAAAGCACCGCCTGAATCGCTTCACCGTCGCCGCGCAAATGCTTTGGCCCCTGGCGCTTGAGAAAATGCTCCCACTCCCATTGGCAGTAATCGCTGGCGAAGTAGTTGGGGGACAGGCAAACCAGCAGCACTTTGCTGTGGCGCAAGCCTTCCAGAATGCGATCCCACCAGTCCTGATGCCCGTGAATGTTGGTGCTGTCAAAAAACACCCGCAGCGGCTGGTTACCGGGCAGGCGCGCCTGCGCTTCGATGAACTCCTTCAGCGCCTGCACCCAGCCCGGCGCGCCATCGGCACCCGCGCAGTTGTCTTTGCGGCTGTAGCTTAAGAAAACATCAAAAGGGCCGGTCATGGGATGTCCTTTAACCTAGCAGCCTGTCGGACTGTGCGCGTGAGATGCGTTGTGAGGCATAAGCGTCGCAGCGCAGACGCCGTGCAGACGCGCAACCCGCAGGTCCGGACGGCCTTTTGGCGTAGCGCAGACTCGAAAGTAAAGCGGAAGTCATCAAAATCCATCCGAGAATGAGTAGAAAACGATCGCCAAAAGGACTTGACCGCGCACTCGCGAGGAAAGTCCCACAGGCTGCTAGGTTTTAGTCTGGAAATTGCAGCCTCATGGCTGGGGTGGAATCGTAGAGCGCGCGTGGGCCGCCATCGCTGACAGTCCTACAGACGCTGCCCGTTACAACAAGGAGCAGTAGGGGCGGTGCTTGTCTCAGTTGAACGTGCCAATCTAATGTAAACGATGTGGCGACGGGATGGTCACGATGCGTTGTGGGGGCGGCGGCCCGGTACAAGATGACGTCAGCGTCGAGCGCGGCTTTTCATGGACAAAGACAACCCAGGGAGTGGTTGTTATGGGCCGGGCTTTCAGCCCTTGGCGCTTGTTGTTCTGAAACCTGGGGCGTTGCCTCAGGCTGGTATGGAACGCGCCGTTGGCGCTGGCCAGTTGGGCGTTAGCGGCGAGCGTGGCGAAGCGGCGGATAGCCTTCTGGAGCGCCGAGTTGTGCTCCTGCTGTAGCACCGCTAGAGCGCGAAGCCAGCTAGGTTAATGTCGATTTCCCCACGCTGGCCGACAACCAATTCCTCTTCAGCGCCATCAAGACGACGGCCGGCGCGTCAGGTATCCAAAGGACCGATGTTGTTTGGCACCCCGGTGCGATCGCGATTGCGCGGCCGTCTGGAGATATCGATCAGTGCTTTCGTTGCCGTCGACTGCGCAGCCATCAAGGTTCTGCGAATTGGCGCGCAGCAGGTAATTGCCGCTGACGGCATCGACAAATTTCGGTGCATGCGCGTCACTCGCGGCGCCCATGAAGATGTAGACGAGTTATTTCGCAAGGGATTTGAGTCCTGAGCGTGGTGTTTTGCGGGTGCTTCGAAAGCTAAGCCGCCGGTAAGTCACTCGACACAGGCTGCTAAGGGAGCGCTAGTAGGCCATGTGTTCTCGCTCGGGTGCGGACAAGCGATTCGGTGAGGCTGTGACTTAGGCTCTGGTGGGAGAGCGCTTGCGCGGGGCGCTGATGTAAAACACCGAAGCCCGAATCGCGAGCAAGCTCGCTTCCACAGCCTGCTCCGCTCCGCTGCTACGGCGTGATTGCAATCTTGATTACGCCGTCGCGCTGGTTGGCGAACAGTTCATAGGCGGCGACGATGTCGTCGAGCGCGTAGTGATGGGTAACCAATGCGCCGAAGTCGGCGCGGCCCGCGGCCACGATGTTCATCAGTCGGCGCATGCGTTCCTTCCCGCCTGGACACAATGCCGTGTTGATCTTGTGGTCGCCGAGCCCGGATGCGAAGGCGGCTAGAGGAATGTGCAGGTCGCTGGAATAAACGCCCAGGCTCGACAGCGTGCCGCCGGGCTTCAATACGCGCAGTGCAGACTCAAAGGTGCCTTGGGTGCCGAGCGCTTCAATCGCAGCATCCACGCCGCGGCCGCCGGTGAGCTTCATGATCTCGTCCACCACGTCGCAGGTGTGGAAATTCAACGTCACATCGGCACCCATTTGCTTGGCGATCGCTAAACGATGATCGTTGCCATCGATGACGATAATAGTAGACGCGCCTTGCAGGCGTGCACCCGCGGTTGCGCACAAGCCGATCGGCCCCTGTGCGAACACGGCCACCACATCGCCGATACGGATGTAGGCGTTCTCCGCACCCTTAAAACCGGTCGACATGATGTCCGGACACATCAGCACCTGTTCGTCACTCAGCCCATCGGGTATTGGCGCCAAGTTGCCCTGCGCGTCTGGCACCAGCACGTACTGCGCCTGGGTGCCGTCGATTAGATTGCCGAATCGCCAGCCAGCCGTAGCTTTGTAGCCGTGGGCGCCACAGCGCCCGCTGCTGATCAGGTAGCTGCCGTCTTGCGAGGCGACGCCGTCTTGGGCGGCATAGGAGTTGAAATTTGGGCAGATCGCGCCGGCGATGACGCGCTGACCTTCCTGGTAGCCGCTGACTGCGCTGCCGAGCTTCTCGATCACACCCACCGGCTCGTGGCCAATGGTCAGGCCTTTGGCGACCGGATATTCACCCTTGAGGATGTGGATATCGGTGCCGCAAATCGTCGTGGTTGTGATGCGGATCAGGGCGTCATTGGGGCCAACATCAGGAATGGCTTTGTCTGCCAGTTCGATGCGTCCGCGCTCAATGAATACCGCGGCTTTCATCATAGTCATGTCGGAACCCTCCATTGGAATCAGCCATGAGATTGGCTTTGCACCAATCTGCTGGTCTGTGCGGTAGCCGGCCTAAAAAGGGCGCGCGGTCAGGGCTTCGGTTTGTCTGCGCCAAATTGGCACCGACAGCGGCTCGAAATGACCGCCACCGCGCACCTTCGCCCACGCACAAAAAAGCCCGGCTTGCGCCGGGCTTTTATTTAACTAAATCAACAACGTTGATCAGAAGCGATAGTTGACTGCCACGTTGTAACGGCGGCCTAAGGGATCGGCGCCGATGAACGAATCATAGTACGGATAGCCGGTGAAGCTATTGTCTTTACGATACTGGTTGTCGGTCAGGTTGATCACGGTCAGCGTAGCGTTGATGTTCTCGCCGAACTTCTTGCCAACCGTCAGGTTGTACAGCATGTACGGTGGCAAACGACGCGGATAGGTACCACCCGCGAGGTTGGTACCGTCTACACCGGCGAAGCTGCCGTTGCTACCCAGACGGGTGCCAAACAAGGTGGTGGACCAATCGCCATAAGTCCAGCCCAAGGATCCGCGCATGCGGCTGCGCTGATCGTTGGTCAATGGATTGTTGCGGAAGTCGACCAAATTGTCCGTATCGTTTTCTCTGTACTTGTTGCTCAACACCAACGAGTAGGCCAAGTCCAAGTTAAACGTGCCGATCGAATCGGTTTCGACGCGATAACGATAGGTGGCGTCGATGCCATCGGTATCGGTCAGTGCCGCGTTGATGTAAGCCGAATTGATGGCGCTGACACGCTGATCAAGTGCAGTGCCTGGGGCCGGTGGCAAACGGGTGATCAATGCCAGGACGTTTTGGCAGAACGTGGAATCCAGTGCGTTCGCGAACGGCGTGCCATCCCGGTTGACGCCCAATCGGCAGTTGGCTTCGTTGAGCAAAATGGTGGCATTGCTCAACTGCAGTGCCTGATCTTCCAACTTGATGCGGTAATAATCGATCGAAAACGACATTTGGTCGGTGATGTCATACACAAAACCCGCCGTGAAGGACTCGCCTTTTTCTTCTTCGAGCAAGGGATTGCCGGCCACACGCGTCTGCGCCGAATACAGCGTTGGGTCGCCCGAGACATTACATTGCGCACGTGTACGCACTCCCGTTGTCAAACCCAAACCGATGCCTGAACGGCAGGCGTATTCGTCAAGAACGGTGGAGAATGACGCCGCACCTTCCGCGAACACCAACTGCATATCCGGCGCGCGGAAGCTGGTGGCATACGATGCGCGCAGCAACAGCGAATCGACCGGTCGGTATTCCAAACCCATGTTGTAGGTGAAGGCATCGTCGACCGCGGTGGTGTCATCGTACTTGTCATAACGGCCAGCTATATTGAAAGTCAGCGTTTCCAGCAATGGCACGCGGAATTCGGTGCCCACTGCATAACGACTACGTTCACCATCGGTGCGCCCTGAACTGGTCAGGTTGTAAATGGTGCCAGCGTCTAGCGGTCGCAATTGGTTGGTGCGTGGATCACTTTCCAGCAAGAAGGTTTGTCGGCCGGCTTCTAACACGCCGGCAAAACCTACATTGCCTGCACCGAACTCAAACAAATCACCGGAAACGGTGAAGTTGAAGTTTGACGAGCCGGTTTCGCTGAGGTTGACGACGCGGGTGGAAATGGATTGATAGATTTCTGGCGTCAGCGGCGTGTTCCAACGGGTACGATTCAGCGCGTAGATCGGATTGATGCCGGCGGCGCCCGGCACGCTGCCACCAAAGCCTAACAATGGGCCGAGGAAATAATCATGCACGGCTTGCGCGAGCAAGCGCGGCCGATCGGCACTGTATTCGTAATCAGAATGCGCAATGCTCGCTTCCCAATCGAAGTTTTCGCCCAATGTGCCATTCAGGCCGACGTGCAGATCGTAGGTTTTTTCGTCGTACAGGGTAGTCGCGGCGGCAGCGCTGCCTATTTCAAAGGGATTGAAAACGCGTTGCAATTGCACTAGAGCCCCAACCTGTGGGTCGAAATACGTCGAAACTTGCGCGCCGTTGCGGTTCAGAAGGAAGCGATCTCCGCTGGTGCCCCAAAATTCGGTGCCACCGCTGGATGCGGCTTCTTGGTCGTAGTAGGTAAAGCCGCCAAACAGCTGCAGACTTTCAGTCAAATCAAAGGTGCCGTAGCCGTAGAGTGAGTACGACTCTTGTGCGTTGTTGATTGAGCGCGAACTCGGCTGCGTGAAGCTGCCGCAGTAGGTGCCGCGCTGAGGGGTGGTCACCGTGGTGTAGCCAAATTGGTCGCAAACCGCTTGCCCAGGGTAATAGGCGTTGGTGCCCAGGGCTTGCCCGGGTTGCGCATTCGAAATGCGGATGTTGATCAACGCTAACGCTGGATTAGTGAAATTGGGGCCCAGCGGACCGCGCCGCGTATCAGCCAGGAATTCGCGCTCTGCGGCGAACACCGGATCAATCTTGCCGTATTGCAATGCGTAGGTTGCGCTCCAACGATCGCCCGAGGCGCCGCCACCAAATTCCAGATTGTAGCTATCACCACCGCCTTCAGCCGTGGTGCCGTAACGGCCGGTGAGGAAGTTGCCTTCATAGTTTTCGCGGGTCACGATGTTGACCACGCCGGCCACCGCGTCCGAACCATAAATGGCCGAAGCGCCGCCGGTTAAAACTTCAATTCGTTCGATGATCGACGATGGAATAGCACGCACGTTGACCACGTTGTTGTCGCGGTTATACGGCTGCGGGTATTGCGCGGGACGCCGACCATTAATCAGGGTTAAGGTGTAACCGGGCCCAAGGTTACGCAAATTGACAACCTGGGCATTGGGCGAGAAACCAGTGACAGCCAGATCGCCAGTAAATGAGCTGGTGGTGTTCTGCGTCAAGGTCTGCAGTGCGTCGGCCACCGTGGTAAAACCTTCCCGCTCAAAATCTTCGCGTGAAATGACCACAACCGGCGCTGGGCCTTCGGTTTCGGCGCGTTTGATGCGTGATCCAACAATATTGACTGCCTCAAACTCTTGTTCAGTCTTTGCTTTCGCGTCTTCGTCTTCTTTTTCTTTGTCGGTTTGCGCGAAAGCCAAGGTGACTAACGGCAGGGTCAACGCGAACGCCAGCGACTGCGTTAGCAGGGACTTGCGATACCGGGATTTTGGTTCGGTGTTCATGGGTTCACCTTAGGTTTGGATCTTTAGGTTCTTTTTGAGTAAGTGACTGGCCAGGATCGTCTTTGACCGTTACGAGTCCAACCCGAAACGGAACGCGGCATCGCACTTAACGCGAACATAACAGAAGCTTCAGCCGCGGTACATTCCAGAATGTCGACAAGTTTGACGACGCCGCGATGGTGCCGTGCTTCTTAATCGATGTCAACGAAGGTCTTCGTAGGGCGCGACCGATGTCCGGCACGCATTGGCGCGATTCCTTGCGTTTGTTGGTCAAGCTGCGGCGCAGAGGGTTGAGGCCGACGCAATTGCATGGGTGCATGGAGAGCGCAGCGCTAGGCAACCTATCTCGCCACAGATGCGCGATACTTTTGCGGCAATGAGGATCCTTTGATGAAAAACCGATCTGCCATTTTTGTGATTGCCGCGCTGCTCATAGCTGCTGCCGTAGGCTTGCTGCGCCTATCGGATAAGACCGTCACCGACATGCCCGCCACCGACATGCCCGTCACCGACATGCCCGCCACCGACATGCCCGCCACTAGCGATCCGCCAGCAGCAGATTCCGTTCCTGCGGCTGAAACACCCGCGGCCGACACGGAGGATCTCAATGTATCTATGCCGCCCATGGAGGTTTACGCCGCGGCTTGCTTTCGCGATATGCGGCTACGCAATCCGCGCGGCCGTATTCTCAGCCTGACCGCCAATCGACTGGCAGATCGTTGCGCGGTAATCGTGGAGACCAATGAGCGCAGCGGCCGATGGATGTTCGACTGGCGTGATTATAACCGCGGCTTCATCCACGAGGGCGAACTGCGCTGGCCAGACGTTTGGCCGGTTGGGGTTCCACAGCAGGGCATCGAAGACGTGGAGGCATTTGCGGAAGGTGCGGTGGCCTTGATGGCAGACGCGCGATCCAGTTGGCCAGACGTACCCCACGCCGAATGGTTGTATGAAATCCACTGGTTGCCCGCGCCCTTTTCCAGACCTTTGGTGTTCATCAGTCTTGCTGATCGTCGGTCAGACGCCGCGCCATACGCGAGCCTGGATCTCATATTCGACGGCCAGCAAGTCCTTGCCGGAGAAACGGCGGAGCAAGCGAAGGGTCTGTATCCGGTGACGCGTTTCGAGTTACGCGAAGACCATAACTTCAAGGGCCCAATCTACGAATCCACTGCATTGGCAGAAGCCGCGACCTCGCTGGAAACGGCGGATGTCGGCTTGCCGACACACCCACTGGCCGAAACGGCCGAACAATGCGTGGCCTTGCTGCGATCGGTCCTGCTCGGTAGGCGTGTTTTGCGGGTTTCAATGAACGCACTAGAGTGCTTTATGGTGTTCGAGAATCCAAATACGCGGGATGACTACTATTTGATTTCGGCACGTGGGCCGCAGGATTATACCGAGCTGAAGAGCTTGCTGCTGCCCACAACGCCAGCGGCAAATTTGCTGTTGGATCGCGGCAGATTGAGCGCAGCACGGGTGCGTGAGCGGCTCGATCAAGCACAAAAGGCGGGCGGCGAAACTTGGGAGATTAAGCGCCTAGCGATCGCGTTTGCCGACGGCGATATGGTTTGGCAGTTTGACGGCCCGCTGGGTGCAGAACGGATGCAAGTGTATTTGAACGAAGCTGGCGCATTGATCGAGCAGCCGACGGAGTTTCCGCTGAGCGCCCACGAGCTAGATCAGGGATTTGCGCCGACTACGCCAGTGTTGCCCTTCGTGAATTAGCGCTTGGCCGGCAGCGGGTGCGAATCAAACGGATGTGGGCCGTCAAGCGACGTCATCGCGAGGCCTGCCCGGCGCTGACCACAGGTACTCAGAAGGGCTCATGGGCAGGATTAACTAAGCCGCCGCGGCGTTGCGGCGTTCGTTGGCGGCTTTATTGCCGCGCGTGCGCAGCCAAGCAGCGTATTGATCCAAATCGCCATCGAACTCCTCGACATGGCCATCGGCCACACGCCAATAGGTGTTGCAGACCAAGCCAGTCAGATGGCGATCATGTGAGACCAGCACAATCGCGCCGCCGAAATCACTCAAAGCCTCAGCCAGCGCTTCGCGGGTCTCCAGGTCTAAGTGGTTGGTGGGCTCGTCGAGCAGCAGCACATTGGGTTTACGCCAGGCGATCAACGCGAGCGCCAGTCGCGCCCGTTCGCCGCCAGAAAAACTATCGACTAATTCGAAAGCGCGATTGCCAGGGAAACTCCAGCGACCCAAGTAGTCGCGAAATTCTTGTAGCGACACACCGGGCGCGATGTCGCGCATATGGTCGATCGGACTTTGTCCTTCGTGCAGCGATTCGACCGTGTGCTGAGCAAAATAGCCGAGTTCCAAATCTGGATGCGCCATGCGCTCGCCGCGCAGCAGAGGCAACTCACCGACCAATGATTTGACCAGTGTCGACTTACCGGCGCCATTCGGGCCGAGCAGACCGATACGATCGCCCGCCTCCAGGCGGAAATCGACATTGCCCAACACCATGTTTGAGCCATAACCACAATCAACGTGTTTGAGCCGAATCAACGAAAACGGCAAACGCGAGGGCTCGCTAAAGCCAATACTGACCTCGCGTTCAGCGCGCACCGCTTCGGTGCCCGCCAACTTGGCGAGGCGCTTAACCCGCGATTGCGCTTGTTTGGCGCGCGCCGCTGAAGCTTTGAAGCGATCGATAAACGCTTGCAGATGGGCGCGCTCAACTTGTTCCTTGTCAAACGCGATTTGCTGCTGGCGCAAATGCTCCGAACGTTGCCGCTCAAAACTGGTGTAGTCGCCGGTGTACAGTTTGGCTTTACTGTCGTTCAGATGCAGGGTATGGGTGCACAGCCCGTCTAGGAACTCGCGATCATGCGAAATCATCATCAGCATGCCGGGATACTTCAGCAGCCACTGCTCCAACCACATCACCGCGTCCAGATCGAGATGGTTGGTGGGTTCGTCGAGCAGCAGCAAATCGCTCGGCATCATCAACGCACGGGCCAAATTCAGGCGCACACGCCAGCCGCCAGAAAACGCAGAAACCGGCATATCGTGGGTGTCTGAGGTGAATCCCAGACCGTGCAACAACCGACCCGCGCGTGCGGTCGCGTCGTAGCCATTGATCTCGGCTAATTGTTGGTGGGCGAGGGCGACTGCGTCCCAATCTTCCACCGCCATTGCCGCCGCTTCAGCGCGAATAATCGCGTGCACTTCGGTATCACCAGACAGCACAAAGTCCAGCGCCGGATCGGGCAAAGATGGCGTTTCCTGTGCGACACTGGCGACGCGCAAACGCTGTGGCACATCGACATCACCACGATCTGGTTCCAGTTCGCCTTGGATGACGGCAAACAGGCTCGATTTTCCGCAACCGTTGCGGCCAATCACACCGACCCGTTGTCCGTCGTGCAAAGCGACGTCAACGTCGGACAACAATAAACGCTCGCCGCGGCGCAGCGTGAAATTCTTAAAGGCAATCATGCCGCGCAGTCTAGCGGCGAAGCTTAGGTGATTTGCGTAAATTGTTGGCTAATGCAGTGTTTCGCGCTGCTTCCGAGGGATTTCGTCGTCAGGCACTTCGTCCCAACGAATCTTGAACGGCTTGCCTAGTAGTCCGTCCACGGTGAAGTTTGGGATCGCGAGGCCATGAACCTCCGAATCGTCATTGCGATCCTACTAAGTTTTCTCCTGGATGGACTACTAGCAGCCTGTCGGACTTTCGTCGCGAGTGCGTTGGAAGTACTTTTGGCGCTCCGCTTCAACTGAGTTTGGAGAAAATCCCTGGAATTCTCGCTCCAATTCTGCGCTTGGGGTTGCCAAAAGAACGTCCGGCCCTTCCGGTTGCGCGCCTGGACGGCGTCTGCTGCGTTGCGATGCTTCGCCTGAACAGCCATTGGCTGCACATCGCGCCATGTACAACGCATCTCACAAGCCCGAGAGGCTTCTAGCTGGGAATGATGTAACCCATGTTGCGGCGAGTTTCGATGAGTTCATTTGCGCCAACTTTGGCGAGTTTTGCACGCAGCGTGCTCATCAGCACTTCGATCGCCTTTTCAGACGTCCCGAGCGATTCACCATAAAGCCTTGCAAACAACATTGATCGTGTCATCAACTTGCCGCGTTCGCGCATCAGACAGGTGAGCAAAGTGAACTCGCGCGGCGCCAAGGCCACCGCAAAGCTTGCAAAGGTTACCCGCCGCTGCAGCACGTCCAGATGCAAATTGCCTGCTTCCAAAACATCAGACTTCAGATCTCTAACGAGCGAACATGAGTACATTGGGGATTCTCACAGTGGCGCCGTCGGCGAGTCTATTCCGCGTGCATTGTGTGAATCTTAAGCGTTTGTCAATGTTTCGTTCGGTATGCCTTCCAGAAGCAGACGCACCAGCCGGCAAGGCATCGACCGCCGGTTTAAGTGTTTCAGACGTCCAGACGCCCTAAAAGTTGTGCGTAAATCAAACCGGATATTCCCCTCTGATTGACCCAAAACAAAAAGGCCACTCTTTCGAGTGGCCTCAGTGTTTGATTTTACTGGCGTCCCCAAGGGGAGTCGAACCCCTGTTACTGCCGTGAAAGGGCGGTGTCCTAGGCCTCTAGACGATGGGGACTATGAAACTTGGTGGAGCCAGACGGGATCGAACCGTCGACCTCTACAATGCCATTGTAGCGCTCTCCCAGCTGAGCTATGGCCCCACACTGAGCCGTAAAAGATAGGCTTGCGGTGCGGGGCGTGTCAAGCAAAGTATGCGTTTTTCTCGCAATGCTTAAGAAGGCGTCTACTGGATCAGACTTCGGCAGCCGTAAAGTGCGCACAAGGATACTCTAACTTCGCGGCTAACTTGCAAGCTGCCGACAAGGCTCGGGGTCCAGTCGATTTTGCCGCGCTTACTGTAGGCTTCAAGCAACGCACCGGCCGAATTTCCGGGTGTGCCAGCGGCATTCAGACCGACCTTGGGTGATTTAACCGCAAAAGTTTGCGTTTTAGCGAAATGAGGCCTGCTGCATCATGGATGTGCGCTTTCTGCAACTGGATGTTTTTGCTCACCAAGTCGGTGGTGGCAATCCATTGGGTGTGGTACTGGGCGCCGATCACTGGTCGGACCGTGCGATGCAAGGTTTTGCTGCGTGGACTAATTTGGTTGAAACCACCTATTTGTTGCCCGCAAGTTCGGCTGCCGCCAGCTATCGCTTGCGTATTTTCACGCCCAGCCGCGAGATTGCCTTCGCCGGCCATCCAACGATTGGCAGTGCGCATGCAGCCTTGCAAACCGGCTTTGTACAGCTTCGTGATGGCGGCTTGATTCAGGAGTGTGGTGCGGGTTTGTTGCCGATCCGAGCCGACGAAACTGGCGACTTGCGGCGTTTGTTTGTACAGGCGCCGTCAGCAAGGGTACTTGAGGTCGGCGCTGACCACTTGCCGTTTTTGCGCGACATCCTTGGGCCACTCGAACTTGGCCGGTTGCCGCCGGCATTTGTGGAAGGCGGTCGGCGCTGGTGGATGGCTGAATTGGCGCATGAGGCGCAGTTGCGCGAATGGACGCCGGAGCATGCGGCGATCGCCAAGTTGGCGCAGCGCAGTGACAGTTTGGGGCTGTGCGTGTTTGCGCGCTCAAGCGGAACGGATTATCAGTTGGCGGTGCGCGCCTTCCCTGCCGGCGTGGGTATTATTGAGGACCCTGCGTCTGGCGCAGCCAATGGTTTGATCGCGGCATATATTGCCCAGGCTGAACCTCGCGGTGAATTGGCGCGGGGATATCGGGTCAGCCAGGGGCGAGAACTCGGCCGTAACGCGGTGATTGATATCGAAATCACTGCTGCGGGCAAGGTTTGGGTGGGTGGCTCCACTTTTACCGTTATCGACGGTAGTTTGCTTTGGCCAGCGCCATAGCCGCTGCTATTTTTATTTTTGAGGGCTAGATCAGCCTTGGAATCATTATTCTCCAATGCGGCGTCTAAAATAATGCGTCCGCCGCTGAGACCCCACATTTTTATCACTCCAATCGGATCTTATAAGCTTCTTGCAAGGAAATCTGTTTAGTGCGCGCTAATCCAATGGCATGCTGGGTCAAGGGAACCATGCCATCGATGATCGCTTGCGCCTGCAGCAGGTTTTGGTCGGCCCCGGTGGTGATTATTTGACGTAAAACCGGGGTCGCGACCAAATACTCATAGGTCATACGCCGCCCCTGTATTCCGGTGCCATTGCATTTTTCACATCCTTTGCCTTGATAAAAAATCTCTGACTCGGAAATGCCGAGCAACTGACGAATATGCGCACTGGTGTCTTCGGGTTCGCAGCAAATTGTGCAAATTCTTTTAACCAAGCGCTGAGCCAGCACGCCAATTAAGGTGGCTCTTAACAGATAGCTTTCCACGCCCATCTCAATTAAGCGCGGAATTGTCGCTGCGGCGGAATTGGTGTGCAGCATTGTGAGAACCAAGTGTCCGGTCAGCGCACTTTCAACCGCAATTTTCGCGGTCTCTCGGTCACGTATCTCACCCACCATGATGACGTCTGGATCGTGGCGCAGTCTATTTCGCAGGGCAGCCGGAAAGGTCATGCCGACGTCAGCGTTGATGGCTATCTGCGTAATGCCTGGGATATGAAACTCGACCGGATTTTCGACAGTAATAATATTGACGTTCTGAACTATAATGGCGTTCAGAGCGGCATACAATGTTGTGCTCTTCCCAGAACCGGTTGGCCCAGTTACCAAGATGATGCCATTATTGCGATCCAAATCGTCCTTAAAGCGCTGCGTGTCGAATTTTGATAGTCCGATTTCCGCAACGTCTTGCACGCCGACCGTGGCTTTCAGAAGGCGCATCACGATGCTCTCGCCTTCAATGGACGGAATAACGCTGATGCGCAGATCGGTGGCGTTGTCGCGTTGGCGGATGCGCGTTTGTCCATCTTGCGGAATACGATGTTCGGTTATATCCATCGTGCCGAGGATTTTTATCCGTCCGACAATGGCTGGTAACAAGGCGCGTGCAAAGCGGCGAATTGGTACCAAATCGCCATCGATTCTGAAAATTAATTCGACGTCTTTTTCGCCGGGCCTTATATGGATGTCTGAGGCATTTCGACGAATCGCCTCTAGCACGATGTTGTTGACCAATCGAACAACCGGCCTAGCTGCGGAAAGTAATTCCAGTTTCTGCCGCGGGTCGGCCTTATTAGTTGAGCGCGCACTCGCCTCCAACGTCGCAAAATCTTGGTCTTTATCGAGAAATTCGTAGTTTGAGTCGATCTTGCGCAATAGTGCATCTTCGGCAGCTACCTCCACTAACAGAGAGCGGCCGGTCAGAAACTGCAGCAATTGCAGGGCTTCGGTATCGGTTGGTGACGACGGGCTCGTTCGTCAATAACTTGAACTTTTTGCTCGCCGGATTGGGCGCGCTGCCTCGTTGCGAATCGCTTGTGTGGCGCGCCACACCGCGCTCATCGCGCCTCGCATCGCATCCCAATCCGACGGCCAAAAGTCCAAGTTATTTCCTTACGAGCCCGACATTGCGATACGCAGACGTTCGCCCACGTGCCCCAGCGGAAGTACGCGATGGTCCCGTGCGACGGATGCCGGTATTTCGTCCAGCAGTTGTTGTGGAATTTCCACATCTAGATCTGCCAATGGCAGATCCAAGCGATAGGCGAGGGCGCAGGTAATCGAAACTTCGGCTGCCCGTCCGGCGCTCATCGCCGCACCCAAAACTACCTGCGGTGCAAGCGGTGTAAGTGTTGGCGGTGGAGCGACAGCAGCGTCTGCTGGGGGTTCCAAAGACTCCACGTCGACCCGCAAAATGGCGCGCCACGGGACGAAAATTCGACGACATTGTTCGGCTTCTACACAAAAGACGTGCAGCCCATTGCGGTCATTGCTGCTGGCTGCGGCGCGCAGAAGTTGGATCTTTCGGTCACGATACTCAAGGCGAACGGTGCGGCGATCGGCGCTGGTGCTGAGTTCCGCCGGCATTGGGAATGGGCGTACGACTAACGCGCGTAATTTCTCAAATGGCAGCACGTAGCGCACGTCGCGCGGGCCAGCGAGGACCACTTGTTCCCTTAAGGAATCGACAGAAAATAGCTGCGCATCAATCGGCGCGTCACCGAAAAGTTGCGCGTTTACCCGTGCACCGGCCAGCGGGGGCTCGTGCGCGAATTCAGGCGGTGGCGACGCCAATTCAATAGAGATCGGCTCACGCAGCATTCGAATGTCGGGTGTTGCAACCTATAACCCGGCCAAGCAGTTTCTCCACGATCTGGGCATTGTCAACTAGCGCAAACTTACGAGGTGCGAAAGCGATTGCCGGTGCGTTGGGCCACACAACGAGTGGCTGATTTCAAGCGTTTTCGCAGTTTTCTTAGGCCCAACCGAGCGGCTGCGCTACAACTGACTACCTCGCCACTCAAAGACCACAGCCGCCGACCAATCATCGAAGATCGAAATTCGATCATCGATACACCGTCGCCATTGACAGGAATTAAGGCGTGGGCTGTACTTTCGAGTTGGCGCTATGCCAAACGGCCGTCCGGCCCTTTGGGTTGCGCGTCGCAACGGTGTCTGCGCTGCGACCCTTGCCAATCGAAGAGCCATTGGCAGCGCGTCGCGCATTGCATCCATTCGCTTAAGCCACACAACGCATCTCGCGCTGAAAGTCCGACAGGCTGCTAGCGCGCCCAACAGCGCCGCCACAAGCAAAAATAGCCGCTGCCAGTGTTGTGTTGAAGGTGCCATGGTCAGCTCTGAACTTGCTGTTTGGCCATTGTGCGCTTTGCGTGGTGCCGGTTTTGATCCGTGTTTAGGAGTCACGAATCTACTTCTGAGCGGCGACCCTGGTCCAAATTGCCCGATTTCTGACTTTCGACTACCCCGTGTGTTCACCGCTGCTGGTTATACTCGCGCTCCTTTCCGGCCTGTTGCGCCGCACCATTCCCTGTCCTGGACTGCCGATACCGCCGTGTCCGCTGATCTGAACCAGCAATACCTGTCCTCGCAACTCTCTGGCGCCAATGCCGCCTTCATTGAAGAGTTGTATGAGGCGTACCTCGCCAATCCCGAAGCCGTTGCACCGCGTTGGCGCAGTTACTTCGATAGCTTGCAAACGGAAGGCGCGCGCGATGTGCCGCACAGCCCGGTATTGCAACGCATCGGCGAACTGTCGCGCGCGCGAAAATTCGCGCCGCTTGCCGCTGAGGCCGAGCACTCAGTCGAACAGCACAATCAGGGAGCGATGCTCCGGCTGATCAACGCCTATCGCACACGTGGGCACTTGGCCGCCAAATTGGATCCTCTGGGCCTGACTCCGCCCAATGTCGTTCCCGATTTATCGCTGGAGTTTCACAGTATTGGCAATGCCCATCTCGACACCGAGTTTGACGCGGGATCGTTGATTGGCGCGCCTCGGCGTAAATTGCGCGACGCCATTGCTCAATTGCAAGGTGCCTATTGCGGTTCCATAGGCGTGGAATACATGCATATCAGCGACTATCCGCAGCGTCGCTGGATGCAAGAGCGCTTCGAGGGGACAGCGGGCAATTTCGGTTTTAGCGCCGCGCAAAAGCAGCGCGTGCTTGAGCGCTTGACCGCGGCCGAAGGCCTAGAGCGCTATCTGCATACCAAATATGTGGGCCAGAAGCGTTTTTCGCTGGAAGGTGGTGACAGCCTGATTCCGCTGCTCGATGAGCTGATCCAACGTGCCGGCACTGCTGGCGCAAAAGATGTGGTCATTGGGATGGCGCACCGTGGCCGGATCAATGTACTGATCAATACCCTTGGCAAGCGACCACGCTCGCTGTTCGATGCGTTTGAGGGTAAATACGAAGAAAATCCGGATCCAGCGCATTCGGGTGACGTTAAATACCATCTGGGTTTTTCATCGGATGTCACCACGCCCGGTGGCACCGTGCATTTGGCGCTGGGCTTTAATCCTTCGCATTTGGAGATTATCGATCCGGTTGTAGTTGGTTCGGTGCGCGCGCGACAGACGCGTCGGCAGAATACCGACCGCAAACAAGTGGTACCGATTTTGGTGCATGGCGATGCGGCATTCGCTGCCCAAGGCGTGGTCATGGAACTGTTTCAGATGTCGCAGGCGCGCCATTATGAGGTGGGCGGCACCATCCACGTGGTGGTGAATAATCAGGTTGGATTTACCACCAGTAATCCGGCTGACTCGCGCTCCACGCACTACTGCACGGATGTGGCCAAAATCGTTTCCGCGCCGGTATTGCACGTGAATGGCGACGATCCAGACGCAGTGTTGTACTGCGCGCAAATTGCGCTGGATTATCGTCAGACATTTAAGCGTGATGTAGTCATTGATTTGGTTTGTTACCGCCGTCACGGTCATAACGAAGCGGATGAACCGGCCGCTACGCAGCCCTTGATGTATCAGATTATTCGGGCCCGCCCCAGTACGCGTGAGTTGTACGCCCGCCAGTTAGCCGCTGAAGGTCTGATCGGTGCCGAAATGGCTAAAACCATGAGCGATCGCTATCGCGCGGCTTTGGAAGCGGGTGATCCGGTGGTCGCGGAATTGACCAGCGTCGATCCATCGGCAGCGGGCGTCGCGGTTGATTGGTCGCCGTATTTGCGTGGCAAACTGGGCGATCGTGTCGCTAGCGCCGTGCCTACTGCGCGCATCCAAGCACTGGCGGCGCGCATCAATACGTTGCCGCCGCAACTCAAATTGCATTCGCGCGTGGCCAAGGTTTATGAAGATCGTTTGAAGATGGCCAGCGGCGAGTTACGCATGGACTGGGGTTTCGCGGAAACCATGGCGTATGCAACGCTGATCGACGAAGGCTACAACCTGCGGCTTTCCGGTCAGGATTGTGGTCGCGGTACGTTTTTCCATCGGCACGCGGTATTACACGATCAAAATACCGGCGAAACCCATACTCCGCTGCGCCAGCTGGGCGCTACCGCAGAATCGGTCAGCATTATCGATTCTTTGTTGTCGGAAGAAGCGGTGATGGGCTTTGAATATGGTTATGCCACCGCCGATCCACGCACGCTGACCATTTGGGAAGGCCAGTTTGGCGACTTCTGCAATAGCGCCCAAGTGGTCATCGACCAGTTCATCAGTTCCGGCGAAGCAAAATGGGGCCGTTTGTGCGGTTTGGCTTTGTTTCTGCCGCATGGTTATGAAGGCCAAGGGCCGGAACATTCGTCCGCCCGTCTTGAACGTTTCTTGCAGCTTTGCGCACTCGATAATATGCAAGTTTGCGTGCCGACCACGCCGGCGCAGATGTTCCATATGCTGCGCCGACAAATGCTGCGTGGCACGCGTAAACCACTGGTGGTGATGACGCCAAAAAGTATGCTGCGCAATAAATTATCGACATCCACGTTGAGCGATCTGGATCAGGGCGAGTTTCAACGTCTGATTCCGGATAGTTTGGCGAAGGATCCATTGTTGGTCACCCGCGTCGTGTTCTGCAGTGGCAAGGTTTATTACGATTTGGTCGACGAGCACGAAAAACGCCAGATCAAAGACGTGGCGTTGGTGCGCGTGGAGCAGCTGTACCCGTTCCCACGTGTCGAAATGTACGCCGAGTTGGTGCGTTTCCCGAATTCGCGTACCGTCGTATGGTGCCAAGAGGAGCCGATGAACCAGGGCGCCTGGTTCCAAATACGGCATCATTTGGTGGCCTCAATGTCGGACCGCCACGAACTGCATTACGCAGGGCGGACGCGCTCGCCGGCGCCCGCCACTGGCAATTCAAATACTCACAACCGGGAACAGGCCGCGCTGGTCAATGAAGCGCTATCGGTTGCCAATCTCGGTAATCTGCCCAAACCCGAGTAACAGAGCCCTCAAGGATTTTCCATGACCGTCGAAGTCAAAGTTCCCATCCTGCCCGAGTCGGTCGCCGACGCGATCATTGCGACTTGGCACAAAAAGCCCGGTGATGTCGTCAAGCGCGAAGAAAACTTAGTCGATCTGGAAACCGACAAAGTGGTGCTCGAAGTGCCATCCCCGGTTGATGGAGTATTGGTCTCAATCGTCAAACAGACTGGCGATACGGTGACCAGTCAGGAACTGATTGCGACGATTGCCGAAGGCGCCAGCGCCGCTGCAGAGCCGGCGGCGGCTGCGCCGATTGCAGCCGCAGGTGATACCGGGCACCCGGATCAGGCGCCGTCGGTGCGCCGCATCGCGGCCGAAACGGGTATTGATCCGGCGACGGTCACCGGCACGGGCCGCTTTGATCGCGTGACCAAAGAAGATATGTTGAAAGCGCAAAGTGCGCCTGCTGCAGCGCCTGTCGCTGCGCCAGCGCCGGCACCGAGCAAATCGGTGACGGCCGCTGCCGCGCCGAGTACCGCGATCAGTGTGCCGGCGGGTTCGCGCACCGAGCAACGCGTGCCGATGACGCGTCTGCGTGCACGTATCGCTGAACGCATGATGCAGAGCAAAAATTCGATTGCGATGTTGACCTCGTTTAACGAGATCAACATGAAACCGGTGATGGATATCCGCAAGAAGTACGCGGAGACCTTTGAAAAAGTGCACGGCATCAAGCTGGGTTTTATGAGCTTTTTCGTCAAAGCCTGCACCGAAGCGCTCAAGCTGCACCCGATTGTCAACGCCAGCGTGGATGGCAATGACGTGGTCTATCACGCCTTCCAAGACATAGGCGTGGCGGTGGCAACCGAGAAGGGTCTGGTGGTGCCGGTGCTGCGCAATACCGACACGATGAGTTTGGCCGATGTTGAAAAAGGTGTCAGCGGCTTCGCCAAACGGGCGCGCGAAGGTGGCATGCAACTCGAGGATTTGCAGGGCGGCACCTTTACGATCACTAACGGCGGGACCTTCGGGTCTTTGTTCTCAACGCCGATCGTCAATCCGCCGCAAAGCGCCATTTTGGGCATGCACGCGATCAAAGAGCGCGCGGTGGTCGAAGATGGTCTGGTGGTCGCCAGACCGATGATGTACGTGGCGATCAGCTACGACCATCGCATCATTGATGGCAAAGACGCCGTGTTATTCCTGGTTGCCGTGAAGAATTTCCTGGAAGACCCGGTGCGCTTGATGTTGCATCTTTAATCCAGATGTGTCACGAATTCGCGCGATGATCGATCAAGGGGCAAGCGAGGGCGCGTGCAATTTATGAAATATCAGGGTTAATTGGCGACGGCCAAATAGGCTGCCCACCCAACTCAAGCCCGCATGTACGCGGGTTTTTGCTTAGCACTCAACTTACCGCTGACGAACCAACAAAGAGGCAAAAAAACCATGTCTACCCAATTCGACGTCATCGTTATCGGTGCCGGTCCGGCCGGTTATGTCGCCGCTATTCGCGCCGCGCAGCTCGGTTTGTCTAGCGCCTGTGTGGATGACTTTATCGGCAAAGATGGCAAGCCGGCGTTGGGTGGTACCTGCTTGAATGTCGGCTGCATTCCATCAAAAGCGTTGCTGGAATCGACCAAACAGTTTCATGCGTTGACGCATAGTTTCAAAGATCACGGCATCACGGCCAGCGAGCCGGCCATTGATGTGCCAGTGATGATCGGCCGCAAAGACAAAATCGTAAAGCAGCTAACCGGTGGCATCGCGACGCTGTTCAAGGCCAATAAGGTCAAGAGTTATGCCGGGCGTGGCAAATTGCTGGCCGGCAAACAGGTCGAAGTCACTGCCTTGGATGGCACGGTGGAGATCATCAGCGCGCGCCATGTCATTCTGGCGGCCGGTTCGATCCCCATTCAGATTCCCGGCATTCCCTTCGATGGCACCCATGTGGTCGACAATGTGGGCGCCTTGAACATCAGCGCGGTGCCCAAGCGATTTGGCGTGATTGGCGCTGGCGTTATCGGTTTGGAAATGGGCAGCGTTTGGAAGCGCATTGGGTCGGAAGTCACTATTTTAGAAGCGCTGCCCGATTTTCTCGGCTTGGTAGACGCCGATATCTCCCGCGTTGCGGCGCGCGAATACAAAAAACAGGGTTTGGATATCAAATTGGGCTGCAAAGTGACGGCCGCGGTGGTCGTCGGTGATGAAGTGCAGATCAGCTACACCGACGCCAGCGGCGCTGCGCAGCAATTGCTGGTCGACACGCTTCTGGTCTCGGTTGGCCGTCGCGCGCACACCAAAGGTTTGTTGGCCGATGACAGCGGTGTGGATTTGAATGCGCGCGGTCAGATTGAGGTGGACGCGCACAATCGCACCAGCGCGGCGGATGTGTGGGCGATTGGCGACTGCGTACGCGGCCCGATGCTGGCGCACAAAGGATCCGAAGAAGGCATCGCAGTGGCGGAGTTAATCGCCGGCAAAGCAGGTCACGTCAACCTGGATACCATCCCGTGGGTGATCTATACCGAGCCGGAAATTGCGTGGGTCGGCAAAACCGAACAAGAGTGCAAAGACGCCGGCATTCCAGTGAAAACCGGCAGCTTCCCGTTTGCGGCGATTGGCCGGGCGATGGCGATGAACGAGGCCTACGGTCAGGTCAAGGTGATCGCCCACGCCGAAACCGATCGTGTACTCGGCGTGCATATGATCGGCCCGATGGTGTCTGAACTCATCGCCGAATGCGTGGTGGCGATGGAGTTCCAAGCCTCCAGCGAAGATCTGGCGCGCATTTGTCACGCACACCCGACGCTCTCTGAGGCCATTCACGAAGCGGCGCTGGGCGTCGACAAACGCGCCATTCATCGCGCCAATTGAGCGCGCCCGCCGGGGCCCGTGTGAGTTCCGGTGCGCGCCGCAGGCTGATCGGCGTCGCTGGACTGCGTTCCGACAAGCAGATTGATATTGGTGAATAGCCCGCCACTGCAGGTACGTGCCCGTGAGGTGCCGGCGATCGCGCTCAACCTGGCGCGCGCCGTGCCGCTGCGCATCGCACAGATATTGGCTGCGCGTGGCGTTGCCAGCGTCGACGAGATTGATCTCAAACTGGCCGGATTGCGGGCGTTGACCGGTTTGCAGGGTTTGGCGGTCGCGGCGCGTCGCCTGGCCGATGCGGTTTGTGCGGGCGAACGCATTCTGGTCGTCGGTGATTTCGACGCCGATGGCGCGACCGGCACGGCGGTTGCGGTGCGCGGTTTGCGCATGCTCGGCGCGCGCGACGTGCATTTTGCCGTGCCTGATCGCCAACGTCATGGGTATGGCTTGTCGCCGGGTTTGGTCGACGAACTGTGCGCGCTGCGACCGGCGGTGTTGGTCACGGTCGATCAAGGCACGTCCAGTGTGGCGGGTGTGGCGCGCGCCTGTTTGGCCGGCATTGATGTCTTGGTGACTGATCACCATTTGCCGGGGCCGCAACTTCCGGCGGCGCTGGCGATCGTCAATCCTAACGCGGGCGCGGCGGCCCATCCGTTGGCGGCTTTGGCCGGCGTGGGCGTGGTCTTTCATGTGCTCGCCGCGCTGCGCGCCGAATTGAGCGCTCGAGGTGCGTTGCTCGCGCCAGTGCAATTGGCGAGTTTGCTTGATCTAGTCGCGCTCGGCACCGTTGCCGATCTGGTGCCACTGGATCGTAACAATCGAATTTTGGTGGCTGAAGGACTACGGCGTATCCGCGCCGGCCGCGCCAGTGCCGGTTTGGCCGCGTTGATCGAAAGCGCCGGTCGCGATCCGCGGCAATTGAATGCGGGTGATTTGGGCTTTCAGATTGGTCCACGCTTGAACGCCGCCGGTCGTTTGGACGATATGGCGCTGGGCATTCGTTGCCTGGTCACCGACGATATCGACGAATCGCGCGAATTAGCCGCGCAATTGTCGGAACTCAATCGCGAACGGCGCACATTGCAAGCCGATATGGAGCGCGAGGCGACAGCCATAGTGGAGGTGTTGCTAAGCACGCGCGATGGCGCCTTGCCCGCCGCACTGATTGTGTCTGACCCCAATTGGCATGCCGGCGTGGTTGGGCTGGTCGCCAGTCGGTTGACCGAACGCCTGCACCGGCCGACCTTGGCCTTGGCGCCGGCCAGCCCAGGCGCGGCCGAATGGCGCGGTTCCGGGCGCTCGGTATCCGGATTTCACCTGCGTGACGCACTGGTCGAGTTGGATCGACGCCATCCTGGTTTGTTGATCCGCTATGGCGGCCACGCGATGGCAGCGGGCTTGTCGATCGATATCGCGCAACTGCCGGCTTTGGCGGCGGCATTTGAAGCCGTCGCCGACACGCTGCTTGATGAGGGGCTGCGCACCCGCACGGTGTGGACCGACGGCCCGTTGGCCGCCTACGAGTTTTCCCTAGACCTCGCCCATGCGATTGAAGCCGCTGGCCCTTTTGGCCAAGCATTCGCAGAACCACTTTTTGACAATCTATTCACCGTAGTGGAGCGCCGGATCATCAAGGGCAAACACTTGAAAATGCGCCTCAGTCCGAAGGACGCCCGCGGCACGAGCGTCGATGCTATTTGGTTCTCCGCACCACAAGTTTTTTTGGATGACACGCCCGCCAAGCTGCGCCTGCTCTATCAATTGGCCGTCGAACGTTGGCAAGGCATTGAATCGCTGAGCGTGCGCGTGCGCCATGGTTTCGCGGTCTAGCCTTGGCGCGATCTACTTTGACTGCGGTTCCGCTGGCTCCGCAATGCGCGCAGCACGGAACCAGCGTGCCGCGAAGAATTGCGGTGACAGGTCGCGGATTCGCGCCAGTTGCTCGGCTTTTAGGTGCTCGCGCACCCACAATCGGGCAGCGATGTTTTGATCGAGCATCGTGGTTAACAAGCTTTGTAGATTTCTCACGTGGAAGCGCCGGATATCCGCGCTGGGGACCTTGGGATCGCGCAACATTTGTAATTGCGTGCGCCGGATGGTGCGCAATTGCCGTTGCGCCACTTGGTAGTTGCGCTCCAATTTGTGTAGTTCCGGTGTCAGCGCGGCGCCTTCCGCGGCGGTCAAACCCAGGCCCGCTAAGACCTCGGGACGTTCCCACCAACCACGCATGTCGATATTTGATGGAGTCGCGACAGGCGACTGCGCTGCGGGTGCGGCAGGTTCGGGAATGATCGGTGCAGGCAAAGCGATCACTGGCGCTGGGATGAGCACCGGTTCAGATGGCGCAGATCCCGGCGAGCAGGCGCTGCACAGCAAAACGACCATCAGGAAAAAGACGCTGCGCTTGCATCGAGAGAACATTAGAGGCATCTCAGCTTGCGGGGCACCGGCATTCTTGCGCTAGCGGTTTGCACCACAGGGCGGCAAACTGGATGCGCAGCGCGCAAAATTTTGCAACGCAACTGCAAAGCTGGCCTATTCACGAGACTGCTGTTAATCTCCGTCCCCTTTCCGTCGACCTAGTGTCGACCTTACAGTAGAACTGGAGATTAAAATGGGTCGTGGCGACAAACGCAGCCGTAAAGGCAAGATTTTCAAGGGTTCCTACGGCAATAGTCGTTTGCATCACGCCAAGAAGGCGGCGGTTGCAGCGCCAGTAAAAGCTGTCAAGAAGGCTTGATTTGCTGATTGGCGCTTAAAGAGCGGAGCTCGCTGCGCTTTTTGCTCGCGGTTTAGCAAAGCGAGAGTCCCGGTCGCCCCGGCGCTCTTCTTCGCGCATCAAACTGGGCGGCATCAGTCGTAGGTCACGTTGCCCGCAGGGCTACGTGACAGTGCTCCGATGTCACGTAGGCCTGCGGCCAACGTGACCTACGAATTAACGCGTTAGGCTAACTTTGCTGCGAATCCCGGTCGCCCCGGCGCGCATATTCGCGCATCAAACTGAGTGGGACT
>Ga0163154_10002683_pt1 | contig 25629 bp, 22 predicted proteins | sample OliLakLV19MP9P1_FD_148649 | JGI IMG/M metagenome (GOLD analysis project Ga0163154, IMG submission 148649) | Freshwater microbial mat bacterial communities from Lake Vanda, McMurdo Dry Valleys, Antarctica - Oligotrophic Lake LV.19.MP9.P1 | ecosystem: Environmental > Aquatic > Freshwater > Lake >... | reverse complement strand
CCGCAATGACGGGCGTCGACGTCGCGGACAGCTCGTACTCGCCCACGGGGACACCGGGCACGAGGAACGCGCCGTCGACGCCCGTCATTGCGGTGGGTGCAAGGTCCAGGCCGAGCGACTGCAGAGCCGCGTGCCACTCTTGTGCCAGGTCGGTGCGCTCCAGGCGCACCTCGGCGGAGGCGATCGGTGATTCGGAAGCGGCCTCCCGCACTTCACCGCGCACTGCAACGAGGCGCTTTGTCGTCAGGTCGTAGAGTACGACCTCCGTGAGTGGCAGTTCATCGGTGAACGAGCCACCGCCTACGGCCAGCACGCGGCATGGAAGGTCCACCAATGGCACTTCGAGGACGCCATCGTAGGCGGTCTTGGGCACCGGAGCGCTTGTGCCGGGCGGCACGAGCAGCACGGTGAACTCCTCGAGCTGGTCTTGCTCTGTCCGAAGGGTGATGCGGGCTGCCGGCGCACTCGACCTCGTGCTCGGTCCAGCGCCCGACAACGGTTCGAGCGCGCGACGTTCACCTTGCGCGCTCGACGATCGCTCTTGCAGTAGAGCAGAGCTCGAAGTGCCCGACGACGATTGCAAAGGCGAGCGCGAGGCGCCTTCCAATCCCTCAGTCCGTGTCTTCGGATCCACCGAGACTCGCTGAGCAGCCTCGCGTGAGTACCAGATGGCCCCGCCCACCAAGGCCAATAATAGATACCAACGAAGTCGGAAGGTCATGCGCCTCCGCCGAGCGGCGGCTGGATGGGGTTGTCGCGGCTGCGCTGGTCCACGATGCGCCGTGTCGTTGGCAGACCCGTCGACCCACCGCCACCCGCGGGGACCGCACTCTGGACCGGCGAGCTCGACGGGTTCCCCCCTTGCGCCGCGGGGGTGGAATCCACGAGACCCCACACCATGGAGCAACTGATCGCTACGGCACGGATTTGTTTCAGCAGCACGACACGAGTTCCTTCCAGCGCATGCGCACTTCGTCGGCCAGGTCGCCAGCAGCGCGCAACGTCGACTCGATCTCGCACGCTCGCGTCGCATCTGGTCCCACGGAATAGTTCGTCAAGAGGCGCGCGGCCATGTCGAGGCCACAAGGCCCGTCGAGCTCGTGGCATCGCGCGAGCGCGAGGCGAGCTCCTTCGCGGTCGAGCCTGCGAGCAGACTGCACCAGGAGTGAGAGCGCTCCGCCTCGTGCGACACCGTCGATGGGTGATTCGACCAGGCGTCGGCATAGCTCAGCGGCGTGCTCACGCTCACCCGCGAGCGAACTCGACACCGCAAGCCCGAGCCGCGCGAATCCGCGGATCACAGAGTGAACCGAAGCATCGGCCAAGGCCTGGAATTCTTCGCTGGCCGCGCGATGCCGTCGATCGGCCATCAGCGCGTTTGCGCGGAACAGCAGCGCCTCGTCGTCGCTCTGCAACCACGTCAACGCGGTTGTGATCGCCACCGCTCGCGCCCCTGACTCGAATCGGCGCCGACCCAGGACATTGCCTTGCCACATCCCGGCCTCTTGGAGCGCGTGCACCAGCACCGCGCGGGCCTTGTGGCGCAACGCGTCAATGATCGCCGCGCGCTCGGCTGCGGGAACACTCTGCGCCAAGAAGCGCCGCGCGTCCGGCGAGGAGCGCACCAGCTCCCTCAACCATGTGTCGGCGAACACGTCAACCATCCCCGCGCAGCACTGCGCGTACGAGCCCACGCCACGCCGCGTCGAAACGCGACCAGTCCTCGGGTGGCAGTTCTTTCGTGCGGCGCACCTCGATCGATGTCAGCGCGCGCAGGATGAGTGCGCGGACCTCGTGCGGGAGTCGATCGAACTCTTCCAGCGCGCGTAATCCGTGCTTCGCGTCGATTCCGAGTCGCGCCGCGACCCGCTCCGCGTGCCGACGCCATTGCTCGATGTCGAACGGCTCGCTCGAACGCCACGGACTCGAGCCGCCCTCGGCCGCGCGGGCGACGTGATCTTGGACCCAATGCTCCGCTTCCTGGGCTCCGCGGGGTACCGAGTGACCATGTGTGCACAGCGCCAGCGCCAGAGAGCGCGCGGCGCGCCGCACAACGACCTCCGCCGGAGCCCAGCGCGCATCGGCCACGAGCGCCCGTGCGGCTCGCCCCCGCAGCTCCAGTGGATCACCCTCGGCTAGCGCCGTGAAGGCCTCGTCGAAGGTGAGCTGCGCGACCTTGTGAAGCGTCGCTTCGACGAGGACCCGGGACGGCGTGTGGTCGGCTTCGTGCGGCATGGCGGAGTTGGGGATGGCAGGAGCAACGCGGCCCGGCTCGGCAACAACCACGGCGCTGCGCGCGAAGGTCTGCCGGTCGCGGTACGGATCAGGCTCTGCTCGGGCGCCGCATTCGTCAAGGGGGGGCGGGACCGTTCACGGGCTTTCGGTCGGCCCTGGCCGATCTCCACCCCGCGCCAATGCCACGACCTGCGTCCTGCCATGCTCGGGCCGACACTCACTGGAGGACGCCCAAGCTGGCCGAGACTGCGCGGCTCGGAGTCTCGATCTACGGCGGATTCCTGTGGGGGCGGCGGCTTCCCTGGGCGAGCTCGAAGATACTCAAACACTCTGGTGAGCAATGGCCCCGTCATCAGCCCAGGTGTCTAGCGGAATTCGAGGTCGCCGTGTGGCACGCATCGGCGGCGCGGTCGTGCTGGAGCCAGCGACGCCGACGAGCACCAGCCAGAGGTCGACGTCACAGCGGCCCACGAGTTCCGCTGTTCCTTCGTCGACGCCCGCGACGGTTCGCCCGTCGAGGGAGTGCTGGCCACATTGAAGAGTCGCGAATTGCAGACGCTCGACGCGCTGCGTGTCCCCGAAGCGCGCTCGGACGAGCTCGGTCGCGTCCGCTTCGCGCCCATCGAGCCCGGTTCGTACGAGCTCGTGGTGAGCTCGGATTGGTACCGTAAAGCCACACTGGCCTTGGCGATCGACGGATCGGCACGCACTCCACCGCCAATCCCGCTCGAGCGCCTGCAGCTCGCCGTGGTCGAATTGATCGGCGGAAGACCTGCGGAGCTCGCCGAGTACCAGGTCTCTCGCCTGGGCCACTCCTTGCACGCGCACGTCGAACCGGATTGGACGTCCGTGCTGCCGTGGCCCGAAGGCACAGAGCCGACGCTCACGGTCCACGGCCCGGAGAGCCTCGAGATCGTCGCGCTCTTCGCGGGCGTGGACGCGACGACGGAGACCCTCAGCGTGCGTGTCGGCGACGGTGAGTCATTGGAGGTCACGGTCGTGGGTGAGCACGGCGAGAGCGCTCCGCTCGTGCTCGCCTCTGGTTCGCGTCTACGATCGGTTACGAGGCATTCGTCACGCAGTTCGTCTCGCCCGGCGCGCACGAGCGCTTCGACTTCTGCGAGCCCGGCGACGTCTGGATCGACGTCGGCGTACAGCGCGCCGATCGCACGATCCAGCCCCTCGGACGGACCCGCGCGACGGTCGTGCGCGGGAAACCCTGCGCCGCCATCGTCGACATCGGGCGCACGCGCACGTACGCGGACTTCGAGGGTGCCCCGGGAGATCGTGTCCTCGAGGGCCAGTTGTATCTAGCGGTCGAGGGCGACCTCGAGACCTCACCGGCGGGCGGCCCGCTCGAGGACGGTCGCCTCATCATCCCCGTTCGCGCGGAGCACGAGTTCTTCGTCATCGGCACCACGGGCAGCGGATCGAGCGAGGCCGTTGTCGCCGATGTGCACGTCGCCGTCGACTCGCGCGCCGGGGGCGACGTTCTCGTTGCGCTGGGCGCGGTCCAGCAGAGCGAAGTCGAACTCGTTGATGTCGTGACCGGTGCGCCTCTCGGCCCTTGGCGGTTCGACGTCGTCGGCGGCACCACCCGTCAACAGTGCGCGACGGCTCAGACCGGTGCGAACGGCGCACCTGCGCTCGTGCGCTGGCACTCCCATGGCGCTCCCTGTTTCGAGCTGCTATGGGAAGGTGTCTGGGCGCCGCGCGGTCCCGTGCCGATCCTGCCCGGCAAAGTGCGCATCCCGATCACGCTGCGCGCCGAGTGCACGTTCGCGGTGGCTGGTCGCTCGATCGGCGACGTGCGCCACGTCGCCAGCGGCCTCGACCAAGCGGGGCTCCTGGCGTACGGCGGCGTTCAGGTCGAGGCCCGTCCGGAAGGCCGCCACTTCGCGGGCATACCGGCCGGCCCATACCTGGTGCGCATCGAAGGCGAGGAAGTGTGGCGCGGTCCATTCGCGGTCACGTCGGGCGCGCCCTGCAGGATCGACGTGCCGCATGAATGACCCGCGCTCGAGCGCCTGCCGCAGCGACCGGCGACATTCTCCCCTCACTGTGCCGCGCCGAGCAGCGACCGCGCGCTGCCTTGAACTCCGGCGCGTCCAGGTCGGGGGCGGGGCAGGATCTGGTTGTACTCGTACCGCCACGGACGCGTGATCATCGAACCGAAAGCCGCTCCAGTCGACGATCGAGGTCGTCGAGCCTCAGGCGCGCGACGAGCTCGGGGTGGTTAATGAGCCAGCGCGTCGCTCGTCGGGCCGCCTCCCCGATCGCGGAATGCTTGCGAGACAACGCGACGAGCGCAGCAAACTCCCCTCGCTCGTCGATCCACGCGAAGAGAGAACGAAGGTCCTCGCCGTGACGTTGTAGGCGGTCTTCCTCATGATCGAGCGCATCCTCGGCCCGGCGCCTCGATGATTCATCCCCGAGGCACCTCGACCACGAGGGCCATTCAGCCCATCCCATCCCGGCCGTCCCTGACGGGCCCTCCTCTCCCCTGCCGTCCCCGCGCCGCTGCGAGCGCAGACGCCTACCGGTCGAGGCTCAACTTGATCTGGTTGGACTCGTACCTCGGCGCAGGCGGCAAGTGTCACCTGCGAACGGCACCGACTATCGCGCTCCCGCCGCGCGCACCGTGATCCACGTCCCTGGCGCGACCTCGAACGGTCCGCGCGGCTCGGTGTCCCCCGCGAGCGTCACGCGGTAGTGCCCCGCCGGCACACCCCACCAGCGCTCGCCCGCGGAGTAAGGCTCGCGGCGCACGGTGGGGTCGCGCTCGAGGTCAGCGAGGGTGAGGCCTGACTCGACGTGTTGCAACTCGACCAGCGCTGCGCCGCCCGTCTCGATCGCGCACCACGCGCGCAGCACTACCGGGACGTGCAGTGCGCCCGCCGTCAATGGCACCGGTGTGCGTGGTGACCATGTGCACCCCGTCGGCAGCTTCAGCGCGGCGTTCGATGCTTCGAACCACGGCAGCGTGAGTTGGTTCTCCGCCGGCAAGTCGTAATAACTCGCCATCTGCCCTGTGCGCGTACAGACGACCTCTACAAAGGAGCCCGAAGGCATGGGCCACCCGCCGCTTGGCACGATCTCCACCTCGGTCCGCACGACGGCGCCGAGTGTGATCGGTACGAGGTCGCCATGCGAGGAGTGAATTTCGAAGGGGACGCCCGCGAATGGCACATTGTCCGCCGTCGCTCGCCCGTGAAGCCAGAGCAGCGTCCGATCGAGGTCCGGCACGAGCTGCGTCCCATCCGCATCGAGCTTGCCGCCCGGCGCGGTCAGCCGCCCTTCTGCGCCGGTCGCGAACCAGACCTCACCTACCAGAATGGGTTGGTCAGCTGCGCCTACGAGCTGAATCCGCCGCAGGTTCTTCGGCAACTCGATGGTGACGGCCGTAACGCGCCCGGGAGCGGCCTCGACTCGGCGCCGGACGAGTGTACGCGGGCTGTTGTCTGCGCTTTTCCACGCAATATCGACCGCGACGTCCCCGGAAGCTCCGAGCGGGACACGCACGATCTCGCCGATTGCGATCCAGCGGGACAACAGGACCTCTGTGCCGGATGGCAGGGTCGAGAACACGAGCGCCACGAGGCGCTGCTCAGTGAGAGGAGCGCCGATGACAGAGATATCCAGCGAGGCAACGCCGAGCTCGACCGTGACCCCGTCGGGGTAATCGGTGAGGATGCCTTGAAAAAACGTCGTGATCTCGATTCCGTCCGGTAGCCCTACAGCAATGTCGAGGAACTCGACTTCCGGGTCCATTGGGAGCGCCGCGGTCCAGTCGGGCTGGAACAGTGCGCGTGTGCCATGGAGGGTGTGAGCAGCGTAATAAAGCGCGGGATCGCCGTCGGCACCGATGAGCGTGAGGCGCAGCACGGGTTTCGGCGTCAGCGCCAACGTCGCGCCGAGGTCCGTGTCGGAGTGCACGTCGAGCGCATGCACATGCGCGAGGTGGAGCGTGCTTTCCACCTCGATGCGATAGTCCCCCGTCGTGACGAGCTGCAACACGAAGCTGCCGTCCGCGTTGGAGGTCGTCGAAGCCTCATAGGTGTCGCCTAGCAGCCAAGCGAACCCAGCGTCTTGTCGATCAGGGCGCGCCACGATGCTCGCACCTTCGATCGGTTCGTTGCTGTCTTTCGCGACCACGAGCCCGCGCAGGGTCGGGAGCGGCAGCGCGCTCAGCGTGAAACTATTCTCGGCGAGCTCCGCTAATGGCACGATGCCCGTCCAGCGCGGCGTGCTCGCGGAGCTCAACTCCGTCGCGAACGCGACCGAGCCCCCGAGTCCTTCTGCGAGGTGAGTGTGGAGCGTGTTCGCCGCAAGTTCTCTGGCTTCATCGCGACCGTTAACGAAGACTGCGATGCGAAACGAGGGGCAAGAGACGCCGTCGATCAGGAAGACAATCCGTTGTGCTGCGTTCGCGACCTCGGTACCAGTGTTCGCTTCGAGCGATGTTCCACGGCGTGCGATTGCGCCTTCAGAACTGGCGATGACGCGGGCCGACTCGCGCTCATCCGGAGTTGGTACCGCGCCCCACGACTCACGAGAACCGGCACCAAAGCCCCCAGCACCGCGCGTGGCGACGGCTTCACCCGACCGCGAACTCGAAACTTTCGACGATTGCATTATCCGGAACGTCATGCCGATGCACGCGACCACGGCGATGAGAGCAAGAATACGTCGCATGGCCGTGCCTCAGCCGCCAGGAGGTGGTGGCGTTCCGACGCCGTTGCGGGATCCCTGCGTTGGACGGGGAGCCACGTGCAGCACGACACCGACGCCGCCCCCGCCGGTCGGTGTGGTTACGGTCAGTGGCGCACTCGCCTGCTGTGGGGGCGGTGCTGCGACGACCAAGCTGATCAAGATCGCGATCAATTGTTCAAGAACTCGTCGAGGTAGAAGCGGACCTCGGCCCCGCGCGGGCCAGCGTGCTGGAGCGTCTCACGGGCGAGCGCTCGTCGTGTGGGCGGCGCATCCCGGAGGTAACGCGCCAGGAGCCGCGCGGCGACCGTCGGCGCCGCGTCGGTCCATACGTCAAAGGTGACTTCGAGGCCACGGCGTGTTGCCGCCGGCGCGCCTCGCCTCACCGATTGCACGAACATGGCTAACGCTGCGCTTGTCGAAATTGCGTCGAAGGATGAGCGCAGCGCAACCTCGCACCAGCGCGACGCATCGTCCGCTTCGTGCAGGAACGAGAGCCCGAGTGAGACCCCGAGCGCAGCCGCGTCGCGGAAGCGACGGTCGGGTGCGTCTTCACGGATCGAATGGAACAGCACGATCGATTCTCTGTACCGACGCGCGGCGAGCAACGTGTTGGCGTGTATTTGTCGCGCGTCGAGGTCCGGGCTGAGCGCGAGCAACGCGCTCGACCGTTCGATCGCGCGTAGCCCAAGACCGTAGCGGCGTCGTTCGGTGCGTACTCCCGTCCCGAGGCCCGCCTCTGTCAACGCAGCTCGTGCCTGGAGGCGCGACTCGCGTCGCAAGCGGTCGATCACCTCTTCGCGCGCTTCGCCGCGTGCGAGGCGTGCGCGGGGAGAACTCGTGTCGAGGCTGACCACGCCAGCCGGTTCAGGGAGCCATGTCATCGACCCCGCTCCGCGTCAGAACTTGTACCAGGCCGCGAAAGGTGTTGTTGAAGCTCTGCCAGGCCTCGGGCGAGAGCTCGCGCGGGCGGCGCGCTTCCAGCGCACGCATGCCCTCGAGTAAGAGCGCTCTCTGCGCTCGATCGAGCGCGTGGAACTGCGTGAGCACATCGAATCCGCGCGACTCGGATACACCGAACCGCGCCGCGGCGAGCGCGGCCAACTCCCCCCACGCCTCGGATGCCTCGCGCGTCGACGCCGCAGCATGATTCGTCGCTTCATACGCCGCCACGGCGATCTGCTCGTCGAGCCATGTGGCATCGAGCGTTGCGCCCGGCGCGCCGGAGAGCGCACGCGCGACCGCGCGGCGGATCTTCGCGAGCGCGATGCCACGCGGTGCCCAGAGCCCCTCGCGTGCGACGACGGACTCCATCCGCGCCTCGAGGTCCAACGGGTCCGCGTCGGTGAGTTCCGTGAGGACCGACTCGAAGGTCTGCGATGCAAGACGGCGGAGGCGAGTCTCGATGGATGGGTCCGTCGACATGTCTGATGGAGGCGTGCCTTGCGAGCCCCGGGCGAGCACGCGGCACCCGAGGGTGACATCCTGCCGCGGAGGAGCGAAGCTGTCCACGAGTTCTGGGGCTGCGAACTTTCGCAGCCGAGCGCGGGCACTTGGTTGCGCTGCTCCGAGCGCACCCCGACGTGCGATCACGGGCGTCGTTCCGAGCTCACCAGGATGCGAACGCCGGGCGCCCTACCTCCGCCGATGCCGCACCACGTCCAGCTATTTCAAGAGCGAGCACTGTCGATCTCGCCAGGTTGGCATAAAATTGTGTTCCCGCGACATAAAATGAGTGCATATTACCATAAGATAGCGAAGAAATAGCACTAATGGTGCCCCGACTATCATTCGGGGAGTACAGCCCACAGGCGAGTTGTCACGCGCAGGTACGCGGCCCCGGGCTCAGTCTCATTCCCATCCCGGGACCACACCGACCGCGCTCACAGAATCACCGGCGCGATCACGTTCGTCAGCCGCGGCCCTCCAGCCTGCGGCACGACGAAGTTCTGCACGTGCAACACCATCCCCTGCAGCGGGGTCGCGGCGGACAGGTCCAGTGAGTCGCCCAGGAGGCCTCCGCCCGGCACCACGCCCAGCGGCAGGCGCCGAAGGCTCGACGTCGGCTCGATGTACAGCATCCCGTATGCCTGGCCCGGCAGGTAGGTCGCGCGCAGGCCCAGGATCGCCACCACGCTGCTGCCTGGGGCCGCGGCCTGCAACAGGCGCAGCGGCGACGCGAGTGGCTGGATCCGCGAGAACTCCGGGAAGCGCGACAGCGAGCTCAGCGAGCCGTGCGCCGAGAACGGGTACAGGTGCGTGCTCGTGAGCGCATCACCACACGAACGAGCTCGCGTCGAGCTGCCTCGGCAGCGCAAGCGTGATTGTCGGCTCGCTTGGCCGCCGCGAGCGGAGCGAGCCATCGGGGAGCATCAAAAGCAGAGGCCAAGGCTCAACCAACACCGCGGCCAGGCGGCGCTGGACGCGTCCAGCCGGTAACGTGTCGCGCATGATGAAAGCTCTCCTCGTGACCTGCGTGCTCCTCGGCGCTGCCGCATGCAGCGATTCGACCGCTCCCGACTCGTCCGCCGCCGCAGCCGCCGGCGCCTCAGCCAAGGCCGTCCCCGCCGCCGTGCGTGAGGTGCGCTGCGGCTGCAAGATCGATGGGGTCGGCAAGTGCGGCAACTACGTGTCGGTCGACGGCAAGTGGCTCGAGATCACCAGCCGCGCGGCGCGCGGGCTCGGCGTCATGGAGTGGTGCAGCGCCGACGCCAAGGTCGAGGCCGAGGTCGCGGGTGACCTCGACGACAAGGGGATCCGCGTCAGCAGCTTGACTGTGAAGTGACTCGGCGCGGCCTCAACAAATGCCCGGGTCTGGGCCCCCGGCTCCGCTCTCGCTGCGCAGGCGCAACGCAGAACGACGCAGAAACAGGCTCGAAACGGGCGACGACACAGGGCCCTTACCTGGACGCCGCCGGCCGACGGCCAACGGTGTGAACGCAGCGCGGTGTTCGGATCCGATCTGGCGCGCGGGGACGGAACGCGGTACAGACGGGCCGCTCCGAGCCCCCTCGGCCCGGAGTGAGCACTGATTCCGAACCCCGAAGCACAGGCCCTCGCCATGATCCACCTCGCTACCCTCGTGGGCGCGCTCGTCGCGCTGACGAACCTCCCCATTGCTCCTGTCGACGTCGAGACGGTCGCGGCGACCGTCAAGGAGATCGACATGTCCAATCGAGAGGCCCAGCCGCCAGTGTCGCCGACGTCGCTGCGTGTCTCCCTCGGCGCGGTGCCGGCGGGGTTCACCGTCCCCAGCGGGATGGTCGAGGCCTCGTACGGGACCCTCAAGATCGGGAAGAAGGACGTGACCGTCCTCGTCGGCAAGTCCGAGGCCACGAAGGAGCAGCCGGACCTGCTCGACATCGACGCGGACGCGAACGGCAAGTTCGCGCCCGACGAACGACACACCGTCGAGGTGACGACGAGCACGAGGGGCCAGAATACGATCGCGAGCTCCAAGCCCGTGGCCGGCGCACTGCCCGGTGGGGCCAAGTTCCAGGCCACTTATTCCCAATCAGGCGAGCGGCCGGCCGCTGTGGCCCTGACCTTCAATCGCTACCTCGAGGGCAGCATCGGCGCGGGGCTCATCGCCGTCGTCGACAAGAACCTGGACGGCATCTTCGGCTCGGCCGGCGACGCCTGGACGATCACGGCCAAGGGCCAGCGACCGGCGACCGAGTACGCGCTCATGCAGCTCGACGAGAGTGTGTTCCGCGACGGGAAGAATTACCGCATCACGATCGCCGGTCAACTCATGAGCGTGGCGAGTGAAGTCGCCAATGGGCCCAATACGAAGGACGCAGCCGCCCAGCGCACGCGGGCCGAGCACCTCTGGATGGAGCGCTTCGAACTCACCCGCGAGGAGTTCTTCAAGGCTCAGGGCCTCGACACTTCGCGCCCCTTGGCGAAGGCGCCGATCAAGTGGCACTACGTGACCTTCGCCGACGCGATCGCGATGGGCGAGAAGGAGAAGAAGCCGGTCTTCATCGACGTCATGGCCTTCTGGTGCGTGTGGTGCTACCGCATGGACTGGTGCACGTACCCCGACGCAGAGGTCACGCGTATGCTCAACGAAGACTTCATCCCCGTGAAGATCATCCAGGAGCAGGACCTCGTCGGTGACTACGACCTCTTGATGAAGGAGAAGCTCAAGGCAAAGGGCATCCCGGCCATGGGAGTCTTCGATGCCACCGGCAAGGCGATCCACACCATCGGCGGCTGGAGCAAGCCCGAGGATTTCCTGAAGGAGCTCGAGGCCGGCAAGGCCGCGTTCACCGGGCAGTGACCCTGCGCGGCGCGCGGTCCCACCGCGCGCCGCATCGTGTGTCGCCGCGGTGCGCTGGCAGCAGGCGCACCGCACCGCACCGCACCGCACCGCACCGCACCGCACCGCATCGCACCGCACCGCACCGCACCGCATCGGATCGTGCGGGTCGCGCGAATCGTCCGGTCATGCGAACCAAGCACTTCGCCACGCTCGGCGCCCTGGGCGCGCTGCTAGCCGTCGGCCTCTCACTCGGCTCCTGCCGCACCGTGTACCCGAACCGGGCGCCACTCGGCGAGCCGCTGCCGACCGTGTCCGCGAAGTCTCTCGCCGGCGAGGAGTTTTTGCTGCCCGCCGCGGTCGCTGGCGCGCCCGCGGTGTTGATCCTCGGGTTCGTGCAGGATGCGCAGTTCGACGCCGACCGCTGGTTCCTCGGCCTGCTGCAGGCGGAGCTGCCGGTGCGCATCCTCGAGGTGCCGACGGCGCGCGGCCTCGTCCCTTCCGTGATCCGCAACACGATCGACAGCGGCATGCGCTCGGGCATCCCGAGCGAGGACTGGGCCGTCGTGTGGACGGTCTATGGCGCAGGGGCCGACCTCTTGCAGCGCTTCACCGGCAACGAGTCGCCGCGCAACGTGCGCGTGCTCCTGCTCGACGCCGAAGGCCACGTGCGCTGGTGCCACGAACGCGGCTATTCCGCGGGCAAGCTGCTCGAGCTCGCAGCGGCCCTCGCGGCCCTGACACCGAAGGCCGAGTGAGAGACTCGAGCGCGCGGGGCCGAATCGTTGGCGGCTGCGCGGCGCAGGTTCCCGAGCGCGCGGGACATTTCGGCGGGGCCCGCAATTCGCCCGCAACCCGCGGCGTTGCCGCCGGTCTCAGAGGACCGCGGCTCAGGTCCGAAGCTTGGGCGTAAGGGGCCGGGGACCGCAACCATGAACCAACTCCGTCATCATTCGAGCGCCTTCACGAGCGCGCTCTCCCTCTCCCTCGCCGTCGCCTCGTCCGCGGGTGCCCAGATTCCCGCGACGCTGACGACCTGGGACCTCACAGGCGAGCCCGGTAACCAGGTGGCGACGCTCGCGACCAGGGACGCTCCGCACGTCCAAGGACTGCCGCTCATGCGCGGCGCCGGCGTCACGCCGACCACCGCCGCACATTCGATCAACGCCAATGGCTGGCACGACCTCGGGGCGGAGGACTACTTCAGCTTCGGTTTTGCGATCGAGCCGGGGTACCGGGTCGACCTCGCCGAGCTGCAGATCGCCACACGCGCCTCGACGACCGGACCCGCGAACATCGAGCTGCGCTCGAGCCACGACGGCTTCGCGGCGAGCCTCGCCTCCATCTCGAACAGTGCGACGGGCGCGACGAACATCGTGCTCGACCTCCGCGTGCTGGCCGCCCTCACGGGCACTGTCGAGCTCCGCCTGTACGCGGCTGACACGGTCTCGGCGGGTGGCGGCACGGTCGGCGGCCAAGGCAGCTTCCGGATCACTCAATTCACATCGGGCGCGAGCACGCTACCGGTCGAGCTCCACGGAACGGTCAGCGTGGGGGGCATCGGCGACGCTTACTGCTCGCAGGCCGTGGCGAACTCGACGGGGATGGTCGCCGTCGCCTCGGCGACGGGCAGCCGCGTACGGGCGCACGACGATGTGACGCTCTGGGCGACGCGGTTGCCACCGAAGTCCTTCGGGTACTTCCTGGCGAGCCGCCATCGCGGGCTCGCGCACCAACCGGGCGGAAGCGCGGGCGTCTTGTGTCTCGGCGGCCCAATCGGCGTTTTTGTCGGACCCGGCCAGATCCGCAACTCCGGCACCGCGGGCAGCTTCTCGATCGCGATCGATCTCGGCAGGATGCCCCTCCCCGCGGGCACTGTCTCGGCCGTTGCGGGGGAGACGTGGAACTTCCAAGCGTGGTTCCGCGACAGCGTGGCGGGCGGCGTGACGTCGAACTTCACGAACGGACATTCGGTGACGTTCCTGTGAAAGTCCAGTCGGTCGGGACCGCCCGTTCTCGCCGCAGGATCGACGGCACAGCCCCGGTGGTCGCGTCGAGCCGCAGCGGCGTCAACACCGGATAACGGGTCAGCGCGCGATCCAAGACCTGTCCTGGGCCCAGAGGCCGCAGGGGTGACAGCGAGACCACTCTTCGTGGGCCGCGAACAAGCGCGCCGACCCGCACTTCAACATCGATCCGTTGCCCGGCCCCGTCCACACGTGAACGGGGCCGGACCAGAAAGGGCTCAGGTCGCCGGGGGTCTCGGCCCCCGGCGCCCCAGGCGCTCAGCGCGAGCGCATACGGCGCGAGAGGTCGCCGTTGAGTCCGAGCCGCTGCTCGAACACCTCGACGTCCGTCACGTCGATCCAGCCGTCGCTGTTGAGGTCCGCGCGCGAGAGCGCGGAGTTCGAAGTCGTCGGGACGCGGACCGGCAACGCCTGGGCGTTGATCGGGCCACTGCCGACGAAGGGAAGACAAGTGCAGCTCGACGCCGTGAGCCACGCTGCCGTGAGGAACGTGTAGTCCTCGGAGGCGATCGCGCCGTTGTTGCTGAAGTCCGCGTCCCGCGTGCCGTTCCATGCGCAACCACCGGGGTGGTAGAGCTGGCCGAACTGCGCGAGGAGCAGCGTCACGTCGTTGATGTCGATGTCACCATCGTTGTCGGTGTCACCGCCGACGAGGCTGATCGGCCCGTTGCTGACGTAGACGGTGCCGCTGATCACCAGCCCCGTGCTGTCCCACTTCGTGTGTTGCTCGTCCTTGGCGCAGATGGATGCGCCGTTATACAGAGCGCAGGGGAGGTTCAAGAGCGCTGTGCCCTGGACCGGGGTCGCCGGGTTCGAGTCGTGGTCGGTGAACGACACGGCGACGTTCGTTTCGAGGCACGCCGCGGAGACGAAGTGGATGCACCTCGCGACCGGCACGAAGACTCCCGCGAGCTCCACGTCGACCGCTACGGTGTTCGTGGCGGTCACCGTGACCATGAACGCGCACGACGATTCGTTGCCGCAGTCGTCGACCGCCGTGCAGGTCACCATGGTCGAGCCGACATTGAAGAACGAGCCGCTGGGCGGCACGCAGGTGACGACCGGCGAAGGGTCGCAATTGTCCAGCGCGGTCGGCGCTGTGTAGGTGACGACCGCGCCGAGGCAACTATTGCTGAGGCTCGCGTCCGCCGCCTGCACGATGGTGGCCGGGCACGGCGTCAGCACAGGTGCCGTGTCGTCGAGGGTGAAGGGCGCCGGGTCGACGAGGGTCGTGTCGACGGGGACACCGCCGAGGCTCAGCTCCGAGGGGAACAGGCCTACGGTGTTGAATACGACCGGAGGCGTCAGCGGGTCGCATTCGACGAGCACGTCGAAGACGAGCGTGGCGAGCACCGCGTCCCCGCTGACCGGGAGGCCGCCGAGGCTGACGGAACCATCGAGGTCGAGCACACCATCGTTGATCTGGTTGGTCGAAGAGATGTGCAACGGGAAAGGCGTGCCGGTGTACATGCTGAGCAAGGGGTTGTAGGCGAGGACGCCCATGTCATAGGCGACCGTCGCGTAGAAGCCGCTCACCGCGTTGTCGATGTTCTCCATCGAGAGCTCGACCTCGATCTGGTAGCCCGGGGTGATGTCCGCGTCGTCCTGGCAGTCCGCGACGGTCAGGACGAGGTCAGCCTCGGCGACATTGTCGCTGTACGAGGCGTTATCGATCGCGAGGAACGGGAACGCGTTCACCACGAACCAGCCGTAGCGATTACCCCCGACGCCGCCGATGAGGTCGGCAGGGTTGCTGCGAACCCATTCCACGACCGTGTTCCCGAGCGCGTTGCGGATCGAGAAGCGGCACGCGAGGGCGCCCCCCGAGTTGTAGAACTCGTGCACGAATGTGTACCAGCCCGTGGTGCTGATCGCGATCGGGCCGATGCCACCCTTCGGGAAGCCCGGAGCGTTGTTGCTCGCCGAGAAGATGAACCGGTTGGTGCCTGCGCCGGGCCCAGTCACATCGGCGGCATTGTAGAACCCGCCGTTGAAGATGAAGTCGCGCAGGTGCGCGCCGGCGCTGTTGTTCACAGCGGACGAGAAGTCGAAGCGAGTGTCATTGGCAAAGCCGCCGCTGACATTCAGGTAGATGTCGAGCGAGGTTCGGAACCCGTTGGCCGGGAAGGTACCTGCCGCACAACTCGTCGAAGAGCAGCCGCAGACGGCAGCGTAGCCGCCCCAGTTCGTCGCGGCCGTGAGCGCTTCCGAGTGCCATACGCCGCCCGCGGACGTGATGCCGTTCGAGCCGGTCATGACGCGCGTGCTGAGGAAGGCTGGTCCGAAGACGTTGAAGCCGCTGTCGTCGACCTCGAACCCTTGCTCGTACCCGTCGCAGCCGAAGGTGGTGGTCTCACCCACACGGTAGAAGTTCGTCTCCAGCTGGTTGACGTAGACGCTGCCGCCCGCGTTGCCCGAGCCGATCCCGAATTGCACGCTCGTGACGACCGCGCCTGGCGCGGTGATGAGGTTGTAGACGTCCTGGATCGTCTTGGCGCCCGAGAATGCGAACGTCGACGTCGACATCTGCTGCAGCGTGAGCGGCATCGCGATGGTGCTGGCCCCGACCGTACGGTCGAAGAACCACCACGTCCCCGTCGAGTAGTCGATGGACTCGGTGCGCCAGATCCCGTCGGAGAGGCCACCGTTCAGGTTGCCGGGCTCGTAGATGACGACCTTGTCCCAGGCGTTCTCACCGGTGCGCGAGGAAATACCAGTCGAACCGAAGTCGGCTGTCCTCACACCAAATTTCAGGCTCGCGGTGATCGACGACACGCCGTCGCCCATCCAGGAGAACTCGGCGTCCATGCCGGTCCCGAACGCGGCGCTGCCGAAGCAATGACCGTTGACGCTCGTGTCGCGGTGGCTCACCTGGCTCTTGCCAGACCCGGACGCACCGATGCGCAGGTGCAGCGCGCCGGGGTTCGTACCGACGGGGACCGCGCCGGGCGCAGCGAGGAAGCGGATCTGATTGCGGATGTCCGCGTCGTGCGCCGCGAGGCCTCCCGAGGCCTCCGGCATGGCCGTCAGCGTAGGGCTGATGAGGTTCGTTCCGGCGACCTGCGCGCCTGTGCCGTCGGCGCGCGTGTCGTCGGAGAACCAGCCGTTCTGAGCGAGAGTCGAGGTGTTCTGAGCGCCCACGGGCGCGGCGAGCAGTGCCCAGATCGCGACATGTCGCAGTCTGGGAATGTTGAGTCTTGTCATGCGGACAACTTTCCTGGATGGCAGGAGACGAGGGGAACGCCACGTTTGGCAGCGTCTTGGTCTGATACGCTAGCAACCGCTCGCACAGCTCGCGCGTTTTAGGGCGACTTCTTCTCCCGCGCGGCCATGACGCCTCGGCGTCATCACACTTGCGTCGGGCATGTCTCCGATCGGGACCCTCGTCCCCCGTCCTCTCCCCCTGAGCGTCCCATGCGATTCGGCCCCACTGCCTCGATCCTCGGCACCTTTGCCCTCCTCGTGCCTCTCGCGCCCGCGCAAGCGCTCGTCGATGTTTCGCTCCGCACGACCACTTGCACTGCCGTAGGTGGTACGACGCGCATCAACATCTACGCGGCCTCGCAGTCCTCTGCAGGCTCGAGCATCGGCGCGATCGACGTCGTGCTGGCTTGGAACCCGGCGGAGCTCGAGCTGCTCGGGAACGATGACTCACAGGCCTCCTACGCGTGGTTCGTCTCGGGTTTCCTCCCGGATCCCGACTCGATCAACGCGAGCCTCCTCGACGGCGACGCCATCTATACGGCCCTTGCGCGGCCCACTGCCGCGGCCGTCGCGCCGTTGGCGCCGGGGCTGCTCGTCACGTCGCTGCTCTTCCGGCCGCTGGTCGCGTTGCCGCTGGGCAGCCAGTTGACGATCGTGCCCGCCCAGGGCGCCTTCGCAACGACGCGGGTCCTCAGCTTCGTCACACCTGGGCTCGTCATCACCGGGAACCTCGGGCCGAACGGAGGCGGTTACACCTGTCCGATCGGCACGCGCGCGTGCTCACCCTCGAACCCGAACTCGACGGGCATGGGCGGCTTGCTCAGGGCCACGGGCTCGCCATCGGTGCTGGAGAACAACTTCGTCCTCACGGCGTCGCAGCTCCCGACCAACGCATTTGGCTACTTCCTGTGCAGCCGCCTGATCGGCACCGGCACGATGCCCCCAGGCAGCCAGGGCATCCTCTGCCTGCTCTCGCCGATCGGCCGCGGCGTCGGCGGCACGATCTTCAACACGGGCCTGAATGGCATCGGCACGACCAATGTGAACTTGATGTCGCTCGCTCAGCCGACGGGTCCGGTGGCCGTTCTCCCGGGTGAGTCGTGGAGCTTCCAGTCGTGGCACCGCGACGCGAACCCGGCCGTCACGAGCAACTTCACCGAAGCCGTAACCGTCCTCTTCGAGTGACGCCGGCGCGTGTGCGATTTGCCAAGCGTTAGGCGCAAGTGGCCTGCGTCAACCGCATGGGGCCGTTGCTCGAGAGCTGACCGCGGCCAAGATCCGAAGCACTCCTGCGTTCGTCGCGATCGAGAGTTGCGACGGTGCGCGACGAAATCCCGCGCTGAAGGCGGCGACCGGTCCGACCCCGTGTGCTCTCCTTCAACTGCGAGTCACTCCCGTGGGTCTCATCAGCGGCGCGCCCGTCGCCCTCCGCATCGGCTCCGCGAACGTCAGTGCGGTCGCGCTCGATCTCGCGGACGAAGTAGGGGTTCGACAGCAGGCGACATGTGCGGACCAAGCGACCCGAGCCTACCCCTCACGGTCTTGCAGGGCAGGGTGCGTTTGCCCTTGCGCCTCGATCCGCTCCAAGCGTGTGGCTCACCGCTCGGGTCGTTGGAGGTCTCGCAGGCAGACTTCCAACGCGGCGGGCGTCCGCGGGTCGAGGGTGATCGGCTCCTGCTCCAGCCACAGGTTCTTCCGCGCGAGCAAACGCACTAGTTCGTGTGCCGCGTCGAGGACTGAGGGCTCCCACGGCCACACGCACGGCAATCCGCGTGACTCGACGAGCTCACCCCAGAACTCCGGCACGAACCACACAAGGTCTGGCCGCAGCCCGCGTAGGTGCTGCACGATGCGCAGGCCGTTCGGGCCCAGATCGCCGAAGTGCATCAGCGGCACATGCACGAGGCACTCCAAGAGGCGCGCCACGGTCGCCGTATCCCAGCCGGCGACGTGCGCGTACAGCCACCCGTCGAGCGCAGGCAGGTCGCAGAACGCACCCAGGTTCTCGACGAGGAGCGCCGCGCGGATGGGGACCCTCCGAGGCGAGGCCCGCCTTCAACGCGCGCTCGGGGATCGATACTTCGCCCAGCACCGACGCCACCGAGGATAAGTCGAATCGACCCGCCGAAGTCGTCGCGACGAGGCCGCGCGGCGGTCGCAATCGGATCGAGCGGCGCCGAAGCTCAGAGTGCTGTTGCTCTGCTGGTCGCCATTGTCGCTGGTCGCGTCGCTGTCCTCGAAGATCGCGCCGATCACCAGCGTGTCGCCCGAGAGCGCGAGCGAGCGCACGAACTGGTCCAAACGCTCCGTGTTCGAGGCTTTCAAGTACGCCTGCTGTGCCCACGTAGCGCCCCTCCGCACGAAGATGTAGGCGGCGCGGGCCTCGAACGCGCGGTTGTCGGCCAACAACAGCGAGGTCGCCCGAGATCGCGACCGATCCGCCGAACCAATCGGGTGTGCCGGGGTTCGACGCCTTCAGGTACGCGACCTGAACGGTCGGGTCGACCGTGATCGGATACCGCGCCGACGCCTCTTGCACGAGGATCCAGAGTCCTGACGCATCGGCCTCGATCCGCGCGTCCAGCACGACCCCGTCGGCGTCGAACGCGAGCAGCCCGCTATATGTCAGCACTGCGTGCCCGTTGGCGTCGTCGAAGCCGACGCCGCGAGCGCCCGGTAGGACACGCGGTCGCAATGTGCCGCGCACCGCGAGGTCGAACGACAGCACGCTCGCCTCGCCGAGCTGCGCCGGGCGGCGATGCACGGTGAACCCGTGCGTGCCGAGAGCTCGGCACGGTGCCCAGCGTCTGTGGGCACGATCGCGCGCCGGCCGACCTCGTATGCAGCGCGAATGCCGGCCCATTCGGCCTCCGTGCAGGCCTCGTGACGAGGCGCAGGAGCTGGCGGTGCGCCGCCCACATGGTCCGCCTCAGCTTGTGCCGACGAACGAGCGACGAGGACCGGCGCGAGCAACACGAGACACCATCCGAAGAGCAGCTTCATGGCAGGCAAGAGGGCCGTCAGAGGTCGAGGGCTAGCGACGCGACAAGGGGCCCTGTCCTCGATCGTAGTCGAGCATTAGCATCCTGCTAGCCGTTGCGATGGATCCGAAGGCACGGACGCCACCGCGTGCCCCGCAGCGGCCGTTCAGCGCGCCAACGGCAAGTGCACCGCCAGCTCGAAATGCTCGAAGCCGTGCGCGAAGGGCTGGCCCTTGAACGCCTCGAAACACGGCTGATCAGCGGGCACGCGGCCGCTGCGGGGCAGCCACGTCGAGAACAGCCAGTCGAGCGCGCGCAGCTCGAGCGCGACGTCCCCCGCGAGCTCGACCTCCGCCACCAGCATCCCCGGCAGCGCGAGGCGCCCGATCTCACCCCGCGCGCGCACGTCGTCGACCTCGACCGCGATGTCGTAGCGACAGTGCTCGAGCGGCGTGATGTCCGGGTCCTCCCATTGGTAGCCGTACCATTTGTTATCGGCGACACGGCGCGATTCGGCCCACGCGACGAGGCGCTCCGCTGCCTCCATGACGCCGAGGCCGCGGTACGGGTCGTGAACGCGAATATAGGCGAGCACGCGCGGAGGCAGCTCGCGGAGACGCACCACGAACCCATCGGGGTTCGTGTCCGGCGGCAGCCGGTCGAGCGCAGGGCGCTGGCCTGTCGCCTCCAGCGACACGAGCAAGTCCGCCCGCTGCGAGTCGCGCAACGCACCGACGTCGAAGCGGCTCGGCGGCACCCCGTACCGCTGCTTGAACGCGCGTGAGAAGTCCGAGGACGACGCGAACCCCGTCGCCAACGCGACCTCCGTCAACGTCCCGGCGGCCGCGCGCGCCATCATCGTCAGCGCGCGCTCGAGCCGTTGCCGCTGGACAAACGCATGCAGCGTCTCGCCCATGAGCGCCTTGAAGACTCGGTGAAAGTGGAATGGCGAGAACCCCGCCGCGTGGGCGACGTCCTCGAGCGCGACGGGGCCGCCCAGGTGGGTCTGGACGTGGTCGATCGCACGGTGCACTGCGGCGAGCATGTCGACCCGCGGCGCGGCGGGGGAGGGGTGATCGTTTCGCAAGATCTGACAAGCCGCCGACGCGGCGCGGGCCCATTCTAACCAGCCGTGCGGACCCCGCCCCGGGGGCCGCCCCGACCACATCTCCCATGCGCTCCCTTGCCCTCGTCGCACTCGCTCTGTTCGGCTGCGCGACCCCCTCGGATCAACCCACGGAGAAACCCGTGACCCCCGCGAAGCACGAACTCGGCACCTTCTCCGTCAGCCTCGCCGTCAAGGACCTCGCCGCCAGTCGCGCGTTCTACGAGGCGCTCGGCTTCGCCGTCGTCGCTGGCGTCGCGGAGCAGAATTGGCTCATCCTCCGCAACGGAATCACCACGATCGGGCTGTTCCAGGGCATGCTCCCGGGCAACTCGCTGACATTCAACCCGGGCTGGGACCCGCAGGCGAAGGCCCTCCGGACCTTCACCGACGTGCGCGACCTGCAGCGGAAGTTCGAAGCCAATGGCGTGACCCTGACGTCGCGCGCGGACGAGGCCACCGGCGGCCCCGCGTACTTCACGCTCGTCGACCCCGACGGGAACATGATTCTTTTCGACCAGCACGTGCCGCGCGCGAAGTCGTAGGCCGCTGCGTGGGCCGCGCCTCAATCCGCGAGACTCACGCCGCACCGCTTGCAATGGCGCGCGTCCGCGTCGTGCCCCTCGAGGCCGCAGCGCGAGCAGTGTTGGCCCGCGACCGGCCGCGATGCGCGCGCGATCTCCGTCGTGATGATGCCGGTGGGCACTGCGATGATGCCGTAGCCGAACACCATGATGAGCGAGGCCACGAAATGGCCGGCCGCTGTCGTCGGGAGCACGTCGCCGTACCCCACCGTCGTCAGCGTGACGATTGCCCAGTAGATGCCCTTCGGGATGCTGGAGAACTGTGACCCCGGGCCCTCGATGAGGTGCATCACGGCGCCGCACAGCGTCACGGTGCAGAGGATGGTGACCAAGAAGATGACGATCTTCGGCACGCTGGCACGCAAAGCCGCTTTCAGCACGTCTCCCTCGCGGACGTAGCGTGTCAGCTTCAAGACACGGAAGACGCGCAGGATGCGCAGGATCCGCACCAGCACGAACGCCTGTGCGCCGGGCACGAAGAGCCCGATCCACGTGGGCAGGATTGAGAAGAGGTCGACGACGCCGAAGAAGCTCCGCGCGTAGACGAGGGGCCTCGGGTGCGCATAGAGCCGCGCGGCGTACTCGAGAGTGAACACCGCGGTCAGCGCATACTCGATCCGCCACAACGTCACGCCGTAGCGCGCGTGGATCGACCCGACGCTTTCGAGCGATACACAGATGAGGCTCAGCAGGATGAGCCCGAGCAGAAGGACATCGAACGTGCTCCCTGTCGGCGTGTCGCTCTCGAAGATCGTCTCGTAGAGCTGACGGCGGCGGGGCGTGAGCTTGCGTGGGGCCTGGGCGGACATCGCCCCATGATGGGCCTCGGACCGCTCCGCGCACAGTCGCGAGCGCGAGGTCGGGCCCGTGCACTGCGGCGTCCGTCCGCGGACGACAGCGTCTGTTTCGGGGTTGCGCAAGCAGGGCGGAGGGGTCAGCCTGTACGGCCCCTACCCCTGGAGCTCACGCCATGCAGAAGTGGATCCTGACAGCCGCTGCCGTCCTGGTGCTCCTGGTCGTCGCGCGCCTCACGCTCTTTGGGGGCGACCCGCGATCGGGCGCCGACGCGACATCACCCGACGCCGTCGCGCTCACGGCGCCTCTGGCGAACGCAGAGGCGAAGCTCGTGCAGGTCGACGGCCTCGCAGTGCTCGGCGCCCGCGCGGCGCTCGACGGCGCGCTCTCCACCGACCTTGGTGTGGTCGAAGACGCTCGCGCGGCGGACTCTGTCGCCGCAGCGCATGGCACGCTCGTCATCGAAGTCCAACGCGCGGACGGCTCGCCGGTCGCCGACATCCTGCTCTTCGTCGAGGCCAAGGGCGACGAGCGCCCGACACGTGCGGAACGTTTGCGCACCGACGTCGCGGGGCGCGCGCGGGTCGAGGCGCTCGCGCCAGGGGTCTATTCGGTCTCGAGCGTGCGCGGGCCCAGCGGCGAGGTCACGGTGCGCGCGGGGGAAGAGGCGAGCCTCGTGCTGAAGCTGAAGGGTCGCGTCGACGTGCGCGGGCTCGTCGTCGCGCCGGACGGGCGTCCGATCCAGGGCGCCGAGGTCTGGCTGCTGACGCTGCAGCGCGATTGGCGCGGCAAGGAGCGCATCGCCGTCACCGACGCGGACGGCGCCTTCGAGGCGCGGGACGTCCCAGGCCGCTATTCGTTCGGCGCCAGCGCCCGCGGCTTCGGGCCCTCAGAGCCGCTGGACCTCGAGGTCGCCCTGCCCCAGTCCGCGGGCCCTGGCGGCGTGGAGCTGCGCCTGGAGCTGACCGCCGACGGCGGTAGCGTCGTCGGCGTCGTCGCCGATCCGGACGGCGCGCCCGTGGCCGGAGCGATCGTGGCCGTGGGCGCGCCGGCCCCGGCCATCTACGGCATGCGCGGCGACTCGACGATGCCCGAGCACTGGGGCGCGCAGCTCGCGGAGACCGGCGCCGACGGGCGTTACGCGCTGCACGGGCTGCCGCCGGGCGTCCTGCCACTGGCGGTCGAGGCGCGCGGGCTCGCCGTCGCGCAGCACACGGTGGAGGTCATCACGGGCGCGACGGTGACTTGCGACGTGACGCTCGTCCGCGGCGCGTCGATCGAGGGCACGGTACGCACGGCTGACGGGGCCGCTGTCGCGGGCGCGGTCGTCATCCAGCTCGCGACGCCGTTTGTCGACCCATTCCCGTCGCAGGGTCCAACGGACCGCGGCGCGCCCTTTGCCTGGCCGAGGACACGCTCGGGCGCCGACGGGCGTTTTGTGCTCGGGTCGCTTGCGCCCGGCGACGTGCACCTCTATGCGGCGAAGGGCACGACTTACTGGGACGAAGACGGCGCGACGTTCCTGGGAACGGCGCAGGCGTCATTCACCACGCGCGCGGGCGAGTCGCTGCGTTGGGACCCGGTGCTGACCCTCGGGCTCCGGATTCACGGCCGTGTCACGTTCGCGGACGGTCAGCCGATGAAGGCGGTGTTCGTCAGCGCGCGCCCCTCCGAGGCCAGCAACAGTGGTGCCGGTCGCACGGAGCATACGCGGGTCGATGGCACGTTCTCGATTTCGGGCCTCGAGGACCGCGACTACAGCGTCGACGTGCAGCTCTGGGAGACCCCCCCCGGGAGCAGGCCGTTGCGCCAAGCAGGCGTGCGCCCGTCGGAGTCACCGTTGCTGCTCGTCGCGGACCACGACGGTCCAGCGGCGTTCGCCAAGGCGACGCTGCGCGCGCGAATCGTCGACGACGCGCAACGTCTCGCCGGCCGCGGCACGGTCGTGTTCGACGCGGAGCAGACGACGTATCACCCGGATGTCGTCGACGGAGTCTACAGCGCCGAGGTCGCGCCAGGCCGTTATCGCGCGCGCGTGCTCATCGGTGACATGGCTGTCGGTATGAGTGACTTCGCCGAGGTCGGCCCGGGCGAGGTGCACGACTTCGGCGACGTGCGCACGGTCGCGGCGGCGTCGGTCGTGTGCCGCCTCACGCGCGGCGTCCTCGCGCAAGAGGTCCATGTCGCGTTGCGCGCGACGGAGCGCAGGAGCTACGCGAGCGAGTCGATGAGCGGCGACGACACCGAGCACACCTTCGGCGAGCTCCTGCCTGGCGAGTACGTGCTCTCGCTGTGGGGGATGGGGGTCGCGAACACGATGCGTGCGGTGAGCGTGCGCGCAGGCGAGGCCGTCAAGGTCGACGTCGCGCTGGAGGCTGGGGTGCATCGCTCGATCCATATCGACGCGGCGCGGCCCGCGGGCTGGGGGCGGATCGACGTGGCGATCCGCGGCGACGACGGCACGCTGCGCCATACGGGCGAGTACGACGAGCGCTGGGTGACGAAGCTGCCCGTCGTCCTGGACGTGATGCTGCCCCCGGGGCATTTCACGGTCGAGGCGCGCGCGGCCGATGGGCGCACCGCGCGCAGTGAATTCACGCTCGGCGCGCCGTCGGCGGACAACGGCAAGGCTGCAACACCGCTGCGCATCGTGCTCGAGTGAGCGCCGCGCGGATAGGCTGTTCAGCACTTGCCGAGCCGAGCGCTCGAGTTCGACACCATGGATGCCAAGCGAACGCTCGAAGTGCTGCGCCTCGGGCGACTCCCATGGCAGGCCGCGTACGAGCTGCAACAGGCGCGCCTCGCGCAGCGCCTCGCCGGTGAGGTGCCCGACGCGCTCTTCCTGTGCGAGCACGACCCCATCGTGACCCTTGGCCGGCGTTCTCCCGTCGGCGACGCGGCCGACGTCCCCTTCCCCGTCGTCGCCATCGAGCGCGGGGGCGAGGCCACTTACCACGGCCCCGGCCAGCTCGTCGCTTACCCCGTCATCGAGCTGCCCGAGGGCCGCCGCGACCTGCACCGCTATCTGCGCGACCTCGAGCAGGTCGGCATCGACACGCTGGCGGGCTTCGGCGTCGCCGGGCAGCGCCGCGCGGGCTACACGGGGGTCTGGATCGGCGGCCTGAAGGTCGCGTCGATCGGCGTCGCGGTGCGGCGCTGGGTGACCTGGCACGGCCTCGCGTTGAACATCACCACGGACCTCGCGGCGTTTGGCACGTTCCAGCCCTGCGGCCTGGACGCGGCGGTCATGACCCGACTCGTTGACCACACCCCGGACGTGGGTGTCGACCAGGTCGCGGAGGCGTTCGTGACGGCCTTCCGCGCGCGCTTCGGTTTCGCCGAGATTGTGCCGTGATCGACGCGTCGGGCACCATGGGAGTGCTCACACAGTACCTTTTTTGCCCGGAAATTTCCCCGGCAACCGTTCTGGCGCTGCGCCGCCGCCGACTCGGGCCTTGCGCACGGCCAAATCTCCCCGGCGGGCAAAAGGTGACAGGGCCCGCGGCCCGATGAAGGCAACGTGTTCCGCCCCCACGGCGGCCCGCGCCCCCTGCAAGCGTGCGTGCCCATGACGATCGACCCCAGTGCCGCAACTGACCTGATGCACTCTGCCGGACTCGGTGGAGGTCCGATCCTCGACGCGGACACGTTGAGCGAGCTCGTCGATCTCGGTGGCGAGGACGAGCCCGGCCTCCTCGAGGAGCTCGTCGATCTGTTCATCGAT
>Ga0163154_10002682_pt1 | contig 25638 bp, 20 predicted proteins | sample OliLakLV19MP9P1_FD_148649 | JGI IMG/M metagenome (GOLD analysis project Ga0163154, IMG submission 148649) | Freshwater microbial mat bacterial communities from Lake Vanda, McMurdo Dry Valleys, Antarctica - Oligotrophic Lake LV.19.MP9.P1 | ecosystem: Environmental > Aquatic > Freshwater > Lake >... | reverse complement strand
GTGGGGAGGGGGGGGGCGGTGCCGCCGGGTGGCGGGTTGATTTGTGCGGCGTCCCGCGCGATATCGAGGGAAACGACGGCCGTTCTGCCGGTGCCCGGAAGCTTGCGGCGGGCGGTGATGAAGCGGGTCGGATCATGGTAGTTGCTGAAGTCCCGTGCGAACTGGCCCTGGAAAGGTCCGATTCGGAGATTTCTGCGAATCTCGAAGTGGAGATGGGCGGTGTACATCCCCCGATTGGTCCCGATCCCACCGATGAGCTGGCGTTTGCGCACCTGCTGACCTTCCCGGATCGAGATTCGACTCAGGTGGGCGTAGACGGAGTCCACGACCTGGGGGATGCTCCCTTCCAGGTAGGCATGGCGCACGATCACCAGGTTGCCCCAGCCCATCCGCGCATCGCGGGCATACACCACGATGCCGTGCCCGACGCAGTATACCGGCGCTCCGTAGTCGGAGTTGCCGCCCGCCACGCCGTTCCAATCGTCCCCCATGTGGTGGCTCGACCGGAATCCGCGGGATTTGTAATACCCCTCGGCATCCGGTGGCCCCACCGGAAAGTCAAAGCCGTCCGCCATCGGGACGGTGGCCGAAGCGCCACACGCGACCCGCGGCAGAATTAGAAGGAGGAACAGCAGCAGGGTGGGGACACGCCGCATCGTTGAAACCTAGCGGCAGGGGGGCTGGGGCCGCAACCTGAGAATCCCGGGACTTGCCCCGCCCCTTCGCATAACCGTAGCCTGATGCCATGGCTTCCCTGACGTTTCTCGGCACCGGCCCCGGCGTTCCGCTCCCGGGCCGCAACCAGACAGCGATCTTGTTGCAGGCCCACGGACACCACGCCCTTGTCGATGCCGGGGAACCTTGCAGTCGCGCGCTGCGCGAGCTCGGCGTCCCGTTCGGGGCCATCGGCGCCGTGTTTGTTACGCACGGTCATTCCGATCACATCGGGGGCCTTCCGATGTTCCTGCAGTCCTGCTGGGTCGAGGGCCGCGAGGAACCGCTTCAGATCCATCTGCCCGGCGAACTGATCACCCCGCTCCGCGCCTGGCTGGAGGCCGTATATCTGCCGGTGGATCAACTCGATTTTCCGATCACCTTCCTCCCGTGGGAGGCGGGTCGCATGGTCGAGGTGATCGGTCTGCGTGTGATCCCGCAACCGACCACGCACCTCGATTCGCTCCGGAAACGATTCGCGCCCGCCGCCGCGGATCGTTTTCACGCTTACAGCATCGAGGTCGGCTGGGCCGGCGTGCGCGTGGTGATTTCCGGTGATCTGGGCGTCCCCTCGGACCTGGATTCCCAATTGGCGGCGCCGGTGGATCTGCTGGCCTGTGAGCTTTCGCATTTCTCGGCGGAAACGCTTTGCGACTACCTCGCCGGTCATTCGATCCGGCGGCTCGCCCTGACCCATCTCGGACCCACCCAGCGCGCCAACGCCCACCGGGTCATTCGCCTGGTGCGGGAACGCCTGCCCCGGATCGAATCCATTTTCGATCCCTCTGACGGACATCAGGTGGAGTTTTAGTCTGCATACCGCGCACCCACTCGCGGCTTGTGTGCAAGTGCCACCGCGAAGCCCGGTGAGAGAGGTGCGTTCTGGTCAAAGCCCCGCTCATCGCTTCTTACGGACCCGGCGGCGGCTCCCCGAGGCGCACATCCCGCACGTGCGCCTCGCGCATGGCGTGTTCGGCCAGTTCGCGGTCTCCCACGGCGGCGGCTGACTCCGCGAGGAGTACCCAGGACTCGGCGCGGAAGCTTCCGCCCTGATTTTGCATCCATTCGGCCAGTTCCGTGGCAGCCATGGCCGGTCGACCCGTGGCGACGAGCAGGCGGGTGAGCTGGCGTTGAAGCGCCCAGGATCGGGGCGCCTGCACAAGGCCGTCCCTGAGAAATTCCTCGGCGCGAGCGGGGTCCCCTTGCGCCGCGGCCAGCGAGGCCCGCAGTTCCAGTTGCCCGGCCCGCAACCAGGCGACATCGCCGACATGGCTCAGTTCCACCCCGGCCTCCGCGGTCCGACCGGCGGCGAGGAGCATGGCGGCGAGGGAGAGCCGGCCCGCGACGAGGTGCGGATGCTGGTCGATCACAGAACGCTGGAGTGCGATGGCGAAGGTGCGTCTCCCCTGGCGAAACTCCATCGAGGCGAGGTTCATCCGCATGCGCGCGGTGGAATCGGCCGTCCCGATGGTTTGCAGCACGAAGGTCGCCTGATCCCGCCAGTCGGCGTTGCGCAGCCAGGTGCGCCCGCAGAGAAAAAGCAGCCAAACGGTCAGGAGCGAGAGCACCAGCCGATGGGCGGAATGTCCCCACGCCCGGGTGGATCCGTGCCAAACCGCGCCCCCCGCCAGGGCGAGAAAGGCGGAGGGGACATAGAGCCAGTGCTCGGCGCAGGTGGCGTTGAGCGGGATCAATCCGCTCACCGGCAGGTAGGCGATCCCCGCGAGGAGCAGGGCGAGCCGGGCGCAGCGGGCGGTCGCTCCCTGTTTCGAGAGGCGCAGTCCACCCAGGATCCCAATGCCGATCAGGAGCGCACCCGTCACACCCCGGAACCATCCCCATTCGGCCAGCCGCAGATCGCGCTCCATCGTGAGCCGGAGGGGCAGCGCCAGCAGACCCACATACTCCGCCACGGCCTGCAGTCCCAACCCGATCCGCGGCCCCACCCCCGGGGGGTCGAAAGGAGGCACGGGAGTCGAGAGCGCCTGCGTGCGCAGGAAGGCATAGACTAGCCATACCAGCGCGACGGTGACGACCTCCGCCGCCCGGTGCTTTTTCGGACCGGGCAGGCCGTAAAGCAGGAGAATCCAGAGCGGGCCAAACAAGATCCCCGATTCCTTGGAAAGGGCCGCCGCAAGCAGCGCCCCGCCTGTTGCGCCGAGTCGGAGCAGCGCCGGGCCCGTGCCGATGCCGAGGCGGAGAGCCAGAAATCCGAACAGCGCGGCCAGCGGATCCGCGCGTCCGGAAACATACACGACGGCGGAGGTGTGGACCGGGTGGACTGCCCAAACCAAAGCGGTGGCGAAGGCGGCGGCGGGAGGCACTCCGAAGCGGCCCAGAAACTCGCGCGCGAATGCGTGAACCGCGAACACGGCTGCGGCATGGGCCACGAGACTCGTCCCATGCCATCCGGCCGGTTCGAACCCAAACCACGCGTAGTCCCAGATGAAGGTGAGGCGTTGGAGCGGGCGATAAAAGGCGGACCCGGTGGCATCGAGGAACAGGAAGTGCCGGAAGGATTCCCCGATGGACCACCAGCTCCGGATGAGAGGGTCGCGCAATACCAGCGCCGTGTCGTCCCACACAAACCCGTTCGCGAGCGCGGGCAGATAGACCGCGAGCACCGCAGCCAGCAGGGCCAGCGCGGCGGCGAGATGCGGCGGCGCGGCAGCGGTCTTCGTCAATGGGAGAGGGCCGGTCTGGGGGGGCATGGGCACGCCGCCCGATCAAACGAACGGCTCAGCACGCCTACCCCTTCCCCCACGGCGTCGCAAGCCCTGTCCGAACCCGCGCGGGATTTGCCACCCGTCCGGTTCGCCGCTATCCCTCTGGGATGCCTTCCTTCCTCTCCGTTGCCGCACTGGCCTGCGTGATCGCGTCGACCTGCATCGGCGGGCCGTCGGACGGCCCGCTGCCCGGAGGGGTGCGCCAGCTGGTGGTTTCCATTGGGGCCGACTGGAATGCCGCGCGGGGTCAGTTGCAGTGCTTCGAGCGGGCGCCGCTGGGAAAATGGAGGGTGTCGTCGACGCCCTTGCCGGTCCTGTTCGGACGTCACGGCCTCGCGTGGGGGCGGGGAGTGCGCGGGCTGGACGAACCCGGGCCTCGAAAATCGGAGGGCGACGGGCGTGCTCCCGCGGGTGTGTTTGTCCTCGGCCGGGTGTTCGGGCACACTCCCGCCGCACCCGCCGGAGCGGGGGTGGACTACCTCCAAATCACCGATCGCGATGCTTGGATCGACGATCCTGCCAACCCGAATTACAACCGCCATGTCCGCATCCCCGCCGGGCAACCGTTGCCCGCTTGGTTCAAGTCGCAGCGCATGCGGGTGGGTGACCCCGCCCACCGCTGGCTGGTCGAGGTTCGGCACAACGCGGACCCTCCGGAGCCGGGCCTGGGGAGTGCCATCTTTCTGCACATTCGCCGCGGACCAAACCGGACTTCCTCCGGCTGCACGACCATGGCCCCCGATGCCATCGAGTGGATGATCGGCTGGCTCCGCCCAGAGTCGAAGCCCCACTATGTGCTCCTGCCGCGGGCCGAATACCTTGCCCGGTGGCAGAGCTGGGGATTGCCGGGACCCGATCAAGTGGGTGCCCTGCTCGAGTGATCCCGCGCGGGGGTTTACCGCAGGATATTGGTCAGATATGATTGCCTCTCGCCGACATGCCCGCCCCCTCCTCCCCGAAGCCGACGCCACTGACCGATGCCTCCATCCGGGCGATCTCGCTCCGCCTGCGATGGCGCGGGGCACGCTCGGCGGCAGCGCGCTACGCCGGTATTTCGCGTCAGAACCTCGGCAAGTTTTTCCGTGAGAAAGGCATCGGTCGTGACAGCGAGGTATTGCTGCGCCTCGATCATTTCTCCCGGTTGCCGCACGCCGAGCAACGGCTCTACTGCGTGCGTCCGGGCAAAAACTCTGAACGACCGACCCCGGAGCCGGCTCCGGAGGTGGAGAGGCCGCCGGACGAGGAACTTCCGCATTGGATGCTTTAACCGGGTCGCGGCCAGCCCCGGCCCCCGCAGGCACTTCATGCGGCGTTCTCACGGGAGGTGGAAAAGCCGGATTAAGTGCGTCTCCGTGCTTGCCGGGGCGGCATTCAGCGGTGATGCTTCCAACTTCCACGGGGTGTAGCTCAGCTTGGTAGAGCGCTTGGTTTGGGACCAAGAAGTCGCAGGTTCAAATCCTGTCACCCCGACCATTTCCGCCCCGCACCCTCAACCATGGGCAAGTCGCACGGATCGAACCGCCAGGATCACAGCGCCCATCCGGCTGCGAATCAACCATTCGCAGCCCTCGATCTCGGTCCGCTCCCGCCCGGGCCGGACCCGCTCCGGCCGCGTCACGAACCCAAGCGCGAACGCCTCGTGCTCCGCCGAGAGAAAGCGGGGCGCGGGGGCAGGACCGTCGTGGTCATCTCGGGGTTCCTGCCCGGGCGTCCGGCGTCCCACTTCGAGGAACTCGCTCTGCGCATCCGCAAGGCCTGCGGATGCGGCGGAACGGTGCGTGGCTGCGAGATCGAGATTCAGGGCGATCAGCCCGACAAAGTGCGGGGTCTCCTTGAAACCGACGGCCATCGCGTGGTCGGGCCCTGAACGACGCGTCAGCGGTTCTCGAACCGCCTGGCCTCGGCACACGACCCTGCTGGACGAGTTCCCCCCCGATTCGCAGCCACTCAGGTTTCCTCATCCGACAGCGGAGGGATGTAGTGGTGGGGGCCTCCGAGTTTGATGAAATAGTGGTGGACCACAAGCAGGCTGCCGAGGCCGAGGGCGGCCAGGATGCCGCTCCCGAGGAAGGTGAGCCGGTAGTTGTGACCGCTCCGGTCGAGGATGTAGCCCATAACCGGGGGAAGAAGGGCGAAGGAGGCGGCGCTGAGGATGCCCGCTGCGGAGGCGAACTGGGCGAACTTGAGCTTGGGATAGAGTCGCTGGGCGAGGGAGGCGGTTGACGTGAAGAATGCCCCCGAGATCACCGTGTGTGCCACGAACGCAATGCCGAACTTTCCGGGATCGGTTGCGAAGGAGGCCCCCCAGAGCATGACCCCCGAATAAAGCGCGAGGGTCACGATGCCGAGCCGAAGTGGATGGAAACGGTCGGCGAGTGAGCCGAGAAAATAGGCGAGCACAAGGGAGCAGGCATACGAGGCTGCGATGAACTTTCCATATAGTTCCATGCTCATGCCCAGGCTTCTCGCGTAGAAGATGCTGAAGCTGTTGAACGGCCCGAACGAGAGGGCGCAGAGGGTGGTGGCGGCGAAGACCCAGAGATAGTACGGGTTCGCGAAGCATTCCCGCACATAGGCCCGGAGCGCCTGCATGCGGCCGGGAGCGGCCGCCTCTCCGAGCGGATCCGGCGGCGGATATTCGCCTTCCTTCACCATCAGGCACATGACGCTGAACCCGATGCCGTAGAACAGCCCGGTGCCGATGAAGATCCAAAAGAAATGCTGCTCGGCATGTTTGATCAGGAAGTAGTTAAAAATGATCCCGTCGATCAGGCTGACCATCCGGAACAGCCCGAAGAAGCGCCCGATGACCTCGTGCGGCACCACATCGTTGATGAGCCCTCCAAACACCGAGTTGGCAATGATGGAGGCCACCTCGAAAAAGGCCCAGCAAAACGCGAACGCAGCGAGGATGCACGTATTGAGCCCGGGCGACTCGGCGCCGAGCAGCGAGTGAAGGTACTTTCCCAATGCCGGGCAGAGGGCGAGACCGACCATCGACAGCACCACCACCGGCAGTGGCATCAGCAGGTAGGGGATCCGGCGCCCCCAACGTCCGCGGTGACGGTCGGATCGCACGGAGACGATCGGGCCGATGATCATGCCAAAGGCGGCCGGGACCGAGCCGACCAGCAGGCCCACCAGAAAATCGCTTGCATCGAACTTCCGGAGCACGATCTGGGCGGTCGCAGCGACGGAGCGTTCCTTGAGCTGCCAGGCGAAGTCGCCGAAGAGCAGCCAGACGAACAGGATGATCAGGCCGCCAAGGCTGTAGGTGAGCGTTCCGACTCGCCACGTTTTGTGACGGAGGCCGGGGACCGGCGGCGGAGGGAGTGGGGCCATGAAGGGCTGGATCGTAGCGGGTGATGCGGGCGCCCGGCAACGGTGCGTGCGATTTCTTCGCTCGTGCGCCGGCCGACCACGGCAGCCGAACCCTCCGAGAGAAAGCAAAGGGAATTGCAAGGATCGGCTCTGAATTCCCCGGTGCCCAGCGGCGGATGTCTGGGTTGAAACAATTGTTTCCAAAGACCCGCTGCGGCTGGTTGGGCACGAGGCGCAGTTGCGCGAACCGGCGCCGATCCCGGACCCGGAGCAACGGGCGGAGGTCATCAGCAACGCGAGGACGCCACCGAAAGCGCGAAGAAATTTGTCACATCCGGCATCGCCAGACAGTTTAAGTGTGACCCGCCCGGGGCTGACGTCAGCGCGCACGCGCTTGACCGTTTCGCCACGCTCCGATCGACCCCCTCAGCGTCCGCCGAAGAGTGACTGCACCTGGCGCAGCAACTCATCACGGGTCTCGACGCAGTCGTCAGGGCCGGCGCCCTCGCCCTTCGGTTTGATCCGATTGCCAACCACTTTTTGATAGAGAAGCCATAAAGCGGTTGATGAAGCAGGCGATCAAGCTGGCTGAGGAGCCGTTCCGATTGCCCTGAATTCCCCGATGCGCAGCGGCGGATGTTCTGGTTGAACCCTGCCGGGGATTGCACGTAGAGTCATTCCGTTGGCAAAGCCGGCGTGGCGGAATGGCAGACGCGCTAGACTCAAAATCTGGTATCCGCAAGGGTGTGTGGGTTCGAGTCCCTCCGCCGGCAGAATCTTCCCGGGGATGATTCGAGAGACGTGTTCGTGCGCGGATGGGGACGTTCGCGCCGGGGTCCGTCACAGCTGCTTTTCGAGAATCCGAAACAGGTCGGTGTTGTCCAGAAAACCGCGCAGAGCTTCCGAGCCGGGCCCAATCCCCAGAGCGACCGGGTCTTCTGCCGTCGGGAGCGATTCGGCGGTGGCGTGGACGGCGGGTTCCGTCACCGTGGTTTGGGCAGGGTCGCCGCCCGGACCATGCGGCCCGGTTGCCCAGGTGATGGTTGGCACGCCGCTGGAATTGGGGCCGACCAGGGCGGCGCCGCGGTCCTTGCGCAGTGGAAACCCGTTCAGGACGAACCCGCCACTGGCATGCAGCCCCGCGGCGATGATCAGCGAATTATCGCCCGCGAAGGTGCGGGCTGTGTGAATGGCGAGGTCGAGTTCGACCAGCTCGGCGAGGGTTTGTTCGCCGAGATTGGCGGCGGAGGCCTGTCGGACCAACCCGGCATCCACAACCAGGACATACCCTCCGCGGTTGAACTGGAGAAGGTTGATCGCGGAGCGCACCAGTTCCGAGAGGGAGGGCTCCTGGCCGCCGGCGTGCGGGCTGTTGCTCCAGCGCAGTTCGCCGCGGCCGAACAGGCCGAGGACCTTCGGGAAACGCCAGGCGGGTGTGCTGTCCAGGTCGGGTCCGGTGCGCACGACATCGTATCCTTTTTCCCGCAGATCGAGCAGCAGATCGCGTCCGTCCTTGCGCCCGCCCTCCTTGGACTCGGGGAGGAACGCGTCGCTCCCCCCGCCGAGGATGACCGTGAGATGCGGGTTGTCCGCCAGCCCGGCAGTCAGACGCTCGCGATCGGAAGCGTTCGTCGCGTGCGTGTAGAAGGCGGCCGGTGCGGCGTCGGAGAGTCTGCCGTTTGTGACCAAGCCGGTTGCGCGCCCCCTTTGAGCGGCCAGTTCGAGCAGCGAGGGGAGGGGATGCCCGTCCGATCCGACGGAGATCGCGCGGTTGCTCACCTTCACTCCCGTGGCGATGGCGGAAGCGGCGGCGGCGGTGTCGGGCACGGCGAAGTCGGCGGAGTGGTTCGAGATGAAGGCAAGCGCCGGGAGCGATTCCAGGTGGAGGCGGCCATCCGCCCCGCCGGCGTATTGTCGGACGGCCGCAATGCGACTTGCGGTGAGTCCGTCGGAGACGAACAGGATGATGCCGAAAGGTTTCTGCACCACCCAGGTCCGGAAGTAGAGCACGCCGAGTCCCGCGAAGCCCAGAAGGCAGGCCAGGGCGAGCAGGCGGTTGCGGAGCTTCATGCGGGCGAGAGGGAAGAGGGAGCCTTTACAGTGGGCCGAGGATTGACAGAATGCGGGTCGAGTCAATTTCCATTTCCATGTCCAAAGCACCGGTGGTTCTAGTCATTCGCGACGGGTGGGGGATCAGCCCGAGTGGCCGGGAGGGGGCGGTGGCTGATGGCAATGCCACGCTGCTCGCCCGCACTCCGTTTCACGATCATCTTTACGGAGCCTATCCGTGGGGAAGGCTGAGCGCCAGCGGTCTCGATGTCGGGTTGCCCGACGGTCAGATGGGGAACTCGGAGGTGGGCCATCTCAATCTCGGGGCCGGCCGCATCGTTTACCAGGACCTCACGCGGATCAACAAGGCGGTCGCGGATGGCGAATTGGCGGGGAGCCCGGTATTGCAGGAGGCGTTTGCAAAGGCGCGCGCCGGGCGGTTGCACCTGCTCGGGCTGGTGTCGGATGGCGGGGTGCACAGCCACCAGAACCACCTCATCGCCCTCGCCCGAGCCGCGTCGGACGCCGGGGTTCGGGACATCCTGGTCCATGCGATCACCGACGGGCGTGACACCTCGCCGACCGGCGGTGCGGCTTACCTTGCGCAGACCGCCCAGGGACTCGCGCCGTCCGGGGCGGTGATCGCCACCGTTGTCGGACGCTATTTTGCGATGGACCGCGACAGCCGTTGGGATCGCAACAAGCTCGCGTGGGACGCCATCGTGCTCGGTCGGGGCGAGTTGGCCACGGGGGCGCCCCACGAGGCGTTGCAAGCCCGGTATGCCAGGGGCGAGACCGACGAGTTCATCAAGCCGCTGATCTTCGCGCATGCCGGCGAAGTGCGGGTGCGCGACGGGGATGTCGTGCTTTGTTTCAACTTCCGAGCTGATCGGGCCCGTCAACTTTCGATCGCGCTGCTCGATCCCGCTTTTGCCGGGTTTGATCGCGAAGTCACCCCCAGGGTGAATTACGTCACCCTCACGGAGTATGATCGGACCTACGGCGTGCCCGTCGTGTTTGGTCCCCAATCGCTCGACAACATTCTCGGCAAAGTGGTTTCGGATGCGGGCCTCCGGCAACTCCGCATCGCCGAGACCGAGAAATACCCGCACGTCACTTACTTCTTCAACGGCGGGGAGGAGTTCAAGTTTCCGGGAGAGGATCGGGTCATTGTGCCGTCGCCCAAGGACGTCGCGACCTATGATCTCAAGCCGGAGATGAGTGCGGCCCAGGTCACGGCCGAGGTCGTTGCCCGTTTGGAAGCGTATGATCTCGTGATCCTCAATTTTGCGAACCCCGACATGGTGGGGCACACCGGTGTGGTCGAGGCGGGGATCCGCGCGGTCGAAACCATCGATGATGCGGTCCGGCAGGTTGTGGAGAAGACCCTTTCGCTGGGCGGCAGTCTGCTGGTGACCGCCGACCATGGGAATTGCGAGAGGATGCGCAACTCCGACGGGTCACCCAACACCGCGCACACGACCAATCTCGTCCATTGTATTTACGTCGCAGCGGACGCCTCGGAGCGCCGGGTTGGGGAGGGCATCCTTGCGGATGTCGCGCCGACATTGCTCGCCCTGCTCGGGTTGCCGCAGCCGCGCGAGATGACCGGGCTGAGTCTGGTGACGGCGGCCTGAGAAGGGGCGAAGGGGCACTGCGGCGTTCGCGGGGCGTGGACGGCGGATGCCGTTGTAGCGGAATTCGCGAGGATTCCGGCTGCGCAGGTGAGGGGCTCAGGCGTGAGGGTCGGACGGTCACCCGTCCGGAAGTCCTGGGACTTCCGCCACGGGCCTGGCTACGGCGCGACGGGGGCCGGGGGAGGGGGTGTCGACTGCAGCGACATGGTTCCCGCCGGATTCTGGGATGGGCCGAGTGCGGTGAGTCGTGATTCCGCCTCGACCATCGCGACCGACTCGGGGAACTGTGATCGAACCTCTTCGTAGAGGCGGCGTGCGTCGTCGGTTCTGTTTTGAGTCATTGCGATCCTGGCCTGCCCGAGCAGTCCGTGCGGGGCGATGTAGGTTTTCTGGAAGCGGCTCGCGATGTCCTGATAAGCGACCAGTGCGTCCGCCGGTTTCTCCTGGGTCTCGAGAAGTTGACCGACTCCGAGTTGGGCGGCAGCGGCGAGAGATGCGTCTTTCGATTGAGTGGCGAGTTCGCGAAGCACGGCGAGTGATTCCTCGAGTTGACCCGCCTCCCGCAGCTTTGCGGCCAGGAGCATCCGGGCCGAATCAGCGGCGGCGCTGCGCGGATGGCTTGCGATGGCGGCCCGCAGGCCGGCCTCGTCGGTGGCGGCAGCCAGTTCCTGGGCCGCCTTGTGGGCGCTTCGGGCGCCCGCGCACTGGTAGAGCGAGGCGCAGGCCGCGACCAGCACGACAAAGGCGCTGGCCTTGAGGATCACCAGCCAGTTGCGTTCAAGAAACCCCGGAGCGTCGGGGATGATCTCGGGCAGATCGGTGGCGAGCGACTTGGGTGGCTCGATCGGTTCGTTCATGGGACGAATCAGGCGGAGATCTTCGCCCGGGCTTCGTCGGCGAGAGCGGTCGTCAGGTAGCGCTCGCCGGTTGAGCAGGCGATGGTGACGATGAGCTTGCCCTTGTTTTCCGGGCGGGCGGCGACCAGCAGCGCCGCGTGCACGTTGGCCCCCGAGCTGATCCCGCCGAGGATGCCCTCCTCTTTGGCGAGGCGACGCGCCATGATGAAGGCGTCGTCGTTGGAAACCGTGATCACCTCATCCACAATCGGCAGATGCAGGTTGTTCGGAACAAATCCGGCGCCAGTCCCCTGAATCTTGTGAGGGCCGGGTTTGACCGGCTGACCGGCCCGCGTCTGGGTGATGACGGGCGAGGCCTCGGGCTCGACGGCGATGGATTGAAAGCCCGCTTTCCGGGCCTTGATCACTTCGGCCACGCCGGTGAGGGTTCCCCCGGTGCCGACGGCCGCGACCAGGATGTCGACTTTGCCGTCCGTATCGTCCCAGATCTCCTCCGCGGTGGTGGTTCGGTGGATCTCCGGGTTCGCCGCGTTGTTGAACTGCTGCGGCATCCAGGCATTCGGTGTCTTGGAAACAATTTCCTCAGCCCGGGCGATGGCCCCCTTCATCCCCTCGGCGGCGGGGGTCAGCACAAGATCGGCGCCGAGCATGGCGAGCAGCGTCCGGCGCTCGAGGCTCATCGACTCGGGCATCGTCAAAACCAACTTGTATCCGCGGGCCGCGCACACGAACGCCAGAGCGATGCCGGTATTGCCGCTCGTGGGTTCAACGATCAGGGTGTCGGGCTTGAGCTTTCCGTCGCGCTCGGCTGCCTCAATCATGGCCATGCCAATGCGGTCCTTCACGCTCCCGAGCGGATTGAAAAACTCGCACTTCAACGCCACCGTTGCGTCGAGTCCGGCGGTCACCTTGTTCAATTTGACCAGCGGGGTGCGCCCGACGGTTTCGACGATGTTATTGTAGAGACGGCCCATGATGTGGAGGGATTTGCCCGGGTTGGATGGAGATCTGGAGGTTCGGGAAAGGGTGACGAGTATCATGGGGTCCCGTGGGGTGCAAGGTTCGAAGTTGGGGGGTTCGAAGTTGGGGCATGATTAAAAATCGGTGAGCGTTGAAGTTCTTTTCCGCTGTCGACGGGGGCGGTGACCCCGTTCTGCCCTCACCCCGCGCCCCATCGTGGACTACAGGGCGGACGAATCCCCTCAAGGCCCACCTCCCGCCAGCATTGGAAGAGAATCATTTTGAACAGGAGAAAGCAGAGGGCGCGGAGCATCAGAAAGGCACTTCTGCATCAGTTCCTCCTCTTCATCCTCCCCCTCTGCGTCCTCCGTGCCCTCCTGTTAAAAAAACTCAATCTCCGGTTTTCATACACCGAAGCACGGGCGTCCGGTTAACTGAGTGATGCGTCGTCACAACTCACATAGAATGAGCACTTTGCGGAGGGAAAGTGATGTGACGCATTTGAATTTGGCGGATGCTGTTCGGCATGAATTCCGGCCGATTTGTATTGACCCAGCTCCTCGATTTGATCCACCGACAGACGCTCGATCGATTGGTGGAGCGCTACAACGCAGAGTCTCAAGTCCGGCATTTCGGCTGTCGGCAACAGTTTATCGCGATGGCGTTTGCCCAACTTACCTGGGACCAAACCGCCGGATTGACGTTCGTTGCAAATGAGACTAAAAATGTCGCAAATGGAAAAGAGACTCACCAAACCCAAGTCCAAAAAAAGTGCTGCCAAAGCATTTATTCACCGCAAGCCCGGTCCTGTGGTCGTTAAGAAAGCCGGCGGCGGAGTGGTCCGCTACTGTGTTCATGGGCCAACCGGCAAAATCCTGGCCAGCGATTATACTCCTTCCAAGCTCATTGATGTGCTTCAAGTCGGTCTGCCGTTTCAGGAACTGCAGGATCTACAGGCCAGTCTCGCCGTGTCGGCGGACAAGCTGGCTCCCATGCTTGGAATCTCGAAGGCCACCTTCCACCGCAGCAAGGGCGCGGACACCGGCTTGAACCCGGCCGTATCCGATCGCGTCGTGCGCTTCGCCAGGCTCCTGGGCAAGGCGGTCAAAGTTTTTGGTGATCTTGATGACGCGAGACAGTGGCTCGGTTCTCCGCAGTTCGGTCTGGGCGGTGCGGCGCCGCTGGACTATGCGAAATCAGAAATCGGTGCGCGTGAGGTGGAGAACCTCCTGGGCCGCATCGAATACGGCGTCTATTCATGATCCGCACGGGATGGCGCATCGTCCTGGAGGAGCAGTCCGCCACCGCCTTTGACGGCGAAGGAGCGAGACTTTACGGCGGTCGCTGGAACTCCATCGGCGTGCCCATGGTTTACGCCGCCGAGCATCTGTCGCTCGCTGCCTTGGAGGTGCGTGTTCACATCGACCGCACCCGGATGCGGAAGCTCTACAAGTGCTTTGCGTTCGAGTTCGACGAGCACTTGATGAAGACCTTGCCTGCTGGCGCGCTGCCGAAAGAATGGCAGCAGGAACCGCCGCCGCCCTCGTTGCAGGCAGTCGGCGACCAATGGGTGAAATCCGCTGACTCAGTCATCCTCGCCGTGCCGAGCGTCATCATCCCCAAGGAACTCAACTTCCTGATCAATCCCCGGCATCCTGACTTCAAAAAGCTCAAGATCAGCAAGCCCACCGATTTTGCGTTCGATCACCGCCTGTTCCAATGATGGGGCTCACCACTGCCATGCCAGCCTTGGGTAACCTCCAGCCCAATCCCGCTTGGGCCAAGCTCCCGCTCTTCGACCGGAAGGGCTGGAAGCGCCTGCCGTTCGGGGCGTTTGCGGAGAGCATCGGGGAGCGGGCGGAGCCGAAGGATGCGCAGGAGGAGATTTATGTGGGGCTGGAGCACATCGACCCGCAGTGCCTGCACATCCGGCGCTGGGGGAAGGGCAGCGATGTCACAGGCACGAAGCTGCGCTTTCGGAAGGGCGACATCATTTTTGGCCGCCGCCGCGCCTATCAGCGGAAGCTGCCCGTGGCGGAGATGGACGGCATCTGCTCGGCTCATGCCATGGTCGTGCGGGCCAGGCCGGACCAGGTGCTGCCGGAGTTCCTGCCCTTCCTCATGATGAGCGACCGCTTCATGAACCGCGCCGTGGAGATTTCCGTCGGTTCGCTCTCGCCCACCATCAACTGGACCACGCTCAAGCTGGAGGAGTTCGACCTCCCGCCGCTCGACCAGCAGCGCCGCATCGCGGAAATCCTCTGGGCGGTGGATGAGGCTCGACAGGCCTGGTTGGTAGTCGGCGCGAACACAATTCGTAGACGAGATGTTTTGCTGGCTGATTTAGCCAATCAATCTCATCCCAAGGTCGCCTGTGGTGCATTGCTCACTCTCGCCAGCGGAAAGGCCAAACCGAAAGGCATCCGAGAGGTTGAAGAACCCGGTGCCGACATCCCGGTATACGGGGGCAACCTCAGCGATTTGTCTCGGCATCGCAGGCTCTTGAGCAGGAGTTTTAAGGAACGCCGCGCCAAACGCCCCCGCCAACTCCAAAGATTGCGCCAAGCTTGCGCTTCTTAGGTGTATGCGTATGGGTCACCGCCCCCGGCTACAACAGAGGACTCGTCCACTTCGAATTGGCTCAGCCACGGCCCGGGCGCGATGACACGCGAGTGAGGATCGAGCGGCTCATTTCCGTTGTAGGCGGGGGCGGTGACCCCGTTTGACTCCCTCGCCTCCGGGCTCGGTCGCCCTTCGGGTCAAGGGTCCAGTTCCGCGCCATCAGGCGCTTCGGTTCAGCCGTCCCAGCCCACGATCCACGCTCCGCGAGCTCCGGGGTCAGCGCCCCCGGCTACAACAGAGGACTCGGCCACGCAGTGCGAGCTCCGGGTCACCGCCCCCGGCTACAACAGAGGACTCGTCCACGCAGCGCGAGCTCCGGGGTCAGCGCCCCCGGCTACAACAGAGGACTCGGCCACGCAGTGCGAGCTCCGGGGTCACCGCCCCCGGCTACAACAGAGGACTCGTCCACGCACCGCGAACCTGGGGTCATCGCCTCCTACAACGAAGAAACCAAGACCACCGCGCGCAAGCCGGCCTGCTCCGCTTGCACCCCGCGCCGCATCGTGGACTAAATGGTCGACGAATCCCCTCAAGGCCAACCTCCCGCCAGCATTGGAAGAGAATCATTTTGAACAGGAGGAAGCCGAGGGCGCGGAGAACCAGAACAGCACGTCTGTATCCGCTTCCTGCTCTTCATCTGCCCCCTCTGCGTCCTCCGTGCCCTCCTGTTAAAAAAACTCAATCTTCTGTTTTCCTACACCGAAGAACCCCACCCGTTCACCGCCTCCGGCTGCAACAGCGGACTCACCTACTTCTGATCACGCCTCCAGTCGCCCGCCACGACGCCCCTTGCGGAATCGCTCGAACGTGCGTACTCCCTGATTGAAGCTTTTCCCCATGAACCCCGAACGTTACACCGCCCGTATGCAGGAGGCTGTCCGGACGGCTGCCGAGTCGGCAGCAGCCGGCAGCCACGCCCAAGTCACCCCGGAGCATTTGCTGGGGGCGCTGATTTCGCAGGAGGGGGGTATTGTGCCCGCCGTTCTGCAAAAACTGGGAACCCCGATTGCCCGGATTCGCGAGGCCATTGAGGCCGAGCTTGGCCGGCGTCCCAAGGTCAGCGGGGACGTTCAGCAGTCCCTTTCCCAGGATCTCCAGGCGATTCTCCGGGCCGCCGAGAAGGAGATGGCCGGGTTGAAGGACGATTATCTCAGCGCCGAGCATGCCTTGCTCGCCATCGCCGCCTCGCGCGGGCCCGCGCATCGCATTCTGGCGGAGGCCGGCCTTGATCGGGCCTCGCTGCTCAAGGTGCTGGCCGAGGTGCGCGGAGCCCACCGGGTCACCGACCCCGAGCCCGAGGGAAAATACCAGACGCTTGAGAAATACGGACGCGACCTGACCGAGGTGGCGCGCCAAGGCAAGCTCGACCCTGTGATCGGGCGGGACGACGAGATCCGCCGTGTGATGCAGGTGCTCTCCCGGCGCACGAAAAACAATCCGGTGCTCATTGGGGAACCGGGGACCGGCAAGACGGCGATTGTCGAGGGATTGGCCCGCCGGATCGTGGCGGGCGACGTGCCGGAATCGCTCAAGAACAAGCGGGTGATCGCGATGGATCTGGGGGCGATGCTGGCGGGTGCGAAGTTCCGTGGCGAGTTCGAGGAGCGGTTGAAAGCGTTCCTCAAGGAGGTCACTTCGGCCGAGGGGAGGATCATCCTGTTCATCGATGAGTTGCACACCATCGTCGGCGCGGGCGCGGCGGAAGGGGCGGTCGATGCGTCGAATCTCCTGAAGCCGCAACTCGCACGCGGCGAGTTGCACACCATCGGCGCCACCACGCTTGATGAATACCGCAAATACATCGAGAAAGACGCCGCGCTCGAACGCCGATTCCAGCCGGTCATGGTCGATGAGCCGTCGGTCGAGGATACCATCGCGATCCTGCGCGGGCTCAAGGAACGGTATGAGGTGCATCACGGGGTGCGGATCCAGGACTCTGCGCTGGTCGCCGCGGCGACCTTGTCGCACCGCTACATTTCCGACCGGTTTCTGCCTGACAAAGCGGTGGATCTGATCGACGAGGCGGGGTCGCGTTTGAAGATCGAACTGGATTCGGTCCCGGTCGAGATTGACCAGATCGAGCGCCAGCTCATGCAGATGGAGATGGAGCGTCAGGCACTGGTGAAGGAGAAAGATCCCGCCAGCAAGGAGCGGCTGGGAAAACTCGAGCGGGAGGTGGCGGATATCCGGGAGAAAGCATCGGGTCTGCGCGCCCGCTGGCAACAGGAGAAGGGGGAGATCACCGAGGTCAGCCGGCTCCAGGAACAGATCGAGGGTTTGAAGACCGAACTCGAACAGGCCCAGCGCCGGGGCGATCTGGGCCGAGCCTCGGAGATCCAATACGGGTCGCTCCCCGAGCTGACCCGCGAGCTCGATCAGCGAGCCGCGGCCTTGGGGGGAGCGCACGACGGGACGCAGATGTTGAAGGAGGAGGTCACCGCGGAAGACATTGCGGAAGTTGTGGCGGCCTGGACCGGCATCCCGGTGGTGCGCCTCCGGGAGGGTGAGAAGGAAAAGCTCGTGAAAATGGAGGAGCGCCTGGCGGCGCGGGTGATCGGGCAGAAGGAGGCCATCCGGGCGGTTTCAAATGCGGTCCGGCGCGCGCGGGCCGGCCTGCAGGATGAGAATCGTCCGATTGGTTCCTTTATTTTTCTCGGCCCCACAGGGGTTGGCAAAACCGAACTGAGCCGCGCACTGGCCGAGTTCCTGTTCGATGACGAGCATGCGATGGTGCGGATCGACATGAGCGAATACATGGAGAAGCACGCCGTCTCGCGCCTGATCGGCGCCCCTCCGGGTTACGTCGGCTACGAGGAGGGCGGGCAGTTGAGCGAGGCGGTCCGGCGCAAGCCGTATTGCGTGGTGTTGTTCGATGAGATCGAGAAGGCGCACCACGATGTTTTCAACGTGTTGTTGCAGGTTCTCGACGACGGACGCATCACCGACGGCCAGGGACGGACGGTCGATTTCAAGAATGTGGTCGTGATCATGACCAGCAACATCGGCAGCCAGCACATCACCGACGACATCGGTGCGGACGAGCGTGAACGTCGGGTGACCGAGTCGTTGCGCCAGCATTTCCGTCCGGAATTCCTGAATCGCGTCGACCAGGTCATCGTGTTCGACCGGCTCGGACCCGACGAACTCGCGGACATTGTCCGGATCCAGGTGGATCGGGTGGCGAAACGACTAGAGAAACAGAACATCCGGCTTGAATTGACCGAGGCCGCCCTGGCCCACATCGGGCTGGAAGGCTACGACCCTGCGTATGGGGCGCGTCCGCTCAAGCGGGTGATCCAGCGCGAGATCCTGGACCCGCTCAGCCTCGAGATCCTCGACGGCCGGGTGCGGGAGGGGCAGACGGTGAAGGTGGAGGTGAAGGGCGGCAAGCTCGTGTTCGACTGAGGGAGGCGGGGAGCGGGCGGCGGATGCGATGAGGCGGGCACTGGCGGTTGGACAGGGCTGCCCGAACTGTGGCAATACTTGTCGGTGTCGCCATCCCGTGTCCATCAGGCCTCCGAGGCGCCCGAGCTTCTTCACACTCTCAAGGAAGTCTTCGGGTACGATACGTTCCGGCCGTTGCAGGAGCCGATCATCCGCGACTCGCTCGCGGGCCGGGATGTGTTTGCGCTGCTGCCGACGGGCGGCGGCAAATCGCTGTGCTACCAGTTGCCCGCGTTGTTGCGCAACGGGCTGACCGTGGTGGTCTCCCCGCTGATCGCGCTGATGAAGGATCAGGTGGACGGGCTGCACGCGGCTGGCGTGGCCGCCACGTTCCTCAACTCCACCCTGAATGCGGCCGAGTCGCGGCGTCGCCTGCGCGGGTTGCATCAGGGAGAGTTTCGTCTGCTCTACGCGGCTCCCGAGCGGCTGATGCTGCCCGGTTGGCTCGAGAATCTGAAGGCGTGGCGGGTGGCCTCGATTGCCATCGACGAGGCGCATTGCATCAGCGAGTGGGGACACGATTTCCGGCCCGAATACCGGCAGCTCGCCACCCTGCGCGACCAGTTGCCCGACGTGCCGGTCATGGCGCTCACGGCGACGGCCACCGAGCGGGTCCGGGCCGACATTCTCACGCAGTTGCGGCTCCGCGATCCGGGCTGTTACGTGGCGAGTTTCAATCGTCCGAATCTCCACTATCGCGTGGTGCCGAAAGCCGAGGCTTACCGCCAGTTGCGTGCTTACCTGGCCGGGCGCCCGGGCGAGAGCGGGATCATCTACTGCCAGAGCCGGAAATCCGCCGAATCGGTCGCCGAGCGGCTTTCCGCCGACGGCATTCCCGCGCGGCCGTATCATGCCGGCCTCGACGGTCCCGTCCGATCCGCGAATCAGGAGGCGTTCCTGCGCGACGAGGTGAGGGTGATCTGCGCGACGGTTGCGTTCGGGATGGGCATCAACAAACCGAACGTCCGGTTCGTCGTGCATTACGACCTGCCCAAGAACATCGAGGGTTACTATCAGGAGACCGGGCGCGCGGGCCGGGATGGGTTGCCCGCCGATTGCCTGCTCCTTTTCAGTGCCGGGGATGTGGTGAAGCAGACCGGCTTCATCGACGAAAAGACGGATGCGCGCGAGCAGGAGATCGCCCGGGCGCAACTGCGTCAGATGGTCCATTACGCCGAGTCCTCGGTCTGCCGGCGCACGGAGCTGCTCGGCTATTTCGGGGAGTCCTACCCCGCCACGGGCTGTGGCGGGTGCGACAATTGCCTCGAGCCACGCGAAACCTTCGACGGCACGCAGGCTGCGCAGAAATTCCTGTCCTGCGTCTATCGGATCCGCGAAGGGGGCGGGTTCGGGGTTGGCTTGAACCACGTGGTCGAGGTGCTGACCGGTGCCCGCACCGAGAAACTGCTCAAGTGGGGGCACGACCGGCTTTCAACCTACGGGATCGGTCAGGACATCGGGCGCGGCGATTGGCAGGCGATCGGACGCGAACTCGTCCGCCTCGGCTATCTCCGTCAGACCCCCGGCAAATTCTCGACGCTGGAGCTGACTGCCGAAGGCCGACAGTTGCTCAGGGAGCGACGGGCCGTGACATTGACCCGTCCTGCGACTGCTCCCGCGCGTGAGGTCCGGCGGTCGGGCGACGTGCCGTGCGACGAGCGGCTGTTCGACCGGTTGCGGACGTTGCGACGCACGCTGGCCGATGCACGGGATGTGCCGGCCTATATCATTTTCTCGGATGTCGCGCTTCGATGGATGGCCAACCGGTATCCGGTCACGACCGACCAGTTCGCCGCGATCCCGGGCGTGGGTCATCGCAAGCTGGAAGAGTTTGCGGGGCCGTTCCTGGCCGAGATCGCGGATCATCTCCGCTCGAATCCGCGCCAACTGTTTGCCGATTCGATGGCCGCCCCCGAGCGAATGGCGGCGTCGGTTCCGCGCTCCGGTCCGGTCCGGGCCGGGGAGACCGTGCAGGAGACGCTGCGCCTGTTTCGTGCCGGACAGGAGATCGCCTCCATCGCCCGGCAGCGCGGTGTCGGTGAGGGCTCGATTTGGACGCACCTGGCAACCGCGATTGAAGCGGGCGAGGCGGTTGACCTCGACCGCCTGGTCACAACCGAAACCCAGCGCGCGATCCGCGACGCCGCGAAACAGGTCAATGTCGAGCAGTTGGCGCCGCTCAAAACGATGCTGGGGGACGGGGTTGGCTATGGCGAGATCCGGGTGGTGTTGGCGGCGATGCGGCAGCAATTGTCTGCGGGCCGCAGCGGCTCCCCGCCCGCCGGGCGGGCACGGCGGGATTGACCCGCTCACTGCGTGTGTCAGGTTGGCTGCATGGTTTCATCCACTCAGGTGCGGCGGACGGCATCGTGGGTGGTGGCAGCCCTGCCTCTCCTCGCAGCGGCGCACGGGTGGGGGGCGGAGGCGGCCTCTTTCCGGTTTGCCGCCGGGAGTGCTCCCTATGGCGATTGGACGGCCGGCGCCACGGTGTGGGGGGACGGTTATCCCTCGGTCAGCGGGTTCTTTGCGACGGATGAATCGCTCGTGTTCCCGCCCGGGCAGGGCGGTGGCTATCGGCAGAAGATCGGCACCAACACGCTCGATCCCGGCACGACTTCCAACGACAACCCGGCCTTCATGGGGGTGTACCCGACCAGCCTGCGCCTGAACGCATTGATCGCCGATACCGGGGTCGTGTCGTTGACTTATACCCTGGCATTTGCCACCGAGTTGGTGGACCTCCTCGTGTGCGATGTGGACGAGGGCGACGCCGTCACCGTTTCGGCGACCGACGTGGCGGGGTCGCCGATCCCGCCGGGCTCGTTCGTTCGGATTGCCGAGGGGGATCTCAGTCTGACGATCAATGCCGGTGGGCGACCGCCACTCGAACTGGCCACGCCCCCGGCTTGGTCCCCTGCCGCGGGCACGTTGATTGCCCAGGTCGCTTGGAACGAGAACCGCTCATTCACCGTGCTCAGGCCCCTCCCGGGGGTGGCGGTGAAAACGGTGACCCTGACCTTTGACGGCGTGCGCGCGGATTCCGACGGGCCAGCGGGCTCCGGGCTGGGATCCCACATCTATGCCGGACTCTGGCCCACACCCCGCCGGTTTGAAATCCGCGAGGTGTTGCGCCAACCGGGGGGGTCGCTCCTGCTCCGTTGGACCTCTCTGCCCGGGCTCAACTATCGCATCGAGCGGAGCCCAACCGTCGGCGGATGGAGTCCGGTGACGGACGTGACGGGCGCATCTTCACCGGCGACCACCACGAATCACACGGTGATCCCCGACCCCGCACAGCCCCGCCAGTTTTATCGGGTGATCCGGCCCTGACCCGCGTCGTTCACACCGAAATTTGGTGTGAGAGCTGCACCCTTCGACGAGGCTTGAGCAAGCCCGCTCTTGTAGCCGGCCTGGGTCAACCCGGTGCGCGCAGCGCGTGGATCGTGGCGTCATTTCCGTCGGTCCCGTTGACGGTCTGCCGAGGCCGTTGGTTGCTGTCCAACTCGCCGGATGTTTGACCGCGCGGGGTGGTGTGGGGTAGGGGAGGGACGGCGTCGGTTGTTCCGGCGTTCGACCGCTTCCATGGCCAGCGAAAATCCCTCACCCACCGAATCTCCAGACGGCGATGCCCTGAGCGGTGTCACCCCCGAAGAGATGGTCGCGATGCGCCGCATGCATGCTGCGGACATCGCGGATCGGCTGCGCTCGCTTCCCGTGTTGCAATTGCGTCGGGTGCTTCGGGAATTGCCCGATGAGTTGACCGCCGAGGTGATCGTCGAGCTGCCGACGGCGCAGCAGCTTGCGTTGTTCGAGGGGATGCGCGTGCATCGGTTGTCGGGGATTGTGAGCGAGATGTTCAGCGACGACGCCGCCGACATCCTCGGTCAGCTTTCGTCCGCCCGCCTCCAGCAGGTGATGGCGGCGCTGGATCCGCAGGAGGCGCGGGAGATGGGGGATCTGCTCCGATTCCCGGAGGACACGGCGGGCGGGCGGATGCAGACGGAGTTCGTCGCGGTGCCCGAGGAGGCGACCATCAACGAGGCCATCGAAAGTTTGCGGGCCTCCGAGGACCAGACGTCGCAGGGGACCTTCTACGTGTATGCGGTCGACCGGGAACAGCGGCTCAAGGGTGTGTTGAGGATTCGCGACCTGCTGTTCCGCCGTCCCGAGATGCGCATCCGCGAGGTCATGGTGCCGGAGGTGCGGGCGGTGTCGGTGCATGCGGACCAGGAGGAGTTGGGGCGGTTGTTTCGCGACTACGGATTTACGGCGATCCCGGTTGTCGACGATTTCCAGCGGCTGCGCGGGGTGGTGACGGCGGATGACGTGCTGCAGGTCGTGGAGGAGGAGGCGACCGAGGACATGCATCGCATGGTGGGTCTGACGGGGGAGGAGGGGGCGCAGACGCCCTGGCGCGAAGCGGTCCGGAGCCGCCTGCCGTGGTTGCTGTTCAATCTTGGCACGGCGTTCCTTGCGGGCTGGGTGGTTTCGTTGTTCGAGGCGACCATAGCAAAAGCGGCGGTGCTGGCGGTATTTCTGCCGATCATCGCGGGACAGGCGGGCAATTCGGGGACGCAGACATTGACAATCCTGGTCCGGTCGCTGGCTTTGGGGGGGGTGGATCCTCGTGAGGGGCGCCGGGTTCTGGCCAAGGAGCTGACGGTCGGGTTGGTGAACGGACTGGTGATCGGGTGCGTGGTGGGGGTTCTGTCGTGGCTTTGGAAGGGGATTCCTTTGCTCGGGTTGCTCACCTTCAGCGCCATGGTGCTGAACATGCTGGTCGCCGCGCTGACCGGGGTGCTGATCCCGCTGGGCCTCAGGGCGCTCAGAATCGATCCCGCGCTGGCTTCGGCGATCCTGCTCACCACGTTCACCGATTGCGCCGGGTTTTTCATTTTTCTCGGGATGGCGGCGCTGGCGCTTCATTATTTTCAGGGCTTTTGAGCGGGGGCGGCGGCGGGAGCGTTTCCGGGTGCGTTTCCGGGTTGCATTCCCCGAAAGAGGGGGGCATGTTGGGCGTCCCATCCATCCAATGAGCGACATTCGCAATCCCATCAATCTTCTCGGCAGCGACGTCGAACTGACCGGTTCGATCACTTTGAAGTCGGACTGCACCATCGACTGCACCCTCAAGGGGACCGTGACATCCGAGGCTTCGGTGATCATCGGCGAGAACGCCGAGGTTCATGCCGACATCAAGGCCCGTTCGGTCACCATCATGGGCCGGGTGACGGGCAACGTGCAGGTGCTCGACAAGTGCGAACTCAAACCGCGCGGGGTGCTGGTGGGCGATCTGCGGGCCCCTCGAATGGTGATCGAGGAAGGCGCGACCTTCGTCGGCCGATCGGAAGTTCGTCCGGACGTCGAGTCCGAGCTCAAAAGCGAGATCGGTGGGAGCGGCTTCAGCCTCTTTCGCCGCAGCGCAGGCTAAGCAGCCGGAGCGCAGGCTAAGCAACGTGACTCGCAGGCGTTTCGCCTGAGTCCCTAACGGGGTCGTGCGTGCGAGGCGCCCCGGCAGGCTGTCGATCCGTTTCGGCCAACGGACCTTGGTGGGCTGATCCTGCTCTGCGGAACTGGAGCCCGGGGTGGCCCCTCGGTTGCTCAGTCTTTCAGGGTGATCCGGAGAATGCCGAGGTCGCTGGTTCGATCCTTGGAAACCGTCAGGGCCGGGCTGCGTCCGTCGGCGAGCGCGACCTTTTTGGGATCCTTCTTTCTTTCCTCGTCGCTCCGCTCAAGGGGGAGCTTGGCCTCGACGATCACTTTCTGACCCGGCTTCAGGGAAACGGACGGCAGGTGGATCCGCGCGTAGACCCCGCCCAGTTCCTCGGATCGGCGACACTCGACCGAAGCCTTGCCGAGTTCGGGGAGGGCTTTACCGCTGCCCACGCTCGCCGCGTCGAGCACGCGGATTTGGAGCGGGGTTTTCTCGGCAGCCTTCGAACCACCCGTCAGTTTGCCGACAAAGCGGAAGGTGAGTCCCGGAGGCGGGGGAGTCGCGGGTGCGGGGGTGGTGCCCGTGGAGTTGGCGGCGGTTCCGGACGGCCGGACGGTGGAGCGGGTAGGTTCCTTCTCGAGGAACATCCGGCCCAAATCGGCTCCTTTGAGTGAGATGTCCTTTGTGACCGCATCGAGGATGGCGGTTTCATCGCGTGTCTTGGAAACCAGGGGGGCGGTGAGTTGCACGCGAAGTTTGTCGGTCGATAAGAGGACGAACCCGCTTGCGTTGAAATTGACCACCCACTGCCCCGGGGGAGCTTTCTCTCCGGCCTTGTCCATTTCGAGTTTTTCGGCGCCGGCGATGCGGACCGGGTTGGCGGGGTCGGGCCCGACCTTGAGCAGAGCGGCCTGCACGACGGCACCCGGTTCGATCACGTACCCCTGGGGGACCTCCAAAAGCAGGCTTGCGGAGATTTCCGTAATGCGAACCCCGGTGCCGGCCGCAGGCGGGGGGACTTGCGCGAGGGCGGGGAGCGGCGAGAGAGTTGCGGCGGCGAGCGCGAAGGCGCGCGCCAGGGGGGAATGAAGCGGGTTCATGGAAAGTCTATACCCCGCATGCGGTCTGCATGGCAATCTGGGATGCGGTGGGGGTGGGGTTTCAGGCATCGCCACCGGTTTCGTGGGGGCCACCGGCGCCCTCCTCGAGTTGGCGGAAGGAATCGGACATGTCGTCGACTTCGTCCCACACATCCTGGCTGACGTAGATGGGCGCCCCGGCGGCTGTGGCCAGCGCGATGCAATCGCTTGGGCGCGCGTCGATCTCGACGATCTTGCGCTGCAGGACCTCGTTCTCCGCGCTCAGGATCAGGCGGGCAAAAAAGGTGCCGCTCTTCACATCATTGATGATGACCCGTTCGACGCGCGCGCCGAGTGCGGCCAGCACGTGCGCCATGAGGTCATGCGTCATGGGCCGATCCTTCGGCGTCTTGCGCATGAACATGGAGATTGCTGCGGCGACGGAGGGGTCGACGTAGATGACCATCATCTTCTGCCCGCTCTCCAAAAAGATGGCGCTTCCGTTGGCTGCCGGGAGCACGGCGCGCACCCGGACTTCGAGAACCGGCTTGGACATGCCCGGACCATACGTGCGCGTGGGCGGCGCATCAAGCACCACGCGGCACAAGTTTGGTCGCTGGTCGATGGAGTGTAGGTGGGGGATGGCGAATCTCAGAACAGGAACTTGCTGTTAAGAGATTTTTCTCGTGAGGCCGGACTGGGCCCGTGTATTGGATGCAGTGGCATGAAGCTCGTGCGCACTCTCGCCGTGGCGTTCGCCGTCCTGATGGCTCAGGAGGTGCTCTCTGGGGATTT
>Ga0163154_10002675_pt1 | contig 25703 bp, 24 predicted proteins | sample OliLakLV19MP9P1_FD_148649 | JGI IMG/M metagenome (GOLD analysis project Ga0163154, IMG submission 148649) | Freshwater microbial mat bacterial communities from Lake Vanda, McMurdo Dry Valleys, Antarctica - Oligotrophic Lake LV.19.MP9.P1 | ecosystem: Environmental > Aquatic > Freshwater > Lake >... | reverse complement strand
GCTTGCTAAGGTCATTTAACTATATGATAGTAATGATAAAATAGCAACTATTTTGGCTCGGAAACTGGGTGATTCGTGGGCTTTTTCTTAAGTTAATGGCATTGCACGGGAGAGCCGTATGCGGGAGAACCGCCTGTACGGTTCGGAGGGCGGGGAGGCGCGAGCCTTCCCGACCCCTATCAGGTATTCCGAACTCGGTCGTCGCGCAACCAGGATTCACCGCGCTTGCTGCCGCGCTTTGCATTGACCAAACTCAGCAGATGGACGAAAGCTCTGACCGCTCGGAATTGTTGGCGCGCGTTGCGCATTTGCCGCTGTTTGTGGGGCTAGACGCGCCATCGTTGCGGCGGGTGGCCGATGAGTTGCAGTGGATTGCGCTGCCGGGTGGCGCGGAGTTGTTTCGGGAGCTGGATCCGCCCGATGCGGTGTATGTGTTGGTGGCTGGGTGTTTGGGCGCGTTTCGCAATATGGACGCGCGTTTGCAGCTGATCGGGCGCATTCACCCGGGTGAAACGGTCGGCGAAATGGCCTTGTTATCCGGTCATCAACGGACCGCCACGGTGCGTGCGCTGCGTGATTCCGAGGTGGTGCGTTTCAGTTTGGAAGCCTTTGAGCGGCTGGCACATGCGCATCCGGAGGCCATGTTGGCGGTGGCGCGCACCGCGGTGCAACGCTTGGAACGCACGCTGGAGGGCCGCCACCACGAGGCGCCACCGCGCACCTTGGCGCTCTTGCCAGCCCACGATGGCGTGCAGTTTGCGCCGTTGGTGGAACGACTGACCCAGGCACTGCGGCGTTTTGGCCGCGTGGCGGTGGTTTCCTTTGATCGCTATCTGGAGGCGCCGATCGCCGCGTTGCACGGCTTGGAGGCCAAACATAAGTTCGTGCTCTATGTGGGCAGCGCGGGACAATCGGCGTGGAACGAGCGCTGTCGGCGCCAGGCCGATGGTCTGGTGCTGATCGCCGACGCCAGCCACGTGCCCAGCGCATTTGGCGCGCCGAGCTTGGATGGCGAATCGCATCAATCGCGTTTGTTGGTGCTGTTACAGCCTGGGCATATCGTCGCCGGCGCCGCACGCGCGTGGCGAGCGCGTCTGGGTGTAGAGCAGCATTTGCATGTGCGCGATAACGCCGATATCGATCGATTGGCGCGGCGCCTCGCGCAGCGCTCGGTGGGCGTGGTGTTTTCTGGGGGTGGCGCGCGCGGTTTTGCGCATATCGGCGCCATTCGCGCCTTACGAGAAGCCGGTTTGGCGATCGACGCAGTCGGTGGTACATCGATTGGCGCACTGATGGCGGCCGCAGTGGCGCTGGAATGGGAAGATGAAACGCTGTACCAAACCTTTGATCGCGCCTTTGTCAGTAGCAATCCGCTCAGCGATTACACGCTGCCGCTGGTCTCCTTGGTTGCCGGCCGCAAGGCATCCAAGCTGTTACGGCGCGAGTTTGGTGAGGGTGATATCGAGGATTTGCCGCTGCCGTTTTATTGCGTGTCGGCCGATCTGGCGCGCGGCTGCGCGGTCACCCATCAAAGTGGGCCGTTGTGGCGCGCGCTGCGCTCGTCGATTGCGATACCCGGCGTGCTGCCACCGGTGTGCAGTGGTGGACAGGTGTTGGTCGATGGTGGCGTCATCGACAATCTGCCGATCGCGGCGATGCGTAAGTTTAATGCCGGGCCGATCATTGGCATCGATATTGCCGGCCAGCACGCCTTGGCCGCCGACTTGGACGAAACCGATTTGCCGCGTGTGTGGACCTTGTTAACCCAGCGTTGGCGCGGTTACCCCAAACGCCCCGGCATCCTGCGCATCCTGCTGCGCGCCGGCATGGTCAATTCGGCCACCACTGCCGATCAGAATCGCGCCTTGTCTGACTTGATGCTGACGCCACCGGTCGACAACATCGATCTGCTTGCCTGGGAGCGTTTCGACGACGCCATCGAAGCCGGTTACCTGCATGTGCGCGAGCGTCTGGCGCTGGGCGTGCCGTTTGCTTGATAGAACAGCAAGCGTCGCGGTTGCACTGTCGAGTTAATGAGGAAAAGCGTCGGCGCGCAGCGCTGAGCTAGCAGAGCAGGCAGGTACAAGCTCCTGGTGGGTTCGATCTGTGATCGAACGCTTTTACTCCCCGTGACAATCCAGCAACAAAACTGCCAAATGCTGTCCATTGACATGCGCTGAACGTAGGCTCAAAGTGCGCGGCTCAACGGCTGGGGAGCCTGTTCATGATTAATATCCGTGCAATTGCGCGGCGCGCTGGACTGTGCGCGCTGTTGGGTTTGACTAGTTCGGCCGCGCTGGCCGATGTGTTTATCAACGAACTTCACTACGACAACAGTGGCACCGACGTCAACGAGCGCGTCGAGATCATGGGCACGGCAGGTACCAACCTGAGTGGCTGGAAAATCGTGTTGTACAACGGTGGCGATCGTAGGGCGTACAGCACGGTCAATCTGTCTGGCACCTTGGCCAGCCAGTGTGGCGGCCACGGCACCGCGTTCTTCGCGGTCACCGGCATTCAAAACGGCAATCCCGATGGTGTCGCGCTGATCAACGCGTCTAACGCAGTGGTCGAATTCATCACCTACGGCGGCACCTTTGTCGCGCTTAATGGTTTGGCCGCCGGTCGGGCGGGCGTCAATATGGGCGTTAGCGAAACTGCGTCGACCTTGTCGACGCAGTCGCTGCAGCGCAAAGGCACCGGCAGCACCGCGGCGCAATTCACCTGGAGCGCGGCCTCAACCTCGTCCTGGGGCGCCTGCAACAGCGGCCAAACGCTGACCGGTGGCGTCACCGATGCCGCACCGATGGTCAGCAGCACCTCGCCCGCCGCCAACGCCACCGGCGTTGCAGCTAGCAGCAATGTGACCATCAATTTCAGCGAAGCCGTCACGTTGGCCACGGGTTGGTCTACGATCAGCTGCACCAGTGGCGCGCGCCCATCGGTACAGACCGGCAGCGGCAGCAGCTATACCTTGAATCCAGCGACCGATTTCGCCGCCGGCGATGTCTGTAGCGTCAGCGTGCTCGCCTCCAGCGTGACCGACACCGACGGCACGCCGACCTTGATGGCGGCCAATTACAACTTCAGCTTCACCGTGGCAGGCAGCGTGCCACCGCCGAGCACGGTGTTGCAGAACGGCGTTGCGGTTACCGGCATCGGTGGAGCGGCGAATGTGGAACAGCGCTACACGATGGTGGTGCCGAGCGGCGCGACCAATCTCAATTTTGCGATGTCCGGCGGCAGCGGCGACGCCGACCTGTATGTCAAGTTCGGTTCTGCGCCGAGCACCACGGTCTACGACTGTCGTCCCTATGCCACCGGCAACACGGAATCCTGCCCGTTCGCCACGCCCAGCGCGGGTACTTGGCACGTGATGGTGCGTATGTACAACAGCGTCGCGGGTGTCAGCTTGACCGGCAGTTATTCGACCGGCACACCGACCGATGCGGCGCCAACCGTCAGTTCCACCAGTCCGGCGAGCGGTGCGTCCAGTCATCCGGTCAATGGCAATGTGGGCGTCACTTTCAGCGAGTCGGTTACCCTGGCTGCCGGCTGGAATACGCTGGTTTGCACCGTGAGTGGCAGCAAGGTCACGGTGATCAGCGGCAGCGGCGCCAGTTACACCCTCAACCCCAACGTCGACTTCACCGGCAATGAAAGCTGCACGCTGACAGTGATCGCTAGCAAAGTCACCGATATCGACGGCACGCCGACCTTGATGGTGTCGAACTATGTCATGAGTTTTGGCATCGCTGGCACTGGCACCGGCTACTACGCCAGTGTTAATGCGACGAGCAGCGCCAATCTGCGCGCCACTTTGCACCCGGTGATCGACGATCACACCAAGATCCCGTACACGGCCAGCACTACCGATGTGTGGGATGTGCTGAATGCCGCCGATCAGGACCCACTGAATTCCAGCCGCGTGCTTGATGTCTATAAAAACGCCAGCTACGCCAAAGAAGCAGGTGGCAACACCTTCTACAACCGCGAACACACCTGGCCAAAATCGCTGGGCTTCCCGGATGACGGCGCGAGCAACTATCCGTATTCCGATACGCATATGTTGATGGTGTCCGACATTGCCCACAACTCGGCGCGTGGCAATCTGCCGTTCAACAATTGCCCGGCCGGTTCAGAGGTCTTTGCGACGCTGGCCTACTACGGCCAGGGCGGCAGCGGTCAGAACAATCTTCGCTGTGGCAATTATTGGCAGGTGTGGGACAAACTGAAGGGCAACGTGGCCCGCGCGATGTTCTATTTCGACATCCGCTACGAAGGTGGCACACACGGCGTCACTGGTGTCGCCGAGCCCAATCTGATCCTCACCGACAATGCCTCGTTGATCACCGCCAGCAATGGCAATGCTTCGGTCGCCTACATGGGCCTGCTGTCCGTGCTGCTGCAATGGCATGCCGCCGATCCGGTCGACGACCGCGAGCGTCTGCGCAACGAGACGGTGTTCAACTTCCAAGGCAACCGCAACCCGTTCGTCGATCGCCCCGAGTGGGTAGCGTGTTTGTTCCAGAACGTTTGCCCCTAAGCCAGTCAGCCAAGCGCGCTCCCGCACATGTGGGAGCGCGCTTGCGCGATCGCTGCTGATGAGAACACAAAAAAGCCAGGGATCGCGAGCAAGCTCGCTCCCACAGCCTGGCGCTCTGATCGCCAGCAAGCTTGCTCCCACAGAAGGCCCGGGCAGGGCATCATCTGCGGCATCCCGCCAAACGATGCGCCGCCATGTCGACAGCTGCTCCGCTTCCTACTCATTTGCCGATCTGGGCTAAGCGCCTAGCGGATTTGTATTTTGCCGGCACCTCGGCCATGTTTCTTTTGCATGGCAATACCAACGACTTGGTGCCAGTGAGCGGTGGCGATAAACCACGCTATGGCTCGCTCAATGAATTCCTAGCGACGCAACTGTTCGGACGTTTTGATTTGGTGCTGGGTTATGACCTAGCGCACGGCATTCGTGCCTACGCCGGTGGTGATGCGGAGCGCCAGCGTTTGATGGTGGGCCTCATGTCGCGGCGCTTGGGTGATCCAGAAAAGCTGCCACGCGATGCGGCACAGGCTTTGTTTTTACTCGATCGTTTGGTTTTGGCCAATTTGACCACCAAAGAGGCGGATCGTATTCGCATTGCGATTGTTTTTGATTTTGCGTCATTTGTAGTGCCGGATCAGGAGCGTGGTGGTGCCGCCACGGCGACCAATCTGGTGACGATGTTGAAATGGGCGGCCAATCCCTATGTCAAACGCAGCAATCTCGCGTTTGTCCTCGTTGATGAACGGCTGGGCGATTTGCATGATCGCTTGGTGGGCTCGCCGCATGTCAATGCAATCGAAATCACCTTGCCGGATGAGTCTGAGCGCTTACGGTTCTTGCAAACCATCACAGACGGTGTTGATGTGGCTGCTTTTTCTGATTTCACCGTGCAATCACTGGCGCAATTAACTGCCGCAGTGACGCTAGCCGATCTGGCGGTATTGGTTGAAAGCGCTAGACGCAGCGGCGAACGTCTGGATGAAAAACGCTTCAAAGCGCGCAAGAAAATACTTATTGAACGCCAAGCGCAGGGTTTACTGGAGTTTATTGAGCCCAAATATGGTTTAGAGCGCGTGGTGGGTCACGATGCGGCGAAAAAACGTCTGCTCGATGACGCCGAAATAATCCGCCGCGGCCGGATGGACGTCGCGCCGATGGGTTATTTATTTAACGGGCCAGTGGGCACCGGTAAAACATTTTTGGCCACCTGTTTGGCCGGATCTATTGGTATTCCGTGCGTCAAAATGAAGAATTTTCGCAGCAAATATGTCGGTGAAACTGAAGCCAATCTGGAGCGCGTATTAGGCGTGTTGCGCGGCATGGGCCCGGTGATGGTCATTATTGACGAGGCCGATACCATGCTTGGCCAGCGCGAGCAAGGTGGCGATTCCGGTGTCGGTTCGCGCGTATTCGGCATGATCGCCAATGCCATGGGCGACACCGATTACCGCGGCAAAATCGTCTGGATGCTGCTCACCGCGCGCCCGGATTTGTTGCCCATCGACATCAAGCGCCAAGGCCGCGCGGAGATCCATATTCCGTTGTTTTATCCGCAAACGCAGGATGAAATCCGCAGCTATTTCGTGGTGATCGCGAAGAAATTTGGCGCCGCGTTGGCCGCTGAAGATGTGCCTGACGTGCCATACGTTGGCGATATCTCCGGCGCCGACATCGAAGCCTTGGTGGGCCGCGCCTGGCGTGAAGCGCTGCTGGCCGGCGAGGAAAAACTCGGCAAGGATCGCCTCAAGGCCACTTTTGAAGGTTTTTTGCCATCCACCCAATCCTTAGAACGCGAAATGCAGGAAATCGCCGCGATTATCGAATGCACCGACCGCGCCTTTTTGGTACCCAGCGCATTGAAAATGCTGGAAGACCACGGCAATCGCGAAGGTTTGCAATTGCGGTTCAAAGAGATTATGCGGTTATTGGGGAAAAGTTGAGATTACGCCAGGCCTGAGGGGTGCGAGTCAAAGTGATGTGGTGATTGTGGGAGCGAGCTTGCGCGCGGCGCTGATGAGGACACCGTGGCACCGATCGCGAGGCCATCCAGAGACGTTGGCGGCTGGGGCGAACGTCCCTTTATTGCCGCGGTCGCTTTAGGCTCCCTCGCAAAGACGAGTCTTGTGAGTTCAGGTGCGCAGGTTCCGACGGGAACCGGGATCTCGCATGACGTCGTTTGGCAGCCCACATCAGTTTGGCTCGCACCCGGGCCTGAGTGAACCCAGGTCTTAGCGAAACAATGGTGTTGCTGATCATCGGCAGCGCGCACCGAAAATTCGCAACCACCAACCACCCCTCACTCGCGCGTCTTCAAAACCTCAACCAAATCCAAATGCCGTACGCGATGAATCACGATCAGCGCGGACAACACGGCGGCGATTAACACCACCAGGGTTGCGCTGGCGAAAGTGGCGGTCGATAGGTGGGCGGGGACGCGGTACAACTCGCTTTGTAGGCCGCGCACCACGATTTGGGCCAGTCCAGCGCCGACTGCCCAGCCGACTGGCACGGCGGCGAAGGTGAGTAAGGCGAGTTCGCCGACCAGGATGTAGGCCACTTCGCCGCGGGTGAAGCCTAAAACGCGCAACGAGGCCAATTCGCGGCCGCGTTCGCCCAGTGCGATGCGTGCGGTGTTGTAGAGCACGCCGAAGGCGATCAGCCCGGCCAGCAAGGTGGCGATGAAAGTGAAGATGAGCAGGGATTCGGCCATCGTTTGATAGAAATTCTGGATGGCGGCCTTGCGCGAACCAACCGCGGCGACGCCCGGACGTTCCTCCAGCAGGCGATACAGATCTTGCTCGAAGCGCGGATCGATCTGCAATAACGCGCTGCTGACGCGTTCGCCCTCGCCGAGCAGCGTATTGAGTGCGTCCAAATCCATATACGCATTGATGCCAATGAACTCTTGCACGGTACCGGCGACCGGCACCGAAAAGTGCAAGCGCGCGCCTTGCAATTGCTGCACTTCAATGAGATCGCCGCGTTTGACGTTCAACATGCGGGCCAGATAGTCGGTCAGCAATAAGCCGCCGACCGGCAAGCTTTGCGGTCGATCACGCACATCCAGAATGCGTTTGAGCCGTGCGCCATTGCGCAGGCCTTGCAGTCCGGTCAATACGCTGCGTGGCCCGGCGCGCAAGCGCACGCCGACGCTGCGCGTGCCCTCGACGCTCAAAACGCCGGGCAGCGAGGCGATTTCGGTGAGCGCGTCATAAGCTTCTGGTTCCACAAAACTGACCGCCAGATCGTTGCGCTGCGCCAGCGCAAATTGTTGATCTACCATGAAATTCAGCGCGTCAGACTGGAACATGCCGAGGGTCAACACGCCGCCAGCCAGAGCGATGCCAAAGACTGTGGCGAGTGCTCTCCACGGACGCCGGGTGAGCTGACGCAGGATCATGCGGGTGGGTTGATCCAGCCAACTGCGTGGCAACCAGCGCTCCAACATGGAAGGCCGATATCGCGGCGGCGCTTCCGGACGCATCGCTTCAGCTGGTGGCAAACGCGCCGCACGAATCAACGCAAACGCGGCGCCCGATAAAGCGGCGGTGAGCGATATGGCGATTGCCGCGGCGACGGCGCTCGGCGCCAGCACAAAATCCAGATAGGGGAATCGATAAAAGCTCATATACAACTGGCCGAGCAAATGACCGAGCCAAGCACCGCCGGCAATGCCAGTTAATGAACCCAACGCGATCACCACGCCGACCATCGCGGCATAATGCCGGCCAATCGCCCCGTGCGTGTAGCCGAAGGCTTTTAAGATGGCAATTTGATCGCGCTGGGTGGCAATCAAGCGGCTAAATACCACGTTCAGCAAAAAGGCGGCGACAGTCATGAAAACCGCTGGAAATACCGTCGCCATGGTTTTCAGCTGATCGAATTCAGCCGACAGAAATTTATGGCTCAATTGATCGGCGCGCGCTATTGCGCCCAGTCCACCGTAGCTTTCTAAAATCGGATCTAGGCTTTCGATGATGCGCTGCGCTTGCGCGCCGGGTGCAAGACCAATTGCCACGCTATTAAAAGCGCCATCCATACCGTAGGCCGCTTCCAAGGCGCGCTGACTAATCCAAGCAATGGCATAACGCTTGAAATCTGGAAATGCGGCGCCGGCTTGAATCTGATACACATATTCTGGCGAAATGGCGATGCCGACCACCAGATACGTCTCGCGACGACCGCCTACGACTGCACTCAGACTGCCGCCGGGTTGAATACGATGGGCGGTTGCAAAGGCTTCGCCGAGCACGATTTCCCGTTGCGCATACGGTTCTGGTAAGCGTCCGGCGCGTAAATAGAGTTTATTGAGGGCTTTCCCGCCAATATCTGGCAAAGAAATAAGCATGCCACGCACCGGATCGTCAAAACCCTCCAGGCGAATGCGCATCGGCGCTTGAATGGCTAATTCCATACTGCCCACGCCGTCGATTGCGGCGATATCGGCACCCACACTGAGCGGCGCGCGCTTGAGCGTGGCAAACACATCGGCAAATCGATATTCCAAATAAAAACGCTCACGCGTGGCATTCAGCGAGTCTAAATTAGAAATCGACATCAAAAAGGTTGCAATGCCACTGGCCATGACCAAAATAATCGCCAGCACTTGGCTTTTGACATGCCAGAGATCGCGCAGCAGTTTGCGGTTAAGCGCGGTCATGGTCGCGCCTGCGCCTGGCTTTTCGACCCTGCGCTCACCAACTAATTTCTGCGGCGCGACGCCGCTGCGCGTTGCGCTGTTCGCGCACGATGCGGCCGTCGGATAGGTGAATCACGCGATGCGCCATCGCGGCGATGCCGGCGTTGTGAGTGATCACAACGGTGGTGGTGCCCAAGCGTTGATTGACCGCCGATAGCGCTTCCAGCACGCGCACGCCGGTTTCTGAATCGAGCGCGCCGGTGGGTTCGTCGCAGAGCAGCACTTCCGGTTGTTTGGCAATCGCGCGGGCAATCGCCACGCGCTGTTGTTGGCCACCGGAGAGTTGCGCCGGGAAGGCATCCAGCCGATCACCGAGGCCGACCAGCGCGAGAGCATCGCCCGCTTTCATCGGATTGCTGGCGATCTCGGTGACCACTTCGACATTTTCGCGTGCGGTCAGGCTGGGAATCAGGTTGTAAAACTGGAACACAAAGCCGACGTGTTCGCGGCGAAAACGGGTCAGCGCGTCTTCGCTGGCGGCCGACAAATCGTGATCGCGGTAGCGCACGCTGCCGGCGCTGGGCACGTCCAAGCCGCCGAGAATGTTTAGCAAGGTGGACTTGCCGCTGCCGGAAGGCCCCAGCAGCACGACGAATTCACCTGCATACAGATCAAGGTCAACGCCGCGCAGTGCGTGAATCTCCACCTCGCCGGTCCGATAGACCTTGGTCAGGCCGCGCGCGCTGAAAACGGTTTCTGGGTGAGGTTCGTTAGGCATGGATGCAGCATAGTTCACATCCGCCAGCGCAACTCCACCCAGTAGATACGATCCTGATAGGGCAATGTGGTTACGCCGTTAGGTGCCTTGACGATCTGCACGGTGCGCTCATTGAGCACATTGTCCACGCCCATGCGCAGGTCCAGATTCGGGTGCCACAGGCCTGCCAAGCGGGACGACAGATCGATGCGGTCATAGCGTCCATTGCCGATAGTGGCGCTGCGGCGTTCGCCGACGTGGTTCCAAGTCAGTCCGTAACTGTGTCGGTCGCTGGTTTTCCAAACAAGCCCGGCGTGCCCCAACCACTTTGGCGTACTCGCAATCGTCGCCAGTTGCCGAGTTCGGTTACGGCTGTCCTGCGCATCGTCACTGCCCACCACCTTGCTCAAAAAAGGCTCGGCATTGTGCCTAACTGCTGAGCAGCCAAGACAGTCCCATTTTCCGGGCCTTTTCGATCGGTACTTCTGCAGCAGAAATTAATGCCGGTCGAAGGTGGAAGAGTGCATCGAAAAACCCCGTCCCGTAGGGACGCAATGTCGGTAGCAAGTCAAAACAGCTACGCTGCGCTCTCAATCGGCACCTGCCAACCCGGGAAAACAAGAACAGCCGGATGACAGTGAAGCGCTTTGGCAAGCGCCTTCGCACGCTCAATCCCCAGGTTGATTCGCCCGCTTTCAATGCCGGAAATCGTGGGCTGGGGGATGCCGCACTCGGCAGAGAGCTGCGCTTGAGTCAAACCCTGAAGCTCACGCAGGATCCGCACTGACTCTCCGACCGTTACCTCAACGCGAGTTTTTGCAGGCCGAAAGTTCTTCATTTCAACGACTCCCGTAGTCACGAGCGGTCGCACGTACGACTTGAACGAGCAGTACATCAGCCTCGACCCGATAGATCACACGCCATTGCTCGTTCAAGCGCGACGAGCGGAAGCCTTCCCAGCGACCAGTCAACGCCTCATCCCGAAAGCCGCGGATCACACGAAGTCCCTGCGGCCCGGAGATTGAGGCAATGTCTTTCCACTTCTCGTACCGCTTCAAGATCTCCTCAGACACGCCCGACGAGAGGCTCTTCTCAACCTGACGATGTTCTTCGATACGCCACATACGGCATTGTCTCTATACTAAAAATAGTATGTCAAGTGACAAATTTCGTCCGACGCCTAATGTCGGTAGCAAAAAAGTGCCCCAAAACCCCGTCCCGTAGGGACGCAATGTCGGTAGGGACTTTGCTCCGTTACTTTCTAAGATTATGAATGTCCCGCCATTTTGATATTGTTTCGGCGTCATTGATGAGAAAGGAGCCTTGATCACGTGTCCAATATGCGAATACGGCTTCCCGGATGGACATCCGTAACTCGAAGTACTTCTCCCGCTCCAGGTACTTCAAAAACTCGTGTGTTGCGTCAAAAGCCTCTATTCCCGCCTGTTGAAAGAGCAACCGTCCTCCACCAAAGTTTTTATACAGGTAAGCGTTGTACTTCCAGCCGCCTGCCAGAAACTTTGCAATGAATTTCGGATCCGCGCTGCTCAGTGAGCTATTCCCCTCCTTCTCCATCTGCGCGATCCGGGCTCAAATATTGGTCTCGCCGAGTGCGAGTTCTTCTTCAGTAGGAGTAAGGAGAGCTGTCAGGCTCTCAAAGTATTTCGCCATCGCCGGCTTAATAAATACCTCGCCAGGTGATCTGGCCTTTCTAACCGTTTCAGCCGACACATCCACGCCCCCGACGCTTCCCACTATGAGATCGGGGTCACGCGCTTGGACTGTCCCTGCTGGCTCCTGTCCCTGCTGGCTCCTTCGTGGTCGTATCCTCTCCTCTTACACTACCGGTCATGACCGCCCACTCGTCAAACTTGTCTTTATAGACTCGGGCTTCTCGGACTCGGCGCAATGCTTGAGTCTCACTGTTATAATAGGTTCGAACCGTAAAATCGACTATGGCGGGAGTAACCATAGCACCTTCGGGGAAACCCTCTACCTGTACCTCTTGAACGGTGGCTGTGTAGGCTTTGCCAAACTTTGCCGCGTTTAGTGTCAGCGTGACTTTTACATTGGGATACTCTGTCGCCGACTTGTCCCAATTGCGCTTTAAGACTTCTTCAACAATCTCCTTAGTGGCGTTGACCCCTTGCTGCGCGCAAGCAGCAAATGACGCTCCGAGAATAATGCCTGCTAGAATTGTCGCCACTAGCAACGACCACCCGCGCTTGTTTATTTTTTTGTTCATCCCTATTTCTTCTGTTTTTTTAAATGCCTTCAATTTGTAATGCAGCTGCGTTTTGAAAAGCCCAACTACACCTTCGCCATCAACTCATAGGCAAGTTGCATCCAAACGCCTTCATACAACAAGGCCCAGGCGATGCCGGTGGCGGCGAGGGCGAGCCACCAGCGGTCAGGGGTTAGCGCTGCGGTTTTGACTTGCAAATTCAGCGCCTCGTCCCAGTGGGTGCGGCCTTTGCTAATCAGCGTCCCGAAAGCAACGGCGTACGCGAATATTGAAAACGGCGGCAGCAGGAGCGCTTGCCCCATCAGCGCAACCCGCGCCGATCGATTGAATGCCACGCTAATGCCTGGGGCGGCGTCACGCGCGTCCACCACGCGTAACCCGAGCAACATTCGGCCGGGCGTATAACCCAATAGGCCGATCAACAGAGCCTCAAGGGGCAATGCCGCTACGACCAACAGGATCAACGCGGCGATCGTGCCGGACTGCATTTCCGCCTGCGGGCTTTTCAGCGTCCACAAGCCAGTGCTTAGGCCAATCGCACTGAGCAGGGCCCAGCCGATGCCGCCTAGCAAGGCCAAGTCGATGTTGCGTGCCAGAAGGCGGCGCAGGCCTTCGCGGGCCCGCGTGCCGCGTTGTTGCAAATCTTTGAGGCCGACGTCCTTGACCGCCGCCTTGGCAGCCTCTGGCTCTTCGCGCCCGAGTTGTTTGCGCCAATCGGCATCGCTCTGCCGTGGCTGGACTATTTTGGCCGGCGACGGTGCCGCTGGCGGCTTTGTCGCGGGCGGCTTTGTCGCGGGCGCTGCCGGGCGCGATGGCGCCAGCGCCACGCGCCCACCCGCCGCACCGCTGGCAATGGTTTGCCCCATTCCCAAAGCGCGCCGCAACGGCACCCATTCGGCCTGCCGCAGCGTCCAAACCAAGTGCTCGTCGCCGATTTTGCCGCTTTCGCGCAGTGCCTGCAGTTCGGCGCGGCTCAGCGGACCCCGTGCCAAACCGTTGTTATCGGCTACAAACCAGCCATCGCCACTTTCGATCATCCTGGATTCCTCGTTGGACTGGTGTGGAGCGTAGCGCGCTGCTAAAGCCTCAAAGCCTTATGCCACAGCCGCATTTTCTCTGCGATCGGCATTGTATGTGCTGGGCTGGTCGATGGCAGGCGTAGCAATTCAACAGCGCCATTGGCATAGCGCTGACGTCGATAAAATGCGGCCGCCGCGGCGCCGTTGAAACAGACGCGTTCTAGCGTGGGGCAGCGTTGCAACACCGCCATGAGGTCATTGGGCTGCGCCGCGTTGCGGGTGATGGCGGAATCCAGGCTGCCGAGTCGCTGGCAACTCGCCAACACATCCCACACGCCGATTCGCGCGTCATGCATGGCGCTAATGCGATTTGCGTAAGCTATTTTGGGCGAAATTCCACACCACGCGCAGACAATCGGCCAAAACGCGTTGCGCGGGTGGGCGTAATACTGGCCGGCCGCCAACGACGCTGCGCCGGGCATCGAGCCGAGAATCAGGATTCGCGCGTCAGCGCCAATTAGCGGGGCAAAGCTGTTAATCGTGGTCATGTTTGGGCTTCGTTTCTACCGACATTTGGTCCCCACGGGACAAACTAGCCGCGCGTAGTTGCGCAATCCAATTCCGCGTGAAAGACGCTGGGTGCGCCGTGCCGAGCGCACCACAAAAAAAGGCCGCCCAGGGGCGGCCTTTTCAATCCACTGCGTCAGACGGTGCTACAGCACGTAGATGAATACAAACAGACCCAGCCAGACCACGTCGACGAAGTGCCAATACCAAGCCACCGCTTCGAAAGCGAAATGGTTTTCTTTGCTGAAGTGGCCGGCAATGCAGCGGAACAGAATCACAATCAACATGATGGTGCCGAGCGTCACGTGCAAGCCATGGAAGCCGGTCAGCATGAAAAAGGTGCTGCCATACACGCCCGAGCCTAAAGTTAATCCCAAGTCTTGATAGGCGTGGACGTATTCAACCATTTGGTAGTACAGGAACAAACAACCCAGGGCGACGGTGAGCGCCATCCACACGATCAGTGCCTTACGCTGGCCCACTCGGAGCGCCCAATGCGCCATTGTGATGGTGAAGCCAGACGTCAACAGGATCAGCGTGTTCAACAACGGCAGACCCCAGGCCGAAATCGTTTCGAAGGCGCCGCCGATCGCGCCCGGACCGTTGGTCGGCCAAACGGCCTGGTAGCCTGAGTGCAACAAGGCGTTGGTGGCAAAGCCATCACCCATACCCCCTAACCACGGCACGGACAGCACGCGCGCGTAGAACAGAGCGCCGAAAAATGCCGCAAAAAACATGACTTCGGAAAAGATGAACCACACCATGCCCATGCGGAAGGACACGTCGACCTGATTGTTATACAAGCCGGCGAGGCTCTCGTTGATCACGTTGGCAAACCAGCCAAACAACATGTACATCATCAACGCAAAGCCGAGGCCGAACTTGATCAAACCAAAATCATGGTCGCCATTCACCAGTGACGCGGAGCCACCCATCAGCAGAAACAGCGCAACCGATCCTACGATCGGCCACTTGCTGCCATGAGGTACGTAATAGGTACCGGAGCTTTCAGCCATGACATTCCCCAACAGTACGAAGCACAGTGGACGCAGCGCGTCCGGACAAGATCACAACAGCGGATTATCTATCCCAGGCGCTTGCTGCGCTAGTCGTTCTGTAGCAATGTCATTGAGATAGAAGGTATACGACAGCGTCATCACCGACACGTTTTTTGGCAGGTCGGGGTCTACGACAAAACGCACCGGCATGTCGCGCGTTTCGCCAGCCGCCAGCGTCTGCTCTGTGAAGCAAAAACACTCCGTTTTGTTGAAATAGATGGAGGCTCGGTTGGGCGCCACACTCGGCACCGCTTGACCGACCAAATCTAGCGTGCCGAGATTGCTAGCGACAAACATCACCTCAGTCACTTCGCCCGGATGCACCTTGATGGTGCTTTGCTTGGGTTTGAATGACCACGGCAATCCGGTTTTGACTGCCGCATCAAACTGCACGGTAACCGTGCGCGATAGATCAACCGCGCCGGATGCGTCGGCCGCGCTGCGGATGCCCGTTTTGCCGTTGATTCCAGTGATCTCGCAGTAGATCGTATAGATCGGAATCAACGAAAAACAAAACACAAAGGAGCCCGCACACACCCACAGAATGCGGCGCACTAATTGCCGATGGTCAGGTTGAGTCGTCATGACAGTAATACCGCGCGGACAAACAAAGAGACATAAAACAGGACCGAAATCACCGTTAGCACGATCACCGTCCGGCGTACGGCCGGACGGCGGGCAGCGCGCGCTGTAGGGCGTTCCATCAGTGACTCACATCGCCGTGGGCGAGCACGCGGTCGTCAATCTTGGGTGGCGTGGTGAACGAGTGGAACGGCGCCGGCGAAGGCAGAGTCCATTCCAGGCCCTTGGTGCCTTCCCAGACATGGTCACTGGCTTGAGCACCACGCTTGCGCACGCAGACATCGATCAACAACCACACAAACAACAGTTGCGATAAACCAAAAGCGAACCCACCGATCGACGAAATCATGTTGAAATCGGCGAATGCGACGTTGTAGTCCGGAATACGGCGTGGCATTCCGGCCAGCCCCAAGAAGTGTTGTGGGAAGAACAAGATGTTGACCGTGATAGTGGACAGCCAGAAGTGCCACTTACCGAGCGTTTCGTTGTACATCCGGCCGGTCCACTTGGGCAGCCAGTAATAGACCGCCGCCATAATTGCGAAAATTGCGCCGGTGACCAACACATAGTGGAAATGTGCGACCACAAAATAGGTGTCGTGGTATTGGAAGTCGGCCGGCACGATAGACAGCATCAATCCAGAAAATCCGCCCACCGTGAACAAGATCACAAATGCAACCGCAAATAACATCGGCGTTTCAAAGGTCATTGAGCCGCGCCACATGGTCGCTACCCAATTGAATACTTTCACGCCGGTGGGAATGGCGATCAACATCGTGGCGTACATGAAGAACAGCTGGCCGCCCAGTGGCATGCCTACCGTGAACATGTGATGCGCCCAAACAATGAACGACAAAAACGCGATCGAAGCCGTGGCGTAGACCATGGCCTGATAACCAAACAGCGGCTTACGGGCGAAAGTCGGGATCACTTCAGACGCGATACCAAACGCCGGCAGAATCATGATGTACACCTCTGGATGCCCGAAGAACCAGAAGATGTGTTGGAACATCACCGGATCACCGCCGCCAGCGGCGCTGAAGAACGTGGTGTGGAAGTATTTGTCAGTCAACAGCATGGTGACTGAACCGGCCAAAACCGGCATGACCGCGATTAGCAAAAATGCGGTAATCAACCAAGTCCAAACGAAGATCGGCATTTTGAGCAGATCCAAACCCGGTGCACGCATATTAAGGATGGTTGCGATGATGTTAATCGCACCCATGATCGAGCTGATACCCATCATGTGGATCGCGAAGATCACAAATGCGACGTTATTTCCGCCTTGAATTGACAATGGCGGATACAAAGTCCAACCGCCCGCGGGGCCACCGCCGGCCATAAACAAAGTCGATAACAACAACATAAACGCAAACGGCATGATCCAGAAGGACCAGTTATTCATGCGCGGCAGCGCCATATCGGGCGCGCCGACCATTAACGGGATCATCCAGTTAGCCAAACCCACGAAGGCTGGCATGACCGCGCCGAAAATCATCACCAGCGCATGCATCGTGGTCATCGAGTTAAAAAAGTCGGGCTCGACCAATTGCAAACCGGGTTGGAACAGCTCGGCGCGAATAATGAGCGCCATACTGCCGCCAATCAAAAACATGACCAAAGAAAACACCAGATACATCGTGCCGATGTCTTTGTGATTGGTCGAAAACACCCAGCGTTGAATAAAGCCGCTGGGCTTGTGGTCATGGTCATCGTGACCATCATGGGAATCGTGGGTGTGATCGCCGTGGTAAGCCATGGCTGGGTACTCCGCTAATCGAAAGGGACGTGGACGACCTGAAATCAGCTCTTGGTGACCGGCGCAGGTGGGCTTTGCGCTACAGCCGCCGGAACCACTTTGGCGGCTTTTTGTTCGGCCATCCAAGCGTCAAATTCGGCGCGTGGTTTGGCGACCACTACGATGGGCATGAAGCCGTGATCTTTGCCACACAATTCAGCGCATTGACCGCGATAAGTGCCGGGTTTATCGATTTGCGTCCACGTTTCATTGATAAATCCAGGGATGGCGTCTTGTTTCCAGCCCAGTTCCGGCACCCACCACGCATGGATCACATCGTCAGCGGTTATCACGAAACGCACTTTGGTGTGTGTAGGGAGGACCAAGGGACGATCAACATCGCGCAAATAGTTATCCACGGTGAAGGGATCAATGCCTGAACCCAACTGACGTGCCTCATCGGCGGCGCGGGTCAACGAACTAATGAAGTTGATGTCTTCGCCCAAGTATTCGTAGCGCCATTTCCACTGGTAGCCGGTGATTTTGATGGTCAACTCAGCATTGCCAGTGTCGGCCATCCGCACCAAGGTTTTGGTCGCCGGCCAAGCCATGACCAACAGGATTGCGACGGGGATGACCGTCCAGATCACTTCAGCCGTGGTGTTGTGGGTGAATGTGGCAGGGACTGCGCCTTTGGATTTGCGAAACTTGAACATCGCGTAAAACATCACGCCAAACACCGCGATACCAATCACCACGCAGACCCACAGGATCATCATGTGCAGCTGATAAACGTCCTGGCTGGTCGCAGTGACGCCTTGAGTCATGTTGAGCTGCCAGCGTTCCGGGTTGGCGAAAGCGCCCGTTGAAACGAGCAGTGCCAGCCCGGTGTAGGCGATTTGCTCAAGTTGCCGCTTCATGCCGTGTGTCCTCTTACCGCGTCTTTTGACTGTCCAATCCCGGAAAGGCACGCGCCTGTCCGAGCCGCTTTTTGATCAAAGCTTCCAGTTCAGCGCGTTGCGCGTCGATCAGAAAGCTGCCTACCTCGGTACGCCGACCGTGTGAACCTACAAAAACACAGGCCATGTGCCGCCGTATATCGTGTTCGGACCAAACGCGCGCCCAGCCAGTTTGATAAACCACCGAATGCGCCGCCAGACCCCGTTTTGATTCTATCGCCACCTCGTTCTTGCCTAGGCGAATTCGGTCGTAATCATCACCGCGTCGCCACACCAAGTAAAAACAGCCACCCACCAAAGCTAAGTCGAGCACGGCAAACACGGGCGCCAACACGTTACCGAGCGCAAAACTAAACAGCGCCACTGCCAGAACCGCTACCGAGAGTGCGCCAAACGCCCAGCTCAACGAGGTCGGCGTAGCCGAACGGTTGGGGCGGGCGAAAATTTCCACCACGTCTCCCAAGCTCGACTCGCTGACCGGCATGTTCACGTACGTAACGGCCATCCTGCACCTTGGCTAACCCGCGGAGTTTACCCGTCAGCGGTCCTGCCGGGCAACGGAACACTAGCTAATCACTTGTGGAGTTTGCGAAAAATGGCGACATAAACATTGTCCCTGAAAGGCCGCATCTCGCTCAGGGCAGCGCGTGAAAGCGGGCCGCGTCGCACTTTATCTATTTGATCCTGGCCAAAATACCGTCCAGTTCGTCCAGACTGCTATAGGAAATGACCAGTTTTCCGCTGCCGCCGCGGCCTTGTTGGATGGCCACGCGCGCGGCGAGGCGCTCGGACAGCTCGGTTTCCAGGCTGTGCACATTGGCATCGCGGCGCGGGCTGGGTTTGCTTCTGGGTTCGGCCTGGGCTTTGCGCGCTTCCGCTTCTAGTTCACGCACGCTCCAGGCGTATTCGGCGGCCAGCATGGCCAGTCGCACCTGTAACAAGCTGGGCAGCGTTAGCAGCGCGCGCGCGTGGCCCATCTCGATCTTGCGCGCTTCTAACAATTTGCGCGCTTCCGGCGCCAGTTCTAACAGTCGCAACAGGTTGCTCACCGAGGCGCGCGAGCGCCCGACCGCGTCGGCGGCGTCTTGATGGGTGAGGTCAAACTCGTCGATCAGTCGTTTGAGGGCCTGCGCTTCTTCCAGCGGGTTCAAGTCCTCGCGCTGAATGTTCTCGATTAACGCGATGGCTATCGCCGCTTGATCAGGAATATCGCGCACCACCACCGGAATCTGGTGAAGTTCGGCCTGCTGCGCCGCCCGCCAGCGCCGCTCGCCGGCGATGATTTCAAAGCGATCGGGTCCCAGACGGCGCACCACCACCGGCTGCACCACGCCGTGCGCGCGAATGGACGCCGCCAGTTCGGCCAGGCGGTCTGGGTCCATGCCGGTGCGTGGTTGGTAGCGTCCCGGTTGCAGCGCCTCGACCGGCAAGCTGGTGATCTGCTCGTCCTGCGGCGCCTCGGGCAGCATATGGTCGCCTAACAGGGCGTCCAGGCCGCGGCCTAGTCCTCGTTTTTTGGTCATCTAATCGAAATCCTTGCGTTCAGGCGCGCACGCGCTCGCGTTCGTGACGGATGATTTCGCCAGCTAGGCCAAGATAGGCCACCGAACCGCGCGATTCGCGATCGTATTGGGTAATCGGCAGGCCATGACTGGGTGCTTCGGCGACGCGTACATTGCGTGGCACGATGGTGCGGAAGACCTTATCGCCAAAGTGCTTAAGCAACTGATTGGACACCTCATTGCCCAAATTGTTGCGCACATCAAACATGGTGCGCAGCAGGCCTTCGATTTGTAGGCCAGGATTTACGCTCGCTTTCACCGCTTTGATGGTGTCGAGCAAGGCGGTCAGTCCGTCCAGTGCGTAAAACTCGCATTGGATGGGAATCAGCACGCTTTCGGCGGCGGTCAGCGCGTTCAAGGTGAGCACGCCCAGCGAGGGTGGGCAGTCGATTAGCACATAGTGATAGGTGCTGGCGAGCGGCGCCAATAGCTGTTTGAGGCGCATCTCGCGGCCCGGCAAGGGCATCAAGCGCACTTCAGCAGCGGTCAAATCGCCGTTGGCAGGCAGCAAATCGTAACCCGCCGCCACTTTGCGGATGGCTTGTTCAATCGGCACTTCGTGCAGCAACACCTCGCAGCCGGAGGGTTTGGCCTCTTTTTTAGCCAGCCCGGAGCCCATCGTCGCGTGGCCTTGTGGGTCGAAATCGATAAGCAGCACGCGCCGTTTGGTCTCGGCCAAGGCGGCCGCCAGATTGACGCAGGTGGTGGTCTTGCCGACCCCGCCTTTTTGGTTAGTGACAGCGATGATTTTGGCCATAGGGGCGCGATGCTAACCCGTAGCCGGGCGAGGATGCGCTCGGCTTTGGCTGGCTTTGTTCCCGAAACGGGCGGAACGTCGTGTAAGGATGAACGATAGGTGGCTTGGGCTCGCGCTGGGTGGCCCTTCGGGCTTAGCCTTCTACTCATTCAATTCCAAGGATTTGCCCATGTTTGATTTGTCGGCGCGTGGCCAGGAAATTCGTGAACGTTTGAGCGTTTTCTTGCGCGAGGTAGTGGAGCCCGGCGAACGCGAGTACCACGCTGCCATTGAGCAGCCGGGCCAGCGCTGGATCACGCCGGCGGTGATGGAGGACATGAAGCGCAAAGCGCGCGCGGCCGGTTTGTGGAATTTGTTTTTGCCCGATAATCGGCATGGCGCCGGCCTCAGCAACCTTGATTACGCGCGTTTGGCCGAACTGATGGGGCGATCGTTAATCGCCTCAGAGGTGTTTAATTGTTCGGCGCCGGATACCGGCAATATGGAAGTGTTGCATTTGTACGGCAACGAATTCCAAAAGCGCCAATGGTTGGATCCCTTGTTGGCGGGCGAAATTCGCTCTGGTTTTGCGATGACCGAGCCGGACGTGGCCTCATCGGATGCGACCAATATTCGCTGTCGTATTTTGCGGGAAGGCGATCATTATCGAATTAGTGGTCGTAAATGGTGGACCACCGGCGCCATTGATGCGCGTTGCAAGTTCTTCATTGTGATGGGCGAAACCAACCCAGAAGCCAAGGCACATTCGCGGCAGTCCATGGTGATCGTGCCACGCGATGCGCCGGGCGTGCGGATTGTTCGTCCCTTAAGCGTTTTTGGTTACGATGACGCGCCCAATGGTCACGCCGAGGTGGCTTTTGAGGATGTGCGGGTACCACTGGGCAATCTGATTTTTGGCGAAGGCCGCGGTTTTGAAATCGCCCAAGGGCGTTTGGGGCCAGGTCGTGTGCACCATTGCATGCGCCTGATTGGACTGGCCGAACGCGCGCTGGAAGCGATGGTGGCACGCGCCAAATCGCGCATCGTCTTTGGACATCCGATTGCCCGGCACGGCATGGCGCAAGAAGCGATTGCCTTAAGTCGCTGCGAGATCGAACAAGCGCGTTTGTTGACCTTGTCGACCGCCTGGACGCTGGACAAACTCGGCACCCGCGGCGCCCGCGATCGGGTTGCGATGATCAAAATTGTGGTGCCACGCATGGCCTGTCAAGTGATTGACCGGGCCATCCAGATCCACGGCGGCGCCGGCTTATGTCAGGACAGTTTCCTCGGCCAAGCCTACGCTGGCGCGCGTTCGCTGCGCATTGCCGACGGTCCAGACGAGGTGCACATCATGAGCTTGTCAAAGATGGAATGTGAGCGCGCGGTGCTCTAGGGAGCTACCTAGTCGCGGTCTTGCGCCGGCCTGTGGAAACCAGCTTGCTCGCGATCTGGGCTTTGGTATTTGATCAGCGTCGATCGCGCGCAAGCGCGCTCCCAGTGTGCCAGGCATGGGCATTGACTAGTTGTTTGAACCTAGAAACCTCAGGGTCGCTAAGGTCTCGCGAGGGGCGGATTGAAAGAAGGGGAATGCGAATCTTTGCGCGTAGGAACACGCGGTGAGGCTGGCTCGCGGGCGGTAAGCCGGCTGGGAACGTGCGAAGCCCAATCCAGCCTAATAACGCGAGCGGTAGAGCCTGGCGGAGGGTTGCGGACAAGGCGTTGAACCTAGAAACCTCAGTTGACCGCTCATCGACGTTCATAGCTTACTGATTTCGATAGCGATTTCATTGCTTGATGACCTCAACCATCGGGTGAGCATCGCTACGGGGCAGATTGCACGGTTCTGGCCGCGCATGGCGGCGTTGCAACTCGTTGGAATAGAGGAGCTATTCCCCCGGGCTGGCGGCGTAGCCGCCAGCCGTTCAAGCCGGCGCGCGGCATGCCGCGCAAGCTTGCCGGCTTTCACCCCGTGCAACTGAGGTTTCTAGGTTGAAGCGGATGAAGGGTCGCGTTCGGGCATTTTGGACGGCGCTCCAGAGCTTAGCCTTGCAAGATCTGCAGGAAAACTGGCGGCAGTCCATCAACAACATGTATCTGCAATCGGCAGGCTTCACGCTGCCGTGGTTGCTCGTGTCAGCCCGTCGGCGCTGACGCTACAGCAACCGCCGATGCGGTTCCGGATGTCCGGTGGTGTGGGAGCCTTGACCTGCCTAATCCCGGTCAAGGGTCAGGGCGACCCGATCAAGAGCTTAAGTCACAGCCTGCCGCAGCCCTGACCCACGATTGGATCAGCACATCACTTTGACTCGCACCCCGATGCAACAGGGCAGACCACACGCATGCCGCACGGGTGTAGATTGAAGGGCCCGTCCGCGAAGCGCGTCGCCGTGAAGCCTATCCTCAGTCTCGCTGATGCACCGCAAGTTGACCTTAGCCACGGCGAGTATTTTGAGGCGCACATGCGGCGTTTGGCGCAGCCGCTCGGCGCGCAGCGGATCGGCAGCAATGTCACCACGGTGCCACCCGGCAAAGCGGCGTTCCCCTTCCACCATCATCGTGCCAACGAGGAGCATTTTTTTGTGCTGTCCGGCCAGGGTGTGTTGCGCTATGGCGACGATTGGCATGAAGTCCACGTGCACGACTATGTATTTTGCCAACCGGGTGAAGCCGAACACGCGCACCAGTTGATTAATTCCGGCGAGGTTGATCTGGTGTACCTGGCGATTTCCACCTTGCAGCTACCGGAAGTGGTCGGTTATCCGGACAGCCAAAAAACCGGTGTCGCAGTGGCTCCGTTTGGCCAATTGCCCGCGCGTTTTTTGATCGAAGACAAACTGCGCGATACCAAAAGCTATTGGGACGATGAAGACGCCGCGTCTGTCCAGCGCATCATGCGGCATGACCCATCGTGAAACAGCGGATAGGCGATAGCATGAAACGCGAGCGCGTCATTGAATTTGTCGGTGGCAGCGAGGAAGACATCGCTTATTTGCGCCTGCAAATCAGAAAAGCGGCAAAACAGTTGCACGATAAATGGCGGCTACGCCGCGAGGACGATCCTAAGTTTGACCTGTTAATCATTGAAGATGGCGCCGTGGAAGGGTTGCCCATCGTGCGCGACGCGATGCAACGCCGGGTTCGATTCATTGATCCGGCCGTCGGGTCGGCTGGATTGGAATCGGCCCTGTGGCCAATGGCGCAAGAGCAAATCGTCCAGCTGCTGAATATGAGTCGCAGTGCGCCGGCACCTGCACCGCCACCGGCACCGGCACCCGCGGTCAGCGTTGCCCTCATCCAGTACAATATTTACGACGACTTGTTTGAGCAGGAAGCCGCCGACCGCACGCAGTCAGCCGATGGCGGAGCGCACGCCATGATGGATTTCGATAGCGAATGGGCGCCACCGCGCGCGCCTGAATCGGCCATCAGCCTGCAGGCCGAGCAGTTGTTTCGGAAAGATCCACGGTCCTCGCATCGTGATGCGCTTGACGCCTTCCGCCTGCATGACGAAATTGGCGTGGAAGCCACCGACGGGAAAACCCTGAGCGCTGATTTACGCAAACAACGGCGCGACGCGCTGGGCAATCCGATTGACGTTAATCCGAGCCTGAGCGCCGATGAAGCCGCCCAAAGCCTGCCTTTGGCGAGCTATTTGACTGGCAAACTACTGCCAGGTCCTGCGCGAATTGAGGTCAGCAATATGGAGCTGACCTTTGATCCGCGTAATCGCCAGTATTACGCCAAAGGCGCGTTGTGCATTTTTGAGGATTGCTGCAAACAACTGCTGCGCCGCGCTGACTGGCACAGTTTGTCGGCGCATGCTTTTGCCGAAATCAAACAGCAATGTGACCCGCGCCCGTTTGTTGAACTGCTTTGGTTGTGTGCGTACGTAGCTGAGAGCAGCGCGGCGGCCGACTCATTGGACACCCAACTTCGTTTTCGATTGATCCAAAGCCTGGACCTGCAACGCGACTACCCGAGCGCCGCGCGCGTAGTGCGCGAGCTGGAACAAGGCGCATCGATCGCCGCCGCTGCCAGCGCGGCACGCGTGCCACTGGCACAAGCGCGGCGGGTTGCCGCGGCCTTTGATGCCGTCGGCTTTTTGATTCCGGACTGAATGGTTGTTGGTGCGCCTTCGCTTTCGCTCACGATTGGTAGCGGGTGGGATCGGCGATGCCTGCCGCCTCAAAACCCTCGCGACGCAAGCGGCAAGAATCACAGCGCGCGCAGGCGCGACCGTCGTCGTCGGCTTGGTAACAGGACACCGTCATCGCGTAATCGACACCCAATTGCGTGCCCACGCGAATAATCTGTGCCTTGCTCATGCCGATGATCGGCGCATGCACGGTAATCGCCGCGCCCTCCACGCCGGTTTTGGTCGCCAGTCGCGCCATCGTTTGGAAGGCGGCGATGAACTCCGGGCGACAGTCCGGGTAACCGGAATAATCGACCGCATTGACACCGATATAAAGATCGTTAGCGCCGATCACTTCGCCGTAGGCCAAGGCCAAGGCCAGCATCAAGGTATTGCGGGCCGGCACGTAGGTGACTGGAATGCCGGTGGTCGGCGATTCCGGTACGGGAATCGCGTCATCGGTTAGCGCTGATCCGCCGATCGCCCGCAAATCCAGCGGAATCACCCGATGCTCGTAAGCACCCAACAACGCAGCGATACGACTCGCCGCGACCAATTCGGCGCGATGGCGCTGCCGATAGTCAACGCTCAATGCATAACAACGATGGCCAGCGGCAATGGCTTGCGCGAGCACGGTCGCTGAATCTAGACCACCGGAAAGCAAAATAATGGCTGAGGACATAGGACATAGTAATCAAAAAGTTGGGAAGTGAGATGACAAACACCGCGATCGCAGCGGCGAGTCAAACTGATGGTGAGCCCTGGTCATTGTCATTTCGCGCGCAGTCGCGGAATCCATTCGTGTGGACAAGATAGTGTTTTCTGCGACTGCTTGCAGAGCGGCAGGCGCCACGCTCGGATCATCGGGATGCTGATAGTTCAACTTCGCGTGAGGTTGAACCCCGCGGCAGCGGAGAAGAACTGGAATCTGCTGCCGGTTTCAATTGAACCTAGCAGCCTGTCGGACTTTCAGCGTGAGATGCGTTGTGTGGCTTAAACGGATGCAAGGGGCGGCGCGCAGCCAACGGCTCTTCCATTGGCAAGCGTCGCAGCGCAGACGCCGCTGCGACGCACAGCCCGCCGGACGGCCTTTTGGCATAGCGCAGACTCGAAAGTAGAGCCATAGCCTTCAAAATCAATTCGAAAATGGGTAATGA